>Ga0209164_1004342_pt1 | contig 12793 bp, 13 predicted proteins | sample MTBNYHSulfiMetaG_FD_187458 | JGI IMG/M metagenome (GOLD analysis project Ga0209164, IMG submission 187458) | Enrichment culture microbial communities from rom New York Harbor, USA that are MTBE-degrading - MTBE-NYH (New York Harbor Sulfidogenic)... | ecosystem: Environmental > Aquatic > Marine >...
CTTTGCTTTTCATCTTGGGTGTCATTTTCTCCTGGATCAGCGACACGATCATCTCCCGAACCGGTTTTGTGGCTTGCGAACCCTGTCTTCAATCTCACTGCGAGCACTGTGCTCCCCAAGTTGAGACGAGCGACCGCATGGACCATGCGTTTCATCCAACCCATATGGTAACAAATTTCGGATCGCTTTCGTTCACCCGCTTTTTGCTGTTCGCTCTCATCCTGTCCTTTTTCCTTCTGGTGTCGACGGGCATGCTGGGACCGCCCTCATGGGACTGGAAGCGGATCACCTTCGCTTGCCTCGCTCTGTGCTCGCTTTACATCACGATGGTTGCGCCGGAACACTATCTCCACGCGCATATTTGGGACCACATCATAAAGAGACATGTTTTCCGGGTTTTTCTTTGGACCTTTGGTGCCCTGCTTTTCGTGCAATGGGGTTTGTCTTTTTGGAATCTGGATGGGTTTGTGCGGGACCACATGGCGTGGGTTCTGCTGATAGGGGCCCTGATCGGCGTGATTCCGGAATCCGGGCCGCATCTCATTTTTGTCATGCTCTATGCGCAGGGGTTGATTCCCTTTTCCGTTCTCTTCACCACCTCTTTTGTTCAGGACGGCCACGGGATGCTTCCGCTTCTTTCTTACAGTATCAAGGACGCTGCCCTCATTAAGGCGTTTAATCTTGCCTTCGGGCTGGCGGTGGGCGGTCTCTTGTTTGCTCTTGGTTGGTGAAGGAATTTTGGAGGAAGACAAATGAAAATCCTCGATGACCTCATTTCATCACTGCGGCTCGAAGCTCCGGTAAAAGACATACGCCAGGGCTTCTTCCATACGGCCGTCTTCACCCGCTATTGCGGATTGGCCGCCACCCTGCCAAGAGATGCTCTCCGGCAGGAAGGCCCACTGGTAAAGGAGCCCGGATTCCTTTTGGACAAGACTGCGGGAGAAATATGCTGCATGGCCTACTCGGAAAGCCTCCTTGAAGCGGCCATCGGCATGGCCGCCGTCAACTCGCTTCTCGAGGTGAATCTTGACGCCTGCGAGGAACTCAACGCCGCCGAGATGATCCTGCAAAAGGGTGAAGGCAAGAACGTGGCCATCGTAGGGCATTTTCCGTTTCTGCCCCGGGTGCGTGAAAAAGCCAAGGCTCTCTGGGTGATTGAGAAAAACCCAAGACAAGGAGACCTGCTGGAAGCCGAGGCGGACCGATTTCTCCCCCAGGCCGATGTCGTGGCCCTCACCGGGACTTCCCTGACCAACCACACCCTGCCCCATTTGCTCGAGCTCTGTAACCCGGAGGCATTCGTTATCATGCTGGGAGATACCGTTCCTCTCTCTCCTGTCCTATTTGACTACGGCGTGCATGCGCTCTCGGGGACCAGGGTGGTCAATGCGGAGCTGGCCCTTCGGTGCGTCAGCCAGGGTGCAAACTTCCGGCAGATCCAGGGGATCACGAAACTGACCATGACAAAACCCTGATGCCCCCATGCCTCCCGATGCTCCCGGGAAAGCTGCCGGCCGTCACAGATGGTAAGCCATGAATGCTAGACAATTTGATGAAACATCCGCCGCTGGCGCCGAAAAAGAAACCTTGCTCATCCAAAAGGTGGCCCTCTATGCCTTTTTGTTGAACCTGGGGCTTGCCGCCATGAAAGGCATCCTTGCTTTTTATTCAAGCAGTCTTGCCGTGACCGCAGGGGCCATCGATTCGGGAACCGACGCGGTTGCTTCCCTCCTGCTTCTCGGAGGGCTGAAGCTTTCGACCAAAAAAACGCCCTCCTTTCCCCTCGGCCTTTATAAAATCGAAAACGTCATCTCCGTTTTCGTGGCCCTGTCCATTTTCTTTGCCGGATACGAAATTGCCCGAGAGGTTCTGACCAGGGAGTCCGGCCCGCCTGAGATCTCAGCGCTCGTTGTTGTCCTGCTCTTTGTCGGAGTCCTGGCTATCTTCCTATTCGGCCGCTACGCTCTCGCCGTAGGGCGCCGGACAGGGTCGCCGACCTTGATTGCAGAAGGCCGGCACCGGCAGGTGGATGTTCTCTCCTCCCTCGTGGTGCTGGTTTCGGTTTTTCCGGGCTATTTTGGATGGGATTCCTCCTTCTTCGGAATTTCCGTTGATCAAATCGCAGCCGCCCTGGTGGTAGTTTTTATTGCCCGTGCAGGATGGAAACTCCTTTCCGACGGCATGCGAGTTTTGCTGGACGCGTCCGTAGACTTTGACACCCTCGCCCTGGTCAGAAAGATTGTGGAGCACCACCCCATGGTGGTTGAAGTGACATCCCTCACCGGCAGAAGTGCGGGTCGTTTTCGATTTCTCCGGGCCGATGTCATTCTCAGAACCGGCGACCTTCAGAAAGCCCATCAGATCAGTGAAATCCTTGAATCCATGATCCGTGAAAAGGTGCCTCACGTTGAAGGCGTCATGATCCACTATGAGCCTCAATCCCGAACCCATACCTGCATCGCGGTTCCTCTGGTGGATTCCTCAGAACGGGTGAGCGCTCACTTCGGCGAGTCCCCTTACTTTGCTCTGGTCACGGTCCGTCTTTCAGATCAATCCGTTGAAAAAAAGGTTCTGGTTGAAAACCCTTACAAGAACGTCGAGACCGCGAAAGGGATTCGTGTGGCGGAATGGCTCGTGGGAAAAAGTGTGGATCACGTTTTGATGAAGGAAGACCTATCGCGAAAAGGCCCGGGATATGTGCTGTCTAATGCAGGCGTACAATCTACTTTAACGGCGGCCGAAAACCTGGATGAAGCGGTTGCCCAAGCCCCTCTTCATCAGAAGGCTCCCCTCAAGGAAGAACGGTTCGAAGAATCAAACGCAGATACGGAGGCAGCCTGATGTTGAGAAACGGCACAAAGCAAGATCTAAAACTTCGGTCTGCAGAGAAAAGCCTTGCCTTCTATAAATTTGTGATGGACAGCGTACCTTCCGGAGTCATCACGGTAGACCGGGATCTCAAAATCACAGGCTTCAACCCTTGGGCGGAAAGATTGATAGGCTATCGTTCAGAAGAGGCGATAGGGCATTTCTGCGGAGAAATCCTTCGCGGAGGCATGTGCGACACGCATTGCCCCTTGAGAACCGCACTCTCCAGCCAGGAACCCATGTCTTTGGTGGAATCCACAGTCCAGAACAAGAAAGGGGAAAATGAAAACGCCTTACCGCCCATCAAGGCCGACGCAACCCAGTTGAGAAGGGTTTTTACCAATCTCATCGATAATGCCGTCAAGTTCTCTCAAAGAGACGGTAGGATCGTTGTTTCGACCATGCATGATAAAAATGAAATCCGCATATCGGTGAGAGATCAAGGGGCAGGAATCGCCGTCGAGGAGCTCCCCTGCATTTTCGACGCTTTTCATCGGGGCAAGGTCGGGGCAAAGGTGGAAGGATTCGGGCTGGGCCTGGCTGCAGTAAAAACCATTGTGGAAGCCCACGGAGGAAGAGTCCTTGTGGAAAGTGGCATGGGAAAAGGATCCACCTTCACCGTCATCCTTCCCAGATCGTCGCCCCACGATACCGACCCTTCGTGAAGCGCAACGGCCCCTGTGACATCCTCGGCTCTCACCACGAAAGGCCTCGTACCCCATTCTATCCTAGCGTCATTGCGAGCCCGCAGGGCGCGGCAATCCGGTTCTTTTGAGATTGCTTCGTCGCGCGGCTCCTCGCAATGACGTTCCTGTTTTTATTGCCTCCGAAGCGTGTCAAACCCGCTTACTGCTGCTGGGTTTTAGCCTCCAGTTCCTCAAGGCGCCTCTGGATGGCGTCAAGTTCCTGTTTCATGTATTCCGCCTCATCCCTCAGCATCCCGGCCTCATCCTGCGGGTTCATGGTATAAGGTCCGTAGGCCGGGGCGTACCCCGCCCCCCAGGCCGGTGAAAAAGCCCGTCCTCCGTAGCCTCGGCCGTAACCAAAGCCGCGACCGTAGCCTGCGCCGAAACCTCTCCGGAAACCGCGTCCCCGGCCATAGCCTCGACCGTACCCGAAGCCTCTGCCATACCCCGGGCCATAATACCCCCCGTAGGCAGGGTTGCAAAGTCCACGTCCTCCACCGGTCATCGGACCGGCGCCCATGGGTCCTGTTCCGTCAAATCCTGGCATGTGCAACACCTCCTTTTCTCTAAAGTCCGCCGCGCCAACGGCGTCCATGTCTCCCCCTTCCTCGGGGAGGCATTTCAAAGTGGCCTCCCTCGATGCGGAGAATCTTGCCCATAATCAGAGCATCCGCCACCACGGCCCTTGCACCGGCAAGGATCCTTCCGAAGGTCTGACGGGATACGTTCATCATCCCGGCCGCCCCTTCCTGATCCAGGCCCTGATAATCCACAAGCCGGATCGCTTCCAGGCCTTCCACGGGAAGCACCACCTCTTCTCTTCCCCAGGGAGGCATCCGGTTCGGAACAAACGCGGCAACGATCGGACGCCCTTGTACCCATCTCAATTTTCTCGGCCTTGGCACGGTCCACCTCTAATTATGAGCTTACGCTCATAATATAGCTCGGATCGATGGCCTGTCAAGAATTATTTTGGGCATATGCCCAAAATAAAGGAGCACGACGCAAGGGACACGGTGCACGGAAGCCGTGGCCGAAACAATTCACCCTTTTCTCTCATTCCCGCGCCCGTCCGTCCTTCGCAGTAGCGCTGCTATGGAGGATGATGCCTTGATGGTGGATCAGGGACCTCCTTCTGCGTTGACACAACTTTTCAATTTCTATATGCTTTTTCTCCGATACCCACTCTCCCTGCTCGGCCAAAACTCGATGAAGGCGTGTGGGCGCACTCCGCCATAATAGATTTTGCTGGGGTTGTTATGAAAAGAGCAAAGTTAAAACTGCCCAAAAATAAGATCGATAACTTCTGCCGAAGGCACAATGTCCGAAGGCTTGCCCTGTTTGGATCTGTATTGGGAGAAAATGATACCATGTAATTCTATTTGGCCTTGGGAGAACATAAAATGTCCGGAAAAATTGATGTGACCTTTGCCGGCGGCAAAAGGGTGGATGCAGTGATCGAAGGCATGCTGATCCGGACGGATCAGACCGTGGAAAACGGGGGGACAGGCACGGCGCCGGAACCCTTTCAGCTTTTCCTGGCCTCCATTGCTACCTGTGCGGGGATTTACGCCCTTGAATTCTGCCGGGCCCGCGAGCTGTCGAGCGAAAAGATGGCATTGACAATGCATTGCGAATGGGATGAAAAGAAACATGCCATAGAGAGAATGACGATCGACCTGAAGCTGCCCCCCGGCTTCCCTGATCGATACAGGAAGGCGATCGTGAGGGTCATGGACCTTTGCAGCGTCAAGAAGCACATTCTAAATCCGCCTGAATTCGTGATCACGACGAGCACCTGAGGAGCTGAAATCCGAATGTCGAATATCGAAATTCGAATTTTATTGATGCCTTACGCTCTGAGAGAGAACCTCACAGACTCGGATCGGGAGGATCTATCCGAATCCTTCACCCGAGGTGGAGGTTCATGAGAGCGCAAAAGGATCTTCCATCAAGGAGGTCTACCATGTCCTACCAAAGCGTCATCGTAGAGCGCAAAGATCAAGCCGGGATCATCATCCTGAACCGCCCGGACCAGTTCAACACCTTTAACACCGCCCTTGCCCAGGAACTGTGCAAGGCCCTTCTGGAGCTCGAGATGGACAAGGCCGTCCGGGTCGTTGTCATCAAAGGGGCCGGCAAGGCCTTTTGCACCGGTATCGACATCTCCGAATTTCACGGCAAGACCATCCAAGAGTACCGGGAATGGATCGGGCTCATGGAACGGGCCCTTCATGTCATCGCATCCATGAAAAAGCCGGTGATCGCCTCGGCTCACGGCTATGCGGTGGCCAACGGCGTCGGGTTGATCGCCGCCTGTGACCTCGCCGTCGTGGCCGAAGGGACCAAACTCGGGGCCACCGCCGTCAATGTGGGGCTTTTCTGCATGGGTCCGGCTGTTCCCATGTCCAGGTCTCTGAGCAGGAAACGCTGCCTGGAGATGGTGATGACCGGCGACATGATCGAAGCAAGGGATGCTGAGAGATGGGGCCTGGTAAACAGGGTGGTTCCCCTGGACAAGCTCGAAGAGGAAACCATGGCCCTGGCCAACAAACTGGCCGAAAAGAGCCCCCTCGCGCTTCAGATGGGAAAAGAGGCTTTCTATGGTATGAGCGACCTGGAATACGGCAAGGCCCTAACATACACCAATGAGGTCTTTGCCGCCTTGTGCATGACGGAGGATGCGAAAGAAGGAGTCGACGCCTTCCTTCAGAAACGCAAGCCCCAGTGGAAAGGTAAGTAAAAATCCGCTTCAACTGTGCATGACGGGCAGATCCACGTGGAACGTGGAGCCTTTGCCCACTTCGCTTTCAACCTTGATCATGCCGTTGTGCGCGTCCACGATGCTCTTGACAATGGCCAACCCAAGTCCCGTGCCGGTAATAAAACGGGTCTGGTCGTTTTTCACCCGGTAGAAACGCTCGAAGATACGATCCAGGTCTTCCTTACCGATGCCGAACCCCGTGTCTTTGACGCTGATGCGGACGTACCCTTGCTCCATGTCTCCGGAAAGTGTGATCTCTCCGCCCTCCGGGGTGTAGCGGATGGCGTTGGTAATCAGGTTCGAGATCACCTCCTCGACGGAGCGCTTGTTGGCCAGGACGGGCGGCAGGGCCGGCAGGCAATCGATGCTGAGATGGATCTTTTTTTCCGCGGCTTTTGCCTCATAGAACTCGACCTGCCCGCGGAGCAGGGGCTCCAGATTGAGTCGTTCTTTTTCTATGGTGATGAGCCCCGACTCGATTCGAGCCAGATCGAGAAGTTCGGCAGCCAGGTCCGCCAGACCCTTGATCTTCTCTGAAACCCTGCCCAGCATTTCCTGCTGCTTTTCCGTGAGATCTCCGGCCAGACCGTCCTGAATCACCTTGACCAGGGCCAAAACGGAGTTCATGGGGCTCTTGATCTCATGGGCCACCATGGAAACAAAGTCGGACTTCAGTTGGTCTATTTTTTTCGAAGCCGTAATGTCATGCATCACCGTAACCGTTCCCAGGTTTCGGTGCAGCCTGTCCCGAAAAGGCACGCACCGAACGGCCAGGACTTCATCCGTGGAACCTGAAAGGGCGCCGTCGGCGAATTCCTCCGTCACTTCGCCGAATACTTCCGCAGGCATGGACAGGGCCTGATCGATCACTTGAATCAACCGCTCATTCCGGATGAAGTCCGTCACCGGCTTTCCGATGGTGGCCTCCCCCTGATGGCCGATCATCCGGAGAAAAGCGGGATTGGCAAGGGCGACCCTTTTCTGGGTATCCGTCGCCATAACGCCGTCCGAGATATGATTGATGAGCACGCCCATCCGCGATTTCTCCTGGGCGATGTCTTCCAAACTCCGAATATACTCAATCGCTTTGTTGATCACCACCCTTACGTCTTGCGGGGAAAAGGGCTTGGAGATAAAATCAAAGGCGCCCTTTTTCATGGCTTCGATGGCGTGCTCCAGCGTAGCGTACCCGGTAATGACAATCACAAGCGTGTCCGGATGTTTGCCCTTGACATGGGTCAGCAGGTCGATGCCTCGCATTCCGGGCATCATCAAATCAAGGAGGATAATATCGAAGTGCTCTTCTTCTATCTTTTTCAAGCCCGCAAATCCGTTTTCCGCAAGGGCCACCCTAAACCCTTCATTCGAGAGCATGGTGAAACAGGCATCCCGAATGCGCTTTTCATCATCAACGACAAGGACCCTGATCCCCTGTGCATGGCCTTCTGATTGTTCTCTCAACATGTCGGGCTTTCCTCTTTAAAAATAGAGTTCTGATGTTCCGAGTCCTCGGGGTAGTCCAGCGGGACGTAAAGCGGCAACTCCACAAGGAAGGTCGTTCCCTCGGGAGTCGTCTCTTTCACGCTGATACGGCCTCCCGCTTCATGGACGATGCCGTAAGACGTGCTCAGTCCCAGACCGGTCCCCTTGCCGGGCTCCTTGGTGGTAAAAAACGGATCGAAAATCTTGGGCAGGTTCTCATCGGAAATGCCGCTTCCTGTATCGGAGACCTCCAAAAAAGCTTTTTTGTTGGGCTTGTCCCGGTAAGTCCGGAAGGTCAGGAAGCCTTCTCCGTTCATGGCGGCGCAGGCGTTCATAACCAGATTGATGATGACCTGGGTGAGCCGGTTACGGTCCCCTCGGATGAGAATCATCTCATCGGAGAGCTCTTTGATGACCGCGATGTTGCCGAAGAGCTTCTGGTCGCGAATGAGATTCATCCCTTGATCCACCAGCGTGTTCAGCGGAATGATTCCTGTGGTCGGTTTTGTGCGCCGGCTGTAAGTGAGCAGGTTTTGCACAATGCCTTTACATCGGTTCACATCCTCCACGATATAGGTCAGGTGCTCGGCCAGGGGATCGTCCTTTTCCAGGTTCTCCAGAGCCATGCTGGCATACATCAGGATCCCGGTGAGGGGGTTGTTGATTTCATGGGCGATTCCCGCCGACAATTGCCCGAGAGAAGCCATTTTCTCGGATTGGGCGAGCTGGGCCTGGGTCTCCTGCAGCGTCTTTTCCACGGCCAGCCTGGGTCTGAGATCGTTGTAAATCCCCATGGTGGCGATTTCCCTGTCCCCTTCGTAGATGATGGACGCGGAGAGTTCCACGGGGATTTCATCACCCCGTGCATTCAGGATCGTGACCTTGGCCATGTGCAGTCGGCCCCTGCCTCCCATTTTTCCTTTTCTCAAATCCCGCATGATTTCTCTGGCTTTGCCCGGAGGGTAAAGGTCGATCACGTTCTTTTCTCCCCTGGCCTCGCGGACCGTGAAACCGAAGAGCTCTTCCGCAGCCCGGTTCATGATCAAAATGCTACCCTCTCTATCCGCAGCCACAATCGCGCTGGCAGAACTCTGGATAGCTTTCTCAAAGAGTTCTTCGGTTTCCTTCAGTGCTCTTTCCAGGCTCTTGATCTTGGTCACATCCCGAATGCTTTCCATGATGTAAATGATCCGACCGCTCTCGTCCAGAATCGGAGAGAACACTCGATCTTCCCAACCCTCTTCACCTCGATCGTTCTTAACCTGCCTCAGGATCGAGTGGCCCTCCCTTTCGGCCAAAACTTTTGGGAACGGGCACAGGCTGATCGAGCAAGGCGTCTTGGAGCGATAAAAGACCTCATGACAGGTCTTTCCTGTGAGATCCTCCATCTTGAGCCCGTGCTTGTCGAGAAACCTTCGGTTGGCGGTCACAATCACCTTGTCCGGCCTCAGGATGAGGGTGGGGAAGGATAGGGATTCAAAGACTCTCAGTCGCCAATCTTCTTTTTCTTCCATGCTTTTTTTTTCGTTCATGGGCTATGCCTGCTTCACCCCGGGCGACTTCTGGGCTGAGGCTCTGGGAATATCAAAGGCCTCGGAAAGGACGCGAACCGCCTCATCGGATTTTCCCTCGGGCAACACGAGGTACACACAAGACCCCGAGCAGGCCGTGGCCGTCGGATGTATCCCGCTCCCTGCCAGGGATTGCAGGGCGGCCTCGGCAATGCCGTAGCGATCACCGAAATGAGGTCCATAAAAAAAGATCACCTCCACAGGAAAGACCTGCAGGGCGACCCCCTCGCCGTCCGGGTCAACCGTCTCCTGCAGCCGTTCCCGCACGCTCCCTTCGAACAGGTGGGGGACGACAAAAGAAGCCGACAGTCCCTGTGGGGTAACCTGCGCAAACGTGAGCACCAGAGGAATTCCCTCTTCACCCATTCGGCAAAGGGGATGCCCCAGCCGGAAAACCTCGAAGTTTTCCAAGCTCACTTTGAAGAGGCAAAGGTCCGTCACCCTATGAAATCCATAGGTTTTAATGCGAGCTTCCCAGTATGTAGCGGTGGTTTCCACGTCGTCAGCCAAAAGGTCCGGCGCTACCGTCCAGCGGTCCTTTCTCCGGGAAAGGCAAAACAGCCTTCAAAGGCGGCCAAAGCTTCATCCAAATGATCGTGATCGATGACAAAGGTGAGCGCGGACAGGGAAGAACAAAATCCATAAACAGGGACATGGGCATCGGCCAGAGCGATCAACGCCAGGCCTACCGTCTTAAAGCTGGAGCGGAGGGGAAAAATCGAAATCAGTCCCACAGGTTCGTGAACCACGGCGCGTTCAGACAGTTCAAGGGTGTCATCGATCACCCTTCCCGTGCGGGTTCCGTCCGCTCCTGCAACGCAGCATAAGATACGACCTCCCTCCTTCCCCTCTTCCTCAATGAGCAGGTTCATGTTGATCCGCTCTTGAGCGATCGGATGAAGGAAACCGGTTGTGAGGCTTCCTTCACGGCAGGCATGGTTCAGGCTGACCCGGGCCATCTTGGGACTGACATTCACACCTTCCATGGGAATCTTTTCACCCATGCCCCGGGCCCCCGCTCTTTATATTGTAAGAATCCGGGTCCAAAGGGCCCGGCTTTGCTCTAAGCCCGAAGGGCGTGATCTCCAATGCCGGCTCAGCGAAAATCCGAAATCCGAATATCGAAACCCGAAACAAATCCAAATGTTCGAAATATGAATGGCCAAAACAAAAGAGGCACCGGTTTATTTGCAGTTCGTTTCAGATTTAGGACATTGTTTTTTTGACATTGTTTCGTATTTCGAATTTCGCCTGCCTCGCCGAAGCGTTTGCGCGTAGGCGGGTGCTTCGAATTTGGAGCCTTCCCACATCCACGGGCATACACAATTGTCTCTGACCTGTTCCAAGGGGCCAGGATTCCTGAACCCGCAATTGGAATCTGCTACCGGGTATAGTCCTTGACGATCTCCATCAGGTTGTCCAGATCGATCGGCTTTGGGATAAATTCATCGGCCAGCGCCGTTTTGCCGTCCATGTGGGTGTATTTGGTCGAAGTTACGGCGTCACCCACCGCCGTCAGTAACACGACGGTGATATTGGAATACTGGGGATCCTTTTTCAGCTCGTCACAGACCTGGTATCCGTTCTTGTTGGGCATCATCACATCCAGGATGATCAGATGGGGCCGCTCCTGCTTGATTCTGTCCCAGGCCTGGATCCCATCGTAGGCTTTGGCCACCCGATAGTTTTCGCTTTCGAGCTTCATGGATATGGCTTCCACCAGATCCGGATCATCATCCACCACCAAAATCAGGGTCTTATTATCCATTGATTAACCTCCTTGATGCTTTTTGTTTAGACCGAGGGCCGCGGATAGAGGCCTGCTCTTTCAACGATCTCCGGGACCTTTTGCTCCCATTCAATGGCCATGATGTGGAAACCCCGGACACCCTTCATTTCCTTGAGTCTGTGCATGGTCTCCACACAAATCGTGATACCTTCCTCCGCCTGCTTGTCTTTGGCGACCCCGCTCATCCTCTTGATCAGGGCATCCGGCACGCTCATTCCCGGGACCTTGTTTTTCATGTACTTGGCCATCCCCGCAGACTTGAAGGGCGTGACCCCTGCCAGGATGCTGACCTTCTCGTCAAGACCTCGGTCCCGAACGCCTTCCATCCACTTCTCGAACCTTTCGAGATCATAAATGCACTGGGTCTGAATAAAATCCGCGCCGGCCTTCACCTTTTTGGCCAGTCGCGCCACCCGCAGTTCAAAAGGATCGCCGAAAGGATTGGCGGCCGCGCCGATGAACATTTTCGGGGGGCTCTGGATTTCGTCTCCTCCCTGGAATCGTCCTTCATCGCGCATGGTCCTGACCATCTGGACGAACTGGATCGAGTCCAGGTCATAAACGTTCGCCGCCATGGGATGGTCCCCGAAACAGGGGTGATCCCCTGTCAGGCAAAGCATGGTGTCGATGCCGTGCGCATAGGCGCCGATAATGTCACTCTGCATGGCCAGGCGGTTTCGGTCCCTGGTCACCATTTGAAGAACGGGGTTGAGTCCCATTTGACGGATGATGAGGCAGGCGGCAAAACTCGACATGCGGACCACGGCCGTCTGGTTGTCCGTGACATTAATGGCATCCACGTATCCCCGGAGTAACTCAGCCTTTTCTTTGATTTTCTCGGGCATGGCCCCCCGCGGAGGACCGCATTCAGAAGTAACCGCCAGATGACCCGCCGCCAATACTTTTTCCAGTGCGCTCTGCGTTTTCATGATGCCAGATCCTCTCTGATAATTCTTCTGGGACCCCCGTCCCGACTCGCTCTCCAGTCTTTGGCGGGCGCAATGTCTTCATAACGCTTTTCAAGCCCTAGGGCCTTTAACCGATCCCAGATCAGTTGCCAGGCGCACTCCACCTCGGGGTTAATCTCGCACTTCCCGCCGCTCGAACCGCCGCAAGGCCCGTTCAGCAAACGCTTGGAACACCGGGCGATGGGACACACGCCTCCGGTCAGGCCGAGCACGCAATCGCCGCAGCCCTGGCACCTTTCGGCCCACACTCCCTGGCGCTCGGATGCGCCCATGAATTTCGTGTTCACGGCGGGGAAGACCGGCTTTTCTTTGAATCGCCTGGCCACTTCCTGGACCCCGCATCCGCAGGCCATGGACAAAACCGCATCCACCTGATTGATGGTCCCTGCGAGTTCCTCCACGTACTCAGGATCACACTGGCGCTCCAGGGTCATTTCCTTGACATCCAGGACTTTGCCCTCCTGCATGAAGGCCATTTGCAGCGCTGAGGACAAAAGCCCCACTTCCTTCCGCCCTCCCGCGGCACACACGGTTACGCATTCGTTACAGCCCACGAGAAGAATTCGGCCGAAGGGCCGGATGTAATCCATGATCTCCTGGATGGGTTTCCGTTCAGCAGTGATCATTGCTTCCCTCTCTCCTTCGCAGCGCCTAGTAGTACA
>Ga0209164_1004346_pt1 | contig 12780 bp, 7 predicted proteins | sample MTBNYHSulfiMetaG_FD_187458 | JGI IMG/M metagenome (GOLD analysis project Ga0209164, IMG submission 187458) | Enrichment culture microbial communities from rom New York Harbor, USA that are MTBE-degrading - MTBE-NYH (New York Harbor Sulfidogenic)... | ecosystem: Environmental > Aquatic > Marine >...
AATTGATGTATGTTCCATTAGTCGAATTCAAATCTTTGAGGACAATTTTCCCCTCATCCGGGCCGATCCAGGCGTGCTCACGGGAAGCTTCATCGTGCTGTACCACAATGTCGTTTTTGGCTGGATCTCGACCGATCTTCAAACCGGTCGCACCAATCGTATACTTCTGCCCCTTGAGGTCCGCCGTGCGACCGATCAGCATCCCCAGTTCTTGCGTTTTGGGCGGCAGAGATACCATGGTCGGTTTCGGAGCCGGCAGAGAGGCAGCCGGAGCCTTCTTCTTGCCCACCAGGAAAAACAAAAGCACCAGTAAAATTATTCCGACCGCTGCGACCACAAAGATGACCGTATTCCAGCTTGAAGTTTTGGGCTCCACCTCATCGGCACTTGGCATAACTTCCTTGATTCGCAGCAACAGCCGGGTTGCATCAGGCTGTTCCGGCATGTAGATGAGCACGTTTTTTGCCGCATCTTCCGATACCTTAAGCTGTTTGGCTTCGAACGAGCGCAGCGCTTTCTCCCATTCCTTATCGAACAAACTGCGCTGCTGAGTATCAATCCCGGCGGCCTGAATGAACTCTTTGGCGGTGTTGATCGGGACCAGCCAGTTAAACGTACCGGCCTCTCCATAGCCATATGACAAAATGCCGATCACCTGCCCCCTGGTGTTAATGCAGGGGCCGCCGCTATTTCCCTTGCTGGCGCTGGCATCCGTTTGAATGACCGGAGTTCCTTTAACATCCCGCTTGCCGGCGGTGATGCTGCCGGTGCTTATGGTTTGCTCCACCAGTCTCGATTCCTGACTGATGATGTTTATCTGTGCGGCACCGGGATAGCCAATCACGTGAACGGTCTCGCCGATAGAGACGGCATCGGAGTCTCCCAGTTCGGCGGTAGGCAGATTGCGAGCTTCAATTTTAAGGATGGAGACATCTTTGCCGGTCTTTTGTTTGATATTGATATCGGCAATGGTGTGTATATATTCACCGGTCTCTCCACTGATCGGAGGGCTGTATTCTTTAACTTCGGCAGGAAAGACTTTTGCATTGGAGAGGATGACTGAAATATCCCGTTTCAGTAATACGGGTAGTCCTTGATATTTCGGAAAAACCTTATCGAGGAATTCTTTTTTCTGGTTGTCGTTCAGCTTGGTTTTATTTTCCGCCTCGAACTTGGGGATGACAACGTTAATGATATAGGCGGCCTTTGCCTGTAAATTCATCAAATCTTCGTTGGATTCGTGAGCATCCGCCACCACATGGCCGTTCGTTACAATGTAGCCGTTCGGGTTGATGACAAAGCCGCTGCCCGTTCCTCCTCCCACGTTACCCTGCCATTTTCCTTCCGGACCGGTGACCTCCGCCTGTACGGAACAGGCAATGTGGACAACCGCCGGCTTGGCTTTGAACAAGGTCACTTGCAGCTCGGCTGCAGACCCTATGAACGGGACGGCAAAGCACATAACAAGAAACAGAAAACAGCCAACCAGCTTGACAGCTCTAAAGCAACCCTGCATCATCACCCACCCCCTTTGCTAGTTAATTATCGTCCATAGCTTCAACTGCCTACTCCAGACTTCCCGAGAATACGTTCACCTTTCGGTCAGAAGCTTCTGCCAATTTTCATCCGCGAAAGATTCACTTCCGATCTCCAGGGAAGATGCCACCCATGTGACCTACCTCTTTTGTTTTTTCGGTGAAGAATGAATTCTCTGTGAAACAATACACTTAAGTCTGTGGTATTGAAAAACGTTGCATCACGCCCTTGTATGCAATTTCGTCCCATGAATGACCCGCGTTCGCCTTGTATTCTGTCGCCGCTTCAACTCGAAATACGTTTGTGGCGCTTAAAAGCTTAGCCTTGAAGCGTTCAGAAAGCTGCTCTATTGCTGCTGCTACTGAAACGCGCGGACGATTAAAATTAGTAGACCGATGGCAAGATAAATAAAGCAAAGGTGACCAGAGGAGAGGGATCAAAGAGAGCAGGTTGAAAGGAACAGTCGAAGATGGCATGTTCGGAAGCCCACATCTAGCAACGCCATTAGTTCATTAGATTGATCCGGAAGTTTAAGCTATCCTCAGGCATATTCCTTGTCAACAGAATTTTCTCAGCAGTCCGAATCTGGCTCGGATGAAGCCGCGGAGTCAATATTGCGCTAGAGAATACGCCGGAGCCAGACCTGTTGGTTGAAAAGGATTTCTGCGAATTCCTCACGCCCCATTCCCCTGGGAATGGCGCACCGGTAGGTTTTTCGATTCATCCGAACGAGATCGTCCCAGGTCGACTGTTCGGTGATTTCCTGATACGGGACGTAGGAAGTAATCCTGACAGTAGCACCCTGGGAAATAAGCATCTTCACCCCCGCTACGAAAGCCGTTCGCTCATCTCCCGGAATGCCGAGCATCAGGAAACAATTGAGATTCACCTCAAAGCGCCGGCAGACTTGGGCAATTTCTACTAGGCAATCCGCTCCCTTGCGAATGCAGAGCAGGTCCCGTGCACGCGGCGCGAAAGTTTCCACGCCGACGCTGATGCGACGGCAGCCCCCGTCGGCCATGATCCGCACCAGTTCAGGGTCAAGCAGGTCCAAGGATGTGACGCATTTCCAGGGAAGAGCGTGCCGTTTCATTTCACGGGCAAAAGCGATGGCATATTCTCGATCCAGCGTGAAATTCGGACTGTATACCGAAAAATAATCAAAACCGTAGTCGCGAAATGCTCTTGTGATGAAATCAACAGCCGCTGCAAGATCCCTTCTGCGCTCCCTCATCCCCTCTACCAGAGGTGTCTTGCAGAAAGCACAACGCCGCCCACAGCCCCGACTCAAGGTAATCGAAAGCTCGGTCAGGCCGGGCAGGCCGGCTCGTTCCGTATTTACCAAAGCGGTCCGACCCCAATTCTTATAGTCCTCCAGGGGCAGCTTCTTCAGCAACGGGAATCCCCACTCGGCAGCTTCAATCCGCCTGCCGCTGCTCCTCGTATGGCGTGTCAGAACACCCTCAGAGCGTTCCGGCTGCCGGATAAACGAAGCCAGCGCATACTCCCAGTCACCGTCGCAGACCACGCCATCAACTCCTTTCTGCAGAAACGGCACCGGACAGTACATGCCGGGAGGCCCGTAGGTGAGAATGGCCGCATCGGTAAGGGCACGCAAGAGGTTGACTATGGGAGGGATATAAGAGAGGTTGTCAAAGTCGTGGTAGAGGATGACAAATTCCGGTCTAAATCTGGAAACTTGCCCGGCCAGCTCGTTCAAAGAGATGGAAGCGATGCCTGCATCGATCACTTCGAGCTGTGTTAGCCGGTTGAGATAACCGGCGACCTCCCCAAAGGCACAATAATGATAGCAGAGATTATCGTAGAGCATGGGACCGGGGGGCCAGAGGAGCAGTGCTCTGGGACCTTTATGCTTGAGCTTCACTGATTACACCTCCCAGCAAACGAAGCTTACCGGGCAAATCCTCGTAGCCTCTGTTCAAGTGCTGCCAGTCCTGGATGGCAGTCTTCCCATCGGTTGCCAGGGCAAGCAGCAGAAGGGAAGCGCAGGTACGGATGTCATGCCCTGAAACCATTGCACCCTGCAGTCGGGACGGGCCTTCCACATGAATGGCAGAACCGTTATATTCGAGTCGCGCGCTCATCTTTCTGAATTGCTCCACATAAAGGAACCTGTGGCTGAATACCCCTTCGGTGATCGTGCTCCGACCGGGAGCCTGAGTGAGACAAGCGGCCAAAATCGGATGGGAGTCCGTGTTGATGCACGGATAGGAACCGGTACTGAAGCTTACCGCCCGGAGCTGGTCGGTTCTGCCGCAACTGACCGACGCGGTCCCGAATGGTCTGGAGTCGGGCTCATTCATCAACTGCAATTCAGCGCCCATCCATGCAAGGACAGCCAGTTCACTCCCCATCCAAAAAAGCGGCAGATTTTCTACCGTTACCCGGCCGCCGCTGATGAAGCCTGCAGCCAACAAGGTCAAAGCTTCGGTCCAATCCAGGAGAATCGTATGGTCGACCGGCCGCAAACTGCCGGCTCCGGCTACAAAAAGGGTTTCACTTCCCTGCCCCCAAATCTGCACACCCATTTGCCGGAGCATCGCACACATATCGCGCAATTCCGGCCCCATAAAGGGCCTCCGGATAACCGTCATGCCGGGTGCGGTTGCCGTCAGAAGCACAGCCGTTTTGGTGAACATGGTGATGTCCCGGTAGGATATGCTTGAAAAATCAAGATGCCGGATCGGGTCCGGGCAGCCTTTCCTCACCGCCGTAATCGTTCTCTGCTCCAGGTCCAGGCTCAAGTCAAAGCCGAATCTCGCATACAGGTCGGCAATTTCCACCGGGTAGCGGGTATCGTCCACTCGGCATCCGCCCGGCAGCCCGATCGAGGCGGCATCGAAGCGGGAGGCGAGAACCGGGAGGAAAAGATAGGAACTGTGGAGTCTTTCGGTCAACTCGGGAGTGACGATGCGGTTTTCCATGGAAGACGCGTCAAGGAGCAGGGCTCCGGTATCTGAGCGCTCTATCCGAGCCCCCAGATACCCGGCGATGGAGAGCATCGCTTCTACGTCTTCGATTTTGGGAATATTGCGCAAAACCGCTCTATCCGGCAACAAAAGGGCTGCAGCGAGTGCCAGCATCGCTGAATATTTCGAGCCCGACGCCGAGACATTTCCAATCAGCTTTCTACCGCCTTCCACAACCAACCGGCTCCCTGCAGATGTCGCTTTAGCCATGCCGAATCCCCTGTTTGAAATTTCTTTGCTGCCATTGTATGAGAGAGAGAATCATTTTACGGGTATCGTTCGTCTTGAGCAATATAAGCCAGGAGATGCTAATGGTTCATATCGTTTTTCCGCCGGGTTGGATCAGCATTCACCCTCTGCAGCCGCTGGGGATCTCCACGGTGGCATCATGCTTGAGATCTGCGGGTGTCCATGCAAACGTAGTGGATTTTGAGATCATTATTCATGAGATGAACAGGAGCAATCCCGCAGAGCGCTTTCCGGTTGACAAATTCACTGATCCTTCCGCCTTTTCTGCATACATCACCAGCCATGAAAACCTCGACAATTTCTACAAGTCGTATCTTGCAGAAACTGAAAAACTGATGGCGCAGGCGAACTTGACTCAATCCAAAGCGGTCGTTTTTTCGATCATCGGCGAGCGCCAGTTCGTCGCTGCCGCAATTCTGGCCGGGGCTTTGCGGGAAAGGGGCATTCCAACCGTTGCGGGCGGATGTTTTGTACGTGACCATACCGCCTGGATTGCCTCGTTGGGCATTTTCGACGCTCTTTTCACCGGTTTCGACGGCAAGGGCTTGACGGATTTTTGCCGCCGGGTCCTGAATGGAAGTCGAAGCGAGAAAAAGCCACCAACGCCGGAAATATACTCGGCCGACGATCCTATGGATTCTCTGCCCAAACCGTTCTTTCCTGACTACCTGAGCCAACGCTATCGTCATTGCCTGAGGTCCATGTATAACACCGAAAATGAGCACCTGGTGCTGCAATATCGGATCGACCAGGGCTGCAACCGCCACTGCAGTTTCTGCACCCGATTTCATACAATTTACCGGCGGAAAACCGCCGAAAAGGTGGTCCGAGAGCTCCGTGAGCTCTCAGTCGAGCACAATACCAACCTTTTCGGGCTGATTACAAACGCCGTCAACATAGATGAAGCATACTCCCTCCACCTTTTCAAAGAACTGGCTGAACAAAACGGCGGCTTGGAGTGGCACGCCTATGCATACCCGGATATTCACAAAGAAGAGCTGTTCCCGACAATGGCGGCAGCAGGGTGTCGTATCTTACGGTTCGGGCTGGAAACGGTGACTGACAAGATGCTGAAGGTGCTCAACAAACGCTTCACCGCCGCACACGCTGCTCGCTCTTTTGAACTGGCTCACCGGGAGGGCATTTGGGTGCAGGTGAGCCTTATGGTCGGGTGCCCGCAGGAGACGGAGGAAGATATCACGGCTGTGTGCAGCTTCATCGAGCGGCACCAGCATGTCATCGACAGCATCCGAATCAACCCGTTCTTCCTTCAAAAGCGATCCGCCATCTTCACCCGGCCTCAAGAATACGGAATCAGCATCCGCCCGCGGTGTGGATCTTTCGTCGGTTTCGACGAAGTGAACGGGCTGCCCTGGGAAGATAAAGTCGCTCATACCCTCAGGAGCATCGACAGGATTGATGCTACCCGTCGGCGGTGTGGCATCGGATATTTCGGCCTTTCGAGCAATCTGCTCCTTTGTGCCTTGCACGAAAACCGTACCAAAGCCAACACTAAGCAGTGGTTTGCCGTCGCCCATCCCTACACCCTTGAAAACATTTCTTCCGAGGCTATGAGATGGCGATTTTACCACGCCCATGAAATGACATTAAGTCCTTTTCGCGACGAATGGTCTTCAATTTACGGCTTGACCTTTGAACAGGGCCTCCAGCATGACCCAGCAAATCAGGGCTGATGGAGACAGATCGGCATTCGTTCCCACGCAGGAGCGTGGGGACGAGGAAACAGGGTGTGGGAACGAGCAAGTTCGGGTTGCTATGCGCAGGTTGTTAATATTGCGGGAGCGGAGGACGAGGGAATCAGAGCTGATGCGTAAATAGATTGGAGCCGGGTGGAGCAGGCTGCCGCTCTGTGAAACGGGCAGTTCCGGGCAGCATATCGGCTGCAGATTCAACCATACGGATCATATCCAACACCCGGGCATCCCTATTCTCCGGATTATCCAAGAAGGTGAGAACCATAACCTCTTCTCCTCCGATCGGCAAAAATACGGATAAACCGGTTATCAGCGAAGTCGAACCGTCGTTCAACGGTTCCTGAATGTTGTAGTGGAGCGCTACCGCAGCAGGATAATAACGCCGCCAGTCCTCAAGGGCCGAACGACTGTAATTTTTCAAGGAACGTTCCTTGCGGGCAATCAGATCGAGAAGAGTGCCCCCTGCCAGGTATTCTCCGGCTACGTTCAGCATTGGGGGGGTTAAGGTGCCAACCGGGCCAGTGAATGTGGTGGAGCGCGCCCCATCGTTTTCGGCACCCGCAAGCGGATGCCAGCCAACAGGAATAGAGATGGAAGCGGCAAGCCATTCCATCCTGACTTCCTGCAAGGGAGCGCCGGCCTGCGCTCGCTGCCACTGGAAAAAGCCCGCTACGCCCAAGATAGATAAACTTGCCATCATCAGTCCCAATTTTGTGCGAAAAGAAGCCCCCTTGCCGGAATCGGAGAGGGATGTCGGTTCAGTCGGCGAAGCTGCACTTTGAGGCAGCTCCATAGCTTGCTCCACCCGGAACCGAACCCGAGCCATGAGCAGAGCGATCAAAGCGATTCCAGCCAGTGACAGGGTGCCGACCATGCCCGATGCGACCAGAAAGGGTTTATAGGCCGGCCAGATCCAGCAGATTGCAGCATGCAGCAGAATTGCACCTGCAATACCTAAAGCCCACCAAATGGCCGAGAAGGTTTGACCGGCCGATGCTGCAAGCCCCATAACAAGAGCCGGAAGGCCGTAGGCAAAATAGAGAAACAGGAGCGAATACTCGATTAACGGGGAACTGTAGACCGGCTGCCAATACCATTCCCATTGTGGTGGTATGAACGGGAGAAGAAGTGAGATTTTCGTGTTGGAGAAGGCTGCTAAGCCCAATCCAACGGTTAGAACGGAAAACAGCAGGACGGCGGAGGATCGCCGATCCTTCCCCTGACCTCTGCCAATGAGAGCGGCCCCCGCCAATGCCGCAACTAACAGGATTGCTCGAGCCATTGCCCACCATGCGGGAATCGCCTGAGGGAAGCCCAACGATTGGCCAATGAGCAGGGAAAGATCCCGACTCATCCTGCTCCATGAGCCTCCCGCCATGATCAGATGCTCGAAAAAATTCAGGGGAACAGTCAAGAGTGCCCCGGCACAAAAGGCCGCAAAAATCCGGCTGACCGGCATGGGCAGGTCTCCCAGCCTGCGTCTCGCGTAGACATAAAGGCCGAAGGGGGCTCCGACATCGATCATTCCCCGATACATAAACCAAAACACTTCGGTCATTGCCTCGAAGTCGTGAATGGCGGTACGGGCATGGATCTCCAGCAGAGCAAACAGGATCGCGGCTCCAAAAACCGCCATGCGGGCTGCAGAGGGCCAGGCCAAAGAGGATTTGGAGCTTACTGCGTAGGTGTTGCTCTGGACCAGCCACAGCAGCCAAAATGAGAACAGCATATAAAGAGTCATGGAGTGTCCCGGGCTGCGCAGGAAGCTAAAGCTCTGGAAGAAATATTCGTAAATGAACAAGAAGCTCGCCACATTTAGAAAGAGAAGTGAGCTCAGCCGATCCGTATTCAGCCTGCGAAGCAGCATCAGCCAGCCCACAACCGCCACGTCAAAGGTGAATACCGGGAACATCCATTCCATGGTGAAGGAAAGAATCGGCTTCTGCCAGATATATTCTTTGGTCCAGGAATAGATCTCGTATGCCCGGGTAACCAGCCATTGGGGCCATATGCTCGATGAGCTCATAAAAATTTGATAGCTGCCGGTTACGATGAAGCCTGCAAGAAAAACCGTAGCCGTAGCCGGTACAAAAACAGCCGGGCTGATTATTGCCCCGGCCGATTGTGCGACAACCTTGCTGTTCCTGAGAATTCTGAAAATTATCCCAACTCCGATGAAATACCACAAGGGCCAAAAGTGAGTCATGAGGTACTGATGGCCCAAGAACAGGGACTGGGTGAAATCGGGCAATCCCCGCACGACTGAGGCAATCGCAAGCGATACCCCGTTGCAGACCATTAGGAGGTAAACCGTGCGGGCCAATGGTCGAAACGGCTCAAACAACAGGCGGGCAAAAAAGGTCTCCGATCCGATTCGTGCCGCAAAGTGCGTCATTGCTCCGAGGCCGAGCCCGAAAAGAATACCCAGGCGTAGATTTTGTCCCGGAAAGAAAGCGGCAAAAGGAAGCGAGCGCCACAGGAAAATGCCGGCAACTGTTGCCGTTATGCAGCAACTTGCAAGACTGTAGAGAAACGGCGACCGTCCTCTTTCCGACAACCGCCGTTGACAGATTGCAGTGGCCCATAGAGTGCTCAAGCCAATCCACCATCGGCCGAGCACCAGCGTGAGCGCTGCAGCTCCAGATACATGCGAATCCACCGCAATGATGGCAAAAACGTACTGAAAGAAGATGGCGGCTACGGTAAAAGAGACGCGATTTGCGGCGCCCGTTCCACCCAGGAGTGCACCCCAGCCCATAGCCGTGCAGATTGCCCAGAGCAACACGGACCAGCCCGCAACCGGCGCCCCGCCTTCTTCCACCCCCGGATTGGGCACAACCGGCCGGATCCAGATCCAGGTCAACGGAAGCAGCAGGACCAGGAATAGACAGGCCATGAATAGGGGGCGCAGAACGGCCAATGCGTCGGCCGGCAAATTCTGCAACTGCAGGCGTTGCTTGCTGAGGTCCCGCCATAGGAAGCTTTGCCCCAGCGATTTCACGGCTGCAGCTTTAGAGCTCTGCCCCAGCCGTTTAAGCACATTCTGCACCGGGCCGGCTTCAGTCAGGCGCCGGCCAAATGCATTTGCCTTTTGTCGGAAGCTTCCCAGGAAGGGATACAATCCTTCCAGGAAATTCCAAAACTTCCGAACTGTATTGATCGAAGCCTTGACATCCATAAAACCCGCCGGCGGTCCAAGGGACATCTGTACGTGCGGAACGGCTTCCTAGCCCTGCCCTTTACCCACATCTCTTTGCAGGGGCCGGTGCAAGGGGCCCGTCACCCCGCATGCCTCAAAACCCTTTTCCTCCATCGTGCCCAGGTTCCGCTCTACTCCTCGTGCCCAACACTGTTTGGGCACGTAAATGACCGGGAAATTGCGTTTCTTTGCCGCCCAAGCGCGTTCCCACAAACAGAGTTTGGGAACGCGGGTCAGAATTTGGGAACGAGGGGCGGTACTCCCCAACGCACATCGTGGATAATAGGCAGCTCCAGCCAAATAGCTTCAACATCTCAAAGGCTGGGTATGGATGCCGTCACGGATGCGGCTCATTATTGCCGACCGGAGCCCGTTCAATGAGCACCTTATCGACCCTTTTTCCATCCATATCGAGGACCTCAAAACGCAACCCACAGCATTCGAATCGGTCTCCGGGTGACGGTATCCTTTTAAGGTGGGTCATCACCAATCCACCCAATGTGTTTACGTATACTTCCTCCTCTTCCGGAAGCGTTTTTATGTCGAAGTACTCTTTCAATTCATCGAGCGGCAGCATGCCGTCTACCAACCAGGAGCCATCGGGACGTACTGCGATCTTTGGCTCCTCCGCTTCACCATAAGAGCGGAGATCGCCTACGATGGATTCCAGGATGTCATTAATAGTGATCAGCCCTTCAACCGTTCCATACTCGTCCACAACCAGGGCGACCTGCAGACCGGACTCCTGGAACAATTCCATCACTTTCAGCACCCGTGTATCCTCAAACACGAACTGGGGATGCCGTGCAGATGCCTTAAGGTTGAACGGCTGCTTGGCCAGAATATTGTTAAAAAGATCTCTTACGTGCACGAAGCCAATCAGATTGCGGAGCCGCTCATGGCAGACTGGAAAACGCGAATGACGGCTTTTTCTAATTTTGCGCCGAATCGTTTCCGGAGAATCGTTTACCTCGAGCCACACAATTTTTCTGCGGGGTGTCATGAGAGCCCCGACCGGCCGATCTGCAAGGCGAAACACCCGCTCCACCATATCTTGCTCGCTTTCCTCTATAACTCCGGCCTCGGTGGCCTGATCAATCAGAACCCTAAGCTCTTCCTCAGTTACAAAGGGCTCAGCCGGGGGTCTTACTCTAATCAGCCTGAGCACCAGATTGGTTGAAGCGCTGAGCAGGCTAACGACAGGAGCGGAAATTTTAGAAAGCAAGCGCATCGGAGTAGCCGAAAGGCAGGCAATCCGCTCGGGATTGTTGAGGGCGATTCGCTTGGGCACAAGCTCGCCTATCACCAGCGAAAAAAAGGTGATGCAAAAGACGACCACTGCCAAAGCAATCTCGCTGCTGTACGGCGCAATGATCGGGGACAATGCCAACTGACTCGAAAGCTTGTCTGCGATGGTGGCACCGCCTATGGCTCCGCTCAGCACGCCCACCAGCGTGATTCCAACCTGCACAGTGGAAAGGAACATGTTGGGGGATGCAGAGAGATCCAATGCGGTGCGGGCCCTGCTGTCGCCTTCCTCAGCCCGCTGCTGCAGCCTCGCTTTGCGAGCGGCAATGATGGAAATCTCGGACATCGAGAAGATGCCGTTTACGAGAATAAGGATAAAAACCGCTATAATGTCAATAGCCCACCAAAGCATGTTCCTATCCTCTGTGGCCAAAATTCCTCTTGACCGCTATGCGCGTGGATAAGCACGCAACGCTCATCTGCATGAGCTTTATCGGGTAAACACAGGCTTGCGCTTTTCCAGGAATGCCTTAATGCCCTCTTGTCCATCCGGATGGGCGGCACATTTGACAATCGCTTCCCTTTCAAGCTCCAGCTGCGTCTCAAAACTCTGATTGAAAGAATCGTTCAGCAATTTCTTGGAAGCGCCAAAAGAGCTCAAGGACCTCGTGGCTAAGTCATTCAGCATTTCGATTGCCTCAGCCTGTGCCTTGCCATCGTCAACAACTTTCGTTACCAGCCCCCAGCTCAGTGCCTGCTGAGCACTGATTGAGCGGTCAAAAGCAACAATTTCCAGAGCGCGGGCGAGTCCGACCATTCTGGGCAGAGTAAAGGTGCCGCCTCCATCGATGGACAATCCGTTGGAAGTATAAGCTTGCTTCAAAATGGCCGACGCTTCCATGATCCGGAAATCACAGGCGAGAGCAAGGGAAAAGCCGGCCCCGGCAGCCACTCCATTGATGGCAGCTATTACCGGTTTGGCCATGCGGCGGATTTCCATTACGGCAAGATGAAAGCGTCCCGCCAGTGCGTGAAACGAGCGGCTCGGACCTTCAGAGCAGCTGCTGGCCCACTTGAGGTCGCCGCCGGAGCAAAAGGCCTTGCCTTGGCCCACCAGAACGATTCCTTTGGTCTCATTGTCGGTCGCCAGCATGGTCAGATTTTCCGCAAGACCCGCTACCAAGCCGTCGTTAAGGGCATTATAGGCTTGGGGCCGGTTCAGCATGATCTCGGCAATACTGCCGTGTCGTTTGATCTGAATAGGTTCTCCCATGGGTTCTCCTCAATCGTTCAGCAAAATCAAGCTACATGGTCCGATCGCTTCCGCCGGCAGAAAGCCGCATGTTAAATTTTTCTCGATGACAGCCCTGCCATACTGGTCTTTACTCGCATTTTATAAAAAATCATAGAGTCTGTTGAATAAATTGCCAGAGCGGCCCAAATAAGTATAAACGTCCACACCTGAACCATGGAGATAGTCTCACGAAATACAAAAATGGCAAACAGGAAGAAGCAACTCGGCACAATATACTGCAGAAAGCCGACTGTCGACAGGTGGAGCTGCTTAGCTCCCAGATTGAAAAGCAGGAGAGGAAGCGCTGTAACCAAAGCGGATGCCATCAACAAGAAATCCATTCTCAGGCCCAGGCGAATGAATGCACCCGTTCCGATGCGGTCCAGGTAAACCAGGTAGGCGAGCGCCGGAGGTGTCAGAATCAGGGTTTCAATGGTAAGTCCAACCAGTGGGCTAACCGGCGCCACCTTGCGAACCAGCCCGTATAAACCGAAAGAGGCTGCCAGAGACAGCGCAATCCACGGCAACACCCCCAGTTTGAGAGTCATA
>Ga0209164_1004347_pt1 | contig 12779 bp, 11 predicted proteins | sample MTBNYHSulfiMetaG_FD_187458 | JGI IMG/M metagenome (GOLD analysis project Ga0209164, IMG submission 187458) | Enrichment culture microbial communities from rom New York Harbor, USA that are MTBE-degrading - MTBE-NYH (New York Harbor Sulfidogenic)... | ecosystem: Environmental > Aquatic > Marine >...
GCCTTTTGGCCCCGAATATCAGAAACACGACCAGACCTATTACGATCAATTCCGTGTGTCCCGGCATAAACATAGCCTGCTCCTCAATGTTCCCGGTCTTGCAAGAAAAACGGTCCGGACTGAAAAAATGGGTTTTGAACGTTATTCGACGCCGGCCATCCGTAAACATAACCGTGCGTATCCGGCAATTCCGGATACGAACCTGCCGGCATTACGAATTCACAAACTGGACTGGGTCTTCGTTTTCTTCACGCGCCTCGACGGTTCCTATCAAATACGATGTTTCCCCTATAGCCTCCAGCCGCTGCAATACCTCGTCGGTTTCCTTTTCATTCACGACAATCACCAGCCCCAATCCATTATTGAAGGTGCGCATCATTTCCCGTTCCGGGATCTTCCCTGCTTTTTTCAAATAAGAAAATATCGGCTGCGGCGTCCAGCTGTCAATATCGATGACGGCCTTGCACCTGGTGGGCAGCATCCGGGGAATATTGTCGATCAGGCCGCCACCGGTTATGTGGGAAATCCCGTATATCGTGAAATCCCGTCTCATATTGGTTATCGCCCTGGAATAAATCCTGGTGGGCTCGAGAAGCTCTTCGCCCAGTGTTCTTCCAAATTCCTCCACATACTGATCCACGGACATCGCTAGATCATCGAATAGAATCTTGCGCACAAGCGAAAAGCCGTTGCTGTGGAGTCCGCTCGAGGCGATGCCGATCAATTGATAACCCACCGCGATTTCTGAACCGTCCAGCAATTCCTCGTTGTCTGCCAGCCCAACTACAAAGCCGGCCAAATCGTATTCGCCCTCCTGATAAAGGCCCGGCATCTCAGCGGTCTCCCCTCCGATGAGGGCACACTGAGCTTCGATGCACCCCGCTGCGATACCTTGGACCACGTCCGCGGCTTTTTTAAGATCCAGCTTTCCCATCGCCAGGTAGTCCAGGAAAAAAAGCGGGGCCGCTCCCTGGACCATGATGTCGTTCACGCACATCGCAACCAGATCAATCCCGACGGTGTCGTGTTTGTCGAGCATGAAAGCGATTTTCAACTTCGTTCCGACTCCGTCGGTGGAACTGACAAGCACCGGATTTCTGTAATGCTGGAGATTTAAAGAGAACAGACCGGCAAAACCTCCGATGTCGGTTATCACACCGGGTTTGAAAGTCTTGTTCACAATCGGCCGCAGGATATCGATAAATTTGTTTCCTGCGTCGATATCGACGCCAGCCTGTGCATACAACCCCTTGCCCGAGTTTTCTTCCATCGTTTCGCCGGACTCCGTTTCTCAATAAATCGTGAAAACTTGCGATTACCACTTTGAAAATTTATTATCAGTAGTAGTATCTTGCAGTTTTGTTGTCAAACCTTTTCTCCGGGCTCCGGCCCGCGGCGGGATCAGATGAACAGGAATAACCTTTATCCGGATCAAACATCGGTCATGCGACTGACCGGTGTGGGTCCAGGCCGGGCTGCGCACCTGGCGGCCAAACGGATAAAAACACTCCATAACCTCCTCTATTTGCTACCTTTGCGCTATGAAGACAGAAGACAAACGACGACGATCCGATCGGCTCGAGATTCAGAGACCATCCTGGTTCGCGGTACAGTCATCGAAAAAAGCGAAACCCCTTCGTTCCGCCGGCGAGGAGGGCGTTTCAAAGCCGTCATCCATGATGGAACCGGAACCCTTGAACTTTTATGGTTCAATTACCACTCGGACCATCTTTCAAAACTGCTCAAAAACGACACCGAGATCTGGACCTATGGAAAGATCAACCGTACGGACGGTCTTTTGCGGATGATTCACCCCGAAATCGCGACGGTCGGTGGACGTCGAGATGAAGATTTCAAGCGTATTATTCCGGTATACCCATCGGTCACCGGATTCTCCCCACGACTGTTGAGATCCGTCGTCGATCAGGCCCTGGATCTCTTGATTCCCGGACTCATCGACCCTCTTCCTCCCGAGGTAGTCGAACGTCTCGGTCTTCCATTCCTTCCCGACGCATTCAAAGCCCTGCACCGTCCAGGGATCGGTGCCGTCTTCGGGGAATTGAACGAAGGTCGAAGCAATGCCCACCGCCGGATACAGTTCGACAGGTTCTTTTCGCTGATGCTTGCGGTTCAGCTCAGGGCCGGAAATCGAAAACGCTCGACTGCAAAGGCTTGCAGCCTTCCCGATCACTTCCTGGCGGAGACTCTCGGGCTTCTACCTTTTGAGTTGACAAGGTCCCAGATTGAGGTGCTTGAGCAAATTCTCGAGGAGATCCGGCGCCCGAATCCTATGAACCGGCTTCTCCAGGGAGACGTCGGATGCGGAAAGACCATCGTGGCAGCCATAGCCGCCCGTGCCGCAGGGCTGAACGGTTTGCAGACCGCCATTATGGCCCCTACTCAGATCCTGGCCTCCCAGCATCTCGACTATTTTTCCAGACTGCCGCGAGAATTCGGTTTCAGTCCCGTGCTTATAACCGGCTCCTTCAGCGGCGCGGACCGGCGCCGTTTGCTGGAAAAAATTTCAACTGAAGGCTGCAATCCCGTCATCGGGACGCATGCGTTGATCCAGCAGGATCTTGAGTTTAAAAACCTGGGGCTTGTCATCATCGACGAGCAGCACCGTTTCGGCGTCAAACAGCGCCGACTGCTGGACCGAAAAGGTGAAAACCCTCATATGCTGGTGATGTCTGCTACACCAATCCCCCGAACCATGGCAATGGCCCTGCACGCGGACCTCGAGATTTCAACGATAACCGAGCTTCCGGCAGGCCGAAAACCGGTGGTTACCAGGATCGCTCGGCCTGAGAACAAAAGGGATCTTTATCGGAGCTTAATCGCCAGGTTGTCTGCAGGCCAGCAGGCGATCGTCGTTTGCCCGTTGGTGGAAAGCTGCGAAGATTCCGATATAAAAAGCGCAGAGGAAATGTACTCGACACTGCGGACACTGCTCGAACCCCGGTTCCGAGTGGGGTTGGTTCACGGAAAACTACCGGCAAAGTTCAAAGACGAGATCATGGAAAGATTCAGGGGAGCTGAACTGGACCTGCTCGTCGGTACAACGGTTATTGAGCTGGGGGTTCATGCACCACGGGCGGCCATGATCATCGTCGAACATCCGGAGCGTTTCGGCCTCGCCCAACTCCACCAACTTCGCGGAAGGGTGGGAAGGGGGAGCGTCGGGGGTGTATGCGTGCTCGTGTGCAACGAGGGGCTGGAGGATGAAGCTCTGGAAAGGCTCTCAATCTTGACCCGCTGTACGGACGGTTTCAGGATAGCCGAATACGACATGAAAATGAGAGGCTGCGGCGAACTTGCCGGACTGCGGCAGGCCGGTGCCGGAGAGGTTGACATGCGGGAGGTCCTGTGGGAGCCTGAGCTTTTGGAAGCTGCACGGGAAGCCGTGATGACACTCCTGAAAAAGGACCCTCTTCTCACCGCCCCCGAACACGCCGGCCTCCGAAAAATGCTGTTCCCGGCACCTGAACCTGTTGACCCCGAACGATAAATTTGACCTTGTTTTTTTATCCGTTATTTGGAATATAGAAAAAGATTGGATTTAGATAACCAGGGAAACCTTTTAAAGAGGATTGAATGGATACAATCAACATCGGGATTATCGGATTCGGAACGGTCGGAGCCGGAACGTATGAATTACTGACCGAAAACAGCGACCTTATCACCCGGAAAGTCGGCGCCCGGGTGATTGTAAAGAAAATCGCCGATCTGGATACCGAAACGGACAGGGGGGTCGAGGTGGACCGGCAACTTTTGACCACCCGCGCCTCGGAGATCCTTCAGGACCCCGACATAACTATCGTTGTCGAACTTATCGGCGGAACCGGGAAAGCAGGGGAACTCATCCTGGAGGCGATGTCCACCGGAAAGCATGTCGTAACGGCGAACAAGGCCCTCCTGGCCACCCACGGTCAAAGACTTTACCAACAGGCGGTTGAGTCAGGCGTGGGATTCGCGTTTGAGGCGAGCGTCGGAGGGGGCATCCCCATTCTAGGGGCCTTGTCTACCGGGTTGTCCGGAAACCGCATTGAAACCGTTATGGGAATCCTGAACGGAACGTCCAATTACATCCTGACCAAAATGTCGCGTGAGAAAGCAGCCTACGAAGATGTCGTGAGGGAGGCGGTACGGCTGGGCTTCGCTGAAGACCCGCCGGATCTCGACGTTCAGGGAATCGACACCGCCCACAAACTGACGATCATCAGTTCCATCATCCTTGGGCGATCCATTCCGCTGGAAGACATCCACTGCGAAGGAATAACCTTTTTGACTCCGGACGACATTTACTTTGCAGGAGAATTCGGTTTCTGCATCAAACTGCTGGCAATAGCCAGGATAAACGGCGATACGCTCGAGGCCAGGGTCCATCCCGCTATGATTCCAAAATCGCACATCCTGGCGAATGTCTTCGACGCTTACAATGCCATATACCTCGAGGGAGATTTCGTCGGCCCGAACCTCTACTATGGACTGGGCGCGGGACGAAAGCCCACGGCGAGCGCGGTTGTGGCAGACATCATCGATCTTTCGCGCCGGATACATGCCGGAGCCGGAAGGTTCGCACCTCCGCTGAGCCATGTCAGGCCCTCGGCCGCTCCGGTGCGGATCATACCCATCAGCGAACATCAAGGGCCTTACTATTTCAGATTTTCCGCAGTGGACAGACCTGGTGTTTTGTCCAAACTATCAGGAATCCTAGGAGAAAATAATATAAGCATCTATTCGGTGATACAAAAAGGCCGGAACCTCAATGGATCGGTGCCGGTGGTCATGCTCACCCATGAAGCGAGGGAACAGGATGTACAAAATGCGCTTCGTACGATTAGGGATCTGGAAGTGCTCACAGATAAGCCGGTGATGATTCGGGTGGAGGGGTCGAATCAATCATAACACGGAAAACCTCTTCGCTGCCGCTTCAAGGCCCGTCGTTTACCTCGGCGGAGTCTTGTCACAGCGAACTCCGGTTTCAGGAAGGTTGCAACATGAAATATGCTTTTCTGGTCGGCGACGGGATGGGGGATTACCCGTTGGCCGAGCTTGATGGAAAAACGCCGCTTGAAGCCGCATGGACCCCCAATATGGATCTTCTTGCCTCATGCAGGATTGGACGTCTGCAGACGGTCCCGGAAGGAATGGAACCCGGGAGTGACGTCGCCAATCTTTCTCTTCTGGGTTACGATCCACGGAAATACCATACCGGTCGATCCCCTTTTGAAGCAGCGAGCATGGGAGTGGATCTCGCTCCGGGGGAAGTGGCTTTCAGGATGAACCTGGTAACGCTCGATAACCAGTCCGAAGATCGTATTTTTATGGTAAGCCACAGCGCCGGGGACATCACGACGGAGGAAGGAGCCGCCCTGGTCAAAGCAATCGCCTCGTCCATCGATATTCCTGGAGTCAGATTTTTCCCCGGCATTGCCTACAGGCACCTTCTGACGTGGCGGGACGGGCCTCTCAAAGCCGCGACACTGCCTCCACACGATTACCTCGACCGCAATATAGCCTTCTATCTCACGGCGGATGGATCGGATCCAATCCCGGGTTTGATCCGCAGGTCCTGGGATATCTTGAAGGATCATCCAGTCAACCTGGAAAGAAGAAAACAGGGCCTGAAAGAGGCCAACAGCCTATGGCTCTGGGGACAGGGTACGGCGCCTGAACTGCCCCTTTTTAAAGATCTTTACAGGCTGTCCGGAGGCGTAATTTCGGCTGTGGACCTCATAAAAGGCATCGGCGCCTACGCCGGTCTGGAAGCCATCCGCGTGGAAGGGGCGACAGGGTATCTGGATACAAATTATATCGGGAAAGGCGAAGCCGCGGTCGATGCATTGAAAAAACTCGATTTTATCTTCGTTCATGTCGAAGCGCCCGACGAAGCCTCCCATAACGGCCGCATCGACGAAAAAATTCGTGCAATAGAATCGTTCGACCGGGATGTTGTCGGAACGGTGTTGAAAGGGCTTTCCGGTAGCGGGGACTTCAAGGTGATGGTCGCGACCGATCACTATACACCGATATCGAAGCGAACCCATTCGACGGAACCTGCGCCCTTGGCATGGGCTGAAGGCCGGGAATTGAACAAAACTGCAGGCGAAACCGGTTTTAATGAGAAGAATGCAGCCGAATCCAGACTGTTTTTCGATGCGGGCTGCGACATGATGAAGGTGTTTATTACGGAACCGTCCACCGATTTGAAACCATGAAAAAAGGAGTTCAGGGAATGAAAATTCTTATTTTTGGCCCGAATGGAAGCGGGAAAGGAACCCAGGGAGCTGTCGTCAAGAACAGGTATGGAATCCCCCATATTGAAACCGGAGTTATTTTCCGCGAAAACATTTCGAAGGGGACCGATCTCGGAAAAGAGGCCAAAGATTATATTGACCGAGGCGAACTTGTTCCCGACAAAATAACCATCCCGATGATTTTGGACCGCCTCGGACGGCGGGACTGCAAGGACGGGTGGCTTCTGGACGGGTTTCCCCGGAACCTGGCTCAAGCCGAAGCCCTTGATGGGGCTCTGAATGAAAAAGGCATGTCCGTAGACGTTGTGATCGAGATTGTTCTCGACCGCCTTACTGCAAAGAACCGGATCATGGGACGGCGCCTGTGCGTGAACGACAATAATCACCCGAACAACGTGTTTATAGAGGCGATCAAACCGAAACATGGAAAATGCCGGGTGTGCGGAGGGGAACTCAAAACCAGATCCGATGACCAGGATGAAGCGGCGATCGACCAACGTCACGGGATCTATTACGATACCGAATCCGGCACGATGGCTGCGGTGAATTACTTCAAGGAACGCTCCGACCAAAACGGTGGGATGCCTGCGATCGTTTCGGTGGACGGGCGCCCCGGTGTGAAGGACGTCTCCGAGGAACTGATCCGGAAACTGGACGGGCTTGAAACCGGAAAATAGGTTTTTTAATGGTTGAGGACAAGACCTGTCTGTGAATTTCAAAATGGAATTTCTTCGGTTTCTTGAAAGGCAGGCAACCTAAAAAAAGAGAGGAGCACAAGCTCCCCTCAAAAAAGCATATGGGGTGAGTGAAGGGACTCGAACCCTCGGCGTCTGGGGCCACAACCCAGTGCTCTACCAACTGAGCTACACCCACCATATGCAGACATTGATAACACATTTTCAGGATTTTGCAACAATCTTTTATAGATCCCCTCACACGCTTTTTATGGGTTTCAGATGACTTCGAACAAACAAGAGATGTTTAGAAAAATTCCGGCCGTCGATAAGCTGCTCTCTTCAACCCGGATTCTCGAGGTTTCCAGGGGATTGCCCAGGCGGCTGCTTCATGAATCGCTCGACGAAATTCTATCCGAACTGCGGACCGCCATTCGAACAGAAGACGACTTTGATCCGGCTCGCCTCGATCCGGACGCGATAACGGCCGCGGCCGCCGCCAAAGCGGAAGCCCGGGCTGAAGCGAGTCTGCAGACGGTCGTCAACGCGACCGGTGTGGTCATACACACCAACCTGGGCAGATCGCTCCTTTCCGAAAAGATCCTGGATAAATTCAGAGAGGTGGCAACCCGCTACAGCAATCTCGAATATAACCTCCAAAGCGGTGGGCGGGGCAGCAGGTATGTTCACGTGGAAGGCATTCTGAAGGAATTGACTGGAGCCGAAGCTGCACTGGTTGTCAACAACAATGCGGCGGCGGTTTTCATCGCGCTCGAGACACTCGCCAGGGGCCGGCAGGTGCTGGTTTCAAGAGGGCAGCTGATCGAAATCGGCGGATCCTTCCGGATCCCCGACGTGATGGCGAGAAGCGGCGCCGTTATGGTCGAAGTGGGGACCACCAACAAAACGCATCTCAGGGATTACCAGGACGCAATCAATCCGGAGACGGCCTTACTCCTTAAAGTTCATACGAGCAACTTTAAAGTTGTCGGTTTCACCGAGGAAGTGCATCTGTCCGAGCTGGTAAGCCTTGGGAAGCAACACGGCATTCCGGTCATGGAAGACCTGGGAAGCGGCTGCCTGGTGGATCTGGCCGCCTACGGACTCGTAAGGGAGCCCTCCGTCACCGAGGTCATCGCCCAGGGAGCCGACGTGGTCACCTTCAGCGGCGACAAGCTGCTTGGAGGACCTCAAGCCGGCATCATCCTTGGCAAAAAAGACATCCTGGATTGCATCAAAAAAAATCCGATAAACAGGGCGGTTCGAATCGACAAACTCACGCTGGTCGCCCTCGAAGAAACCCTCCGCTTTTACAGGGACGAACCTTCGGCGGTCCAGGAAATTCCGACCTTGAAGATGCTCTTCGAAACTTACAACGTGCTTGCCGAAAAAGCCTCACAATTGATGGAATCCATCGGTGAAATTCCGACGCATAATTTCAAGCTTTCCCTTGTAGACGGGATGTCGAAACCAGGAGGAGGTTCTCTTCCACAAGTCGAAATTCCCACCAGGCTTATCTGCCTTGACCCCAGAGCCATGTCTGCAGCCAATATTGAAACCCGCCTCAGAGCAAACCATCCGCCCGTCATTTCCCGAGTCGAAAAAGATCGGGTACTACTCGACGTACGCACACTTCAACATTCAGATGCGGCCGTCATCATAGACGTCGTCCGAAGGATTGCAGACGAAAAGACCCACGATGATTCATGATACAGGCGAAAGAGATGCCGCCGGCGACCTGAAATTGCCGGCCCCGGCGGCGTCGACGATGCCAGGGGCTCTGTCACATTCCCCAAAACCCCGCTTAAAGCTTCTCCTTGAGCGCCTTGCCTGCACGGAAGCGCACCACTTTGCTGGCCTTGATTTTGATGGTTTCCCCTGTCTGGGGGTTCCGCCCCTTTCGTGCCTTTCGCTTGGAAACCACGAAGGATCCGAACCCGGCAATAGCCAGCTTGCCGTCTTTCTTGAGTGTCTTTTTGGCCACATCAACGAAAGCATTCAGAGCCTTTTCGGAATCCGCTTTCGTCAACCCGCTTGTCTGTGCAATTTCGGCTATCAATTCGGCTTTGGTCATGACGTCCCCCTTTAGTTAATATGGTTTTACTTCCCTGTAGGCCACCTCCAGGCCGCTTTCCAAAAACCGGCGCCCATCACCGGCAAAAAAGCCAGTGTCTTTCTCACCAAAGGAATGCGGCGGAAAACGGTTACCGGAATCTAAAAAGAGAAACAAAAGTTATCTAGCATGACAATTTTACAATTTCAATAAAAAATAGACCTCTCCCGCCGCATTGGTCCAGATTTTCTGCTCGCATGAGCCTTTTTACATGGGTATTTTACCATGGCACGTTGACAAAACCCTGTTCAGGCAGTAATTTTTTGTCTCAGACTTCATTTTTGGGAGACAAATGAAAAGCCCCCATGGAAAAAATAATCGAAAAAATATTTCAGGAAAGCATCCGCTTAAAACAGGCTTTTCTACGGGATAACATCGAAAAGATGGCTGCGCTCGCTGAAAAGGTGGCCTCAGCGTTCGCCGCAGACCGAAAATTAATGATCTGCGGAAACGGAGGGAGTGCCGCGGACAGTCAGCATCTAGCGGCTGAGTTCATCAACCGCTACAGGATCGAACGGCCTCCCCTGCCGGCGATGGCCTTGACCACCGATACATCGGTCATTACGTCCATCGGGAATGATTATTCCTTCCGCTCTGTTTTCTCAAAACAGGTAAAAGCGCTTGGAACGGAAGGGGATGTTCTGCTTGCCCTGAGCACCAGCGGGGGCTCGGAAAACGTCCACCAGGCTGTTTTGGATGCACGGGCACTCGGGCTCTACACCGCTGCCTTCCTGGGTGGAGACGGCGGTGTGATCGCCGATGTGGTGGACCTGGCGCTTATTGTAAACAGTACGGACACGCCCAGAATCCAGGAAGTACATATCACGGCAGGGCACGCATTGTGCCACCTGATTGATCACCTCCTTTTCAACGAACGTTCACTGAATCATAAAAGCGGCCTAGACCCATGACGGAAATCACTCCAATATCCTTCGACGGTGTCAAATGCCACCCTCTCCGTGAGCGAAAAAGCACCGTCAACCTAAACCATTTCGGGAAACCATGGAAGGTGGGGGGGAGTTTTACCCGATGGCTCGAATTTCTGCCCCGGATTCTGGCCTCCGGCGATTTTATTGAAGTCGCCACAAGGCTGAGCGATGCCGCCGCGAATGGAAAAACCGTTCTTCTCGCCATGGGTGCGCATCCTGTTAAAGTCGGGATCAGCCCGGTCATTATAGAACTCATGCGGCGAAAGATATTGACTGGAATCGCCATGAACGGCGCCTGTGCCATACACGACACCGAAATTGCCATGGCCGGCTGCACCTCCGAAGACGTCGCGGCGTCCCTTGATTCCGGAGATTTCGGCATGGCCGAGGAAACCGGGGCCTTTATGAATGAGGCCATATCCCTTGCCGCGCGGACAAACCGTGGACTGGGCGCCTCCCTGGGGGAAATGCTTTCAGCCGGAGGGTTTCCCTTTAACCAATCGAGCATCCTGGCCTCCGCCCACGAAATGGGCCTGCCGGTCACGATCCATGTGGCGATCGGCACAGACATCATCCACATGCATCCGTCCGCCGACGGCGCGGCTACCGGCGCAGCCTCTCATATGGATTTCAGGCGTTTCGCCGCCGAGGTTTCGACCCTCGAACACGGGGTTTTCATCAACCTGGGATCCGCCGTGGTCATGCCCGAAGTTTTTCTGAAGGCTTTGAGCGTGGTTAAAAACCTCGGGCATCAGGTAACCGACATGACCACCGTGAACATGGATTTCATCAAGCAATACAGGCCGCTTACAAACGTGGTGAGCCGACCCACTCAACACGGCGGCAAAGGGTACAACCTTGTGGGTCATCATGAAATTATGTTTCCGCTGCTTGCTGCGGCGGTTATGGAGTTTCTCGAAAAACGAAGGAGATAAAATATGCCTCTCTATGAATATAAATGCGCGAAATGTAATGAGCAGTTTGAAGTACTGCTTCTCAAACAGGATGAAACCGTGACCTGCCCCCGCTGTCACACCGGGGAGGTCGAAAAATTGATGTCTGCATGCGCGTTCAAAAGCAGCGGAAATTTCACGCCATCCACCGGTTCATCCGGCTGCGCATCATGCAGCGGCGGCAATTGCAGCACCTGCCATTAAAACCGGCATCGAAGCATTTTCCGCTTCGATGCTCTTTTTTATGAGATGCCCGTGTATAGAGTCGGATTCGGATACGACGTCCACAGGTTGACCTCCGGCAGGCCACTGGTTCTGGGAGGGGTAACCATACCCCACAGCACCGGTCTGGAGGGTCATTCGGACGCCGACGTGCTCACCCATGCTGTCATCGATGCGCTTTTCGGGGCGCTTGCGCTCGGAGATATCGGCACCCATTTCCCGGACACCGATCCTGCCTACAAAGGCTGCAGCAGCATCGGGCTGCTCGAAACCGCGGCAGGAATGCTGCATCGACGTGGATGGTACGTGAACAATCTGGACACGACCCTATGCGCCCAGGCTCCTAAATTAGCCCCTTTCATCTTTCGCATGCGGCGCAACCTTGCCACCGCGATGGGTGTCGAGCCCGGGCGTGTAAGCGTAAAAGCCACGACCACCGAGAAGCTCGGGTTCGTCGGACGCCTGGAAGGAATAGCCTCCTATGCTGTCGTTTCCGTGATCGATTCCAAACCGGCTGGAGGGACCTGAAAAAGATGCCTCCAGAACCACCCGTTTTCAATCTGGTATCGAGCTTTTCATTATGCGGTGATCAAACAGCCGCAGTCGAAACCCTGGAAGAAAGCATATCCGGAGGAACCGCCCACCAGGTGCTGCTGGGAGTCACGGGTTCCGGAAAAACCTTCACGATGGCCCACATCATCGCCAGGGTTCGTAAGCCCACCCTGGTCATAGCTCCCAACAAAACCCTCGCGGCACAGCTTTTCGGAGAATTGAGAAGGTTTTTCCCGGCGAACGCCGTCGAATACTTCGTAAGTTACTATGATTATTATCAACCTGAAGCCTATATCCCCCAATCCGATACGTACATTCAGAAAGACGCTTCCATAAATGAACGCATAGACAAGATGCGCCACGCCGCCACGCGCGCCCTGCTGGACAGAGACGACGTGATCATTGTAGCCAGCGTTTCATGCATCTACGGACTGGGTTCGCCTGAAGTTTACCACGACATGCTGCTTTATGTGGAACAAGGCGCAGAAATTTCCAGGGAGGACGCCATCGCGAAGCTCGTCGACATCCAGTATGAACGTGGAGAAATGGACTTTTACCGTGGAAAATTCCGGGTCCGCGGTGATGTTCTCGATATCTACCCGGTTCACGAAGAGGACAAGGCGGTCCGGATCGGTTTTTTTGGAGACACGATCGAATCGATCCATGAAATCGATCCCCTTACCGGAAAAACCATCAGAGAACTCGGACGGATTGCAGTATACCCTGCAAGCCACTACGTGACCACCACCGAGGTCCGGGAAAAAGCCGTGGAAGGCATTCGTCTTGAACTCGCAGAAAAACTCGATGAATTGAGGTCACGCGGCATGGAGCTGGAAGCCCGGAGGTTGGAGGAGCGAACCCGGTTTGACCTGGAGATGATGGCCGAGATGGGTTACTGCCACGGAATCGAAAACTACTCCAGGCATCTCACCGGGCGACCGGCGGGTGCGCCTCCACCGACGCTTCTCGATTATTTCCCCAACGATTTTCTGGTGATCATCGATGAAAGCCATATAACCGTACCCCAGATCATCGGTATGTACCGGGGCGACCGCTCCAGAAAAGAAACCCTCGTT
>Ga0209164_1004348_pt1 | contig 12777 bp, 9 predicted proteins | sample MTBNYHSulfiMetaG_FD_187458 | JGI IMG/M metagenome (GOLD analysis project Ga0209164, IMG submission 187458) | Enrichment culture microbial communities from rom New York Harbor, USA that are MTBE-degrading - MTBE-NYH (New York Harbor Sulfidogenic)... | ecosystem: Environmental > Aquatic > Marine >...
AGGTCAAACGTCAACAGTCCACCGTCCTCCGAATCGGAATGCGCGAAGATTGTTCAGGGACCCAATGCCCACTTCGTCTCGGGAAGAGCCGTGGTAGGGAGGAGCGGGTTGGTGGTCGGAAAGAACAGAAGATCAGTTGCAAGTTCCAAGTTGTGAGTTGTTAGAGGGAAGGGCCGAGGTCGGTGTTAGCAGGTAGGGGGTTGGTAAGAGCAAAGGAACTGGTTCGCCGTTAAACGGTTCTCCGAAAAGACCGAGCGAGGATATGTTCTTGGTTAAGATCAAAAACCACAAACAGGAGATTCTGAATGGAGTTAAGTATGACGGTATGTGGCGTCCACATGATTATGCCGTGAGGGAGCGTACAAAGCTTCATTTGTTTCAGAACGCAAAGCAGTTGCAGGAGGTGGGCTATTGCAGTAGTATTTAGAGTAATCATCCTCTATTCACTGATGAAAACATCGTTTCCGAGGGAATCGATTGCAACATAGAGCGGGAAGTCTTTAACCTGAACCTTGAATATTGCTTCAGTGCCGAGATCGTCGAAAGCCAGAGTTGTCATGTCGGAGATCCTCCCGGCCAGAGCGGCAGCGGCGCCACTGGGAGCCAGGAAATAAACCCTGCCGTACTCTTTGCAGAGCGATACAGCCTGCTTACTTCTCTTTCCCTTGCCTACCGTTGCTAGAACACCTTTCATAAAAAGCATTTCAAGAAATAGGTCCATCCTGTTTGAAGTTGTAGGGCCGATAGCCCCGAAGGAGTCCTTTGTAGGTTTGGCCGGTCCGGCGTAAAAAATGATCGCCCCGTCAAGAGAGACAGGCAGCTTCTTGCCTTCTTCGAGCATCTCTTTCAGTCGTTTCTGCGCGGCGTCCCTCATGATGAGAAACTCGCCTGAATAAAATAGTTCGTCGCCGACGCGCAGTTCTTCAATCCTCAAAGATCACCCTCCCCTTTCTGGCGATATAGCAGTCCGTCGCGAGTCCTACCGGCATTATGGCGATGTGCGTCGGATATGTTTCAATGTGCACCGAGTATGCGGTTATCCCTGTTCCCAGACCCTGATAACCTATCTCCAGATCGTTGACTTCTCGAAGTATTCTTTCTTCAAGAGCCGCGTAGTCCTTATCCGGATGCTTCTCATCGAAGGATCTGGTCAGCGCGAGCTTGGCAAGTACCATCGCCTTGTCGGAACTGCCACCGATCCCAATTCCCACCTTCAACGGTGGGCAACCCCTGGCCGCGCTCTCCCTAAGGGACTCTACAACAGTGTGGACCAGTTCGTCCACTGTTGCCGAGGGGTTCAACATGAAAAGCCGGGAAAGATTCTCACTGCCGCCTCCTTTAACCAGGAAACGGATTTCCAACTCATCTCCCCTTATAGGAAAGAGATGGCATATGACCGGCGTGTTATCACCTGTATTTTTCCTGTTCAGAAGGGGGTCGGACACAATGGAGTACCTGAAAGGGCTATCTGTGTATACATTTTTGACTGCCGAATTCAACGTTTCTATTATCGGCTCTTCCAGAGCAACTTCGTTTCCCTGAAAGACGAAGAACTCGAGAAATCCCGTATCCTGACAGATAGGGAGTCCAGAGTTCTTAGCCATTGCTGCGTTTTCTCTCAGCACGCTTGAGAAAGGCCCGTCATAGAGATCGAGCAGTTCCACGATCTTCGGGTCCATCTCCGAGTTCGCCCTCGAAATTGCCTCTTCAAGGTTTCCGATTATTCTTTTCGCTGAAATCAAAGTCCCACCCCTCAACCCAGACCGTTGAACTCCTCCGATAAACGCTCCTCGCTCTCAACTACTTTCTTAATGAGTTCTTCCAGTGAGTGAGTAATCAATTTCAAATTCTCTTCCATCAAATCTACAACACTCTCCATGCCAGAAATCGAAGGTCCTCCGGGAACGCTGCGGATTTGAACGAAGTGTCGTGGAGAGAGAACTGTCTCCAGCTCCTGATCGTCCATTTTCAAGGCCCTTCCCACTAGTTCAAGAAACCTTCGGCGAAGAGCTTCAAGAGAGTATCCCGACTTCACAAAGGCACTAGTCACGCCGTGAGCGGTTCTAAAGGAGATCCCCTCCCTCCTTACAAGCTCATCGGCCAGTTCCGTTGTTGTAGCACCGGTAGAGAGCGCGATCTCATCCACCCTCTGCTTATCTACGGAGACTTTGAGGAGCGTCTCCTGCAGCAATTCCAGCAAGCCCGACACCGTTTCACAGCCCCTGGTGAAGCTTGCAACCGGCGCGTCGGCCACTTCGTTCACATCCTGGTAAGGCACGTTGTGGAAGAGGTCAATCAGGCTCTGGAAGTCGCCAGAGGCCATTCCTGACTGGATCCTTATATGCTCGATAATGACCGGATTTCTTTTCTGCGGCATTATGCTGGAAACCTGTACTAGTTCATCTGGAAAGCTCAACATTCCGACTTCGCAGGAGGCTTTGTGTCCCATGTCTGCCATGAGGCGCGTTATATCGTTGAGAATACTCTTGAACCACATCGAAGGATAGGTGAGCCAGTGGGAAGTGACAATAGCCTGGTAGGAGTTTGGCACCGGCTTTTCAAACCCAAGAAGATCCGATACCAGCTGCCTGTCAATGTCGAAACCAGTCGTAGTAATCGCCGCAGCTCCGAGAGGACACTGGTTCACTACTCTGAGAGATGCGTTCAGCCCTTCGATGCCTTCCAGAAATTCGAGCATGAAAGATGAGAGATAGTGTGCGAGAGTCGACACCTGTGCAGGTTGTCCGTGGGTGTACAGAACCAGGAGTTGATCTTCAGATCCTTTGATCTTCTCGATCAAGTCACCGGCCAGCTTCAGCATCTGCTCAATGAGGGAAATCATCAGCTTTCTTACGTACAATCGGAAGACCGTTGCGTCCATGTCGTTCCTGCTTCTGGCCGTGTGGAGCGATCCAGCCCTTTCCCCGAAAAGATTTCCTAGCTGTTTCTCGTAGTAGAAAAAGAGGTCCTCGACACCGTCAGGGAACTCTTCGGGTATTTCTAGCGTAGAATCGAGTTCGCTCATGGATCTCTTCAGTGCCGTTGCAGTTTCCGAATCGATTATCCCTTGGCTTGCGAGCATGACCAGATGAGCCCTGTTCTGTTGCCTAAATTCATGCAGAAAGGCTGCCACCCAGTGTTTGTAGGATTTTGCGAGCACGTGCTTTACGTATAAAGGAGAGAATCCCATATTATCTCCCGTTCAAAAGGTCGTCGATATTCCCGTAGACTACCCTTTCAATTTCATCGTCGGAATAGCCGACGTTGATCATGGCTTTGTACTGCTCATCGAAATAGGACTTTGCGTAACCTCTCGGAAAATAGCTTGAATCGGTCCCGAAGAGTATTCTTTCAGGTCCTATAGTCTCTCTGTACTTTCTGAAAAGCATCTCAAGATTCACTTCGAAAGGCATCCATCTCATCCACTGGTTGGATCCACTTGTGTCGATATATACGTTAGGACAGGCCCAGCAGAGATTCAGCGTTTCAAAGATATATCCGCAACCGAAGTGAGGAACGATTATCTTCATGTTGGGAAAGCTCTTTGCCACATCATGTATTCTAAGCGGATTTATATTCACATGGTTGGCGATCCCCCCGGCAGAGCCCATAATACCAAAGTGAATCAGTACCGGAATGTTCTCTCGCTGAGCGACCTCCCAGACAGGATAGAGATCCTTGCTGTCAAGAGGTTTATCAACGGCCGGTCCAAGTATTTTGTACCCTTTCAGCCCCTGTTCCCTAATGGCCTTCTCCAGCAATTCTGGTGCATCTTCTAGGGAAGGATCGTGATGAGCATATCCAAAGAACCTGTCGGGATGGGATTTGACTATCTCCGACATCGCCCCGTTCCCGCCGGAAGTTACGAAGACCACCGAGATATCGTTCTTAATCGTCTCTTTGTACCATCTCTCTACCATTTCATCCTGAGAAACAATGGGTTCGGCCCCATCGAACTGCCATGCCTTTCTCCAGCGCGCCCTCTCCCGAACCAGCCATGGATGGACACTACCTCCAGCCTTTCCAAAGAGATCTGGAGATGGAAAATGAACATGAGAGTCTATTATTCGCATATCTATCACCCCTTCAATCCCGACATGGCGATTCCCTTCACAATCTGTTTCTGGAAGATAATGAAGAAGATTATCAGCGGTATGGTCGAAACGGCTGCACCAGTCATGATCAACTCCCACCTGGTCAGGTTCTCGCTGGAGAAATAAGAAACCCCAACCGGAAGGGTGTACATTTTCGGCGTCTGCGCCACTATTAGGGGCCACAGAAATGCATTCCAGTTGCCAACGAAATTGAAGATCGCAAGCGTAGCGAGCGCCGGCTTGACAAGAGGCATCACAATTCTAATGAATATCCCGAATTCCGAGACCCCATCAATTCTTGCAGCATCGATCAGGTCATCCGGTATCGTCGACATGAACTGCTTCATCAGGAAAACGCCGAATGCGCTGATCATACCGGGGAACATTATGCTCCAATAGGTCTCCATCCACCTCAACTGCCTTACCATGATATACCATGGAATAACTAGCATCTCCGTCGGAATCATGAGCGTGCTGAGAATGAGTATGAATATGATGTTTTTGCCGGGAAAAGTGTATTTGGCAAGCGTGTAGCCTATCAGCGAATCGAAAAAGAGCACGGATATGGTGGTCACAACAGCCACAATCATGCTGTTCAGAAACCACCTAGGAAACATTGAATAGTTGAAAATGTATTCGTAGTTGGCGATCGTCGGTTCATCCGGTATCAATGACATCTCATATACCTCTTCCGATGTCTTGAAAGACGAAGAGAACATCCAGACAAAGGGAAAGACCATCACAATGGCGAAGATCGTTAAAAATATATAGGCAAAGACACTTGTTTTCCTGTCAATTCTATTCATGTATAAACACCCACCAATCAGTATTGGACTCGCTTGTTCAATACCAGCAGTTGTATCAGCGTTATACCCATTATTAGCATGAAAAGTATCACTGTTGCGCTAGAAGCGAGACCCATATCAAAAGATCTGAAGGCCTTTTGATATATAAATAGCACCAGGGGTTTCGTCGCATTCAGAGGACCTCCCGATCCCTGATCGGTCATGTTATAAACCTGCGTGAAAATCCTCAGAAACGTGATGCTCTGTGTAACCACGAGAAATACTGTAATCGGATTAAGGAGCGGCAGGGTTATTTTGAAGAAAGATTGCCTTGACGTAGCCCCATCTATTTTGGCCGCCTCCAGATACTCTTGGGGTATGGTCTGGAGACCGGCAAGATAGATAATAATGCAGTATCCCAAGTTCACCCACACAGTAGTGACAACTATGGCCGGCAGCGACTGGTCCATGCTGGTCAGAAAGGGTTGAGCATCAAGACCGAAGGCCATAAGGATATTGTTGAGCACTCCCGCAGGCGGTCGCTGGTAGATCCATCTCCAAACCCAGCTCACTGCCACTAGCGGTGTTATATAGGGCATAACGTAGAGCAAGCGATAAAACCATTGCAGATGTCTAACCTTGTTAAGCGTCGCAGCCAAAAAGAGCGATAATACTATCACAAGAGGTATCCCATAGGTCACGTATTTTATGGTATTCCAGAGAGAAGTCATGAATACCTTGTCTTTGAAAAGCTTGACGAAATTGTCAAACCCGACAAAGTCCTTTTTTGGCGAAATCAGCCTCCAGTTAGTGAAACTCAGCCAGAAGGCGTATATCATTGGATAAAAACGAACAACTATGTAGAAGACCAGCGGGATAGCCAGGAAAACATACGCAGTAACGATTCTTTTCTGACTTATTTTCATCTCTTACCCCCAAAGAGAATGGCCGTGGCATCGCCACGGCCAGAGACTTTTCAAATTACTCTACTCTTGACCAGAATTCGTCTATTATTGCCTGATCTTCTTCTGCTGCTTCTTCGAAAGCCTTGATAGGATCCATGCCCTGTATCCAGACCTTGTCGACGGCATCCATCAATACCTGCCGCTGACCGCTCTCGTCAACGAAGAAAGTTGCGTGAGCGTACTCCAGACCCTTGAGGAACGGCCCGAATTCAGGATGATCGTAATAAGCGGCCGCTACGTTCGGGTTGGCCGGAAGCTCTCCAACTTGCTCAAGCCAGAGTGTTTGAGCGTATTCGGAAGTTATGAACTTCAGGAACTTGATCGAAGCGTCAAGCTTGTCACCGGTCGCATTTGTCGTTATTGCGTGCGCCCAGAAAGAAGCGAAGTTTGACTTCACGCCATTCATCGATGGTAGTTCCGTAACTCCCCAGTTGAGGTTCTCAAGAGGTCTGAAAGTTCCTAACCTGAAAGAGCCATCGATCGTCATAGCAGCTTTCAAAGATCTGAAAGCGGTAACGTCGTCGTTCAGGAAGCCGGGATAGCCGACCTTGTCCTTGGTGATCAGATCAGTATACACCTTCAGAGTCTCAGGCGCTGTCATGCTGTAAAGAACCGTTCTGTTGTCTGCGCTGTAGGGTGTTCCACCGAGCTGCCTTACAAGAACCTCTCTTATCCACTGGTGACCCTGACCGGATGGCTGCATAGTCAGGCCTTCCTGAATTATGTTGCCCTTGTCGTCATACTTTGTGAGCTTCTTTGCAAATTCAACCATCTCCGCGAAAGTCGTCGGAGGAGCTTCTGGATCTAGACCGGCCTCGGCAAAGAGATCTTTGTTCCAGAAGAGCGCGAGGGACCTAACAGCAGTCGGAAGAGCGTATGGAATACCGTCGAACTCGATTCCTTTGGAAACGAACGGGAAGAACTCACTGTTGAGATATTCGGGAGAGAATTCGGCTTCTGGAAGAGGAACAAGGTATCCCGAAGTAACATAAAGTGGAATCCATCCGTAGAAAAGAGTGAGAACATCCGGTCCGACTCCGGCAGGAACAGATACCGCGACCTTTTCGTTGAAATTCTCGTAAGGGAATGTAACGTGCTCCACTTCAATTCCCGGATTCTGCTTCTCAAACTCTTCGATCAGCTGATCCACTAGCTTCACTTTCGTTTCATAGTAGTACTGCCAGTAAGTTATTTTCACTGCACCGGCAAAACCGGCAAAGATGACCGAAACAACCAGTAATAATAACAATGCTCTTTTCATTTACTACCCACCTCCAAAATTGTGATGTAGCTCACACTTCCATGAAGACTTTTCTTTGAACATTGCACACAGCTCCTAGCGAAACACCCATCTCACCAAGTTCTCCACGCTTAAAAGTCACTCGTTCCAGTATTTCATCGGGAACGGTTCTCTTCAGTACCGGCATTATTAGACTGAGTATCCTGTCGTATTGGTTGTAACCGATTCCACCGGTTATGACGACAACATCCGGGTCCAGCAGAGTGATGACGTTAGCGATGACTACGCTCAGGTGTTCGCAGGCCACCGTAACTATCTCTTTGAACCTGGGATTGACATCGGAATAGTCGAACATTTGGGCGACAGTCGGTTCGTTCTCAAATTCCGAAAGCAACTTCTCATCTGATAGCAGCTTTTCGAAAGCATAACCTGAGAACCAGCTTTCGAGACTCCCAAATACGAAGCTCAAGTTCTTCTCTCTGCTCCAATCAGTTATCATATAACCAATTTCACCGGCCACTCCGCTTGTGCCTTCGTAAAGTTCGTTGTTTATGATCAATCCGGCACCCGTCCCCGTGCCGAGAGCCGTAAGAAAAACGTTCTTGCATCCTCTTGCAGCTCCTGCCCACAGCTCCCCCAGAGCGTTTAGTGTTACGTCGTTTGAAACGAATGTCGGAACCTCGAATTTCTCTTCGATATAGCTCCGCAAATTCACTTTTCGAAGACCGAATGCGGGCATATAGAAGATGCTTCCACTCTCAGGATTAACAGTACCCGGAACTCCGATTCCAATTCCCATGACTCTCGAGATCGGTACTTTCATCACTTCGAGTATTGACTTCTCGACTAGCTCCAGAAATGCCTTTTCGTCGGATATCGACTTTGTGGAGAACTTTGCTTTTTCGATTATTTCACCGTCAAGATTCGACAGAATAGAGATCAGCTTGTTTCCGCCGACATCGACACCAATAACGTACTTGTAGTCGGGAACGAAAGACAAGAGCATGGGCTTCTTTCCACCCCTATTGGAACTCTCTCCTTCTCTTACTTCGACTATCGAACCCTGAGAGATGAAATTGTTCACGACGACGGATACAACGGGCTTGCTGAGCCCGCTCTTCCTGGATATGTCTGCCCTGGAAATCAGTCCCTCATTTCTGACTATTCGCATTATTTTTTCTTCAGTTTCACGTAAGCATCGACTCACTGGAATCACCTTTGTTTTGTTAAGTAGCTTAACTTACTAACATTATACATTGAATGGACACTTGTCAAATAACGGAGATACTGGTGAGCTGAGCTGAATAAAAAGTGATAAAGACGAATAAAGTCAATTATCGTTAGTTTTCTCAATATTTGATACTTTAAAGAACCGGGGACCTTTGGGGCCCCCGGATTCTCTAACTGCCTCATTTCACCTTTGGTAAACTCAACATATTCGCGAAGACTCTGTAGCCGCCCGGTACAAGATAATCAAGCTGCCTGTACCATACGAGAGCAGTATAGATATATGTTCCTTCTCCGTAGTTTGCGATCAACAGTGAACCTGGCTCGATATCTTCGCCGGGGTCATCGGTGTCAATCAACGGAGTGAACTCAGGTGCCCATTTATTCGGGAAGTAGAGGCCTCTTTCCTGCTTCCAGCCTTCCCAGTCTGAGTCCCCGATCACATTCGGCCAGTTGAAAATCGCGTGATCAGGAACAAGTAGCTTCATCTCAGCTTCTTCGACGGTAACTCGATTTCTGCTGATTGTGAAATCGTAGGGAGCCCAGCTACTATTATATTCGCCTGTCTTATGATACTGAACAAGAAGGTTCCCACCGTTGAATACATACTCATTAAGCCTTGCCGAATTTGCTCCGATATCCGGTCTGGTCGTGGCTGCCCTCATACCTATGACAATAGTGTCGTATTGACTGAGATCTCCTGAAGCTAGATCGGCCGGGCTCAATTCAGTAACATCCACTCCCATCTGTCTCAGGTACACTGTGTTTATATCCAGTCCACCGTCCACGTAACCAACCTTAAGATCTGAGGCCAGCTTCACATCAATAACAGCGGCTCTCGCGACAGCTGGTTTGTAGAAGTTCTTCGTTTCGATGTGAGGATATGCAATGATCTGGAAGCCTTCATTGAAGATCTCTCCATCAACTATTGCTTCTGCGGTGATTTCCGATTCGCCTAGAGGTGCGCTGGCTGGAATCATGAAATCAATCTGCATCGACTTGATTTCGCCTTCCTTGCTCAGAGAGAATGATGTATCTTGGGTTACGATAACCCAACCGGAGGGGAGTTCTAGATTGACTGTTCCGGAAATAGCTTCTTTCGAGTTGTTCTGAATCTTCACGGTAATCGTTCTCGTCACTGCCGAAGAAGATGCCGGAGCCATCAATCTTTCAGGATCTAGTGAGACAGAGACCTTCGGAACCACTCTGACATCTGCCTTCGATTCTGTCCAGACTGATTTTCCCATCACATCCCATACCGCCACTGCGCTGATCGGGTTTTCATCGAAAGCATCTGTGTAAGCAGCATCTTCAGAGACGGTTACGTTGAACTTGGCCTGTCCGTTGGTATTGAACTTTATGGATTCGAAGACTACGCTTTCCACATCCACCGTCCAGCCCTCTGGAAGAGCCAAGTATAACTCGGCCTTGTCAACGATTTCCTGACCGAGGTTCCAGAAAGTTGCTGTGACTTCGAAGCTCTGGCCAGGTATTATTGCGGAGTCGTTGCCTGTGACAATGAGTTTTGTCGAGAAAACTTCACGAGCTGCAGCCAGGAAGTCGGCCTCTTTCATGACCAGTCTTTCAATCAACAACTCCTTGCTGTCATCTGAGAGATTTGATTCTGCTGCGAATGTTATCATTTCTCTAACCAACGACAATCCTTCAAGAACTTCATCGCCAATTCCAGTCGGATCCAACGCACTGAATCCGGCAAGAATGGAACTTGTGATACCGTTCAATTCGAGGAGCATACCGTCTATCTTTGTGATTACCGAGAAATCTCCCTCGATACCATTAGATATTGCCTTCAAGGAGAAATCCATGTGATCAAGAAATCCAGCTTCTTCCATTCCGAAAACACTGCTCAAAAGCACATAGTTTGAGAAGGAATCTCCAGGTGTTCCGAGGCTCCCGGCCATTCCCTGGCACTGGTGACTGCCACGTGCTATACGTCCTATCTGGTTGTAGGAGTAGCCAAGAATGTGATTGTACTCGCCGGTATTTACTCTAATACCACCGGACCCAGCCTGATAGAACTTCTTAACCTGCCATACCTGGAGACCTGCCTCCAGCTGTTCGGGGTACATGTTGGGATCCGCGGCTGCTAGAACAGCTTCCGGTACAAGTTCGCCACAAGCCTGGTGATGTCCGTGACCCCCGGTTGGGGCATGTCTGCCTAGTAGAATATCGGGTTTGTAGATTCTGATAAGTTCGACTAGATTCCCGACTATCGTTTCTCTGTCCCAGTTTGGATCGTTGAAAGTCTCTTCAGCTGTTTTCGAGTAGCCGAAATCGTAAGCGCCGAAATGTAGCTGTTTTCCCCCATCGATTACCCTTGCCGATGCCAGTTCTTGTGATCGCAAAACTCCAAGAGCATCGTAAAGCTCAGGTCCGATCTCGTTCTGACCACCCTGACCCCAGTTGGAAACAAGGTAGTAACTGTCGAGATGCAGTCCTTTGGCAAGATAGGCTAGCATCCCGTTGTCTTCGTCATCGGGGTGAGCACCGACCATGAATACCGTACCAAATACAGGAAGTTTCTGAAGCGCAAGTATTGTCTTTGCGAGACCTGTTTCCGGTATCGCTTCGAACACGTAGCTCTTGGCGAGACCGGTAAAAACAATCAAGCACAAAAGCACCAGTAAAATCAGACTTTTTTTCATTCTCATACCTCCTTTTTTCTAGCAACGGACTTACTTAGAGACGGGGAACACCTAAACGAAATCACGTTAGTAAACTTGCCTAACTTATTACATTGATAATTATACCTTAATCACAACTCTCCAAAGAAATGAGATAATATTAGTTTTTACTTGAGAACAAAGCCTTCAGTTATGATTTGGCAAGAATGAAGGTCATAATTGATTCAATACGTCTCGTTTGACTGTTGTCGCTATACATGTATTTGAAATTGCGTACAGATGTTTTTCGCTCACTCACTCGAAGTAGATCTTACGGTTTCTGGTCAAAAATAGAGATAATTCGACATAGAATTCACACCGACGACGGAAGGCCGTGGTAGGGGGTAGCGGATAGCAGGTTGGAAGAGCAAAGGATCAGTTGCAAGATGCAGAAGTGATGCTGCCTTCGGCAGGAAGTGATGCTCGCTGGCGCGAGGAAGAATAAAACAATAGACGCAAGGCTGGGCAAGAACGGCCCAGGTCGCAATGCCGGCATAGAACATGCCGGGACGCAAGGCTGGCGAAGATCACGCCAGGTCGCAAGGCTGCCTTCGGCAGGAGGCCTTCTCAGGTCAAACGTCAACAGTCCACCGTCCTCCGAATCGGAATGCCGGCGAAGATTGTTCAGGGACGCAAGGCTGCCTTCGGTGGCCAGTCAGGCTGCGCCGGGCAAGCAAAGACCATTGAGAAAGAGCGTTGTGGAGAGGGTCGCTACGCTCACGTGAGAAGAGAGAAGAGATGCTGCCTACGGCAGGAAGTGATGCTCGCTGGCGCGAGGAAGTGATGCCCGGAAGGGCATCCGGGGAAGTGATGCTGGCGCTTACGCGCCAGGAGGCAGAAACCAAAGAAAAAGAGCAAGCAAATTTAAGTAATCTGATCAGGACGAACTTACTTTGTCATCCTGAAGTGCTCCTGTTCAGGATCTGGGCTTGGGTCTCAGCGAAGGACGGGTCCACGTCGGCGGATCTTCTCGGTCGGAGAACGGTGGACCGTTGACGGACAACTTTGTTTTAATCAGCAACTAGCGGGTTTTTGCTCTTAAGCGTACAGCGGATCTTCAGGAGCCAGTCTGCTAGCACAGGCCAGTCACTGCAAGCAGTGGCGAGAAAGACTACAAGAATACCAAACCGATTTAACGAGGTCAGTTCCGCTTCACGGTCAATGAAGCCGTTGTTTTCACGTGAAGATCGAGATTCTGACCAGAAGCTTTGTCAGAATGACAGAATGTGATGCTTTAGGGATTTCCAAATGTTATCATCATGAGAGTGATTTTTCGAGGACTCATCGCATTTATGACGACAGAATCTTTTGAAATAACCATTCGATGTCACTCCCGGACTTGATCCTGGATCTGATACCAAGAACGAACAACCTGGACGCGTAGCGTCGGAACGAAGAACCGATCTTCTCAAAGGATGACGGGATGTGACGCTTTAGAGTTTCCAAACGTTATCATCATGAGAGTGTTTTTTCGAGGACTCATCGCATTTATGACGACAGAATCTTTTGAAATAACCATTCGCTGTCATGCCGGACTTCATTCGGGATCTGGTTCCAAGAACGAACAACCTGGACGCGTAGCGTCGGAACGAAGAACCGATCTTCTCAAAGGATGACGGAATGTGATGCTTTAGGGATTTCCAAATGTTATCATCATGAGAGTGTTTTTTCGAGGACTCATCGCATTTATGACGACAGAATCTTTTGAAATAACCATTCGCTGTCATCCCGGACTTGATCCGGGATCTGATTCCAAGAACGAACAACCTGGACGCGTAGCGT
>Ga0209164_1004349_pt1 | contig 12775 bp, 15 predicted proteins | sample MTBNYHSulfiMetaG_FD_187458 | JGI IMG/M metagenome (GOLD analysis project Ga0209164, IMG submission 187458) | Enrichment culture microbial communities from rom New York Harbor, USA that are MTBE-degrading - MTBE-NYH (New York Harbor Sulfidogenic)... | ecosystem: Environmental > Aquatic > Marine >...
TTACGTACTTGTTGCGATAGTAAAAAAGCAGCTCAGGTTGGACATCAGCCTTTACACAATTCTACAAATTTTGAGCGTCACCCTTTTTGAAAAAAACACGTTATTTCAAATCCTTACCGCTCCAAGATACACAAACATCAACCAGGCATTGGATAACCAGTTGAAATTATTTGAAAGTTAATTGGACAGCAGTGATCGTGGATGAACACATAAGGGTTGGAAAAACTGCTTTGGGCGATTTCTATCGTCACTATAACAAAGTGGGATTGGATGACGCCGAGTATATACCGGTGGTGAGGGTGATCATCAAGGGTATCGGAAAGGCTTTGGCCGAGGCCGGGGTGGGCAAGAAAGATGTGTAGGAGCGGAGGAAACATTTAAGAAATTTAACGGAGACCTTTACCTCGAGGGATGGCTGAGAAATGCGAGAAAAGATCTGGGTGAGAGCCAATCCGATTTAAAGGAAGAAACGGAAGAGGGAACGTGCTATGTCGACTACATTTACAAGCATGGCGACCATCCGCGATAAGGTAACCGGTCCGCGCAACCTTTCCTTTCCCTTAAGGGAGGAGGTCGGGGTGAGGGTGAAGAGACTTCTATCCACAACTCGACTTCAGCCTCTCCCCCTCCAGCGTGAATTCGGGCTTTGCCGGATGGCCTTCTTGTTCTACTTCACCCACTTGGGCACCGGCGGAACGGGAATCCAGTCCGGTGAAACGGCCACGTGCTTGCCGGTCTTGACCTTGGTGCATTTAACCTTGATGTCCTTTTCCCAGAAGGGCGCGTTCCTGGTGAGGGTCTGAGTGGGAATGAGCTCGAACAATTCTATCGACGTGAAGGGCCCGCTGTAAAACGCGTTGCAGACCGCCTCGCCGGTGAGGTTGTCACGACCCACCGCCTCGATGGCCCGTTCAATGACCCGGAAGGCCGTCACCTATATGGCCGCGACCTGGACGGACATCAGCGTCCAGGCACCCCCGGGATGCCGCAGGTCAGGGAAGGTTTGTAAGGATTGGATCATTGCCCATGGATTGCCCCTGGACTACCGGCCAGAAAATCGAGGTTGCCTTTTTTCATTGTACGCCTTCATCCCCTCATAAAAATCCTCTGAGTGGCTCTGCGCTTCCAGTGAAAGCATCTCATAGGGCACGGCAACGTCCCAGGGCAGGTCCAGCCCGTCATCGATCATCTGTTTCATTCTTGCCAGCCCAAGCGCTTACGTTCGGCCAGTTTGGCAACGAGCTTATCGACAAACTCGACGAGTTCATCATCAAGTACGACATGGTTAACGAGGCCGGCTGCGGCCACGTCCTGAGCCGTGAAGAAATCCGCCGTGAACAGCATTTCCTTTGCCTTGTAAGGTCCTTCCGTGCGGGCCAGGGCAAGTCCTCCGCCAAGTCCGGGTAGAAAGCCATGGCGCGAAGAGGCCGCCGGAAGGGGACAGACCGAGATGGCCGTCCAGTTCAAAGACCCGCGCGTAGGCGGCTTCATGAAACCCGGTATGGTCCGGATTGCTATGAGCAAATTCTATCACCGTAATCTCTTTCTTACCCAATTCGCCCCATGGGAACCGCGCAGGTCCTATGGGGCTTTCTTTTTCAACAGTCTCCTCGCGTAGAGAAGGGTCAACACGGCCGCGCTCCACGTGATGGCGAAAATACCCCACCAGATTCCCAGCAAGCCGAAATCGAGCATCCGCGTCACCATCCAGAAAAGGATGAACGGGGCGGCCATCTGACGGTACAGGCCGATCCAGACGGCGAACATGGGCCGCTTCATCCCCTGCAACGCGGCCACATGCACGAATAGCACCACGTAAGCATAAAGGACCAGCGCGTCGATTCGCAGGTAAGTAACGCCCACGCCGATGACCGATTCATCGCTCGTGAAGAAGGCCATCAGCGGTCGAGCAGCGATGAAGATAGCGAGGGAACCGATCACCATGACATAAGCCCCGTATTTCAAAGAGGTCCTGAGGGCTTCATGGATCCGGTCGAAGCGACCTGCGCCGTTGTTTTGAGCGACCAGGGTCAAGGTGGCAATGTTCAGGCCGATGGTCGGTACCAGCACGATTTGTTCCACCCGCATGGCGATGCCGTAGGCGGCCACGGCCTCTTTGCCGAATTGGCTCACAAAATAGGTGATGACGAAGATGCCCATGCCCACGGTGAGCATGTTGAAACTTGCCGGAAGGCCCTGCCGGGCGATTTCCATGAAAGGGCCCGGCTTGGGGAGGATGTCTCTCATAACGCGGTCCGAGATCAGCCCTGTCCTGTAGACCTTGTATCCGAGGTAAAGACAGCCCATGACCTGGATGATCACGGTGGCGAGGGCGATCCCGATAATGCCCATGGCCGGCAGTCCGAAGCCGCCGTAAATGAACCAGGGGTCCAGAAGGATGTTCATCAGGAACCCGCCGATCAGGACGTTCCGGAAGGGCCTTGTTTCGCCGAGACCGTTGAGCACGGCGTTCAGCATGTAGATGAGGATGAAGAAAATGGTCCCCACAAAAATGGTGTTCATGTAAGTGACGACCATGACCAGGTAATCTTCCGACGCCCCGAGGATCCTGAACATCGCCGGGGAGGCATAGATCCCGAACCCTGTCAGGGCGATCGCCGTCAGGTTGCCGAACGTGATGCCCTGGATGGCATAGAGCTTCGCCTCGGAGGTCTGTCCCGCTCCCAGGGCATTGGCGATCAGGGCTGTTGTACCCGTCGAGATGCCGGTTCCCATGGCGAGGATGATGAAGAAGACCGGAAGGGAGAGGGAAAGCGCCGCGAGGGCCTGGGTGGAGATCAATCCGGCGAAGTAAGTGTCCACCACGTTGTACATGGTGTTAAAAAAGAAGCCCACGCTTGCCGGCACGGTAATGTCCCGAACCAGCGCGGGGATGGGTTCCGTGATCAGCCGCTTGTTTTCAGCCACGACCTCGCTCAAGCCTCACTCCTTCTCAGGTAAATCTCGAGCCGCTCAACGGCAAGGGACAAGGACAGGGTCAGGATGAAATACAGAGCGGTGATGGTGATCCAGACCTCGAAGATGAGATAGGTCGCCGACATCAGCTCCATCCCCCGGAAGGTCAACTCCTGGATGGATATGACGGAAACAATGGCGGAGTCTTTGATGGTGGAAATGAACTGGCCGGCAAGGGGAGGAAGGATTCGCCGGGTTGCAAGAGGAAGCACCACGTAGCGCAACTGCTGCCATCGGGACAACCCCAAGGCGTAGGCCGCTTCCCAAATCCCCTTCTCGATGGACTGGACGCCCGCCCTCACAATTTCCGTGATGTAAGCGCCTTCGAAGACGGCCAGGGTGATGAGGGCGGATACAAAAGCGGAAAACATCGAGGGAGGCGCGAAGAAGAGCTCCAGAAAAACCCGGGTTCCTCCGGACAGAGATCCGACGAAGGCGTCCACGCCCAAGGCCCACATGACCTGCCCGCTCAGAAAATAGTAGAAGATAAAAATGAGGACCAGAGGCGGTGTGTTGCGAACAAGCTCCACGTAGGTTCTTCCCAGGAGGCGGTAGAAAAGGCTTTGGCTCACACGGCAGAGACCCATGACGGTTCCGATGAGCGTTGCCAGCACCGTTCCCCAAAGGCTCAGCCGGATGGTCATGAAGAGACCCTTGAGCAGCACGTTGGGCACCCACGCTTCCGCTTCGGCATCGTAGCGAAGGAGATACTGGGGAAGGGAGCGCCACTCCCAGGAGTAGCGAATTTCTCCGGTGATCCGATGCGCCGTGTACACCGCGACCCCGAGGATCAACAGGGCCATGACGATGTCGAGAGGCTTGATTTTGAGTTTTTTCCTTTGCAATGCTGAAACTCCGACCCTCGCCTCCTACTTGACCTGATCTTCCCACTCCCTGGTCTCGAACCAGTAATGCTTCCGCTCCTGGAGCCACCCCTCGGCCTGAACCACGGTGATCCAGTTGTTGAAAAAGTTCAGGGTGTCCACGTCCCCTTTCCTCAACGCAAATCCGATGGGTTCCTTGGTGAAGGTACCCTGGATGGGCAAAAAGAGCTTGTCGGGATACTTGAGCGCCTGGAAAGCGGGCATGGGAGCGGAAGCGATGACGCCATGGGCCTTGCCGTTGAGAAGCTCCTGCACGGCCTGCGATTCGTCGTCGAATTTGCGCAACCGGGCTTTGGGCATGAACTTCCGGGCAGCCGCCACAGGAGTTGCGCCGAGACGCAAGGCGAGCACCACATCCGGCCGGTTGAAATCCTCGAGGCCCTTGAAGTTGCCGGCAAGATCCTTGTTCGCCACGATCGACATTCCTGTCACGTCATAGGGAATGGTGAAATTCACCTTCAAATTGCGCCGGGGCAGAATACCCATACCGCCGATGATCACGTCGAATTTGCCCGTGAGAAGGGCAGGAATGATTCCCGCCCACTTGGTTGGTACGAACTCCACCTTCACGCCCGTGTCCTTTGCAAGCCTTGTGGCCACGTCGATCTCGAATCCGATCAGTTTTCCTGTCTTGTCCTGCATGGCCCAGGGCACGAAGGTGGAGACGCCGACACGGAGGGTCCCCCGTTTGAGAACCTGCTCCAGCACGCTTTCCTCGGTCAGTTTCTGCTGGAGTTCCCCACCGAAGGCGCTCCCTGTAAACGCCGCAAAGGCAAGCAGGATTCCCAAAGCCATCCAACTCAAAACCCCCTTCCTCATGATTGCCCTCCTTTCTGAAATGCGAGAATGCTGGAATACCGGAATCGTGGAATAGCAACACATGAATATTGAAGTAACGAAGTATTGGAGTACCGGTGATAAAGACCAGAGGGCTTGAAAGCCTCAAGGCCTCTTGGCGTTTCCTTTGTGCCCCATTGCTCCACCACTCCGTTCTTCATAGGATTTGACTCAAAAACTCCCTGGTCCTTGCTTGCTCTGCATTGGTGAAAAGTTTCTCCGCCGTGCCTTCTTCGACGATACGGCCGTTTTCCATAAAGACCATCCAGTCACTCACTTCCCGGGCAAAGCCCATCTCGTGGGTGACGACCACCATGGTCATGCCTTCCGCCGCAAGGGTCTTCATCACCTCCAGGACCTCGCCGATCATTTCAGGGTCGAGGGCACTCGTGGCCTCGTCGAAGAGCATAACCTTGGGCATCATCGCCAGAGCCCTGGCTATGGCCACCCGTTGCTGCTGGCCTCCACTGAGATGGCCGGGAAAGGCGCTCGCTTTCTCGGGGATCCCCACCTTCCTGAGGAGGGCCATGGAGGTTTCCGTCGCCTCCTTCCTGCTTTTCCCGCGGACCAGGATTTGGGCCAGATTGACGTTGTCCAGGACCGTCAGGTGCGGAAACAGGTTGAATGACTGGAAAACCATTCCCACCTCTTTCCTGATCTCGAGGCGGTTCTCCTTTCGATCGTCCAAGGGGATGCCGTCGACAGTGATGGAACCGCCGTCGATCTCCTCCAGACCGTTCAGGCACCGCAAGAAGGTGGACTTCCCCGATCCCGAAGGGCCGATAACCACGAGGACGTCCTTTCGCCGGACCTGGATGGAGAAGTCCCGCAGGGCGTGAACGCCGTTGGGATAGACCTTGTCGACCCGGTCCACGGTGATGATGTAATCCCCTGAAACCTTATCGTTCATGCTGCCACCCGCATACGTTTTTCCATGAGGGACACGAGAAAGGAAAGTGCCACGGTCACGGTAAGGTACATCGCCGCGATGGTAAACCACAGTTCGAATGCGAGGTAGGTTTCGGCGATAATCTCCTGCCCTCGCATGGTGAGGTCGTAGACCGCGATTGTGCTCACGAGGGCCGAGTCCTTGACCAGGGAAACGGCCTGGCTTGTCAGCGGCGGAAGCACGCGCCGCACCGCCTGGGGAAGTATGATCCACCGGTAGGTATCCCACACGCCCAGTCCCAGACTGTACGCGGCTTCCCACTGGCCTCTGTGCATGGACACCATCCCTGCCCTGAAAATCTCCGACGCATAGGCCCCTTCAAAAAGGCTGAGCGCCAAAACCGCCGAGAAAAAACGGGACAAATCAAAAATCGGTGAAAGCACGAAGTAGATAAAAAAAAGCTGAACAAGAAGGGGGGTGTTTCGGATCAGCTCCAGGTACGCCCGAGAAACCATCCTCGCCATCACGGAACCCGAAAGGCGGCACAGGGCGGTGACGAGGCCGACGGTGAAGGCCAGGACGAAGCTGGCCGCCGTGATTTCCAGGGTCACCTTCAAGCCCTCGAGTAGAGGACCGGCCGTGAACCGGCCGTCTTCAAGCGTGAAAATGTATTGAGGAACCCTGTACCACTGCCAGTTGTACCCGAGCTTGGTCGTGCCGTCGGCGACCAGCCAGGTGGCCCCTGCGAGAACGCACAGGAACATCATGATATCGACCAACGGGGATCGCTTCCTCAACTCCGCACCCTGACACCTTGAGATTTGGACCTGTTGATTTCATTTATTCTGCTTCAGGAAGCCCGTGTCGCAGACCAAGTTCAGGACCTTTAAACTTGATTTCAAAACATAACCATCTTTTTCCTGGCTGCCATGAAAAAGACCTCGTGGCGCCTTCCTCACAATCGGAGCATCCCTCTGATGATTCTTTCAAAAAATGCCCGAGGATTCGACGTACGGCTATGCCCGGATTAGGGCGAAACAGAGCTTATTTGCCAGTATATTACAGCACGTTGAGGTCCATCTGCATCCCATCGCACCTTTTCTCCGTAACCCTTGCCCCTTTCCACCCTGATACCATAGATGTTGTGGTCCCTTTTTTCTTGACGCACAACCCGAAACTCGGTATGGTCTCGACTGCTAAAAGTAAGTTCTGATCACCCTCACTATCTATTGCAGAAAAAATTGAACTAGCAGAAGGCCGTCAAGGCACTTGCCATGTGACATTTGCATAGATGCAAACATGGGCATAATTAGAAGAAAGGACTAATGATCTATGGTCGGGAGCATTGCATCACTTATTGAAAAAGTCACGAAGTACCTTGACAGGTTTGGCTTGATAGTTGCTCTGCCAGCCATGATGGCGATGGTAACAATAAATGTCATTGGAAGGTACGTTTTTAATTTTCCCTTTCAGGGCTTTGATGAAATTTGTGACCATCTTTTGGTTGTCGTTGTATTTCTTGGTTTTGCCGATTGTTGGATTGAAGAAGGACACATCAAAGTGGAGTTGCTACAAGAACGTCTTGGAGACAGATCGCGCACCTTGACCGAGATTTTGGCTGAAGCGGTAGGATTAGCATTTTTCATCCCACTTACAGTTCAAAACTACAGTGACTTTTTCAATTCAATAGAACGCATGGAAAAGCTTCTAGATATCAATGTACCAGAATGGCCGTTTAGACTTGTAGCCTGTACAGGCGGGACATTAATGTGCCTAGTTCTTCTTATATCAATGACAAAATCGGTTAGCAAAATGGCAAGGAAGTGAATCCAATGGAAATCATTATAGGATTACTGGGTATTGGTATTGCGTTGACTCTAATAGCGGTAGGCGTTCATGTAGGCTTCGCCTTGGGCGCTGTTGGTGTTGCTGGGTACATGATTTTAGTTCAATTGAAGGCGGCTGTAATGCAGACTGGAATGGTGAGTTGGGCTTATTCGACATCTCATGCCCTAGTGACTGTGCCGTTATTTGTCTTGATGGGCCAGCTTGTCTACGAATCTCGCTATGCTAGAGACGTCTATTTAGCCGCTTACAAATGGTTGGGGTGGTTGCCAGGAGGGTTAGCGTTGGCGACGACGTTTGCGTGTGCTGGTTTTGGTGCTGCTTGTGGATCAAGCGTTGCAACGGTCGCGGCGATGGGGGCAATTAGCTTGCCGGAGATGGAGCGGTACAAATACGATAAGCCATTCTCGACAGCGGTGTTAGCGTCATCAGGTACTCTGGCAATATTGATTCCCCCTGCTTTAGGGGCGATCTACTACGCAATGTTCACTGAAACATCGATTGGAGAGCTCTTTATTGCGGGGATCGGTCCCGGGATAGTATCTGCGATGATTTACGGAATACTTATTCTGGCTCTGGCGAAGATTAGACCAGAGATTGGCCCGGCCGGACCCAAGTTTCCATTTTTTGAGAGAATGGCCGTGCTGGTTCCAATTTGGCCCATTTTTTTGCTTTTTGTTTTGGTGTTGGGCGGGATTTATGGAGGGGTTTTTACTCCGGTGGAAGCCGGTGGCGTTGGCGCATTCTTGGCGTTCGCTATGGGCTTTGGAATGAAGCGACTGAAATTGAGTCGTTTTTATGAATCGTTACACGTCACCGGTAGAACCTGTGCCATGGTGTTCACCATAATCTTCGGCGCAATTGTTTTTCAGAGATTTATGGTTTTAGCGGGAATAACGGAGGCGGTATGTGTTTTCATCATTAACCTGGGATTGAACCAATATCAATTTTTGGCCGCCGTAATTATTCTGTACATATTCTTAGGCTGCATGCTAGATCTGATCGGAATGCTGGCTTTGACTATACCATTTGTTTTTCCTGCGGCATTAGAGTTGGGAATAGACCCGGTGTGGTTTGGAATAATTGTTATAAAGACTATGGAGGTCGCATTAGTTACTCCTCCTGTAGGTATAAATTTTTTCGTGATGAAGGGAATGGCTCCTGAGGTATCTACAGTTACTCTTGCTCGCAGTGTAGCATGGTTTTTGTTAACGGATATAGTTACAATCGTTATATTAATCGCTTTCCCCGGGATTACTTTATGGCTACCTTCCTTGATGATGGGAAAATGAATACAAGATAAAGAAAAGGGGAAGCTATTTTGCTGGAACTTTTTTTCGTCGAAGGGGGGTGATTTTTATTAATTTAAAAAAATGCTAAGGAGAAATAGACTAGAAGGTTTATAAAAACCCAAAAAAATCAACAACGATAGCACAACAAATAATTGATAGGAGGGAAAAAGTGAAAAGTATGTGGAGAGGGTGGCTAGTTATTTTCATATCGGTAACAGTGAGTATGGTTTTGGCAAAAGGACCTGTCGCTTATGGGAGCGGGAAAAAAATCACTTTGAGGTTTTCCTCTCATACCCCAACGACCCATATGTTTCATACTGAAATAATTGTCCCGTGGGCAAAAGAAATCGAAAAAAGGAGTAAAGGTCAAATAAAGGTAAAACTTTTTCCTGGAGGGATGCTTCATAAGAGCAAAGAATTCATTGAGGCTATTAAGGCAGATATTACTGATATCACTTACTGCTGGCCGTTCTATAGGCCCGATTTGTTTCATCTGAGTCATGTTTTTGATCTTCCGGGGGCCTATCCGAATGGATATGTTGGCGGAAGAATCGCTGAGGAATTGTATAATGAATACTTTAGGCCGGAATGGGAAGCTAACGGTCTGTCTCTCGCTTGGTATGGAACGCTAGCAGCGTACGATTTGTGCACAACTAAGCCGGTAAACAAGCTTGAAGATCTAAAAGGAATGAAACTGCGAAGCGCTGGGGGGCAGATGTCGGAAGTGATCACTGCCTTGGGGGCCGTTCCAGTGGCGATGGCTCCACCGGAGACCTATGCATCTATGCAAATGGGCGTTGTCGAGGGTTGTATAATGTCTCCTACATCTATGACGTCATACAAACTCAACCAGGTCGGAAAATACATAACCAGGATCGGGATTATGGGCCTTGCGGTTCCAATTGGTTTTAACCCAAGAACCTGGAAAAAACTGCCCGAGGAAGCCAAAAAAACAATTTACGCTGTGAACAGGGAAGCAGTGATGTGGTGGGGAAAAGTCAGCGAAGAAGGGGCTCAAAAGTCCCTAAAACTTTGGAAAGAGGAAGGGGGTACGGTGATACAGCCCCCTAAGGAGGAGGTTAAGCGTTTCCACGATGCTATGGGACATATGTGGCAGGATTTCATAGAGAAGAATGAGAAGGAGGGTCGTCCCGCGAGAAAATTGGTAAGTGATTTGCGAGAACGGGTAGAAAAGTACGGTTCATTGAGTGAGGAGGAAATTATAAAATTGCAAAGAACAAATCCTGTATTGAACCTAGTAGATTAACAGTGATTTGAGGTTCTGCAATTTTTCTGACAACGTGTGGTCGAATTTTCTTGATATTCGCACAAACTGATTGAATATCTCAATCATATACTGCCTTCTCGCGACTTCCAAAGCGGTAAAATGGTTGTTTCTGAAAAGGGAGTTGATGAGAAATTTATAAAGAAACTTGCTTTAATAGCTACGGTGTTGATTTCTGTCGATAGAATGATATTGGCCAAAAGTTGTTTCCTGGTGAGGAGGCATAGGGGTTAAGCCCGCAATCAGATGTGTAGGTACGCGAAAGCAAAAGGGGGCTATGGGAAGTCTCTCCCATTAGTACATTCTTTTCATTGCATGTGAAAGTGAGGTGAGAAGCATGGCTAAGAGGATGAGTGCCAAAGAAGCCCGGAGCAAGTTCGCCGACCTCCTGGGAAGCGTCAATTATGGCGGGGAGGAAGTGATTGTGGAACGCTCCGGCCGACCTGTGGCAGCCGTGATTCCTGTCCCTGTTTACGAACGTCTTGTCGCGGAGAGAAAGGCTCGGTTTGAGGTCATTGACCGGGTTCGGTCCCATTCGACCGGGGCAACCGTTGAGGAGATAGAATCCGATGTTCGCGACGCTGTAACTAAAGTGAGAAAGCGCCGTGCTGCGAGTCGTTCTTGACACGAACATTTTTGTGAACAGTCGCTTGTCGACACAGGGTTTGCCTGCGCAGGTTCTCAATGCGTGGCGGGACGGTGGGTCCGGTTCCCGTGACATCTCCCACCTCATACCTCAAAACATGCAATCAAAGGGAAAACGCCGACTCGTTTTTGCAGGTTGTTGTTCCAAAGGTTCGATCACAGCAAAGGTTGGTGGTTCCACTTTTTCGGGCCGGGTTTTGGGGATGACCATGTCGGCCAGAGAAAGCCCACCTTGAAGCAAATGCTGGACGTCTCGGTAGAATTCGGTCGGTGTTACCCTGGTCCCCTCCGCCTCGGGTATGAAGAGGAGCGCCTCGTCAAGGCCTATTCCTTCATCACGTAAAAGATCAGGGGAGTGGCTGTTGGTGAAAATTTGTCTACCCGTCATGCGCTGCACGCGAGCGAACATTTGGGGCAAAACACGGACGATCTCTGGGTGGAGCGATAGCTCCGGCTCTTCCAGAAGGAGGGGACCCCTTCCCTCCGTTGCCGCGCAGAGGAGCCCCATGAGCCGCAAGGTTCCGTCTGAAAATTGCTCCTCGGTTTGCCATGCACCCTGTGGCCGCCAGTGTTGATATCTTCCACGCAGGTGGGGGGTGCCTCGAGTGTCGCGCCACAGTTCGATCTCCTGAAGTTGGGGTACGGCAAAACGAAGCGCCTCCTTCATGCGGCGCAACCGAGTGTTACGTTTCCTGTCCGGAGCCTTCGCGATCTGTTCCAGGAAATCTCCGCCGAAGGGGTCATTGAGGCGACCAACGGAGCGATCAGGCTCCCGGACGAGCTGCGGCAGGATGTGCAGGTATCGGATGGAATCGAAGAATGTCGCCAGATCTCTGAAGGGCCGGTTGACATTCACCTGTTCGAGGTAAATCTGAGTCAAGCGGGCAGGGTCGTTGTGGTCTTCATCGTTTGGTTGTTCAAGAAGCATCTCACCGTTACGAAGCACTCGCTCCTTCCGGACCAAAGCACGGCGCTGGTTGTCCTGGTTGAAGCCGATCTCATACTCCCAGCGCAACATTTCGCCCGCGTCCTTGAGCTCGACATGGATTTCTATATCCGAATACCGCCGGGCAGCCAGACAGCGGATTGAAGTGACCCCCCGCGCCGTCTTACGGATTCCTGAAAACCTCCAGCCGAGGAGGCTAGGTCTCTAAGAAAACGGAAAATGTCCAGGAAGTTCGACTTACCGGATACGTTCGGGCCAACCAGAAACATGCGGTCCTGGATCGCCACATCAACGCTGGCGAAGTTTTTCCAGTTGCTCAGGTGCAAGCGGCAAAACTTCAAATTCACACTCATCTCTTATCCTTTCGGATGATTCTATCCTTCCCTAGGCCTGATTGTTCCGTGGCGCGGCAGAGTTCACCTTTTCCGGAAAAGACTATACCCGAATTTCGATTGGGTCTCAAGGAAATATAGACCACAACATATGTGGTGTGCGAAGTGAATCGTGGAGGTGAGTTTTTGGACAATAACAGGCGTCAGCAAGAGCGGGGTCTCTCACCAGCATCGCCTATATCCACGGACACGAAGGAGAGGGGTGAGCATGAAGGATGGAAACCAGCAAGGAATTTCAATCTCTAAAGATACTTGCTCAAGCCTCTCTAAGAAATTCTTGTAATGAGCTCTGTCACAAAAAATCGCCTGGCAATTAATGCCTCGACCGATCAATGCTTAAGACCCCTGGAGAATCTATGCGTGATTTTCTTGGCATAGATACATTTTGCCATGCTCAAATGCCGGTGTAAAAACTTATTATTTTATGTACGTCCCCTGTTTCACGTCCCCTGTTTCATACACCCGAGGAGGCTAGGTCTCTAAGAAAACGGAAAATGTCCAGGAAGTTCGACTTACCGGATGCGTTCGGGCCAACCAGGAAGATGCGGTCATGGATCGCCACATCCACGCTGGCGAAGTTTTTCCAGCTGCTTAGGTGCAAGCGGCAAAACTTCAGATTCACACTCATCGCTTATCCTTTCGGATGATCTACCCTTCCCTAGCAGCCTGTCGGACTTAAAGCTCCAACGCGGCTTATACGCCGGAAGAGATTTTCTTGCCGGTGCACGATTCCGGTTTGATTATGTGAACCCTAAGGGCTCGTGGGTTCAGTGTTAGGTTCCGT
>Ga0209164_1004353_pt1 | contig 12766 bp, 10 predicted proteins | sample MTBNYHSulfiMetaG_FD_187458 | JGI IMG/M metagenome (GOLD analysis project Ga0209164, IMG submission 187458) | Enrichment culture microbial communities from rom New York Harbor, USA that are MTBE-degrading - MTBE-NYH (New York Harbor Sulfidogenic)... | ecosystem: Environmental > Aquatic > Marine >...
GGATCTCTCCGACGACGAACTCCTGATCAAGCTCCTCATACCGGGGAAACCCGTGAAACGCGCCGATACAAAGAAGCCTTCTGCACCGCCCGCCGCCAAAGCTAACGGGCCTGCCGTCCCGCATGCAGACCTGCCAACGGAATTTGCTGTAGAGGTTGATGGGGAAGTGTTCAACGTGAAGATCTCGCCCAGGTGGGATGGGGCAGGCGTTACAGCGAGCACCGCGGAAGTGGAGAAAGCGGAGGGAGCTGGAAAACCGAAGGCCACGCCTCCAGGCGCTCTGCTCTGCGGCATGGCGGGCCTGATTCTCTCAATAGAAGCCAAGGTCGGAGCTTCCATCCGCGAGGGGGATCTGGTTGCAATTATCGAGGCGATGAAAATGAGAAGGCATGTGAACGCGCCACGCGGCGGCGTGGTCAAGGAGATTTGGGCTCACGAAGGAGAGATGGTCGCTCCGGAAGACGTTCTCATGGTGGTGGAATAATGATCAGGAAAGTCCTAGTAGCCAATCGCGGTGAAATAGCCGTGCGCGTGATGCGGGCGTGCCGGGAAATGGGAATTGCAGCCGTTGCCGCCTACTCTGAAGCGGACAAAGACGCGCTTTTCGTAAAGTATGCGGACGAGGCCTTTCCAATAGGTCCGGCGCCGGCAAGAGCAAGCTATCTCAACATCGAAAAAGTCATCGGAACCGCAAAGGAATGCGGGGCAGACGCGATCCATCCAGGTTACGGCTTTCTCGCAGAAAATCCCAAATTCGCCAAGATCTGCGAAGAAGAGGGCATAAAATTCATCGGACCTTCGAGCCGCGTGCTGGAGCTCATGGGGGACAAGATAGCCGCCCGCCGCGAAATGATCAATGCCGGTGTCCCTGTGGTACCGGGCACGGAGGAATGTGTACTCGACTCTGGACAAGCAAGGGCTCTGGCCGATGCCATTGGATATCCGATCATCATCAAGCCTTCCGGAGGGGGAGGAGGAATCGGGATGACCATCGTGACCGATGAAGGGGAACTTGCGAACGCGCTCAAATCTACACAGGCCATCGCGACAACGACTTTCGGCCTTTGCGACGTTTATATCGAGAAATATTTGCCCCATCCCCGCCACATAGAGTTCCAGATTTTGGGCGATTCGAAGGGGAATGCCATTCACCTGTGTGAACGAGAGTGCTCTATTCAGCGGAGACATCAGAAGTTGATCGAGGAATCGCCTTCGCCGGCGGTGACCTCTGCAATGCGGGATCAAATGGGAGAGCTAGCCGCCAAGGCGGCCAGCTATGTCGGCTATGAGGGAGCGGGAACCATGGAGTTCCTCTTCTCCGAAGGGAAATTCTACTTTCTCGAGGTGAATGCGCGAGTTCAGGTCGAGCATCCGGTGACGGAGATGGTCACAGGGGTGGACGTGGTCAAGGAACAGTTGAGGATCGCGTCAGGGCTTTCTCTCAGCCTGAAGCAAAATGAGGTGGCAATAAACGGCTCAGCAATCGAATGCCGCATCAACGCCGAGGATCCTTTGAATGAGTTTTCACCCTCACCCGGTAGGATCAAGGGCTACCACGCCCCGGGCGGGATAGGCATCAGGGTCGATGACGGAGTGTACACCTATTACACCATCCCGCCCTACTACGATCCCATGATATCAAAGCTGATCGCGTGGGGAAGGGACAGGAACGAGGCTGTCGTTCGAATGAAGAGGGCTCTGTACGAATACGTGATAACAGGGATCAAGACCAACATCCCGTTTCACAAGGCTGTAATGGACAACCACCGTTTTGTAAGCGGTCGGTTCGACACCCATTTCATCGAGCGGGAAACTACTCTCTCCGATGAGATAAGGAAGATCATCGAGCGGGAGCAGCCCTTGGACAAGAAGCTCGGCCACCCGTCGGATGACAAGAGGAAAGTGGCAGCAATCGCTGCGGCGGTCGCCGTCAGCCGCTCTTTGGGACGCACCGGCCGGTAAAATGAAAACATGAATAATCCCATAATTGAATTGACACGATCTGTGAGTTCTTTCCCGACCCATCGGGAGGTCTCTTCAGAGACCTCCCGATGGGCCGGCTTCCGGCGAACGCTTGGAATGTCAATTCAATTATGGAATCGTTAATAACTGTGAAAAGGAGGACCCGTGTCGATATACCCGGATCGTTACACCGCTTATACCTATGATGAAGAGACCGACCTCGGGAGAGTTCCCTACTGGGTCATTTGCTTTGCAGAGACGCCGGGAGGCCGTCCTCTCACACCGATGTTTGACTGGCTTTTCATGAATGGAAGCAACCATGGTGCGAGCTGCGCCTGCGAGAAGCTGTCGCTTCCTTCAACAAAAGCATTGGCCTTCAGATCATACCATGGTTACCTGCTGATGACGGTTGTCGTTCCAAAGTCGGACGAGGATACCGGCAGTCGCATAAGCAAGTCCAGAAACTCGCTCCGCAAATTGATCGAAAACTACGATCAACTTTGGAGTGAAGCAAAGGCCAGGCTCGTTGGACACCTTGAAAGGCCGCAGGGGTTCGATTTCGATGAGGCCGGCTGGTTTGAGATGTCCGAGCTCTTTCGGTCCAGGACAGAGGCTGAAATGGAGATGTACGAACACCTGCATTACTTTGCAGCCGGCCTCGGGACTATCTTCGCCAACTTTGCAAGGGTTTGCCAAAACATGCTCGGAATCGGAGAATCAGACCCACTTTTTCAGCGGCTCTTGGCGGGTTTGGACAACGAAAGCTACAAGGTGGAAAGAGGGTTATATTCCCTCGCCAAAAGCGCCCTGGACTTGGGCCTTCGCGATGTCCTGCTGGGAAGGGCGAAGGAGCACGCGCTCCCCGCTTTGGAAGAAACCGGGGAGGGAAGACGTTGGATTGGCGAACTCAACGACTTTCTCCGGGTCTACGGGTGGCGCGCTTCTTCAGACATCGACTACCTATCGCCAAGTTGGGCGGAAGAACCGGCCCTGGCGATAGGCCATATCCAGAAGTACCTGGAGAAGGGGGGAGTTCTCGCCCTGGATGAGACGCTTGCACAGCAGAAAAGGGAAAGGGAGGGAGTTGAGAGGACTCTGCTGGAAAGAATCCCCGCGGAACAGAGGGACTGGTTCCAGGCGTTCATGAAGATCGCTCAGAACTATGCCGTGTGGAACGTGGAACACCCTTACTACTGCCAGATGCCCCAATATGCCATGACCCGTTATGTGCTCCTGGGAATCGGAAAGAGGCTTTCTCAAGCCGGTTGTATCGAAGCGGCGGAGGACGCATTCTTCCTGATTCCGGAGGAGGTTCACAAGGCTCTTTCAGCACCGGAAGCTTCCGATCTCAAGCCCCTGGTGAGGATGAGAAGGGACACGTGGGAAAGGAATAAGAACCTCGTTCCTCCGCCTTTGATTGCCAGAATCAGTCCGGAGGAGGCAGCCAAGATCGTTCTCAGGTCAGAAAACCCCGTGGCTTCAAGGCTCATGATCGGAAAGACGATCCCACTAGAATCAACCAGGAAAGCGGATTTGACAGGAAGGATTTCCTGCCCCGGCGTCGCCGAGGGTCCGGCCCGGGTGATCTTTTCCTCGGATCAATTGGGAGAAATCCAGGAAGGGGACATTCTGGTTGCCCCTGCCATCCGGTCCGGCTGGAGTCCGGTATTTTCCATTGTCAAGGGCATAGTTACGGATAAGGGAGGCACTCTGTCAAGCAGTTCTCTTGTCGGTCGGGAGTACGGGATACCCTATTTGACGGATACCATCGACGGCACATCCAAGATCAAGACGGGCCAGCGGATAAGGGTCGATGGAACCATGGGTACGGTGCATATCCTGGATTCTCTGTATGGTAAACGAGTCCTCGCAGTGGATGACGAACTCGATATTCTGGAGATATTGGGAGATTTGCTTTCCATGTGCAATGTGACCAAAGCCTCAACTTTTGAACAAGCCGAAAGGCTTCTGCAAACCGAGAGTTTCGACATCGCGATTCTCGATATCATGGGAGTAGACGGATATGGGCTTCTTGAGACAGCGCGAGAAAAGGACATCCCGGCGGTCATGTTGACGGCCCACGCCTTGACACTCGAGGATACGGTCAAGTCGTACAAGAAAGGCGCGGCATCCTATGTCCCCAAAGAAGAAATCATGAACATTGTCACTTTCCTCAATGACGTTCTTGAGGAGAGAAGGGAGGGAAGACGTTTTTGGGGAAGATGGTTCGATCGATTCGCGCCTTTTTACGAGAAACGCTTCGGTTCTCAATGGAAGAACAAGTATCCCGAGTTCTGGGACATGTTCGGGCATGGAACCCTCCTCGGCGGGCCACCCGTCAAGAAGTGACCGCCGTTTCATTGTTTCCTCCTGGTTGACATCAGCCACGTCGGATCGTAAACCTCTATCCTTCTTCTTAGGTTGAGGAACCCGGATCGAAAGGCTGACACTTTTTTAGTTGACAAAAAGGAAACCTCGGTCAATTATAGCGGCTCAACATTCTTCCCATTTCAAAGTCCAGCTTCCATCGGGGGAAATAGACACTCTGTGAGGAGCGCTTGCATGGTTCGAAAGAAACCGGCCTCCTCGGAAGAGTCGATCACAGTTGGGTAAGAACTTTACCCCGGGGAGTCATCCAACTTCCTTGGGACAATATGTTGAATATCCGGTTCATCGGTTATTTTTCGTCGTTTTTTATTGCAAAACCGCAACCCGACCCTGTTGTGCATATTCTGAACGAAAAGGAGGTGATGAACTTAATCAAAACCGCTAAGCACGGAAACGTTCGGCCATGAGGCAAGCAACAGAAAGTCTTTTTTGAGCCATCTTCATTCAAGGAGGGCAACATGAAGCAAGAAAAGAAGAATTTTCGCACCTTGCGAAGTCGTCCCTGCGTGGTCCTGGGGCTTGCACTGGTACTGCTCGTGCTCGGTTGGAGTTTGCCGGCACAGGTTCCGGCGGCATCCGACAAGGCCCCGGATAAGATTCTTTTCGGCAATCCTATCGCCCTGTCCGGTGTGTACGCTCAAGGCGCAATGATGTCGCAGATCCGCAGTTATGACCTGTGGGTTGAAGATATCAACGCAAAAGGGGGTATATTCGTTAAGAAGTACAACAAGAAGATTCCCGTAGAAATTATTCGCTACGATACCAAGAGCGACTTGGGTGCGGCAGTTAAACTGACCGAAAAACTCCTTCTGAGCGATAAAGTCAACTTCATCCTCCCTGAGTGGGGAACAGCAGCCCACTTCGCCATCGCGCCCGTCATCAACAAGTACAAGTCTCCCGTACTGGGCATCACGGCCTCTTCAGTGAAGTTAAGGGAAATGGCTCCGTCGATCTCATATCTTTTCATCTTGCTCAACCAGCCTCAAGAACAGGGCCAAGCTCTGGTGGATCTCTGCAAAGAGCTTGGGGTGAAGACGGCGGCGGTTATCCATCATACGGACCTCCACGGCATAGAGTTTGCAGGTTGCGTGGTCCCGCAACTCGCCGTCTCCGGAGTCGACGTCGCCTTGTATAAGAGTTATCCGTTAGGCGCCAAGGACTTGTCTCCTCTCCTGAAACAGATCAAAGCGGCCGACGTGGACGCCCTTATTGCTTTTTCATATCCTCCTGAAACTTTCCTGATCACTGAGCAAGCCAAGGCGATCGGACTGAATCCCAAGCTGTTTTATGCCACTGTGGGTGTCGCATACCCTGTATTCAGAGACAAGTTCGGTGCGAAGAATGTGGAAGGCATTATGGGCGCCGGCGTCTGGAATCCCAAGCTCCCGTACCCGGGCGTGAAGGAATGGTATGAAAGATACGTCAAGAGGTGGGGCGTGGAACCGGACCGATGGGGAACGGCAGGAGGTTACGCCACGTGCGAAATCCTCCAGAAAGCCATCGAGATCACAGGAACCTTGGAGCCGACAAAAATCAGAGATGTTATTGCCAGCGAGAAGTTTGACACTGTGCTCGGCCCGGTCAAGTTTGAAAACCAGTTCAACATTCACTACCCCGGCGAGGTCGGTCAATGGCAAAATGGGGAGTTTGAGGTTGTGGACAAAGCGAAGCGAATTGCGAAGCCCGTTTTTCCTAAACCCGACTGGCAATAAACGGGTCCCGATTCAGAACCTCGGAGTAATCGATCCCGAAAACCGATGAAAATCCGGGGTTCTGAAGCTCCATGTCCCGGTTTTCCCCGCTTCCGGAACTCTCCGGGCGCCCCTCAAGGATTTTTTTAGAGTTGGAATGAGGTTCCTTTGTTGGTCACATTCTTGGACGTCGGCATCGGTGGATTGATTACCGGGGGCATCTATGCTCTGATCGCTGTCGGCCTCAGCCTCCAATACGGGGTTGGACGGGTTCTGAACGTCGCTCATGGCGAGTTCATCATGATCGGGGCTTTCGCAGCCTGGTCCCTGTATACGCTCTTCGGGATCAGCCCTCTGCTTTCTCTCCTGATCTGCAGTCCCGTCCTTTTCTTAGTCGGCTTTCTGGTTCACAAGACTCTTTTTCGCTATCTGAGAAAGCGGTCCAAATCCATCGAGGCCTTTGCAGACAGCTCCCTCCTGGCATCTTTCGGCCTGCTTTTCATCGTTCAGAACATAGCGCTAATCATATGGAAGGCCGACCTTCGGGGATACTCCTATTGGGATTCTTCAGTGACCGTTTTGAACGCCGTGTTTTCGGTAAATCGCCTGTTTGCCCTGTTGTTTGCCGTGGTCATGAGCGCGGCGTTTTACATCTTTCTTACATCATCGCGAGCAGGAAAGGGAATCAGGGCCGCAGCAGAAGACCCTGTGACCGCCCAAGCCATGGGGGTGAACATCCACAGGGTGTTGGCCGTCTGCTTCGGCCTCGGCACGCTCATGGCCGGTTTCGCCGGGATACTGATCAGCATGATGTATGAGATCCAACCCGCCATGGGACTTGAATACACTATTATCGCCATCATCGTCGTGGCCCTCGGGGGTATGGGGAGCATCACCGGCAGCTTGATCGGCGGCTTTGTTCTCGGCCTTATCGGCAGCATTGTTACCTATGTGGATCCGGGCCTGTCCCTGATAGCCTACTATGTGATCTTCATCCTCCTGCTTCTGGTGAGGCCCAAGGGAATTTTGGGGAAATAGATAAATGGCACGAGATCTGACAACTGCCAAGAAGTTTCTGCCCCTGGGAATTCATCTTTTTCTTTTCCTCTTGATGGCTGCCGTGCCTCTTTGGGCGCAACCTTATTTTGTAATCCTGCTGAACACGATCCTGATGTACGTGATCCTCACCTTGAGCTGGGCCATATTCTCCGGGCCCACGCGGTACATTTCCCTGGCCTCGGCCGCCTTCTTCGGTATCGGCGTGTATACCATGGCCATTCTGGGACAGCGATTCCCTCTGCCCTTGGTCATTGGGTTCGGCGGCGCCTTCAGCTTCATCCTGGCGCTGTTCATGGGATTCCTGACTCTGCGGCTCAAGGGCATGTACTTCATCATATTCACTTTCGGAACAAGCGAACTGATTCGCCACCTCATCCTCTGGTTGGAGGCCAACTTCACGGGCACGGTCGGGAGATGGGTCGTCATGGTGGATTACTCGGTTGTGTACTACGTCCTGCTGGTCATTTTTCTCCTTGCCCTTCTTACCGCCTTCGCTATTGCGCGATCCAAGTTCGGTCTGGCTTTAAAAGGGATCGGAGAATACGAAGAGGCTGCGCTCCACATCGGTATCAATGTGACCACTTTAAAGACGATCACCTTCGCTACCAGCGCTTTCTTTATGGGCGCGGCCGGGGCAATCATGGCCACGCGTTGGTCTTACATCGATCCGGCTATTGCTTTCAATCCTCTCTTTTCTTTCATGCCCGTTCTGATGGCAATTTTTGGAGGCATCGGCAACCCCTATGGTCCCGTTTTGGGAGCTGCTCTTTTTGCACTTCTGGAAGAGGTGCTGACCACCCGATTTCCTTACTACTACATGCTCCTTTTCGGAATGATCTTAATAGCCGTTATATTGTTCCTGCCGAGCGGGCTGCTCGGACTGGTCAAAAGAAAATCTAAACAACCTGAATGAGTGTCTATGCAACTGCTGCTGGGAAAAGGGATCACTAAACAGTTCGGCGGGCTGACGGCCTTGTACAACATCGACTTTCATATCAACGAGGGAGAGATTGTCGGCCTTATCGGTCCGAATGGAGCCGGGAAAACAACCCTTTTCAATATTCTCTCCGGCGCTTACCCGCTGAGTGCCGGGACCACATGGTTCAAAGGCGAAAACATTTCTCGCCTTAAACCGAATGAAATTTGCAGGCGCGGGATCGCCAGGACCTTTCAGCTCATCAAGCTTTTTGGAAATATGACCGTCTATGAGAACGTCCTTTTGGCATCCTTGTTCGGAGCCTCGGAAAGTGTCTCTGCGGAGGAGGCCGGCCGACATGCACTGGAGTGGTTGGACTTCGTGGGGATTTCCGCGGCAGCAGCCGCTCCCGCCGCGGATTTGACGCTGGCGAATCAAAAGCGGCTGGAGGTGGCAAGGGGCCTGGCCACCCGCCCGGAACTTATGCTGCTGGACGAGTTGATGGCGGGATTGAACCCTGCCGAGGTGGCAGAGGCCATGAAACTCGTCACACGGATACGGGACAGGGGGATTACAATATTCATGATCGAACATGTCATGAAAGCCATTATGGACATATCCGACAGGATCATCGTTCTGCATTTCGGCACAAAAATAGCGGAGGGGACACCCAAGGAAATCGCTGCCCATCCAAAGGTCATTGAAGTTTATCTGGGTGTATGAAGCCATGCTGGAAGTGAACAACCTGAGCATTTTTTACGGAAAGATCAGGGTCGTGTCCGATGTTTCCTTCAAAGTCGGCGAGGGGGAGATCGTCGCTCTTCTCGGCAACAACGGTGCCGGGAAAACAACGATTCTCAACGCCCTATCCGGCCTCATTCCGCCCGCCTCCGGCTCCGTGCGTTTTCTCGGCAAACAGATTGACCGCCTTCCGGCCTACGAAATCGTCAAGCTTGGACTCTCACTGGTTCCTGAAGGCGGCAAGCCCTTCACGGATATGACGGTTCACGAAAATCTGGAGATGGGAGCTTACGCGGCTGATTCATGGAAGAATAAGAACGAAACGGTCAAAATCGTACAGAAGTTTTTCCCCCTCCTGGGCCAGCGGGGTCGACAGCTGGCCCGAACGTTGAGCGGCGGAGAGAGGCAGATACTCGCCATGGGGCGAAGTCTCATGTCGGCTCCCAAGCTTTGCATGTTCGACGAACCTTCCTACGGTTTGGCTCCTATCATGGTCAAGGAACTCTTCAAATACATCAAGTCCCTCAACGATCGGGGGATAACGATTCTGGTGGTGGAGCAAAACATCAGGCACGCACTCGAACTCGCCCATCGCGCCTACGTTCTGGAAAACGGACGAATCGTTCTGGAGGGCATGAGTTCTGAACTGATTGAGAACGACCACATCCAAAAGGTGTATCTCGGCCTGTAATGGCGGGGGGAAGAAACATTTCGATGAAGAATGCCTCCAAAAATCGTAAGCTTGTTCAGAGCAAATTGAGAGACAAGGTGATTTTGGTCGTCGACGACGAACCGGACGTTCTGGAGACGGTATCCGAAATCCTTGCCGGTTGCACGGTCCACAAGGCGTCGGACTACGAAACCGCTGTGCAACTCCTGCTGAGCTACGCCTATGACATCGTGATCCTGGACATCATGGGCGTGCGGGGTTTCGACCTTCTGAAGCTATCCGTGACAAAAAGCTTTCCCACGGTTATGCTTACCGCCCACGCTCTGTCGCCCGGGGCGCTCAAGAAAGCGATTAAGCTGGGAGCCGTATCGTTTCTCCCCAAAGAGGCGATCCCCGATCTCCCCTCGCACCTCGAAGATGTCGTGATAGGAGCCGGAAAACCCGTCTGGAGGAAACTCTTCGAGAGGCTGGGTAATATCTATGACAAACGCTTCGGTCCCGACTGGAAGGAAAAAGACAAATTCTTCAAGGAATTCGTTGCGGAACTGAAAAAGGAAGACGACTCTCCCGGTTCGTAAAGTGAAGCGCAATGTCTGCTTTCATGTCCTCGGGGCTATCTCTTTGAACCCCATTCGGAATTCCAAATCCAGGACCCTATTTCTCCCTTCAACTGTCACTTGGCAAGTTTTATGTTGACAAATAGGAAACCTGGAGGTATTCCCCATATCATATCAATCTCCAAGCGGTGAGCCACGTTCCTTTTTCAACTTATCAGCGCAACCAACAAAGATGGCTTCGCGAAAAGTCCTGAGCGTGAATCTGTCATTTCGATTGCAGGTAGAAGTCTTTTCGTTCCAGAGTGTTAGCACGTCAAGATTTCTCGCATTCGCTCGAAATGACAGAAAATAGAACTTTTTGCGACATCATCAACAAAGACTGTCGACTCATTGCCGCTTAACAGCCGCAAGCGGATAGACCCGACATAACCATTCTCTTCTTGGTACATAAAGCAATTGGAATGTTTTTCGCTGTTGCCGAATAAGATACTATTCCCTTTTCGCTGCATTGGATTCTACATACGGAGGTGCCATGGCTAAGCGCGTTGTCATCCTGGGAACCGTAGACACGAAGGGAGAACAACTGAAATTTCTCAAGGAAAAGCTCGCTGCAAGAGGCCATGAAGCCATCCTGATGGATCTCAGCATGGGCGCTCATCCCGGATTTGAGGCCGACGTCTCTCCTCAGGAAATCGCAGGACTTGGGGGCAGGAGGCTGGAAGAGCTTACCTCTTCAAAAGATCGATTGTCCGTGACCAATGTCATGACCGCCGGTGCCCGGCAAAAAGCTCTGGAACTCCTTTCGCAAGGGAGCCTTAATGGGATCGTTGCTCTGGGAGGAGCGACGATGGCTTTGATCGGGTCAGAGGTGATGTCAAAACTCCCTTTCGGTATTCCGAAGGTCATTGCTACGCCGGCCGCGATGCCCGTTTACGTGGGAAGATGGTTCGGAGCCTCAGACCTCATAGTCATGCAGCTGATCATGGAGATCGCGGGCATGAATGATCTGGTCAGGAACGCGATTGCCCAGGTCGCAGGCGCAGTGGCGGGGATGGTCGAAGAAGCCTATGACTACAAATCTTTGAAACTCCCCTACCCTTCCGTCGCCGTTACGGAACTGGGGTTTTCGGACCAGTGCGCCAAGCATGTGGAAAATCTTCTGATCGGAAAGGGCTACCACGTTTATCCCTTCCATGCCAACGGCGTCAGCGACCGGGCCATGGATCGGCTGATCTCTCAGGGATTCTTCGACGGTGTCATTGAAATCGTCCCCGCCGGTCTAATAGAGGCGAGATTCAAGGGGAACAGAGCCGCCGACATGGAAAGACTGGATGCTGCCTGCGAAAGAGGCATCCCTCAGGTATGGGCTCCCTGCTGTTTGAACCTCACAGGGGCGGGCCCGACCAGGACGAACAGGGAGAAGTACATCGCCTCTCAAAAGGTGCTGAAAATCGATGAAATGAGAGCCATGGCCCGATTTCCAAAAGACGAACTGATGATCGGAGCCAAGCTGTATGCGGAAAAAATCAATAAGGCCAAGGGTCCTTTAAAGCTTGTTGTTCCTCTGCGGGGTTGGTCCTCCCTTGATCGTGAGGGTAGCGTTCTCTATGACCCGGGAGAAGACCGCTATTTTGTGGAGGAGTTGAAAAAGCACCTTCGTCGCCCCGTTCATATCGAGGAGGTGGACTGCAACCTTGAAGAACTCAAAACGGCTCAGGCACTGGTCGAGAGCCTGGATCAATTCTTTAAACAGGGTAAAGGTTAACGACATCTTCTTGAAAAAGGGAAACGAGATGCGACTTAAGGGCAAAGTGGCTGTCGTGACAGGTGCGGCTCGGGGTTTGGGCAGAGCATTTTCCGTGGCTCTTGCAAAGGATGGCGCCAAGATCATGGCCGTGGATATTGCTGACTTGGCCGAGACGCTGAAGGAGATCAAGTCCTCGGGCGGCGACGCGGAAGGCCGCCAGTTGGATGTCAGCAACGAGAAGGATACGCTCAAGATGGCCGAAGAAACTGTCGGAGTCTTTGGGAGGGTTGACATTCTGGTCAACAATGCGGCCATCATTTACGGGTTGACTCGCAAACCTTTCTTCGAGATCGATCCGCATCTCTGGGACAAGGTGATGGCCGTGAACGTCAAGGGCCCCTGGCTTTGCACGAAAGCGGTGTTCCCCTACATGAAGGCGCAGCAAAAAGGGAAAATCATCAACCTTTCCTCCGAGACCTTCTTCACCGGCTCTAACGGTTTCGTCCACTATGTGGCCTCAAAGGGGGGGGTGGTCGGTCTAACCAGAGCCCTGGCTGTAGAATTGGGCCCTCACAACATCACCATCAACGCTATCGCGCCGGGGTTTACGGACACGGAAGCCAGCAGATCCATAGCCGACGTCACGAAGTACGATGTGAGCCGCACGCCTTTGAATAGACTGCAGAGACCAGAGGATCTCCTTGGAGCCCTCGTTTTCCTCGCCTCGGATGACAGCGACTTCATCACAGGCCAGGTGCTCCTGGTGGACGGAGGACGGGTGATGCATTAGGGTGGAGAAGTTGTGGGTTGCGTGTTGGGGGTTGTGTACTTTAAACCCAAAGTCAGACGCAGGTGAAGTCAGATCCGCAGGGGCATAAAGACAACAGGTAGAACAATCAAGAATTCTCCGCGCCTTTGCGCGAGATCTGGTTTTTAAGGAGGGACAATATGAGTGACAGAAGTTATGATGCCATCGTTGCCGGTGGAGGACACCATGGACTCATCATGGCCTGCTATCTGCAGCGGGCCGGTATG
>Ga0209164_1004356_pt1 | contig 12760 bp, 9 predicted proteins | sample MTBNYHSulfiMetaG_FD_187458 | JGI IMG/M metagenome (GOLD analysis project Ga0209164, IMG submission 187458) | Enrichment culture microbial communities from rom New York Harbor, USA that are MTBE-degrading - MTBE-NYH (New York Harbor Sulfidogenic)... | ecosystem: Environmental > Aquatic > Marine >...
GCCGGCAGCCAAAGCTTCTCGCAAAGCTTCTTCACTTTGTGGCGGCCCCATGCTCAAAACGGTTACGAAGCCCCCTTCCTTGTCCCGCAAGTCCACCGCCGCTTCCAGGGCTACACAATCCAGAGGGTTGATAATACTCTCTACGCCTTCCCGAATGATGGTCATTCGCTGTTTATCGATGCGAATGCTCGGTACGTCGGGAACCTGTTTGATGCATACGGCTATGTTCATTCGCTTCTGTTCCGTCTATGTTGCCGGCACGATTTCAAAACGTTTGCCCGGCGACTACTTAAGTACGTTTCGGGCAATAACCAATCGCTGCACTTCGGACGTTCCTTCGTAGATTTCGCAGACCTTGGCGTCGCGATAATAACGTTCGATGGGATACGCTTTTGTAAATCCATATCCGCCGTGGATCTGAACGCCGCATCGAGCCGCCTCAACGGCAACTTCGCTGGCGTACAACTTCGCCATAGCGGATTCCTTCGTATATTCGACGCCTCGACTCCTCAATCCGGCAGCCCGATAAAGCAACAGGCGGGCGGCTTCGATTCGAGTCGCCATATTCGCCAAGAAAGCCTGAATGGCGCCGAAGTCGGATATCGCCTGACCGAATTGGTGGCGTTCTTTAGCGTATTTGAGTGATGCGTCCAGACAAGCCTGTGCGATGCCCAAAGACTGGGCGGCAATCCCCAGCCTGCCGCCGGAGAGCGTGGACAAAGCAATCCTCAGGCCTTCACCTTCTTTTCCGAGTTGGTGCTCCATCGGAACGCGGCAATTATTCAAGGCTATGGGGCATACGGGGTTTCCCCGCATGCCCATCAGATCTTCGGATGGTCCTTTTTCCAGACCATCTCGCTCCGATTCCACAATGAAAACAGAAAACCGTTTCTTTTCTTCACCAGGATTGTCGATGCAGAATATTAGATTGATGCCCGAGACGCCGCCGTTCGTTACGAAGATTTTGTTTCCGTTCAATATGAAGTGGTTCCCATCACGAACGGCTACTGTTTCGAGAGACGAGGCGTCGGAACCGGCGTTGGGCTCCGTCAGGCAGAAGGTTCCGATCTTTTCTCCCGTGGCCAATGGTACCAGAAACTCCCGTTTTTGCTCCTCGTTTCCGAATTGATAGACAGGAAAGGCCGATACGCCGTTATGGACCGCCAAGCAGAGTCCCATTGCGCCACAAACCCTCGAAACTTCTTCAATAACGATGGCGGAACTCACGGGATCCAAACCGGCGCCTCCGTATTTCGAAGGGATCTCGAGGCCGAAGTAGTTCAGTCCGGCCATCTCTCGGGCCACATCCATTGGAAACTCTCCGGTAACATCCATGTCTACCGCGGTTCCGGCCAGTCTTTCCTCGGCATATTTCCGGGCCGTACGTCGAATCACGGCCTGTTTCATGGTGGGTTCCAGGTGCACGGGCTCCAACTCCTAAATCGGGTGTGGTCGAAACGCATCCCAGGATCCGTTCCGAAGAACGAAACAACATTGGGTTTCCGGTAGGAGGCCGGGAACCCATAATTCAACTCAACATATCACAATCGTTAGACATATTCGCCGGGAAGCGAAGATACCTAACCTGACAGTGTGTCATAAACATGCTCAATTTGGAAGCATTTAATCTTGTAAAGAAACCGCCGGCCCAGGACGGCGTGAATAGGAGCACAAATCACGATGGAACGCATTCCTCTAAAAGTTGCTGATAACGGATCATGCAAGCATCAAAGCACTCCATCCTGCCGAAGCCGATGCACGATTTCTACCGATGTTTTGCTGCGGTCCATGGTATAGATGTGAATACCGGGCGCTCCCCATTCAATAAGTTCTCTGCATTGATGGGTCGCCGTCTCGATACCGAACTCCGTAACGGCATTCTTGTCCCCTTCAGGCAATCGGGACAAGCCCTGACGTATTTCCTTCGTTATGGCGGCTCCGCAGAGTTTCGCCAGTGACTCCATCATCTTGACGCTGTAGACGGGCATGACTCCGGGAACAATAGGGACCCGGATTCCCGCTTTCCTGCAACGCTCCACGAAATCAAAATAAACGCCGTTGTCGTAGCAATAGTTGGTGATGATGTACTCTGCGCCGTTTTCTACCTTGAGCTTGAGATACTCGAGATCTTTTTCCCTGCTCTCCGCTTCGACGTGTCCTTCCGGATATCCGGCCGCCCCGAGGCAAAAATCGTAACGATCCCGAACGAACAGCAATATGTCCGAAGCGTGCGAGAAGCTTTCCGGATGGGGCTGAAACGGTTCGCCCTCCTGAGGAGGGTCGCCGCGTACAACGAGTACCGTTTGTATCCCCAAATCCCTGTAACTGTCCAGCACGGAAATGATATTATTGGGACTCAATCCGTAACCGGCAAAGTAGGCAACTACTTGCAGTCCTTTTTCGTCCTTGAGTTTGCGGACCAACTGGTACGATCCTTCACGGGTCGAGCCGCCGGCACCGAATGTCACAGAGACAAAATCGGGCTCGACGGCAGCGAGATTGTCGACCACCTTCTCGAGGTTCTCGGCGGCCTTGGCGTCGCGGGCGGGAAACAGCTCGAAAGAAAGTGTCGGTTTTTTTCCGGCGCCCCACAAATCGGTCACTCGCATTGTGCTCCTCCCTTTTTCAAAGTTAGAGGTTATGCGCTTCTTTCGTAATGGCACAGAACGGGCAAGGCTCCTGTCCGGAACTCGCCTGCAATCCCTCGGATCATGGGCGCACTCTTACACTTGTATAATACATATCCGATGGTCTCATTAAAACCCCCACGCCATCCTGTTTTGTCGGGCCTAATCTATTGATTTTATTATGTACCATATGGGCTAAAACGGCTTTTGATGAAGATATCGTATCTAATGTATCTCTCCAATAGGGACGGGTCAACTTAATTTAAAATGTCGGAAAACGTACAGTCGATCATGCAAATATTCGGCTCGGTTCCGGCAAAAAGTCCTGCGGAAAGTCTGGCCCATCTCGCGTATCGGGAGTATAATTAAGAATAGAGATAAACAGCCTTGTCATAAAAAGGAACAGAAGGAGGTGATGAAAAATGCTTATGGAAGAAATAGAGCTTTTCAAAAATCTGGGGCCGGAATTCATGAACGAGGTATCCGCGATTTGCCGGGAAGAATCTTATCAAAAGGATCAGATTCTGTTCAAGCGGGGAGACATTGCAGAGAATCTATATATTCTGATAGACGGGTGCGTCAGTCTTTTTATTAGAAACGGTGGTTCTCTGAATTTCACCCTGGAAAAACCGGGAAGGGTATTTGGCTGGTCCTCACTTGTAGAACCCAAACGCTATACAGTGACGGCGGAGTGCTACGAGAAGACCAGAGCTATCAGGATCGATACGACACGTCTGGAGCACGTCTTTGACAAGTATCCCCGGGAGGCGTATCGCATCATGAAGCGGCTCGCCGGAGTGGTAGGACAGCGGTTGGCCAACTGTTATGAGGAGAGCATACGATCACACGCGGAGGCGGGCAAGCCGTCATACGGATAATTCTTACTTGGAGAAAGGACTGAACGTGCACGGGTTCCGTGGGGACCGGACTGTGGCCTTCACTTTTCCGCAATCCCATATCGAGGCTTCAAAAGCATTTTCAGCTAATGATCCGGGCCCCCACAATTTCCGGTATTCCTTTTCATTCGATAACTTGACCGTTCCAAAGATGATTCGTACTTCCATTCGCACGGTCGGCAGAGTCTTTCGGCGTGGTTGAAATAGCGGTCGATTGTACACATACGACCCGTCGGCAGAGCAAACCGCCCTCTTATCATTCCACCTCTCTCCATAAGTATTTGCGACCGTTAATTATCCGGGAGCCTGGATTTTGCCACGAGTAGCGGTCGGCGTTAAGCAGGTTATTCTTGAAGGATTTCCAAGCGTAACGATCTGCGTTCAGAACGCCTGTGATTTGGTTTTTAATAAACGGGGAACTTACCAGCCGTGATCCCCGGGCTCCCGTCTTGTATCTGGCAGCGTTCAGTATCTTTCCTTCCAGCTCTGTATCCGGGACAGGTTTGATGCCTACCGGTAATTTGGGATGTCGGGAGGAACCGGAGGGTGAGGAAGGTTCGGTTTCATTGCCGGACTTTGCGGAAACTCCGGCGGATATGAAGATGGGCGAACCTGCAATCGCCTCTCTCGCGCCGTCACCTAAACCGGAAAAATGGACGCCGAATTCGCAAATATTATCCGCTGATTTGCGAACCCACACAACACTTCCAGGAACATTCACCTCGGTGAATTCTGCGGGGAGTCTGATTTCCAGATTAAGCTTCTGTCCTTGTTCAGGAAGAAGGCCTTTTGCTTTTATCCGACAACCGGTTTCGGATATGTCGGTGAGTTCACCCGTGAATTCCATTCGCTCGGCTGAACCGGTAGCGATTCTTACAGCCGGGGTCGGTGATCTACGAGGATGAGGACGTCGATCGATCAAACACCGGATAATTGCCCTGCAATTGGAACATCTTACAGATAACCTTCCACCTCTGTCGGAAGTCAGATGCAGAAGTCCGGTCTTTTTGCACTTCGGGCATTGGAGCGCATACCTCTTTCTCATAGTCCCTCCTAACCATTGCTTGTGCGTTTGTTGTATTATACTTGGGCTCTATATCAAAAGCAATTGCGCTATGTCTGAAACACCTTGCGAATTCAAGACGTCCTTTTAGACCCAGGGAAGAAAACGAGAAGCCGGCCGGCTGTCGCAACATATGTCCGGTTTGATTCGTTGATGGCACTCACATCCCTGCAGCCCAACCGGTTCTTTCACCATTACACCGGCACGCACGTTAAAATCGATCCACCGCACTTCCGACACACGATTATTCAGCCGCCAAAGTCCAAGCCCGATCCTCCGGATCCGGTAGCCGTGGCCCCGGTACTTGGAAACTCTATCCTGAGCGCTATGCAAGCTTGTTCAGTAAGATGCCGCCCAAGAACCTAAGAGCGCCGGACAGTTCTTCTCTGCATACCATATCAAGAGGCGCGGAAAAAAGCTCAAAAGGTTCCCGCAGTAGGAATGGATCAGTGGATTTTGGCGGAAAGGGAGAATTGGCGGAACACGCATGCTGTTTGTTTCGAAAGGACAGGGAAGGGCCCTTTGTCGCAACAGACCTGGTCGCACCCAGTCTCTTGAAGCGGGCGTCTCACACGTGTCCGCCGAGGATGACAAGGCCCTCCTTGGGTTCATGGCGGGAAGTTCCGGAGGAACCCCTGTTTTCCAGGAGCCCCACCGGTAAGCCATCCGGTCCCGCATTCGCCGATCTGTTGAACCAAACCGGCTCTGCGGCTAACCGTCCTTGCTTTGCTTCTTGAATTCGGCCACGTAAGTTCGTTAGTTGTATGAAATATATCTGAAAGCGACCAACTGCTAAGAATACGGAGAAATTCGCTATACGGTTCAAATCTACATTAAAACGACCCATTCAGGTTCAGGCACCGTATAGGCTGAATATATTGAATATTTCCTGAATATGTCTCAATATATGCTGATAATTAAGTCATGCTCATAAATTTCACTAATTATTACTAAGAGCATACGATAGCGAGGATATTTTCGGATCTGGGGAGAACAGCGGCGCGCTGAGGCCGGATAGGGCCCTGCGGAGCAACGAGAGGGGCCTTTTCAAAAGGTTCCCCCCAGTCTGAATGATTGCCGTAGCGGCGTAAGAACTCCAACCGCTACTGGGAGAGAATCGCCAGGGTTCTTGCTCCTCCGCCTTCCGGCAGAGTGTAGGGCGCGGTGGTGACCGTTCCGGGCAGTGATTCCGTCGGCTCGTCCAGACCTCCGGGTCCTTTCATGACCATGAAACTCCCTTCGGACTTGAGGTAGGGTCCTGCCAGCCGGACGAGCAGTTCCATGGTGCCCAGGGCTTTGGATAAGGCGACATCGTAGGCATGTTCGCGGAGTTGCCCGCACGCCTCTTTTTCCAGCCGGCACTGGAGCGCTTGCAAGCCGGAAAGGCCGAGTTCGAGACGCACCTGTTTGAGAAAGTTCACCTTCTTACGGTTGGCGTCCACCAGCGTGACCTGCAGGTCGGGCCGGAAAAGCCTCAGCACCAAGCCCGGAAAACCCGCCCCGGACCCCACGTCCAGCAGATGGGCGGATTCCGGAACATAAGCAGCCGGCACGAGAGAATCCAGGAACAGATTCACCGCCACATCTTCGGGATTCCGGTGTCCCACCAGGCGAAACACACGGCTCCATTCCTCAAGCAAGGCATAGTACTTCAAGCATTGGTCCGTAAAGTTTTTGGGCGGACACAAACCCCAGGCATCGAGGCCGCGTTCGAGGGTCTCGCGAAATCGTTTCTCTGCAGCGGCATGTTGGATAGAGACTCCCATGGCGGACAGTATCAAGCATTTTATGACTATCTTAGCTTTTAGTTTCAGACAAATAGCACTGGAATGCAATTGTATTTTCGACCTATAATTTGTCCTATCCCAACTCACCGGAATTGAGCATGAGAGCAGAAAGGGTACGTACATGTTTCCCATGGAGTTCGATCACAAAATTCTCGAGACCCTTCCCACCCCCACCAAAGACGATATGCGACGAGTGCTCCAGATCATTCGGGCTATTATCGGGCGCCGGGTGATCCCTTACTTCAAGATGAACCGTGGAACCGAAGCCACCCTCATCGCGCGTGTGAATGAACATCTCCGGGTGGAGCGGCTCGAGGACGAAGACGGGCGGGTCCGTGCGGTGACCCTTTTTTCAGAAAGGGATGGGGAGCACACCATCTATTTTCACGAACGGATCTTCGACTATCTGGCCTTCGTGATCCCCAGCGATCCGGACTCCGGCCTGGGCGAAGGCGGCGCGGAAGAGCGCAAAATGCTGGCCTTCGCCGAATTCGCCTTGCGGCATCAGCTCGAACACCTGTTGTACCCTCGGGAAACCGAACGAGAAGTCATCCGGTCGGACGTTGAGTTCGCCATCGAGCAACGCGATCAGGACCCCACTTACTATCGGAGTCTCCGGAACGCACTGGCCGACGAAATGAACGGTATTCTGGGCGGCCCCATCCTCGGTCTCCTGGATCTGGCCGAGCAAGACCAGTCGTACGACAAGCCGATTTCCGGTATTCTAGCCCGGCTTGCGGACATGTTGGGGGATATGCCGGAGGAGGCGCTCCTGAGCGTGTTTCCCTCTCTGGATGCGGACCTTAAAATACGGGTCCTGAGCGTGTGTTACCAGAAGGGACGGGAGACGGCCTATTCTCTGCGAAGGCGCACGGATTTTCTCGAGAAGCTGCTCTGGCTGTTTGTGCGCCTGTTCGATGGCGAGGAAACCGAGGCGAGGAGTGTGTTCGATACCTTCAAAGATCGATGGGGGCTGGTCTACCTCTTTCGTGAACTCGAAATCCCGGAATCGCGCCTCGAAGGCAAGGACCCCCAGGAAGCCCTCGAAATTTTCAAGGAAGGCTTGAAACATTTCTCGGAAGGCGAAGCAAGAATATCACATTTTCCTTACGTGAGAGAAGCTCAACCCTTGGCGGATCTGACGCCTTCCGCACCGCCGAAAAAGTCGCTGAAAGAGCGCATCGAAGAAGCGCGAAACGATCCTTCCATTCCTCTTCAGGCCAAGGAGTTGATGGAAAAGAACAAATTGCACGCCGTAGGTCACAGCGGACCCAAGTACAGTGAACTGATCGAGACGCTTTTGGCCATCCCGTGGGGAATGATCCAGAAAATCGGAGTTTCCGCTGAAGCCTTCGAAGAGGGACTTAATCATTCACACTACGGTCTCGAGAAGCCGAAAGAGATTATCTGCGATTTCTTTTCGAACCTGATCTGGCGTTACCGGCAACGCCATGGCGAAGATTCCGCAATTGTCGGCAAGACCGGAAGCGCTTTTTTGTTCGTTGGCCCTCCGGGAGTCGGCAAGACCTCATTGGCTATCTCCATCGCCAAAAACCTGGGCATTCCATACCACAAGATGTCTCTGGGAGGGATGCGGGACGAGGCGGATCTTCGGGGATACGGCTTTACGTACGAAGGGTCGAAACCGGGAGCCATTGTCCAAGGTCTGATTAAGATGGGCGTCATGAACGGTATATTCATCATGGACGAGGCGGACAAAACCGAGAAATTCGCCATTGCGACCCTTCTCGAAATCCTGGATCCCGAGCAGAATCATCTGTTTCATGACAAATTCACTCAGAGTACTGTGGATGTCGACCTATCCAACTGCCATTTTATCCTTACGGCCAACACCCTCGAGACCGTTCCGCCACCGGTAATCAACCGGTGCGAAGTGGTACAGCTCGATCGCTACAGCGTTGAAGAGAAGGTCGCCATAGCCCGCGAACACCTCACCCGAAGGGTCCGGCAGCGATATGGATTTACGGACCAGCAGATCTTTTTCGACCCGGAAAAGGAATCGGGTTTGCTCCGCTACCTGGTGCGGACGTATACGCACGAAGCGGGTGTTCGAGAACTCGAGCGCATTATCCGCACCCTGTTTCTCCGCATCGGACGTAAGGAAGTCCTTGCGCATGAGCGCGATTCGGTGAAAATCACACGGGCGCTTATCAAGAAATACCTCGAGCCGCCCAGGCCTTTCAGACTGATCAATGACGAAGACCGTGTGGGAGAGGCCATGGGGCTCGGAGTGAATGTCGAGATGGGCCTGGGTTCACTCATCCCCATTCAGACCACGATGATTCCCCGGGGCGGAGAAGGGGAGGGCCGCAGCGGGTACTTGAGCATGGTCCATGCAACGGGAAACATCCAGAAGATCATGGATGAAAGCCGGAAAGTGGCGGGAACCGCCATTCTCCACTGGGCTCGAGAACTCGAGATCGATCTGAAGAAGGCCGAAGCTCCCGTTCATATCCATTTTATGGGCGCATCGACACCCAAGGACGGACCCTCGGCAGGCATTGCCATCGCTCTGGCGCTGGCTTCCGTACTTTCCGGAAGCCGAATTCGCAGGGATGTGGCCATGACCGGCGAAATCGATACACAGGGACGGGTCAACCTGGTTGGCGGGCTCGATCTCAAACTTGAGACTGCTTATGATGCCGGATGCAAAACCATGTTGATTCCAAAAGAGAATCTGGTGGGTGAAGGCAGCATCGAAAAGCTATCGGATGCCCTGAGAGAAGAGCTTCAAGTCCTTTCTTACGATCAATGGAAACAGGAGCACGAACCCTTCGACCGGGAACGGCACGTGCTGCAAGTAGTCGCCGTGGATCATATACTACAGGCTGCGGATGTGGCCTTCATCCGGAAAGAGGAATTGAAGGCCCTGGAGTCCTGTTTCAGAGCTCACGCGGATTCCTTGGCCGCGCCGCTGACAAGGGTTCGCAAGAAGCCGGAGCGCTGCATTCGATTACTCTTGGTCAAGGATATAGGCGAACTGGATCTGGAAGGATTCGGGACCTCCCTGTGGGAGGAAAGCGGGTACGTCTTTCTGGTAGGACCTGACGCCAAAGAGACCGTCCGAATGCGGTTTCCCGATTTCGAGAAACAGGGTCGGCTTCGGGATTTCGATCCGGCCGGCCAACGCTTGGCCTCGATCTTTCCAAGTATCGTCGGCGCCTTCAAGCACGGGGCCTCCGAACCGGTTTCTCTGGTGCTGCAAGCTCCCTATTTCTTTCTGTGCTCGGATGATGTCTCAAAACCGGGATTCGATCCGGGCCCGGAATTTTCCGGAATGACGCTTTTGGCCAACAACTACACGGACGGAGGACTCAAGATCAAGGCATGCAAGCCTGTCCTGAACCGCGCCTATGCCCACCTTACGCGGCTCGCTCCGCAATATCTGGAAGCCTGTCCGTTCCTGCGCAAACGGGACCATATCCATGTGGCGGATCTGTCGTTTATTCCGGAAAAGTATCGATTGGACTCGAAGCGCGCCGAAGCCATCTTAACGGCCTGTCTGAGGGATTGGCTGGCGGCCGTCGAAAATCCGCAGAAGCAGAAAAAAACCCGCAACCCGAAAGGCGGCAAACAGACGTATCAAGCATCAGAACCCGCATTGTAGAAAACCGGCGGGGACCCGGCTGCGCCATTTACCCGAATTACGGAAAAGGACCTTCCAAGCGGGACCGGCGACTCAACTTTTGCACGAAACCGGCCGATAGAGATTTAGGATTCTTCTAACCTCAGGCTGGAGCACATGGAGCTGATACGAGACCCTATCGCCGCTTCCGTTTCAGGGCGCGAAATCGAGTACGCGACAACTGACGCCTTTTGCGGGAAAACGACGACATATCGAAATGATGCGGACGGCAGAGGGCAAGATCTTTTTCCGAAGTTCGGAAGAAAAATCGACACACCCGCTTCCAGGCCGTCGGAGGAGGCATTCGTCCGCCACACCATTCCCCGGCACCCTTCTCATGCCGATCATTCACAGAACACAACCGCGAACCGAGAGGGCAGGGAACTCGAACCCGAGAGGCGGACCGGGAATACTGCGGGAGAGAACGGACCCGATAAAGAGAGGGAGAACAGGCGGACAGCGTTCAGGATTTTACCGTTTTCATGTGTGCTTCGATGGTGGCAGCTGTTCCCGCATCCGGCCCATAGCGTGCTTGCGTTTTTCGGGTTTCGATAGGAGGTTGCAAAAGCTGCTTCCTCGGACCTTCGCCCGATCGCTCACAGAAAACGTTCAATACGCCTGTGAGTCGGCTTACGGGCGGAAGGCCGAAGGAATCCATCTTACAAAAGCGTTCTCGAAAAGCTGGAACGGCCGGCTAAAGCTCTCCTACCGAGAACTCTTCATACTGAGTCGGGCGTGACAAATAGGGGTTCAATTCCTCTTCCAAGACATTTCGCCCCTTGTTGTCCGTCCAATCCAACCAGTTTCCGATGTTGTTCCATGTGCTGATCACGATTACATGATTGGGATTGCGGTTGGAAATAAGCGTTTCGCCCGAAATATACCCCCGATGTTCCATGGCGTTCGCCCGCAATCTGCGAATAAGTTCCAGAGCAACGTCCTTTCCTTCCAGTTTCAATTCCCGATCAATAATAACTTTAACAGCCATCGCATTCTCCCGTGAAAAAGCTGATAGGTTGCGGTAATCTCGTTCAAATTCTACTTGCTCACGGCGCTGAGGGTCAAGACACAATCCACTCGATCCGAAAAACATTCGAGTGAGTTCAATGGGGTTTGGATTGGATCGTTTGTACTACGGTTGCACTTTTGTGCGTGACCCGGTCCCTGCGAATGCATTATTACTCTATTTTTAGCTTAAATGCATCCGGAGAAAATCCGATGAGAACTTTTTAAGGAACTTTTCGAATGTTCCTTCCGGACTCGACCGCTTCGAGGAAGACTCGTTGGGCTGACGATTGCTCTGCATTTTCAGTCATGGAGATAGAGCAGACACCATGAAAAAACGACCCGCCGTGATGAACGGCGTTTGGTTATTCCTCGTCCTGGTATCTATCACTGTAGCCGCTTACACGGGCAAGATGCAGGAAGTCGTGGAGGCCTCCTTTGAATCGGCCAAAAGCGCCGTAACCCTGGCCATCGGACTCGTGGGAGCCATGGCCCTGTGGCTGGGCCTGATGAAGGTCGCGGAAAAAGGAGGCCTTATGGTGCTGGTGGCAAGAGCCATTCGTCCTGCCATGATCCACGTGTTTCCCCAGATTCCCCCGGAGCATCCCGCCATGAGCGCCATGGTGATGAACATCAGCGCTAATGCACTCGGATTGGGAAATGCGGCCACTCCCATGGGGCTGAAGGCTATGATGGAACTGGATCGCCTGAATCCGGTGAAAGGGCGCGCCACTGACGCCATGTGCATGTTTCTGGCCATCAATACCTCCAACGTGACGCTGCTTCCTCTGGGAGTCATGGCGGTACGCGCTTCTGCGGGAAGCGCACAGCCCGCGGCCATTATCGTACCGACCCTACTGGCCACCTTTTGTTCCACCATTGTCGCGATCTTAGCGGCCCGGTTTCTGGCCAAGACCTCGAAAGATCCCGATCCGCTTTCCTTGGACCTCGAGGCCGTCAAATCAGACGTCACTCCCAGCGAGATATCCTCTGCCACCCAATCGAATCCGGAACCAAATTCAGTAGATGAAGAAAGCGCTGATCATTCCGGACCCGGCCCGGTGGGACGATGGATTTGCTGGGGATTCACGGCAGCCTTTGTGGCGGGTCTTTTGCTTCGGTTCGTACAGGCGGATTCCATGTTGGAAGCGGGAAAGGAAGTGATCTCCTTCTGGCTGCTGCCTATGATCATGGGCGGTCTACTGATGTTTGGGTATTTGCGTGGGGTGGGAGTCTATGAAGCGGCTACCGAAGGTGCCAAAGAAGGATTCCAGGTGGCTGTTCGCATCATCCCGTTTCTCGTGATGATCCTGGTAGCCATCGGCATGTTCCGTGCTTCCGGCGCTTTCGACATTATGGTGCGGATACTCAGCCCCGGTATTTCCCTGATCGGCATGCCGCCGGAGGCTTTACCCATGGCGCTGATGCGTCCTTTGTCCGGGAGCGGAGCGTTTGGTATCATGAGCGAGGTCGTGAGTCAGGCTCCCAACACCTTCGGTGCGTTTTTGGTGTCCACAATGCAAGGCAGCACGGAGACCACGTTCTACGTCCTGGCGGTCTATTTCGGTTCCGTAGGCATTACTCGAGCCCGGCATGCGTTATCCGCAGCTCTTCTTGCGGACGCAGCAGGCGTGTTGGGAGCATTGGCCTTTTGTCACCTCTTTTACTGAGTGCGCCAAGGCTTTGGGGCGGATGCAATTTCGGAAGAGGGTGATCGCGGTCGGCCAAACCGCGAT
>Ga0209164_1004358_pt1 | contig 12756 bp, 10 predicted proteins | sample MTBNYHSulfiMetaG_FD_187458 | JGI IMG/M metagenome (GOLD analysis project Ga0209164, IMG submission 187458) | Enrichment culture microbial communities from rom New York Harbor, USA that are MTBE-degrading - MTBE-NYH (New York Harbor Sulfidogenic)... | ecosystem: Environmental > Aquatic > Marine >...
TATTATAAGATATTTTAACTCAAAAGAAAGGTTCGTGAGCGGGTAGCAGAACTCGGTGGCCGGGTGTATGTTTTGAGTTCAAAAGTCATAAATCCTATGAGGCTCTTGCAAAAGTCCTGGGAGTGTCACCCTGAATGAAGTGAATGGTCTCGTAACCCAAGGAGGAATTATATGAAGACCGCGCTGGTGGTAATCCTTTCAATGGCAGTTGTTATTGGTATAGGCTTTTTTAGTTTGCCAATCTTGATAGATAAAGAGACCCGTGGGCTCAGGTCCGAGGTTCAGTATTTGGAACAAAGACTACAAAAAACAGAGGAATTCATTAAAAGCGAAGAGGCGGCGAGTAAGGCTGCCCATCTGCCGCCTGATGCTAATGTCCAGAAGATAATTAAAACTGTAAATACTGTTTCTTCTAGGGTGACCGCCCTTGAGGATTCTTTTAAAAAAAGTATCTCGGCAACAGAGGAAGTAATAAAAAAGCAGACGGCAACAACTGAAGAGGCCTTTAAAAAACAGACTGAAACGATTGACAAAATCGGTAAAGATGTGGGGACCAAAATCCAGAGATGTATGTTCAACGCCTTGATGGCAGGCATCAGAGGGCATGTCCTGAAGGTAAAAATAGAGCTCGTATCAAAGAATATTGGCACTGCAAAAAATGAGCTTGAACTCATATCCGAAGCATTTGAAAAAGCAAGAACTTCGGCTACTGATGAAGACAAAAAGGTCATTGAAGAACTTCAAGGACTCCTTAAAAAAGCAAGGGCGGAAGTGGATTCGGATTTACCTTCTGCAACCAATAGAGTTGACCTCTTATGGCATGAGCTTGGTAAATTATTAAGGAAGGTCTAGGGGTTATAGTTGCTCTCTCGCGTCAGGCATTATCTTCATCCACAGCTTCCAGAAGCAGATCAAAAAAATCCGGCAAGGCGGAAACAACCCGGCTCCAGTTGGGAATCAGGGGGATGCCCAGCGGATCCTCCAGGGTCTGTTCGCCCGCCATCTTGATACTATCCGCAAATGCCTCCACGGCTACTGCCTCTTCGTGGCGGTCAAACGATAGGGAATTTATAATAGCGTCATCATGGTAGCGCTTAATGGCATCCTGGGCCTGTCGCACATAGGTAGTGCGAAGAGATTTGAAAAAGCCCTCGGAAAATACCACTCCTTCACCGGCCAGGGTTCGGAAAAGGCTCTTGGCAATGTCGGTGGTCATCTTCATCAGGCCTTTAGAGACGTCTTCAGCGGAAAGCTCCTGATGCTTATGCTCGTAATTATCGGCCAGATCCGCCTGGCAGACGCCGGCAAGCGTGCAGTTCCGGTAAACCTCGGCTAACACACCTACTTCCAGCCCCCAGTCGCTGGGGATGCGATTCCGCCAGGCCAAGTCAGCAACCATGGCAAATTCACCGGCCAGAGGATAGCGGAAGCTATCTAAATAGCCCAGAAAAGGTGTATGCCCCAGCATCTGCATAAGGCTCCGTATAAGTGGGGTAACAAAGAGGCGGGTCACCCGTCCGTGCAGCCGGTCTGTCACCCGGCTATAATAACCCTTGCAGAATTCATAGTTGAGCCTGGTGCTGGCAATAGGAAAACAGAGGCGGGCCAGTATCTCTGTATCGTAGGTCAGGATGTCGCAGTCGTGCAGGGCAATAACCTGAGACTTCCGGGAAGCCAGCACATAGCCGTAGGCCATCCAGGCGGAAAGCCCTTTGCCTTTATCAAAGCGGCTGAATTCCTGTTCTATAGCCTTATAAAGTGGTTCCAGGCGCGGGCCGTCATTCCAGATAATTACCTTCTCCTGGGGAAGCCGGGAGAAAAACTCCCTGGCATACCTGAACTGTTCCGCATCTGTTCTTCCCATAGTAATCACGATCTGTCTGAGATAGGGCACGGTCCTCAATGCCTCTACAATGTTAGGCAGGGCCTCCCCTTCCAATTCCGAAAACAAGGCCGGCAGCACCAGGGCAATCGGCCGGCTCCTTGTATAGCGCATTAATTCCCGCTCTAAAGCCGCCTTGTTCTCGCGATTCAGTCGATGCAACGTGGTAATAACCCCGTTTTGAAAAAAATCACTCACAACTACCTCCTTATGTTTCTGCTTCCTGGCCTATTTTCAAGCCTTGTTACTAATCCGACCAAGCATGGTTTATCGATTTTCAAGCAAAATACTTAACTCATGCCACAGCAGATCTATCCTGTCTAAAGCTGATGGCATCCGCATGTCTATATCTGCCCTGGCTTGACTGAGGATAGATACCGCTTCGTCGATCGATTTCTTACGGTCTTCCGGCGCCAGATCCTTGGCCCTGACCAGCCATGGTTCAACCAGGCCCAGTTCTTCTTTGGCCTTTCCCATATTTTTAACATTCAGGTCTGTCTTTGCTTTGAGGATATGGGTCATGGCATTGGTCACCGCAGCTTTATAGGTCAGCCTCTGGTTTTCAGCGGCCATACTCCGGGACAATTTATCAAGGGTCTCCTTTTGCTCTTTGAGGCCCTTCTCAAAATCTGACCGCTGTTTTGTCAGGGTCTCCTCAATATTTTTCTTTTCTTTTTTAAAATCCTCATCCCTGGTAGCAAAACCTTTTTTCATGTCCTCCCCAAGGCCGGCCAGACGTCTGGAGAAGCTGTTTACGGACTTGATTATTCCGGCCAAATCGGCGTCCGGAGGTAGTTCAGCCACTTTCCGTGCCTCTTTTTCCTCTCTTACAAACGCCTCCAGGGGTTCCATCCGTTTCTTCAAGTCCTGTATGTCAGTCTTAATAGGACCCGTTTCATTCCGTAACATGACGGTCACCGCAAAATATCCGACAACGACCAAAACAATACATAAAATCACAGTAATTATCGCAGCCTTCATAGCAACCCTCACATTTCGTATTATGGAAAGCCTATTACAGACGTATAAGTATGTCAAGGTAATCGGGAAAAATCGCCCGATTTATATACCCCGGCTTATCGTCGTCTGACGGCTATTATATCCTTTAAATATTCCGGATTCCTGCTGCTATCTCACCAACGTGCGGCGAACATAAATAATGATTACCAGAATGATCAGGGTTACCAGCCAGACCAAAAGATAAATCATCATGGCGCGCTTAGCCTTTTCTTTCTCCCACCATCTCCGCGGGCGGACCCCCTTGACAAAAAAGACAACCTTGGTGGCCAAATTCACGCATACCATATTAACAGCCAACAGCAATGCTGCGCCGGTTGCAAGGTCGAACTGACCTTGTCCCAGCATCAGGCCGGCAGTTACCGCCGGCGGAAGCAATGCCACTGCAACCATGACCCCCACAAGTACGCTGGACAGCCCCGTGGTAAGCGACATTGCCGCAGCTGCTCCCGAAGCAAGGGCAAGGATGATTGAGCCCAGTCCGACAACCGTACGGGAGATAAGTTCCTTGCTCGTATAATCAAACGGCAGAAAGATACCCATCGCAATCGAAAAGGCCAGGGCGAGTCCAATCCCTGCAACATTCGTCTTAAGAGACTTTCTCATCAATGATATGTCGCCGAGCGCTGTACCAAGGCCGAGGGCAAGGTTGGGGCCGAGCAGCGGCGCTATCACCATCGCACCGATCACCACAGCTACGCTGCTCTCAATAAGCCCGATTGCCGCCACAATGGTCGAAAGCACCACAAGCACGAGGAAATTGAGATCAAGCCGCACGCTTTTCTCCATTTCTTCATAGAGCTTCTCGCGAGCGGCCGTCGCAGAATCTTCCTTCGCTCGCTCATCTTCCGGTGGCTGTGGTAAGGATACTTCAAGCGGGATGACGAGAACCCGCGCATACGGCTGAGAGCCCAATATTGCCTGCAATGTGTCCAGCACTGTCTGAACTTTATCATCGCGCACGAGGAGACGCATCGTTTGCCTGCCATCCTCTCCTGCAAAACCCAGTCGGAAATCATATGCCTTATGCTTTTCGGCAATCGCCGAGATTGTGCCGGCGCTGCTTGTATCCGCAATGACCTCTATAATCTTCACTTTCCCCTCCTATGAAATGCTTCCAGAACATGCGCCGGGCGACACCGCGAACATGAGACACGCCTCGCTTCAGAAAGCGCCGTAAAGAAAACGGTCCATTTTTATCTGCCGATAATGCCTTGCTAATAACCTGTTTTGGAGCTTCAATGCATAATTAAGGGGCGGCCTCAATATTGATTTTTTCTGAATCGTACAGCATTATCAAAACACCAAGCTTTGCGTTGAGACCCATGATGGGTGCCACAATCCGCATAGTGCCTTTTTCATCCTCAGAGATGCTGATTTCATTTTGCTCAACAAGGTCTTGCGAAAACAGCGATGAAATTGGCGCGCCTTCCAGTTTTTTATCCGTTGCAACCGCAATAGTACCGTCAGGCTTCACCACTAGGATCAGTTTAATATTGGGCTCTTTTACGAATTGATTAAGATATTCGTCGATTTGTCCATAATTTTCCCTAATCATCTCTCCCCGTATAACCCAGACCAGAGGAATGGTTGTTAGACGCACTAATTCATAGGTCTTGCTTGTAATAACCTGTTGCGATTTTTCTATCAATTGGGCATGTTGCGCCTCCATCTTCTTTTCCACGTTTTTCACAGCAATGTTCTTCCAGACAAACATCCCGATAAGCAGCAATACAAAAACACCAATTGCATAAATAAACCGTTTTCTGTCTTCCAACATCGTCATCCTCCCTTGCTCCATGGTTCCCGGTTGCACCCGCCTTAGCCCTAAAATGCCCCATATTTACTTTTCTCGGTGCGCTCCTTGGTTTGTTTTTCTAAGAGTACGGCAATTCTATGATCACCTCCGTGCCCATCCCCTCTTTGCTCTTCACCTGTATCCTGCCCTTGTGTCCGTCTATGATCTTTTTTGCAATGGACATCCCAAGCCCTGTTCCCCCTTTTTTCCTGGAATAAAAGGGGACGAAGAGGTTATCAATTGATTCCGCGTCCATACCAACGCCGCTGTCTTTAATGCTGATGGACAGGTAATGCCTTTTGGCAGTTACGGAGATTTCCACATCCTGGCCGCTACGCGAGGCTTCAATGGCATTATTGATGAGATTAACCAGCGTCCTCTGCATGTGGAAGCTATCGATTGCAATCCTTATAGAATCATCAGGTACACGCGTTGATATTGTCACCTCGGCTTCTCTGGCCTTTGTCCTGCAAAGCTCAACCGCCTCATTGATAATCTCGCCTATATCCCCCTCTTTTAACTCTAGTTGAATAGGCTTTGAGAAGTCCAGCACATTATGCACGATTTTCTCCATAGTTTGCGCTGCTTCCATTATAATCTTTGCAGCCTTTGCTATATCTCCTTTTTGTTCCTGAATCCTTTTTGCAAACCCTTGTATTGTGATAAGTGGATTCTTAAGGTCATGAACTATTGTAGTGGCAATCTGCCCTATCTTGGCGAGATAACGTTCCTTTTCTGTCTGCTTTTGAATCCTTTTCAGGCGGTCGGTTAAAGATCCCGTGAGAAATGCGAAAACACCGGATGATAAAAGATGCAGCGCTCTGTCAACAATATCCAGGTACGTTGGGGTCCAGTGCCCAAAAAGGAATGGCGTATACGACAGCGACGCAAGCACATATGCCAGGATTGCCCCTCTCAGCCCGAAAAGCAACGCTCCTCCAAAAATCGGCATGTAATAAAGCTCTTCAAGAACAACACGGGGAGCCAGATCCTGAAGAATGGAGATATGTATAACAGTGATTGCGCCCATCAAAGTTGCAAACCCTATTATGTAATATCTTTCTCTTCCGAATATTTTTTTGAAATCAATCATTTCAAAGCCCTCAATCCTATTTCAACATATTGGCAACACATTAGGTGTTTGAAACAGTCCTACATTCAGAAAAGGCTGTTAATCTGGGTTTGTACTTCCCTGAGTTCCTGATTTCCAGATTTGATATGTTTCTTTGCGCTTTTTATCATGCATACGAACTCCTCACCCTTTTTCTTCTTATCCATTTATCTATCTCAACAGCGAATATGATTGTTACAGTAACCATTCCTATCTCCATCCATTCAAAAGGTGTAAGCGGTACCGTCCTGAAAACCCACTGAAGGGCCGGCACATAAAGCACAGCAAGGTGGGCAAAAAAGGCGGCCACCATACCGAAGAAGAGAAAGGGATTGCCCATCGGACTCATCCTGAAAATGGATTGGGTCTCTGAACGGCAGTTGAATGCCTGGTAAAACTGAAAGAAAACCATGGTGGTGAGGGCTATTGTGCGTGACCTCTCCAGAGGCACTCCTGATTTGAGATGTGATATAAACATAAACAGTGTGCCTGCGGCCAGAATGATTCCCATTAAAAAAGTCCTCTGTATCACGAGGCCGGATAGAATACCTTCTTTAGGACTCCTTGGCGGCCTACCCAGAATTCCTTTTTCCGCTGGTTCAAAGGCGAGGGCAACATCCTGCAGACCATTTGTCACAAGATTAAGCCATAGAATCTGTGCGGGGATATACGGTATAGGATATCCCATCAATATTGTGGCAATGATAGCTAGCAGTTCTCCAAGGCCGCATGATACAAGAAAGAGGGCGACCTTTTTGATGTTGTCATATACGACCCTTCCCTCCTCAACCGCTGCGAAAATGCTTGCGAAATTGTCGTCCGCAAGGACCATATCAGATGCCTCTCTTGCCACATCAGTCCCTGTCCTACCCATGGCAACCCCAATATGTGCCGCCTTCAGGGCCGGGGCATCATTAACCCCATCACCGGTTACCGCTACAATATCGCCGTGTTTCAATAATTGTTGAGTTATCCTTAACTTGTGCTGTGGTGAAACCCGCGCATATACAGAAACCTCTTTCACCTTATTAAATAGCTCTTCATCACTCATTATCTCTATTTCTTTACCTGTGAGCGCTTCGGGCTCATCCCCGCCGATACCGAGCTTATTCCCTATTACCTTCGCTGTAACCGCATGGTCGCCGGTTATCATCACAACCCTTATACCGGCCTTTTTACAGCCATTCACGGCCTCAATAGCCTCTGGCCTCGGGGGATCTATCATACCCTGAAGGCCGGCAAAAATGAGCTTACCCTCGACATCGTGGTGGGTGAGTTCTTCTGTATCATGCGGCAACTCTTTGTAGGCCATAGCAAGGACACGCAAATCGCTCTTGGCAAGGTTATTGGCAATACGCAAAATGTCTTTTCTCTTTAAATCCTCCCCGGCCATACACTCGGTGCACAAATCAAATACCCTCTCTGGAGCGCCTTTAATAAAGATAATTTTTCCCCCCCTATGCCTGTGCAGGGTCGCCATGTAGCCACGTTCAGATTCAAAAGGTATTATGGCTATCTGTGGGTAATGTTCCTTTTCCTCTTCAGGGCTTAATCCCGCCTTTATGGCAGAAACGATCAGTGCGCCTTCGGTGGGATCACCATCAACCTTATATTGGCTGTCTTCCTCATAGATGTTGGACTCATTACAAAGAAGCCCTGTCCTCAAAACATACAAAAGATTTTTTAGATCCCTGACTTCAATGGGCATACCCTCTCGAAGTATCTCGCCCTTTGGTTCATACCCGCTTCCTGTGACTTCATATATATGCTGTCCGTCATAAATCAGCCTGACGGTCATCTCATTTTTGGTCAGGGTTCCTGTCTTGTCAGAACCTATTACAGTAGTGCTGCCCAGCGTCTCTACCGCAGGAAGTTTTCTAATAACAGCATTCCGCCTTGCCATCCGCGCTACCCCGATGGCCATTGCTATAGTTACAGCTACCGGAAGACCCTCGGGTATCGCTGAAACTGCTGTAGCTACGGCAGTCATAAACATCTCAGATGCCTTTGCCCCGAGCATTATGCCCGCTCCAAAGACCACCACCGAAAATCCTATGACAACAAGCCCTATTAACTTGGCAAATCGCTCGAGTTTTTCCTGAAGGGGGGTCTTGACCGCCGAAACTTCCCGCACTTCTTTAGCAATCTGCCCAAGATTTGTCCCTTGCCCCGTCTCGACGACAATGCCCCTTGCCCGGCCGCTTGCCACTACTGTCCCCATAAAGGCCATATTTCTCTGGTCACCTGGGGTCAAATTATCTTCTTTTATAGTCGATGCCATCTTCTCAACAGGGATTGATTCTCCTGTAAGCATAGCCTCTTCAATCCTCAACTCCATTGTTCTAAACAATCTTAGGTCGGCAGGCACCTTGGCACCGGATGCAAGCAGAACAATATCCCCGGGTACAAGCTTCTCGCTGTCTATCTCCTTTTCCTGGCTGCCCCGGATAACCCTCGCCCTTGGCACCACCATTTTCTTTAGTGCCCTTACACTCTCCTCGGCCTTGAACTCCTGAATATAACCAATAACCGCGTTGAGGATCACAACGGCCATAATTACGCCTGTATCTATGTATTCCTTCAAAAGAGCTGTTACAATAGCGGCCACGAGGAGGATATAAATCAGGGGGCTTGTGAACTGATGTATGAGAATTTTAAGTTTGCTTATCCTCTCTTCCTCGGCGAGTTTATTGGGTCCATGCTGTATAAGACGCTCCCCGGCCTCTGCATCGGTCAACCCTTCCTCTGAGCTTCTGAGCGTCTGGAATATTTCTTTTACTCCAAACTGATACCAGTGCATTGGTCACCCCCATGAAAGATATTAAATAGTTTCCATCCGAAAACCCAAGGATTCCGGATGGAGTGGTCAGCTATCAGCACTCAGCTTAATGTGTTGTTTGTCTTGTTTTTTGCTGACAGCTAATCGCTGACTGCTGAAAGCGTGAGGCCGGAAACTACCGTTTCCGGATGAACACTAAATAGGACGAAAACGGTGGTGTCGGGTAACAACAGGAGCTGTGGCTTATATAATCCGGCTAAGCATTGGCGCTGGTGTCTATTCTTTTGAATATCTCAATAACGGATACAAAGGTGGCCAGCACCATCGGCCCCATGATAAACCCTATCAAGCCGAACAGTTTTATCCCGCCCAGGACGCTGAAAAAAAGGGGAAGAAAGGGCATTTTCGTCCTTTTACCGATGATAAGGGGTTTTAATATATTATCAACCAAGCTGATTCCGAAGACCCCGATAAAGGCCAGGACTATTCCTTTCCATATCAGGCCTTCAATAAATAGATAAACGGCGGCTGGGGCCCATATAGCAAACGGACCAACCAGAGGGATGAAGGAGGCGATAGACATGGCCAAGCCCCACATAACCGGAGAGGATATACCGAGGACAGCAAAGGCGATCCCTCCTATAGCCCCCTGGATCATGGCCACAATCACGCCTCCATACATGGTGGATATCAGAATATCCTCTATTTGTTTGACTAGCCCGTCTTTCTGTTCCTCAGAAAAAGGGATATAATCACGGATCTTTTCAAGAAAGCCCGGGCCGTCCCTCAAGAAGAAAAATATGGAGATAGCCATCAAGATAAAGTCCAGGGTTATGGTTATAATGCCGCCGGCCCCCTTGGTGATTCCGCCCACCAACTCTTTACCCAGTCGCGAGATATTCTCCATGATGGCCTTGTTTATTTCATTCTCGGGGATGTTAAACAAGGACACCAGCTTATCTATCACCGACCTTATCATCGGATGCCCTGTTATATTTTTTAGGGCCTCGATCTTTCCGCTTTCCGCATACTCGGTCAGTGCGCTAAATTCCTTTACCAGCAAAAAAAACAGGTATGAGAAGGGGCCGATAATAATTAACAGGATGACAACGAGGACGATGAGGGATGTAATGGACTTCGATTTTATATATCTGAGGGTAAAGGCATAGGCCGGGTAAAACAAAACGGAAAATACAATGGCCCAGGCTATGGGAAACAGAAACGGCTCCAACACCTGGTAGCTTAGATATCCAAGTAGTAAGACAAAAAAAGTCAGTGTAATAACGTAAAATCTGTTAACCATTATAGCCTCATAATATTCTGCTTATCGCTGAAGAGCTATCGGTGACAAATCAGAAATAAGCCTTAAGCACGTATTGCTGCATCATCCTCTGGGTATTAAAAAATGATCCATTAAGGGTAATGCAATAACGCATTACATCAATAAAGCGATCTCGTTCATGATAAAATACAGGGATAACAGTCTGCTCCAGTTTTTCGTAAAGAGATGCGGCGTCTTGGGAGGGGTCACGGTTCTTCTCTCCTTCTTTTATATCCTCCCCGATGGACCATCCGGTCACTCCCTCAATATGTCCCTCTATCCACCAACCGTCCAGGATGCTCAGGCTGGGCACCCCGTTAAGAGCAGCCTTCATCCCGCTTGTCCCGGAGGCTTCTAAGGGTGGCTTTGGAGTATTAAGCCACACATCAACCCCTGAGATAATCATCTTAGCAAGTTCCATGTCGTAATTCTCAAGATAAACCATCTTAATCTCCTTCTTGAGAGATTTTTTGACCTCGAAGATTCGTTTAATAAGCTCTTTGCCGCCTTGATCTTGTGGATGTGCTTTTCCTGCATAGATTACCTGAAGGCTACCAACTTCCAGTGATATCCTTCTAAGCCTCTCGGTATCCTGAAAAAGAAGGTCGCCCCTTTTGTACGTGGTGGCGCGTCTTGCAAAGCCGAGGGTAAAAGTATCTGTATCCATCTCAGCATCCGTTCGACTATTTACATACCTCATCAACTGTTTCTTTGCCTGAATATGTGCCTGCCACACTTCCTGCCTTGGAATGCTTATGGCATATCGCAGGCTGAAGTTGTCCTCTCTCCAACCCGGTATATATCGGTCATATAGCCCTTGAAGGGACTTTGTCACCCAGGTAGCAGCATGGACCCCATTGGTTATGGCGTCGATGGAATAACCGGCGAACATCAGCCTTGAAACTTCACTATGTTTTTTAGCCACTCCGTTTATATAGCGGCTCAGGTTAAGAGCCAGGTAGGTCATGTTGAGTCTGCCCTCGCTGCGGAGGAGGTCCTTCATATCAAAGAAATTCTCGCGGTTTCTAAGGACACGCTTGATCAATTTCTGAGTAGAACTATCCGTCATGTCAAAAAAGTCTTCCCGGGGTCCAATGACGCGCCTCACCAAATCAAGGGGAAACTGATCATGTCCGGCAGGAACCGGGGTATGGGTAGTGAATATGCACTTTTCTCTGACCGCTTCGATATCATCGCTGGTGATCGATCCTCTACCGGCGCTCTTTGCCTCCTCGTCCAGGAGCGCCAATGTAAGAAGGCTGGCGTGTCCTTCATTCATGTGAAAACGCCTGATGTTGTACCCAAGGGCACGCAGCATCCTTACACCGCCAATGCCCAGGATTACCTCCTGACAAAGACGGTAATGCTGGTCCCCTCCATAAAGAAAATGGGACAGCGCCCTGTCCCATTCAGAATTTTCCCCAAGATCAGCATCCAAAAAATAAACCGGCACCACAAAACCTCCGGCGCCGTTGACTTCATATTTCCAGGAGCGGAGATGAACAACCCTTCCCTCTATGGTAACAGAGGCTCGCTGCGGCATCTCTTCCAAAAAATCCTCAACGGCCCATTCCACAGGTTCTTCTCTCTGCCATCCACTTGAGTCAATGCTCTGGTGAAAGAAACCCTTGCGATGTAGAAGTGTTATGGCAACCATCGGCACTTTGAGATCGGCCGCAGACCGGATCGTGTCTCCCGCCAGTACACCCAGGCCGCCACTATAGGTTGGCATCCCGCTCTCAAGCCCTATTTCCATGGAAAAATAGGCGATGGTGCGCTGATTACCCATGTTGTCCTCCTCAACCGCGCCGCTGCCTTAACAGGTTTAGAATGGCCCAGTTCCACCCCCTTGGCCCCACGTCCGGCGCGTAAATAACCTTCTTTTCCGTTGACCAAGGGGCATATTGCCCGTCCTTTTTCTTGACCAGAACCGGTATCTCCACATTTTCCAGCATCGGGAAATCATTGGGGCTATCTCCGAGGCCAATACTGACCAGCACCCGGCCCTCCGTTTCATATAACTTTTTTAGTATCTGCGCGGCCTTGCCTTTATCATTATCACCTATCAGATGATAAAAACGTCCCCCCCTGGTAATCTTAAGCCCTCGTTTTTCCGCCGCTCGTTCTAAGTCGGCAAGCCTGGCTTCTCCCTCTAAAATGCGCCCTGGCGCATCTTCGAAAACAAATGGTTCAGAGTAGTCGCGCTGCTGCGCTAAGGCGGCCATATCTCTACCCAGCCCGGTAAGTTCAACCACCCGATCCACAGACATCTCAGAAAATCCGGAAAGCTTAAGACCTGTTTCCGCCTTGATGGCGGCAAAAAGATCTTTAATTCTGCTATACCGCGTTCCTAACTCTATGACCTTATAATCTCCGTATTCAACAAAGGCCATATCCCCGGTATCCAGTATCCCCTTCGGGATAAAGATGGCTGCGCCATTTTCCACAATAAAGGGGTCTTCCAGACCCAGTTCTTTCCTATAATACTCGATCTCCGCTCTTGTCTTGCTGGAGCAAAGAATAAGGGGGATTCTCTGATGCCTTATATAATTCAGGGCCTCGAGGGCGTCCCTGTATTCGTAACTGTCATGGTCGAGGAGCGTCCCATCGAGATCGGTAAAGATAATATACCGGCATTTATCAGGTGGATGGTTACACTCCTGTATCGGGGATGACAAAGGCATACGCTTAATCACCCCAGAGCAATTTTCCATGTATCCAGCCGGTAAGGCCGTTATCATGTCTGACCTTGACCCATCTCCCCTTTTTCTCCAGCAATCTGAAAACCACTCCTTGCTCGGCCTGCCCCTTTACTTTATATCTGCTTCCCGGACCGGAACGAACGTTG
>Ga0209164_1004365_pt1 | contig 12732 bp, 13 predicted proteins | sample MTBNYHSulfiMetaG_FD_187458 | JGI IMG/M metagenome (GOLD analysis project Ga0209164, IMG submission 187458) | Enrichment culture microbial communities from rom New York Harbor, USA that are MTBE-degrading - MTBE-NYH (New York Harbor Sulfidogenic)... | ecosystem: Environmental > Aquatic > Marine >...
GGTCTTGGACGCGCTTTTCACAAGGCCCGTGAAATCCACAACAGGCAGCAAAGACCCTAAGAGCGAGGCCAGGACAAAGATCACCAGGATTGAAAGAAAGCGGATGCCCCAATCCAGCGTGAACGCGGCAGCACGAGAACCTAAGCCGGCCAGCACGTATTGGAACCCGACGGATTCGGGGGTCTGGATGATCAATGTCTCCCTGGATGTTTCCATAGGACTTTGTTATTATAGCTTACATGGTCCAATCAATCCAGAATTTCCTTCAGGCCCGCAAACCCGGATGGGAACGCCTGGAATCCATTATCCAATCCCTGGAACAGGGACAGGTGAAAAGGCTCACCGCCGCCGATCTCCTGGATGCGGGCCGCCTGTACCGGGAAGCCACGGCCGACCTGGCCCGTCTTCAAAGCATGCGCGGCAGCGATCTTCCCCCAGGCGAGATGGAGAAGCACCTGAATCAGCTCGTTGCGAGAGGCTACAGCCAGGTCTACAGGAACCCGCCGCCCAAATGGGGTTCTCTTTGGCGTTACCTGCGCTTCACCTTGCCGGCTGCTTTTCGTGAGACCGCGCCATGGACCCTCTTTGCCGCTCTGAGTTTCTTTATCGGCTTCCTCTACGGTCTCGGCGCTGCCCTTCTGGACAGCGCCTTCGTGCCGCTCGTGGCGCCGCCGCACCTCATTCAAAAGGTCGAAGAAGGGAAGGTCTGGTTTGACTCCATCCTGGCTATCCGCCCCCTGGCATCCAGCATGATCATGACCAACAACATCTCCGTGAGCTTTCTGGCCTTTGCTTTCGGCATGACTTTCGGCCTGGGGACGCTTTACCTCATGGTTTTCAACGGGCTCATGCTGGGGGCCCTTGCAGGGTTGTGCCACACCCACAGCCTGGACATCCCCTTTTGGTCCTTTGTCCTCCCCCATGGCGTCATTGAGCTGACCGCGATTTTCATGGCAGGGGGCGCGGGCTTTCTTCTCGCAACAGCGCTTCTCGCACCGGGTGACCTTCCCAGAAAACAGGCCCTCGTCGGCCGGGCACGTCAGGCCGGCCGCCTGGTGCTGGGTTGCGTGCCGCTCCTTGTCGTGGCAGGCCTTGTGGAAGGTTTTTTCTCTCCCGCTCTCATTCCTGCAGGCTTTAAATTCACCATGGCAGGCATTCTCTTCACCCTGTTGCTGGCCTACCTGCTCCTGCCACGCAGGTCTTCCTCTTAGCCCTTACCCTAACGTTGCATAAGATCTTCTCAGCCGGCATTGTCGGTATGCTGAGATGGGTGCCCTTTACGGGCTGATGCTGGATGCTTGATACTCGATCTTGGATACCCAGGACTTCCTTAATCATGACATCCACAAAATCCGGAATCCAGGAACCAGGATCCAGGGTCGGCCAATACCAACACGGGCTTTCGTATCAACGCCCTTCGTCTGAATGAGCCGTTTTATGCAACTGTGGGATTTACCTATAATAAGCCCCTGCGTTTGATCTCCATATACCGCTCGATGGTTTCAACGCAAAGCTTTGCAGGAGGCAGGTCCATGGCCAGGGCGCCTTTCCGGAAAAGCTTCCCCATGGCCTTTTTCCTCTGGTGCAGGCATTCATGGAGCACGGATTTCTCATACACGTCCTGAACCCGGGAGGGAGGACGGTTCATGACCTCGTCCCATTGCCCGTCGCGAACGGCAATGCACAAAGGAAGGTGGCGGGGTCGGACCAACCCGACCGCATCCAGAAGGTTCTCCGAGGCAATTTCGTCCAGAAGATCCGTGAAGAGCACGGCCAGGCTTCGCCGGCGAATTCGGGAGCGCAGGTATAGAAAAGCTTCCTCATAATGGGATTCAACGGCCAGAGGGCGGATGGAGATTGTTTCATCGAGAATGCTTTGAAGCTGGGTTCGGGTCTTTTTCGGGGGAACAAAGGAAACGACCCGGTCCGCAAAGGCCAGGAACCCGACCTGGTCGCCGCCCGAAAGGGCGGTGTGGATCAGATGCACCGCAGCCTCGAGGCAATGATCCAGCTTGCTTTTCCCTTCGGTGATCGCCCCCATGAGGCGGCCCGTATCCAGAAGTACCATGATGATCTGGTTTTTTTCCGGCCGGAACTCCTGCACAATAGGCCGATCCAGCCTGGCCGACGCCTTCCAGTGGATCTTTCTCGGGTCATCCCCTTCCATGTACTCTCTTAAGGTCTCGAACTCGCGCCCTTCTCCCCGCCATTTCATGGGCCGGTTTCCCCAGTAACGGGCCCTTCGCCGATAGGAGGCCAGATCCGGGGAACGGAGGGCGTAAAAGGGAGGAAGGACCCGGACCTCTTCACGCAGTTCAAAGGACAAGGGCCGCAGCACCAACCCTAAAGGTCCCCGCACCCTGAGATGGAGACCTTCGAAGATAAACGACCCCCGTTCCTGCGGCTTCACCTCATAGCGTACCCTCAGGCTGGATCTTTCCCGGACCGCGCCTGTCAGGACGGGCGCATTCCAGCCGGGAGGGGTCACATCCCGCACGAAGATAAAGCGGGAATCCTTTCCCCGGTTCGTCAGGGCGATCTCTATGACCTGATCCACCCCCTGCATGAAATTGCGGGGGCAGATGCGGCGGGCCTGGATCTCTCCCCGATGAAACGCCATGGCAAAATCTGCGGCAAAGACAACGAGAAAGGCCGCGTCAAAGATGAGCAATCCAACCCACTGCCAAAGCAGGTACACAGGCAGGCCGAAGCCGAGCACCCAGAGCGATGTGGACGCGGGCACCGGAGCACCCTGCAAGAAAGCTCGCACCCTGTTTCGCCGACCTGTTTTCATCCGCTCATCATCGGGGCACCGCCACCGTGTCGAGAATACCGGTGATCACCCTGTCCGGTGTGAGGCCTTCCAAGTCCGCTTCAGGTCTCAGGATCACGCGGTGTCGAAGCACGGGCAGCGCCATTCGCTTGACGTCATCCGGCGTGATGTAGCCCCGGCCCTCCAGGGCGGCCAAACACCGGCTGGTTCTCAGAAGGGCGATGCCGCCCCTGGGGCTTGCGCCAAGATAAATGTGGGGAGAGCTGCGGGTCTGCGCAACAAGGGTCTGCACGTAACCGACGATGCTTTCTTCCGCTTTCACCTGTGCCACGTGCTTCCGAAGCCGGATCGCCCACTCCCCTTCAGGCAGCCGTTTCAGGCCCATGGCGTCCAGATCATGGGCCGATGCGGCCCCTCCTCCATATCGGCCGATGATTTCGCGCTCCTCGGAGGTCTCCGGATAGGACAGGACGATCTTCACCAAAAAGCGATCCACCTGAGCCTCGGGCAGAGGGTAGGTGCCTTCCTGTTCAATGGGGTTCTGGGTGGCCACGACCATGAAGCTCTCCGAAAGAGGAAAGGTTTTCCCATCGATGCTGACTTGCCTCTCCTCCATGGCTTCGAGCAACGCGGCCTGGGTTTTCGGCGGGGTCCGGTTGATTTCATCGGCCAGGAGGATTTCGGTAAAGATCGGGCCTTTTCTGAGCCGGAAAGCCCGGCTTTGAAGATCGTAGATCTGGGTCCCGAGAATGTCCGCCGGCATCATGTCGGGCGTAAACTGAATCCTGTTGAACTCGGCCCTGAGAACATGGGCCAGCGTCTTTGCAAGAAGGGTTTTCCCGAGACCGGGCACCCCCTCCATGAGCACGTGACCGCGAGCCAGGAGGCTCACCAGAAGATGGATCACGGCCTCTTTTTGCCCGATGATCACCTTCGAGATCTCCGAGGTCAGCAGATCCGTGAATTTCTTCAACCCTTCTTCCATGTTCTTATCCTCCCGGCCCATGACTTTTTGCTTTTTCCAGAGCTGCATAAAGATCTCTTGTTTGAACCAGGAGATCCCGCTCCGTCACGTCTTCAGCTTGATACAGCGCCTTGGCCTGTTTCAGCCTTTCCCGGAGTCCTCGATCCTTGCCGACCAGAAGGCGCCCGGCCTCTTCCTCGATCCAGCGAGAGACCGTTTCAAGGGCGAGCCGGTTTGCCCCGGCCCGTTGAAACAAACCGGCCATGGCGCGAACATACTCCATCGGCGAAGGTCCGGCCTCCTTGGGCAGAGGTCTTGGAGGACCGAAACGCCTGCCCGCCGCCGCCCAAAGGACCAGGAGAATGAGGGCCCCTTGAAAAAGGAGGCCCTCCATCCCCGAATCCAGAACATGGCCGATCACCGACGTGGCCCTCCCATAGCCGTGATGGTATTCGTCAAAAAGGAAGGGGCCTTCTCCCATGTGGCTCAGCAGGAATTCCAGCGCCAGTTGCCCGTGATCGCCTTGCCTGAGCTTCAGGTTGGAAAAAAGGCTCGGGTCCGTGAGCACAATGACCCTCCCTTTGCCTTTTTCGACCACGCCGATAAGAGCCCCCCACCTGTCCCGAACATGGACCACCAGCCCGGCGTCATTGGAGGAAAGATCGGGATGACGTTCCCCCCGGATTTCCCGCTTGCCTCCGATGTAAGGCCCGGGCTGAAAGGCCGGTTCCTTCTGAGCGTCTTCCCCATCGCTCTCTGAAAGACCCAGGCCGAAGTGCATCAGGTAGGGGTTTGGCTGTCGCACGGCCATGAAAAGCGTTCCTCCCCCGCGCACCCATCCCTCCAGGGCCCCAAGTTCGCCGGGCTCGGGGCCAAACCGGGGGTCGAGCTGGACGAGCACGGCGGCCTGGGAAGGCAGGTCTTTGAGGGTTTTCTCCCATCGTTCCACGGGGACCCCCAGATCTTTCAACCAGAGATAGAGGATCTTGTATCCCAGCGTACCGGAACTGTAGCTCGTCGGGGAGCCGGGCTCCTGACCGCGCCCCATCCATTGTTCCAGGTAGGCCGCCCCATAGACGGCGAGGAACAGGAGCACAAACGGAATGGCCGCTTTCCACGGACCGGATCTTCTCACAGGGCCGCCTCCATCCTCTTCAGCCACTCGGAGCAGTGCCGGAAAGACTCCGGCCCTGCCGCCTCCTGCCCGTACCAAACCCTCTCGTACAGAGCGATCAACCGGTTGAGGGCGTCCCGTCTTTCCATGGGACCTCCCACTCGGGCAAGATGCTCCCTGTTGGTTGCCTCGGGGTTGTATGTCCACCAGCCATGGTGATGGCCTTCCAGCAACACGGAGACAAAGAAAAACCGGATCGCTTCACGGAAAGCCCCGCCGGAAGCCTTTTCCATGGCTTTTTGCCGCCACCCTCTCCAGTCCGCCTCGACAGGCTTCGCCGAGGTGATGGTCCTCGCGGACGGGCCCCGCCGCCTCCAGCCTGCCGGCCCGAAATTCCGGATGATCCAAAAAACGACAAACCCGGCCGCCGCCAACAGGAAACCGTACAGCACGTAGGCGATCCACTGTCCCGGCACTTTCCCTTCAATGGCCTTAAACGCAGCGCCAAGCCACCGCTTCAACTTCTCGAAAAGCTCGATCAAAGAAGCCGGCCACCGAGGGGTTTGCCTTTCCCTCAGCCCCTGAAACTCGTTCAATTGATAGATCGCATGCAGCTTGGTCCGGCTTTGTTCCCACTGCTCATCCGCCCACGGAAGGATCGCCCGGTCCCGGTCCATTTGGCGAATCACAGATTCGATATGCCGAGCCAGGGCTTCCCTGGCTTCGGATGATCGGCCGGCCTCCTCCATCCTCCTGATGAGATCCTCCCGATTCAACTTGACCTCCGCCCCTTTCCCGGTCCTCACATGGAGCCCGGTCGGGAACAGTCCCTTGGATCCCGTGACCTCCTCGGGTTTCATCGCACCCTGTCCGGACTTTACGGATTCTAGGGCCTGATCGAGCCGTGAACGGTACTCCTCAAAGGAAATAGTGCTTGCTGAAGCCGGGGCCTGGAAAAAAAACAAGGCAGAGACAAGGACGAGGGAGAAAAGGCGGCATTTCTTCGCGGGTCGGGAGGTCATCGCTGATCCCTCTCGGCCCGGATCATGGCAGGCGCCAGCATATCCTGTTCCTGCTGGATCTGAAGGAGCACGATGGCGCCGATCACCATGGCCCCGCCCGCAATCTGCAATATCTCCATGGTCTCGCCCAGAACAAAAAAAGCGAAGAACCCGGCTGAAATGGGTTCCAGGGTCGCTGTGATGCTCGCCCGGGTGGATCGGATGTAGTTGACCCCCACGAAAAAAAGACCGAAAGGCAGGATTGTGCCCACCACGGCGATGTAGACCATCCACAACCATTGAGACGAATCAAAAGCCAGGCGTACATACTGAAAGGGCGGATGAAGAATGTGCCAGGTGGGAATTGAAAAAACCAGGGCATAGAACAAGACCGTCCAGGGTTTGTAGCGGTGCATGCCCCGCTCCCCGAGAAGGCTGTACCCTGCAAAACAGACGGCGGAAGCCACTCCGCCCATGATGCCGAGCCGGTTCATGCGCAGGAGTTCGAGGTCGTAGCCGCCCACCACAAGGTAGCACCCGCCGAAAGCCATGCAAAGGGCCGTGATTTTGCAGAGGGTGGCACGCTCGTTCCAGAACACCATGGAATAGACCGCCACAAAGATCGGGGCAAGGTACTGGATAAGAATCGCGGCAGCCACCTGGATCTTGCTGATGGTATAGAAATAGGTGCCCTGCACCAGGGCCATGAACACGCCGCCCAGGAGCAAAAAGTAGCCGATGTCCTTCGGCCTGACCTTCAGGGAGTCTCTTGAAAAAACCACGAGGAAAAGGAAAAGGATGATCGAGGCCAGGGTGACCCTGATTTGCACCAGGTCCAGGGCTTTCACCCCTCCTTCGAACAGCGCCTTGCCTGCCGTGCCGGAAGAAGCCCACATCATGGCGCCGGTCATGACGCAAAGATAGCCTTTCAGTGCACCAAGATTTGCTGAAGCCAATCCATTACCTCTGTGGGGGCCGACGGGTCTTCCGCGGACGACTGCTCAGCGGAGCGCGAATGGGGAGGATACTAGGGGAGGAACTCGGTTGGTGTCAATGAGAAAGCCGATTGGCCCTTCTCAAAGTTTGATGCATTAGCAAAAAGTCCCCCAAGCCGTCACCCCGGCGAAGCCTGTCCCCGAAGGTGGCAGTCGGGGAGCGGGGTCCAGAAGTGCTTAAAAAGAGTGGATTCCCGCCTATCCACCCTCCGTAGCAGAGCTACTGCAGAGGACGGGCGCGGGAATGACAGAAAAGGGCTGTCTCGGACTTTTTACGAGTCCATCAAGTTTGATTCTGTTGACAAGAAACCCTTCCCATATTATAAAAACCCCCATTCCGGATTAGACCGCCTTGCCGGGCGGTTTCACTGTAAAAACGCATGGAGGTAAAAATTATGGGTCAGTATTGCATTAATGTCTTTTTGGACGCGGAACAGGAACAGAAGGTCAAGGATGCCGGCTTGGATGACCACATCCTGGAGATCGAAGGGAAAAAGGCCGTCAAGGTCCCGGTGGGGGATAAGGAACACAAAAAGCTCATGAAGGCTTTTCCGGACCTCAAGTTCGATGCAGGCGATGCGTGCGTTCTCCCTGATCCGGCGCAAAAAACGCTGCTCGACATCATCACGACATCCCAGACGGTTGACTGCATGAAAGTGGCCATTGTGAAGCTTTATAACCCTCTGGCCGGCAAAGAGCTCCGTAGCAAGACCCTGTAGCGCCCCGAGTGCACCCTGTCTCCCCCTCCCCTTGCCGATCAGACCAGGAGATTCGGTTCTCAGCAAGAGGAGGGAGGAGAGATCTTTCCCTCAGGAGGGGACCATGCCCGCGTCCTTGAGTGTGAAAACCACGGCCAGGAGTGAGATGGTGGACATCACCTCCTCGGTGCAAAAAGAAATCTCAAGAGCAGGTGTTTCGGACGGGGTATGCGTGGTTTACGTTCCCCACACCACCGCAGGCATCACCATCAATGAAGGCGCAGACCCCTCCGTTTGCCGCGATATTATCGAGAAGCTCAATGACCTCGTCCCCCCCAATGCCGGCTACCGTCACATGGAGGGCAATGCCGACAGCCACATCAAGGCATCCCTCATGGGCAGTTCCGTGTCCGTCATGGTCGAGAAGGGCCGTCTTCTTCTCGGGACCTGGCAGAAAATCTTTTTCTGCGAATTCGACGGCCCCCGCACCCGAAAAGTCTACTTGAAACTCTAGCTCCTTGGATCAGGACTGTCCAGCCGAATGGGGCGGAGGATTTCGATTGGGTATCCTGTCCAGTGTTCAGTGTTCCCCCTAACGTTGCATAAGATCCTCTCAGCCGGCATTTTCGGTATGCTGAGATGGGTGCACTTTACGGGCTGATGCTGGATGCTTGATCCTGGATGCTGGATACCCAGGACTTCCTTAATCATGACATCCACAAAATCCAGAATCCAGGAACCAGGATCCAGGATCGGCCAATACCGACACGGGCTTTCGTATCAACGCCCTTTGTCTGAATGAGCCGTTTTATGCAACTGTGGGGTTCCCTCTGAACTCTGAACACTGACCACCTTGCACGGTCTCACACAAGCTTCACGCGCTTCGGATCGATGCCACGCTCTTGAAGCCACTCCCGGAGGGCTTTGTAGAGCATACGATAATACGTAAGCGAACCTCCCAGACCCCGCCGGCCAAAGAAATAATTGATCTCGAGAATGAGGGGCTGGGGGTCCGGTTCCGCCATGGAAAAAACAAAATCCATGGCCGCCAGATTGATCCCTGATGCATCGCAGATCTTTTCGGCCCGGCCAACGCCTTTTTCCCGAAGATCAGGCTTCCACTGTTGATCGATCCTCGCACCTCGACTTACGGTAGTCACCATCCGACCGGGCCCCTCCGGCCGCTTCCAGTAACAGGAAAATCTTCGGCCGAGAACAACGACTCTCAAAACATTTCCCCGGCAGGGAATCAGCTCCTGGGTGAGAAAAGGGGGTCGGCCCCACTCGTCCAATCTCCTGAGCGCCGGTTCAAGCTCTGCCCGGTTCCGGATAAGCCACACGCCGGCCCCCTCATGGCTCCTGTCCACCTTGATAAGAAAAGGGGGTTCCATGGGGTTCTTCATCAGGGGTTTCGCTGATTTCCATCGCCGGGTTTTGGGATGGGGCCAATGCATCTTCTCGAAAAGGCGACTCTGTCCTGTTTTCCCCGGATACTGAAAACGCCGGTCATAGTTGGGAAAAACAAAGGCTGAAGAGGCCCTGCACGCCCGGTAAAGGGAAACAGAGCAGGTCTGGGGAAGGATGATGGCCTCCGCCCCCTGGATCAGGGAACGGTCGGTTGAATCGAGCTTGCGGGCTCCCAGGATAATTTGGGCGTCTGCAATGAAGCAAGGATGAAAAGAGAGGATCATTTCCAATCCGGACTTTGACTTTGAGGGTTTCAGTGTTACTATACCATCGTATCGTAAAGTCTTGAAGCGTTGAACTATGGAGCGTCGGTATGCCGATATTTGAATTCAGGTGTGGAGCCTGCGGGAATGTTTTTGAGAAGGTTTTCTTGAAGTCGGATGAAAAGGTCGACCTGGTATGCCCGGACTGCAACGGGAGGTCCCTTGAACGGGTCGTGAGCCGGACAACCCATGTCATGGCCCGAGGCGCCGGTGAAAAGCCCAAGCTTACGACCCGGTCGTGCGCGTCCGGAAGTTCCTGCATGACCCTGGATATCCCCGGGCCGACCAAGTGAGGTCTCCGTCGACCGCAAATCGGGTATCGTTTGAAGACGAGCTGTTTTTCCCCATGTCCCGAGCGGGGCAATAACATTTATGTTCCATGACGACCGGCCCGAGAATCCCCATCCCTGCCTCAGCGATGAGGACAAGGGATACATCATGGATCTCTTCTACGATCAGATCGTCCCCAAACTGACCCGGCTCCATGCCCGGAACGGGGTTGTGGGTTGTGACTTTGCCGGTCCTCGCTACACCCACTGGCAGATTCACTTCAGGTCCCGGGGAGACGATTTCGAAATTGTGGATTTTGAGTATGACGAAGCGGGCTGCGGCCTTGACCTTGATATCTAGCATCCCAATGATAGATTCCATAGCCGCTTCACTTCACCCCCTCCTTTCCTCCCCCATCAAGGGGGAGGGAACTGTTTGTCATTTCTTAGACTTCCCCTCCCTAGGTGGGAGGGGCTAGGGGAGGGGGAAAAACGGGGGATTGTCAAGCAAACATGGAGACACCACACTAGCGCAGGGCCGAGAGCGAAGAGCCTGGAGTAACACGTCTTGAAGCCTCCTGCTTCGTTGACCGGCACATGCGACTATGATGCTTACAGGGTTGGTTTTGAAAAGAGAAGAAAAGAACCCGAGGCACAGGCCTGGAATACATGATGGAAAGTAAGTTCTTTGGAAAAGACATCCTGAGCCGGCCCAAATGCCCCTTCTGCGGCCTTGACATCGACAAACCCGTGGATCTCTCCCATAGCGCCATGCCCATGGGCCGATGCGGTTGCGGCGCCGTCTATGCCTTTGATGTGACCGGCCACAATCTGGGGTCGGCCATGATCGAGGCTCTCGTATACGCATGCGGGGGGGACTGCGATTGCGCCTGGAGTCTCATATCGGATGAAGATTACGTCGACGAGCAGGTTTACAACTACGACGACCAAACGCACCGGATCGTTCAGAGCGGCGCTTACGAAGGCAGGCGCATTGCAGGCACCCTTTATTTCATTCGCTTGGTAAAAGAACTTCCCGGGTCCAAGGAACAGCCGGAAGTTGCCGAGAGATCTTCATTGGTCCCATCTTCTTCTGAACTCCCGGCCAAGAAATCATTTGCCAAGCATGACGTTGAAGCCTTCGTGAAAGCCTATGAGATGGACATTCTCCTTGCGATGGCAAGGGAAGATAAGAGAATCATCCGGGACCTGAAACGCCTTCTTTACTCTGCAGACGACCTTCTTCGCCGCAGAGCGGCCGAGGCCCTCGGCATGGTCTCGGGCGTGATCGCCGAAAGGGATCCCGGAACCGTTGCAAAGCTCATGCAGGGCCTTTTTTCCTCCCTCATGGACACCGCGTCCTCGAGCTGGGGCGCCTTGGATGCGATCGGTGAAATCATCCGTTGGAATCCCCGGCAATTCTCAGGATACATCCCCCAGTTATACCCCATGGTTCGCGACAAAAGTCTGCTGCCCGACATCCTTCGGGCTCTGGGAAATATCAGCCTCACCCATCCCGAGCCGATCCGAAAGGTCGGGCCTCACTTTATTGCCTTCCTGAATGATCCTGTACCCGCAGTGCGGGCCTATGCCGCGATCCTCCTCGGTCGCCTGGGCACGGAGGAGACAGGAGAGCCCCTTTCAAAGCTCTTGGAAGACCCCGCGGAAGTTTTCCTGTACGAAGGGGGGAACATCATGGCTACCACCGTGGGGCGGGTTTGTGCCGATGCGTTGAAACGGCTCAAAGAGCTCTCTGAGAAAGGCCGTCGAACTGCCGGGTCGGGACCTCGCGTGGCTGAAGGGGAATAGATGAAGAGACGGTGCACGGCTCGCGGGGCACGGCCTGCTCGCGTCGGTTTCCCGTGTGCCTTGCGCCGTGCGCCGTGCACCGTTCCCGCGCCCTCCTCCGAACCCCTTTGCTGCCGGATGCCTATTCACTACCAAGGGCATAATATGTTGATCCAGTACTGCTTTTCATCCGAACAGGGCGATCTTCCGGCCGATCCGGCGACCCTTCAACGCCCTTTTCTCCTGGGCCTTTCAGAACCCCACCCGTGTTTGACCCTTCAGGACTATTTTGATGCAATCCGGCAGGTCGTTCTTCTTTCCTTGACCGGCATCGGCCGTGAAGGCGACGGAAACACTGCGCCGCAATCCATCCTGATTCGCAGCGAAAAGCACGGCGCCCTCTACCATATAGCGAGCGCCGAAGTTCTCATCCGGGGACGGTCCCGGAAATTTGCCGTCAGCACAGCGGTCACGGATCACGCCAAGGCATGCCTCAACCGGGAGGAGGTCCTGCTGAAGCGGTTGGACCAGGCCTTTCATCTGCCTTATCTTCCCAGGGTTTATTTCAAGACAGAGGTGGCCTTGCCGGGAAAGCAGCGCTTGACCATGTTGGTGACCGAGTGGTTCGAGGACTTCCACGAATGGCATTTCACCGGCGCCCGCATGGTTTCCATCTGGGACCGGAAAGAGGGACCCAGATTGGCTTCCCTTTCCGAGGTTCTCGGCCTGTACCGGGAAATATCGAAAATCCTCACCCTTTACTATGACGCGAACACCTTCTGCCGCATAGGCCCCTGGCGCCATGCCGCCGGGGACTTCATCATCAAGCCCGGGCAAGGGAAGGTCCATGCCAGGCTCACCACGGTGAGAGGATACGAACCGCTCAAGCTTTTTAACCCGGCCACGCCGGTTAATCCGGTGATTGCCCTTGTTTACTTCCTGCTTGATTTGAGTTTAAAAATGCGCCTTGACAGGCTGGACGGAACAGGAGAAGGGATCTGGGTGGGTGACTTCTGCTTAAGGCCCGTGTTGGAAGGTTTTTTTGACGCCCTCGAAGACATGGCCTGCCGAGGCAGATACCCATTGGGGAAGCCCCGGGACCTGCTCCCATTGCTCAGGGCCTTCAGCATCGCCGAGGTGCAAGCCCTTTATGAACCGCTTCTTTCCCTTTACCGGCAGGACAATGATCAGGATTTGCCTCTCATCGAAGCCAACGCGGGAATCCACACAGAGAAGCTCTGCAACATCATTCGAAGGTTTCCCGGATAAGCTCGTCAAAAGAGGCGCCGATAGCCCTTGGAACGGAAATCAGGTAGGCCGCCTTATCCGGGTTCTTGCCGCCTGCCTCGCTCAAAAGCTCCCTTGACAGGGTGTAGAGGTTTCTGTACACGCCGTCCAAA
>Ga0209164_1004369_pt1 | contig 12726 bp, 13 predicted proteins | sample MTBNYHSulfiMetaG_FD_187458 | JGI IMG/M metagenome (GOLD analysis project Ga0209164, IMG submission 187458) | Enrichment culture microbial communities from rom New York Harbor, USA that are MTBE-degrading - MTBE-NYH (New York Harbor Sulfidogenic)... | ecosystem: Environmental > Aquatic > Marine >...
CGCGGGGGGCAAGAGGACCCTGGCTCCTGGCCCCGTCTCCTTCGGCTCCTCTTTGATGAACGCTCCTTTTTTGGCCTCTCCACCGGGCCGGACGGTCTCCTTTTTGTAAAAAAGATCCCCTCTTCAAAAAGGGTCATAGATCTCTTCCTGGACAGGGCCCTCGACCAGATCATCCTGAGGGCATGATCCCTGAACGCCCCGGCCAAAGGCCATCTGAATGTCCCGTTTTAGCCTGCGTCTGGGTATGGATCGGGGATGTTTCTGTTGACATGTCCAACATGACGGGCTATGAAAATCAAGACAAGATTCCTTATCCGGTGTCCTTTTTCGACCCCAGAGGGAAGGAGGAATGGAACTGGTCGCAATCCGCCTATGAACCCCGTTTCTCCGAACAGACGGAGGCGGGGGTTTTTTGTTGTTCTGGCCCCCGATGCAATGGCGCTTTTTCAGGCAGACGCTGAATCTTATAATTCTATGGGATTGCCCCATAGATACACGGATCGGTCCGGGAATACCAAATCGGATATGATGCAAAGAGTGAGGCGCCCATGCTTTGAGAGAGGCCTTGAGGGACAGATTGAACCGAGGAGAGGGGGCCCTGAGGCTCAGGGCATCAGCGAGGAATGAACTGTTTGTGGAAGGCGGTGGACCCGATGGGAACCGTGGATGAAGGCAATAAGGGGATTTCCGACCCTCTTTTCTTGTCGCTGTCGCCGTCCTTCGACTCCCGTAACGAAAAATCAAGTTGTCGCGATATCATATGGGGGCTTGACTCTGTATCCGGATAAGGTATAAAAGGACGCCTCTTGAAAATGCTTCATTATCTGTTTTGCAGGGTTCATTAAGACTGTTTTCCCGACGGGATTAAAGGGACCTGGATGAAGATGGAAAAACGGTCAAACCGTCCGAGGGCAGGTCTGTGGAATGAAGGAAACGAGGGGATGCCCGAATCCTGTTGACGTCGAAATGGGTTAAAGAGAGATCTCATTCAGATGAAGGTTGATTTGCAGCGACAGATAGACCGCATTGCGGGCCAGGCGATTTGTGCGTTATTGTCACTCTTTTCCGGCACAAAGAGGCCCGACCGAACAAATGCCCTCCCCGAGAGGATTCTGATCATCATGCTCTCGGAAATGGGTAGTCTTGTCCTGGCACAGCCGATGTTTGCCGCCATCAGGCAGAGGCATCCGAAGGCCAGGATATATGCCCTTTTATTTGAAAAGAACAGGGAATGCCTTGAACTTTTTGATGGCGTATCGCCGAAGGATATCTTTACCGTCAACGGCGATTCACTCCCCGCCTTGATCAGAGACAGCGTCCGGGTATGGATCCGGATGCATAGAGAAAAAATAGACACCGTGATCGATTGCGAACTTTTTTCCAGGATCAGCAGCATCTATTCATTTTTGAGCGGGGCAAAAATCCGGGTGGGCTTTCATCCCCATACCCAGGAGGGGCTTTACCGGGGCAGTTTTATCAATCGGCCGGTGTTGTATAATCCCTACCATCACATATCCGAGCAGTTTGTGACCCTGGCCCATGGCATCCATCCGGAATCGGATGGGATGCCCATGGTTAAGCGCAACGTGGAGGAGGGCGATCCTCTGCTCCCTCAAGTGGATGTGGGGGAAGCGGCGATTGAGACGCTGCGAGGTCGGTTGAGGGAGGATTTTCCCGGAATTGAAGGCAAAAAGATAATCCTTCTTTACCCGGGGGGCGGATTGTTGCCCATAAGGGCGTGGCCCATCGACTACTTCTGCGTGGTGGCAGAGGACCTGCTGAAAAAGGGCTATGGCGTGGGGATCATCGGGCTGAGAGAAGACCACGGACTCGCCCGCAGGATCACATCTTATTTAGGGGACAAGGCCTGTTTCGACCTGACAGGGTACACACGCACCGTAAGAGAACTCATGACGCTCTTCCATCTGGCTTCGCTGCTCATTACCAATGACGGAGGCCCGGGTCATTTTGCATCCGTGACACCCATATCCTCAATCATCCTCTACGGCCCGGAAACGCCTGCCCTATATGGCCCTCTGGGGAGAAATGCGGTCAGCCTGCATGTGCCCCTGTCCTGTTCTCCCTGTCTGACAGCGTACAATCACAGAAACTCGCCGTGCGACGGGAACAACGTGTGCCTGAAATCCATTTCACCGGAGCGCGTCCTCTCAAAGGCCTATGAACTCCTGGAGCGTTCGGCACAGACGTCTGGATGAGCGCATGGCAGGCCCGGTCGGTGCGCAAGACGCTGCGGCCCCGTCGCTTTCTGTAAGACGAAGTGATTAATATTTAAGGTAAGTCCCTACGATTGGATATGCATATTCTCGAAAGACTTCAGGAGATTCCCCTTGTCGGTCCGTTATTCCAGCTTCGTTTCATCAAGTTCGGCGTGGTCGGATTTTCAGGCACGCTCATTAATATCGGGGTATTGTATGTCAACCAGTCGATTCTGTTCAGGGGTGTGTATCCGCCGGATAGACGGCTTCACATCTCCCTGTCCATAGCGATTTTTTTGGCCACGCTGAACAACTACCTGTGGAACCGGTGGTGGACATGGGGGGATCGCAGGCGGGCGAAAAAGACAGGGTTTTTCATTCAGATGGGACAATACTATCTGGCCTGCAGCGTGGCGATCTTTCTTCAGTATCTGTTGACAACCCTTTTATCCGGATTCATTCATTATCTGATTGCCAATATGGCAGCGATTGTTTTGTCTGCTATATTTGTATATATTATCAATGATATATGGACATTTAACCGGAAAATGAACGGTATTGATTAACCCGGTAAATCTTCGGCCAAGCCGGTGGCCCCGCCTTTGCCATGGGGGTAAGTGCATACGTCTTCGTATCTCTCACCCCCTTCCCTGTGGCGACTGAGATCACAGGGATCGGATTTTCTTTGGGAGACACCCATCCCCTTCCAGGGTGAATATCGGGTCATCCTTATTAAGGGGTGGCGGTTGAGGCGTAACTTGCGAACCCGGTTTATAGCGGCGCCTTCAGTAGGCGGATGTCATCGATCCAGACCCTCCCCTTACCGTTGATAACGAGGTTGAGTTTCACATTGTCCGGATTCTCACCCTTTTTCAGGAAAAAGGGCGTTTCCCGGGATGTCCAGTCGTTGGTTCCCGATAATGCCGTTGAAAGCCCGCGGGAGAAGAATTCACCCTTCCCGGCAAAGTCGCACAGCATTTCAAGATACACCTGGCCTTCGACATCCTGGGTGCGGAGTCTGGCTCGATAGATCAACCGCGCATCCTCGATATCGATATCTCCTGTTTCATAAAGTCTTACGGTGGTTGGCTCGCTGGCAGTTGCGCGCAGGGCGCCCTTGCCGTCACTTGTTATCTCCATATCTATTTTTGTCCCGGATTGAGGAAGCATCCCTTTCTTGCTGTCAACGGAATAGATTTTTATCTCCGTGGTCTCGCCCGGCCTTGTGGAACAGGCCGATGTAAGGATCATGAGCAGGCACACGAGGCAGAAAAACGATCTCTTTGTCGGTCGCATGGGTATCCCTCCCCTATTCGTGTTCAAACTGAGTGGTTCCAGTCAAAAAGGGTATGGCCCTACCCTGAATCCCGCTACGGGAAACCCTGACCCTGTGAACCCTTAACCGCACAACCTGGACAGAAAATATCCGGTCCGCTATTTGCCGGGATGAATGGTCAGCCTGTCGCCCGGGTGGATAGGGCGTTTGGGATCGAGCCGGTTCCAGATGACGATGGCAGGGAGGGGGACACTGAATCTGGCGGCAATGGAGGAGAGGGTGTCTCCCTTCTTGACAATATAGATCCTGCTGTCCTGACCCGAAGCCGATTGTTTCACAAGTGTTGCAAAGCGATTTTGAAAACCGGCCGAGGCCCCCTTTGGGACAAGGATCTCATGGGTCCCCTGGGCCAGGGTGTAGCCTCTGATCTCCGGATTGAGATCCTTGATGACCTTGAACCGGGTTCCGGCCGCCTGGGCCACCAGGCGGATGGGCGTTTCTCCGGCACACTTAATGCGGACCCGATCGAATGCGAGGGGCGGATAATAGTCGCTGGGCGTCAGGTCAAAACCGAACTGGTCAGGGTGTGTCATAATGAGTTTGATGGCCAGTATGCGGAAGAGAAAGCCCTGGGTCTCCAGAGGGAGGTAGAGGTCGTAATAGTTGTCGGTCTGCTGTTCCAGTATTTCGGTCATGAGTCCCTGCTCCCCCATGTTGTAGGCCGCGGCGGCCAGGGTCCACGATCCGAATTCCTCCCGAAGCTCCTTGAAGTATGTTATGGCCGCCTGGGTGGATCGAAAGATGTTGCGGCGTTCGTCTTTGCGGCTGTCGATGGTCAGACCGTATTTCCGGCCGGTGGAGGTCATGAACTGCCAGAACCCCATGGCCCCCCTGCTGGATCCGGCATGACGTCTGAGGGAGCTCTCGGCCACGGCCACATATTTGAGGTCATCCGGAAGGCCTGCGGATTTAAGCATCGGTTCGATGATGCGGAAGTATCTCTTGGAGCGTTTCAGCCAGAGAATGACCTGAGGTTCATTCCATGCAGACAGGAGGAATTCCCTTTCAAATCGTTCTCTGACTTCCGGATTGTCCATGGGGGCCGGTTCGCTGCAAAAGGCCTGGGGCCGGGCCGAACGGAGGTATGACATCATGGAAGGACACATGTCCCGGGTTGCCGGGACCACAGGGACAATGGTCCATGTGATGCCGATTGCGACAAGGAGAAGGATGGCGCGACGGCAGGATATGGAAATCTTCCGGGTCTCGATCATGGCATTGAAAAGGGCTCGGGTGCGAGGTTTGATTCGGAACTTACGGACAACAGGCATTGAGAAAAGGCTGCCTAACGGGGCTCCGCAAAATAAGTACCTTTTTATAGCAGAGGGTGAACGATCTGTCAAAGGTTTTCCGGCTTGCGCGCAGAACCGCTTCCGTATAAGATGCCCTTTTTGTAGCTCTATCTCAAGCTCAACGGCTCGGCGATTCTACACGCCGAGGCGTGGCAAGCATCATTTAAATTGGGGCGGATCCCTGAGTTCAAGGCCGCCTTTCAAAAGCGTCCGGCCCGGAGGCGCATGAACCCGGTAAATAGAATCATCAGAAAGGTCGAGATCACCCTCTCCCGATACCGCATGATCGCGCCGGGGGACCGGGTGGTGGTGGCCGTCTCGGGAGGGGCGGATTCCGTCTGCCTCCTGGACCTTCTCCATCGTCTCGAAGGGGTCCTGGGTATGATGTTGACAGTCGCCCATTTCGACCATGGTCTGAGACCGGACGCGGATGAACACGAAACAGCGTTTGTCAGGGAGTTGGCCGCTTCTCTCCATCTGGATGTGGTTGTTAAGAAGGCAGATCCCCCCCTGGATCCGGGGAGCGCCTCGCTGGAGGAGAATGCCCGGCGGTTTCGATACCGGTTTCTCCGGGAGGTCAAGGAGGGATGCGGGGCCCAAAGGATCGCCACCGGTCACACCCTGAACGACCAGGCCGAGACGGTCCTCATGCGCCTCTTGCGCGGGAGCGGGCCCACAGGCCTCTCGGGGATCCGGCCGGTGAGAAAAGACGGCGTTATCAGGCCGCTCATCGAACTGAGCCGTGAGGAAGTCCTCTCTTATCTCCGTCAGAGGCGGCTTGATCATATCACCGACGCATCCAATTCGGAGCCCGCGTACCTGAGAAACCGGATCCGTCTCAACCTCCTCCCCCGGCTTGAGACATACCAGCCCCGGATCGTCGAGATATTGGGCCGGACCGCCGATATCGCGAGGGAGGACAACCGATGGCTGAATGCACAGGCCCGGACGTGGATCGCGGAGTGGAGCCGAATCAGTCCGGGAAACGAAATCAGCCTCCCCGCATCCCGGTTCAGCGAGTTGCCCGATGCCCTGAAGAACCATGGGGTCAGGGAGGCGTTAAGAACCGTCGCCGGAAACCTGAGAAGGATCCGCCTGGCCCATATCGAGGCGGTCAAGCGGCTGGCCGGCTCCGAAAGGCCGCAGGCCCATGTCACGCTTCCCGACGGCCTCCTGGTGAGGAGGGTTTACGACAGACTGATCTTTTCGAAAGGGGGTCCGCCTCCGGCCGACAGCTATTGCGTCTTTATCGAAGGATTCGGCACAGTTCATATCGATGCCCTGGGTTGCGCCCTCACCCTTGAGGAAATGGAACCCGGGGGGGGGGGCCAAGACCTCGAGGCCGGCCCCCGGACCGCCTTTTTCGACGCGGACCGGATCGCCTTCCCCCTGTTGCTCAGGAACTTCCGGCCCGGAGACAGGTTCGTCCCCCTGGGCATGAAAGGCCACAAAAAGCTGAAGGATCTGTTCGTGGATATGAAAGTCCCGGCGAATGTCAGGACACGGATTCCCGTCCTGGCACGGGGCGATCAATTGATCTGGGTCTGCGGGCTGAGGATGGATGACCGTTTCAAGGTCACCTCGAGCACCCGAAGGGTGCTAAGGGCCTCCCTGGATCTATCCGGTTCGGTCCTGGGGGATGACCTCAGGACGTGGGAACAAGAAAAAGGAGAGCCCTCTCAAGGATCAGGGGCTGATCCCTGAGAGGGCTTCCAAGATTGCGTTGGTGCCGGAAAGGGGACACCGTTTATGCATTTTAGATCATCTTAGAGGCTTTCCCTTTCAGGGCATGGGCCTCAACACCCCGTCCTTGTCCCGTCTGTTGGGATGGGGCTGCTTGGGGAGGGGCGCGCCCGGGAGTTCTTCGATAGACTTTCCATACTTCCAGTCCGGCGGACAGACGGCAATATATCGCGCATACCCGCCTGTCCCCCCCTCGGGCTTTGCAAAGCCGATCAGGATAAGGGCGCCGGCCTCAGGCACCTGATCCAGGTTTGTCATGCCCTCTGCCTGGCAGAAGTTGTTTTTCAGGAGCCAGTTTTCCCCTTCCAGGTTGGGCGTCGTATCGGTATCGAGGGGTTCATGCCCGTGAAAAAGGATTTTTCGTTCCAGGTGGAGCAACTTGAGGGCATCCAGCCGGGTGCCTGGAAACGGCTTGTTGGCAAAGCGGTCCGTCTCTTTCCACTTTTTGTGCCAGTCGGAACGGATGGCCACGACCGAACCCTCGGGGATGATGCCGTTTTTGGCTTCCCATGCCTTGATGTCTTCGATGGTGGCATGATATCCTTCATCCTTCTTCACCTTTTCTGAAATATCAATGACAACAAGGGGTCTGATGGAATAGGTGGCGGGCAGGTCGCTGATGGTGGCCCCGTATTCATAGAAGTGGGCGGGCGGGTCCAACTGGGTCCCATACTGGTCGGTCACCAGTTCATAGGAGGTGGCGATGAATCCATGCTTCTTGTAATCGAACGGTTCCCCGATTTCGCAGTAGCCCTTATACTCCCTGCCGGCGATTGCAGGCTTAAACTTGGCGTTGCCGAATCCGGGCCAGACGGCAATACTCGGGCTGAACGCATGGGTCAGATCCACATATTTTGCCTTTTTCAGGACCTTGTTGTAGACGTCCCAGAGCTGGGTATCGGCGCTGACTGCGGGTGTGACGCCCATGGTCAACAACAGGAAGGCAGATGCAGCAACAAAAACAATCCATTTCTTCATGACCCTTTCTCCTTTTTGTTTTCGATTAGCAGTTGTCAGTGGATAATGGCCTTAAAGGTTCGCTGCATCACCCCCTTCTTTGCGCAATTCGCGGTGCATAGACACGCCAAGAAACCGGCCCGTCCCCCTGGTCGGTCCGCGTCGGATGCCAACAGGGGGATAATAAGAAAACGGCGATGGGGTGTCAAGACGACAGCGTTGAAACAAGAACTGGAAATCGGAAATGGAAATCCCTGACCAATCCGATGCATAGGATGAGGGTTTCCTGATGAATGAAAATGGGTGCGGAGAGTCCTTGGACATGTCCCCTGTTTGTCGGAAGGGGTTTAAAAAATATTCCAATTGGAGTAAAAGAATGATTACAGGGCCCTGCGGCCCTGAAAAAGCTGAAAAGGAGACAAGTTGATGATCCGTGCAAAATTGTGGTTTCGATGTGCGGCCATGCACGATCCGGTGACGCCGGTGATTGTAAGGCCCGCTGTGATCAGTTGGGAGGCCAAGAGACGGGACGTGGAACTTACCATCGAGCGGGCCTTTACCGGAGATGAACTGGTCCTTCGGATGAAGGGTTGGGTGACCGTGGATGTGAAAAAGGTCATAGAGATCGTCAAAAAATACGGTTTGTTAAAGGTCCTGGATGAAAGGGACCTGGTGGTGGAGATGGAGACGGAAAAGGAGTTCGAGGCCTTGACCCGGGAATTGGGAGAGGCCTTCGGCGATCAGTTGGACCTGGAAAAGGGATGACGGAAACAGATCCCGAACCGGTGGAGATCCCCATTGACGGGGTCCTGGACCTGCATACCTTTGCGCCGGGAGATGTGTCCTCCCTGGTGGAGGAATATATCCGGGTCTGCCAGGAGAGGGGGATTCACGACGTCAGGATTATTCATGGAAAGGGGAAGGGGGCCCTGCGCCGGATGGTCCATGCGCGGCTCGAAAGAGACCCCCGCGTCCTTGATTTCGGACTCGATACCGGGGCTTCGGGGTGGGGGGCCACCCTCGTGCGGCTGAGGCCGCGGCACATAAATGAATAATCCGGAAAATCATGAAAATCCTGTCCAAGTTGGGATCGAAAAATACAGTTCCGTCAGTGGTCTTATCGGCCGCAGAAAAACAGATGCAGGAAGACGCCGAATTCAGAACGCGCATAGATGAGCCTTCCACGGCGACTCAGAGTCAAAGTCAGACCCCGTCTATGATCGCAGCCGCTTTCAGTCGCTGACACAGATTAAGAAGAAATGATCAATCTTGCCCCGATCAATATCTTTCCCTTTCAATAAGGACATCCTTAAGAAAATATCCCCTTTTTTGGTTGCGCGTAAAGACTTTGTGTGGTAGGCAGCAACAAAGTGTTGCACAACAGAATACCCAATATGTTGTGGCCCTCAGAAAAGGCGAATGATTTTATAGATCTGGGACTGACGTAGGCATATATCACGTTTTTGGTGGGCCGATATGTGTGAAGTATCCAAGAGATCTCTGCGTATTTTGGATCAATTTATTCAGCCTCCTGTTTGTGGTGGTCATATACCCCTTGCAAATGTCCCAGTATAAGGCTATATTTTGAATTATTCAGATAACGCATTTTAAAGTCAGTGACAACTGACTTTCGTGGAGTCCGAAAGAGAGATATCTCTTACGTTGGGAAGATAATCATGGAGCATGTGGCATTAAAGGAAGCGGAGAGTCGACTCGCTGAACTGATCGGGCTGGCAGCCAATGGGGAAGAAGTTATCATCACAAAAGAGGACGGCTCGGGTTTCAAAATCATCCCTCTTTCCAATAAACGGCCGTATCCCAAATTTGGAAGCGCCGCCGGATTGTTTGAGATGTCGGATGACTTTGATGAACCCCTCGATGATTTCAAGGAATATATGCCGTGAGACTTCTGCTTGATACGCATACATTCCTTTGGTTTATCGGAGGCGACGCGAATCTGAGTGCTCATGCCCGACAACTTATCGAAAATACAGGAAATGAAAGGCTGGTAAGCATCGCAAGTTTGTGGGATATGTCGATTAAAGCCAGCATAGGCAGGCTGAGGTTAAATACCACCTTCCCGAATATGGTCAGAGATCATGTCAGGGGCAATGCGATGAGTTTGTTGCCCATCCATCCAGAGCATCTGGAGGTTGTGAGGTCACTGCCTTTTCATCACAAGGATCCGTTTGACCGCCTGATCATCGCACAGAGTCAGTCGGAAAACCTTCCGATTCTCAGCAGGGATCAAATGTTTGATGAGTATTAAGAACATCCTGGCTCGTCACTCCCATAACCAAATAAGATCTCATCGGTTGTGAAAGACCCCTTTTTATCTCCTGAATAGACCACCATCTCCCCGCGCCGATACATTAGGCAGACGAAGGGTCGGGGCACGTCCTCATTGAAGAAAACATTGCGGGGCCGGTTTACGCTGATGGTTCATTGCGAATTGCTCAGGAAGAATTTATAGGGCAACCTTATGCAGACACCCCAGACAACTATTGCCAGAGCCATGAGGCATATCACTGGCGTCCACATCCAACGTTACCATCAGAAACATGGCCAGGACAATCAGTTATTTCGAGACGGATACGGTTTTCATAGCCCCAAACATTTGGTCCCGATCCACGGGCTTCACATGGCGGACGATCCATTCCCGGAACTTACGACCCGCAGGGAGCGACTGCTTACAGCTCATGAGGTCCAGCCTGACCCCGAGGGCGTCCGCGACCTTTGTGGCCATGATGGGCCATATCTCGCCGATATCCCCAATAAGAGGGAGGCTTCCCGGAATCCTGGCAAAACCCGACATCTCCATGCGGAAAGGGATGTGCATGGACGTGGTCTTGGGAAGCCCCTTGTCCACTGCCGCGGATACCATCCCGGAGGATCGTTCCTTTTGCCAGGCCTTTTCCAGATTGGGGTCCAGGTCGATCCGTATGATCTTCTTGTCCCTGAGCGAATAGGTCCATCCCCCTTCCCAGTCCGCCCAGATCCCGTGACCTGTGAACCGTTCAAACGGGCCGTCATGGACCTCCTGAGAGAGGGCCAGGGCCGATTCGATGATCACGTCCGCGCCGGCGAGGAGCCGGGCCATCCGCTGGCATCGCTCGGAGATGGGGATGGAATCGCCGATTGAGAGGCCCACTTCGCCGCTCCCCACCAGCTGGGGCACGGTAACCAAAACCGGCAGTTTATGTTGTGCCCCCGCCCCTATCATGGTGTAGGGATCTGCGCCGTGACCGACCACCTCCTCGAAGGGAAGGCCGTATCTTCTCGACAGGGCGAGGACGTCCCGGGCCAGTCGTTCCGTGCGAAGCCCGGTGGGATAGGCCATGTTCCCCGCCACCTTGATAATGGTGTTTCCCCTGGCCCGTCTCATCCTCCGATAGAGCGGGACATCCATGTCACACTCCCGTTGATATGCCTTTAGGAGCTTTTCTGAGATGAGGCTGACCTCGAACTGACCGTCTAAAGGGAGCTTGTCCCCATCGAAACCATAGGCCCTCCCGTCGATCCGCTTGACCCTTTCCAGGGCGCCCCCCATCTCATGACCGATCACTGCGGAGCTGGTGGAGACCCCGTCGATGATCTTTTTGTGCATCAGTTCGGCAATCAGGGTCGTGACCCCCTCATGGATATTGGGTCCGCTCCCCACCACGGCCACCACCCTGCCGCCCCGCTCCTTGGCCTCGACAACCGCTTGCACGGCCTGGTCCACCCGTGACCGGGTCTTCGGGGCAAGACCCGCGTACAGGGTACGGATGATCTCGCGGTCGATATTCATGGGGTTGCTCCTTTCGCTTCCTCGGGGATTGAGGCGGGACTGAAGGCGATCTCCCTCCTGATGGTAATGTCCCGTTTGGGGTAAGGGATCTCGATCTTTTCCCTGTCAAAGACCTCTTTCACACGGTCCGTGATATGAGAGATGGTGTCCATCCGCCTGCGGGGGTCGCGGATCCATACCCGGGCCTCCAGGTCCACGGACGATTCCCCGAAGTTCTTGACCACCACCTTGGGGGCCGGGTCTTTCATGACCCAGTCCAGTTCCAGGCTTACCTGAACAATCAGGTCCTTGGCCTTTTTGGTATCCGCTTCATAGGAGATCCCTATCGGAATCCTGACCCGGATCTCTTCGGAAATCGCCGTATAATTGACGATATCGCGATTCATGAGGATGTTGTTGGGGATGATGATCACGATATTGTCCGTGGTCTTGATCTTGGTGGCCCGAAGCCCGATATCCACCACATCGCCCCAGGTGGCGGAATTTTTGGGGGCGGACCAGACCTCGATGCGATCCCCCACCTTAAGGGGTCGATCGATGATCAGGAGGATGCCGGAAATGAGGTTGGAGAGGGTATCCTTGGCGGCGAACCCGATGGCCACGCCGGCCACGCCCGCGCCTGCGACAAAGGGCATGACATTCAGCCCGAGCCGGTCCATTGCCATGATGCCCCCGGCCACGTAGATGGCGATCCCTGCAAATTTCTTTGTCAGGTCCACGATGACGTCATCCATATGGGTGTCGGTTTTTGCGGCCAGGTTTCGTTCCAGGTAGGGGATGAGGCTGTTGACGATACTGGCGGCAATGGATGTCAGGAGCATGATCATAAATGCCCCGAATATCCGGTTCATCATTTGGGAATTGATGATGTCGATGAGGGCCATTCCCACGAACAAATAGACCCCGTAATGCCCTGCCCTCCTGATCAGGGGAAAGAACCGGTCGCTATTCTTGAAAAAGGGTCGATCTTTAAATCGATCTTCCATGCGTCTGACGATCAGGCTGATCAGCCACCAGGCGACAGCGCCGGCGGTGAATATGGCCGCAACATGCGCACCGATCTCCAAAAAACGTTCCGGGTTGGCCATGAACTGGTCGTAAATTTCCTTAAAGGGTATTTTCATCTGATTTCCCAATCTGTTATGTCAGGGTCCCGCCGGTGCAGGTCGATGCCGGGGTTGATTCCTTTACCTTTCCACTAACAGATACCGGTCCGGTTTGAGGCGGGCAAAGATCGTGGCCCCGGGGCAGGGGGCGACCAGCTTTTTCTCATAGTCTGCCCCCAATACCTGAAAAAGCTCTACGCAGCAGGAACAGAGAAGGGCGCTCCGGTCTATGGAATAGGGGATTTTCCGACCTTGTTCCTGGATGAAGAAGCGGGGATGGATGAAG
>Ga0209164_1004370_pt1 | contig 12723 bp, 11 predicted proteins | sample MTBNYHSulfiMetaG_FD_187458 | JGI IMG/M metagenome (GOLD analysis project Ga0209164, IMG submission 187458) | Enrichment culture microbial communities from rom New York Harbor, USA that are MTBE-degrading - MTBE-NYH (New York Harbor Sulfidogenic)... | ecosystem: Environmental > Aquatic > Marine >...
TGAGACAGGGGGGTCTCCATCGTCACGCAAAATTTAATTCAATTGAACGCAGAGGATATTTACCTTTTCATCTATCCCTCTCTATCATCTTCTTCAAAAACGTTAATACAATATCCTTACCTAAAAAGGTGAAAGAATGATGGATTGGAAGCTAACAGCAACAACATTGTTTTGTGATACGGTGAAAAAGTGGGTCCCGATCATCGTTTACAAAGATGGAAGGACAAATTGCGGTTATTACTACAGGCACCAGGTCGTCACCAAAGAAAATCCTGGTGGGTTCTCATGTCACGGACCCCAGGGATGTGCTTTGTGCGAGGCTTATAAACAGGATGTTTTTTCTCGTGGGGGTGGTTGATTTAGAAAAAATTAGATGAGTCGCTTTTGTTTGTAGGATCACAAACAAAGAAAAGGAGGATTTTATGAAAAGAGCTCTTATCTTATTGATGGTGGTGGTTTTAGGATTGGGTGTTTTTGGATGTGCTGGACTCAAGCCAGCCCCTGACAAAATGATGCCTGTTAAAGTAACAATGGACACTGTGGAGAGGCTTAATGCAATAGCGGCTAAGCCACCTTATCAGGGAACGGATGTTCTGGTATACAAAATTAATTTCAAGCTTTCCAATCCAAATAACGTGTTGGCAAAAGTAGATAATCTTTATTTTGAGGCAAAGATAGACGATGGAACAAAGGAAAAGATGATTGTGCTGGCGGGTTCTATGCCAAGCATGTTCATTCCTGCGGGGGGGGAGGCGACATGGTCCTATACGGATCCTCTTCTGTATGGGGGGTTCTTCGGACAAATCATCACCCGCGGGGTGGCGGGAGATACGGGGATGAAAGGTGCCGCTCAAAAGCGTGAAGAGATTTGGCAAAATTTGGGGGCCGATAAAATGAAATTCTTTGTCGATGGCAACGCCATTACTTCTCTTCCTGATTTTCCAAATTTGGGGACGGTTTACAATCAATTCAAGATGGAGTTTAGTGTACCCGGATTATAAATGAAGAGGAGGGAAAGAGTGGCTAAAACAATCACAGAAGAGACTTGGGCTAAGTTCCACCCCTCCCCACAAGCGGATACCTTTCCTAAATTACTAAAGTCCAATTTTTACAAATGGGGAGATAAGCAGACAGCCTACCGTTATAAAGACTACGGATACTGGCGAGAACTTACCTGGAAAGACTTTTATGAGCGGGTTAAATGGCTTGCGGGAGGCTTGGCCGGTCTCGGTTTCGGACCGGGGGATAAGATTGCGATTTGTGGTGAGAACGCTCCGGAATGGTTCTGGGGGCAGACCGCCGCCCAAAGTCTGGGAGGAGCTTCCGTGGGTCTATATACCGACTCTATTCCTTCTGAACTTCAATATATTATTGACCATTCTGATGCAAAAATTGTCATGGTTGATGATCAAGAACAGGTAGATAAAATCCTCTCTATCAAAGAGCAGATTCCTAAAGTGGAAAAGGTGATCTACTGGATCGCCAAGGGAATGTGGAATTATGACGACCCCTGGCTCATCGGCTTCGATGATATGATGGAATTGGGAAAGGATTACGAAAATACTCATCCCAACTTTTTTGATGAAAGGATCGATCAGACAAAAGCGGATGATGTGGCCGTCCTCCTTTATACTTCAGGGACAACGGGGCTTCCAAAAGGCTCCATTGTCACCTACCGGAATCTTTTGAGTCTATTCAATGGTTGGGATGCATCGTTGCCCTGGAATGAGAAAGACGAAAACCTCTCCTTCCTCCCCCCCGCTTGGGTTGGGGAACAGATCTTTACCGTCGCGCCCAATTTAGCAAAAGGGCTTGTCGTCAATTTTATTGAAAAGGCCGAGACCGTCCGTTCCGATCTTCGCGAAATAGCCCCAGGTGTCATCCTCCTTGGCGCAAGACAGTGGGAGATGACCTGTTCCGAAATCCAGGCCAAAATGATTGATACACCTTTCTGGAAAAAATCTCTTTACAATCTTTTTCTACCTGTAGGGTATAAGATTGCTCAAAGCCAGGAGGAGCGGAAAAAAGTAAGTTGGCTCTGGCGTTTCCTTTATTTCTTTGCGTATTGGGCCGTATTCAGACACTTGCAGGACAAAATCGGAATGACGAGGACCAGAACCCCGATTACGGCTGGAGCGGCTTTGAGTCCTGATAATTTCCGACTTCTTCGAGCCATCGGAGTTCCGATTGCGCAAGGATATGGTTCCACAGAAGTTTCTGGCCTCGATGTACTCCAACTCGAAAAGGATTACTATCGTTCTGAAGGATCAGGACAGCCTTTCCCCGGTGTGGAGGTAAGGATCACCGAGGATGGAGAGATACTGCTCGGCGGTGTGGGAGTTGTTCAGGGATATTATAAACGGCCTGAAGAAACCGAAAAAAGTTTTAAGGAAGGCTATTTCTTTACCGGTGATGGCGGATATATGGACGAGGAGGGAGAGCTTTATATCATCGACAGGGTGAGAGACATGCAGACTCTGAAGACCGGTGAAAAGTTTTCCCCGACGTATATTGAGGGCCGATTAAAGTTCAGTCCCTTTATTAAAGATGCGATGGTGATCGGAAATAATAAAGACTTTGTCACGGCACTCCTCAATATGGATTTTGAGAATACCGGGAGGTGGGCTGAACGAAACCATATCGCCTATACCTCTCATCCGGACCTTTCACAAAAGGAGCAAGTCCGGAAGCTTTTAGCTGGGATCCTCCAACGGATCAACACGACCCTGCCTGAAACCAACCGTGTGAAAAGGTTTATTGTTCTCCATAAGGATTTTGATCCGGATGAAGCAGAGCTGACCCGGACCCGCAAATTAAGACGAGACTTTGTGGAGAAGCGATACGAGAATATCATGAACGCAATGTATCAAGGGGATAATCAGGTAGATATTGAAACGACGATTACCTACCGGGATGGCAGGAAGTCGGTCATGAAACTTCCAATCTATATCGAGACGATCCAAAGGTGAGGACACATGGCAGAATTTACAAGGGATATCACAAAAAAACGGGAACAGAGATATAGCTACGGTTTGACACTTCTCCGTGAATGCATCGAGAAAAAACGGATCTTGATCAATCCTAATTTTGAAGAAAAAAAAGTATTGCTTCGGGCCGAGAATATCAGTATCGCTTTTGGCAAGCTTCAAGCCCTCAACAATGTCATGGTGGAAGTCAAAGAGGGTGAGATCCTAGCCATCATCGGACCCAATGGTGCAGGAAAGACATGCCTTCTAAATGTGATGAGCGGTTTCTACCGAGCCCAGCAGGGTGATGTCTATCTGGAAAATAAAAAAATCACCCATCTCTCATCCCACAAAATTGCCGAGCTCGGTCTATGCCGTACGTTTCAAAATATCGCTCTGTATACCGGCCTGTCGGTCACCGACAATATCATTGCCGGAAGGCATCCCCATATCGGATATAATTTCGTTACCGGAATGATCTATTTCCCCTGGGCAAACAAAGAAGAAGCCTACCAGCGGGCCATCGCCGAGGACATCATTGATTTCTTAGAATTGGAACACGTCAGAGGAGCAGTGGTGGGCATGCTGGCCTATGGATTAAGAAAACGAGTCGAATTGGGACGGGCCCTGGCTTTAGAACCAAGAATTCTCCTTCTCGATGAACCGATGGCAGGGATGAATCTCGATGAAAAAGAGGACATGGCCCGTTTTATCATCGATATCAATGAATTTTTAAAGATCCCGATCGTATTGATCGAGCATGATATGGGTGTCGTCATGGATATTGCGGATCGAATTGTCGTTCTCGACTTCGGCAATAAGATTGCGGAAGGCGTCCCTGAAGAGATCAAACAAAACCCAAAAGTCATATCCGCTTATTTAGGAGCAGGATAAACATGGAAGAAACCATTAAGTCAATTGTTTTAGGCCTTTGTAGCGGGGGGATTTATGCCTTGCTGGCTGTCAGTTATGTGGTCATCTATAAATCCACCCGTGTCTTTCCATTTTCCCAGGCAGCCGTTCTCATCATCGGAGCCTATATCATGTGGTACTGCTTGATTGCATGGAATCTACCTATATGGCTTGGATTCATCATCACCTGCGCGGGGGGTGCGATTTTGGGAATGTTCATCGAAAGGGCATTCATGCGCCCCTTGGTAGGGCAGCCCATCCTGGCTCCTATCGTCGTCACTTTATGTCTCATGCTTTTCTTGCGGGGAATTGGAATCCTGATGGGGAAAGGAGATATCCAGGGCTTTGGAGAATCCTTCTTGCCGGTAGGAGCCTGGAAGATCGGTTTTATCCACCTCCCGAAGATTCAGGTTTACGGCTTTGTCCTCTGCGGGATTCTCATCGCAGCACTGATGCTATTCTACGAAAAAACAAGAACCGGCTTGGGGATGAGGGTTGTTCATGAAGACCATGTGGTGGCCCAGAACTTAGGTATCAATGTTAAACGTATCTTTCAATATAGTTGGATCATCTCCTGTATTATTGCCTCTATCGCTGGGATGCTGTTAGGGAATATTCAGGGGGTTGGATTGGCTCTCGACGCAAATGGCTTGATTACGATTGCCGCGGTGCTCTTCGGAGGATTAGAATCCTTTGCGGGCGCCATTATCGCTGGTCTTGCCATAGGCATCCTCCAGATGCTGACCATCGCTTATATTGCTCCCCTTCTTCCCGGCGAAACCACCATGATGGTTCCTTTCGTATTTTTACTTTTGATCCTGTTTATTAAACCCTATGGTCTTTTTGGTTTAGTGAGAATAGAGAGGTTATAAAAGATGAATATCAATAGACCCTGCGGTACGTTTGACCGGAACTACTTCCAGGCCAAAGAGCTCTATAGAACTCCGTTGCGAAAAACACTATTGGGGCTCTTTGTTATCGGAATGTATGTCCTACCCCTCCTGATCGGTGACTATGGGATTTCCATTCTCACCATCATCTGTGCCTTTACAATTGGGATGCTTGGATTACAGATTATCACGGGTTATTGCGGCCAGATCTCCATCGGGCATGCCGCTTTTATGGGTGTCGGGATGTATACGGTTGCAATTATGCAAAGACATTTTGGTTTTAGCTTTTGGCTTGCCCTACCAATGGCCGGGCTTGTCCCCATGTTTATCGGGATGATGTTCGGCCTTCCCGCGCTAAGGATGAAAGGATTATACCTCGCCTTTGCTACCCTCGCTGCTCATTTTGTCATTGTCTATGTCATCAGTAATTGGCGTTCTGTAACCAATGGTACGGACGGGATGTGGATGAAACGCCCTGGAACCCTTCTTGGAATTGACTTTATGAAAGACCGAAATTACTACCTCCTCGTCCTGACGATTACAATCTTCATGACTTATCTGGCGACGAATTTATCCAGGACCAAATTGGGGCGATCTTTCGTTGCGGTTCGAGATAATGATATCGCTGCGGAAGTGATGGGGATTAACATCGCTTATACCAAAGTCATGGCATTTGGCGTCGGTTGCTTTTTTGCTGGGATTTCAGGAGCTCTGGGGGGAGCTTATTATGAATATGTTAATGTCGAATGGTTTGGTCTGGATGACTCGATCTGGTATCTGGGATTCCTCGTCGTCGGGGGGTTCGGAAGTATCTTCGGTGCCATTGCTGGAGCAACGGTCTGGAAAATCATGGATGAGTTCAGCACCCTCGTTACTCCCTTGGCAGAAACCTTTTTAGGCGGCGCTGCTTTTTATGCCTCGGCCGCCTTCTCGTTAGTCTTTTATTCCTTGATCATTATTGTCTTCTTAGTGTTTGAACCAAGAGGAATTGCCCATCGTTGGGAAATTATCAAACGATCTTATCGTCTCCATCCTTTCCCATATTAACGATGGTGAACATAGAGGTTTAGAGGAGAATATCATATCTAACAAGGAGGGAAGAAAATGAAACAGAAAAGTAAACTTTTATGCTTGTTGGGATCCTTTGCAATGCTTATTTCACTTTTTGCTCCAATGGAGGGGTTCAGTGCTGGGAAACCATCTATCACTATCCACAATATCATTGACCTCACCGGAGCATATGCTCCTATTGCTATTCCTTCTGAAAAGGGAGGGAAGGACTATTTAGCATGGATCGCTGAAAAGGGTGGGTTGGATGTTGATGGAGACGGAAAGGGCGATGTGGAAGTCAAATACCAGTGGGCTGAATTTGGAAATGTCGATGCTCGATTCATGTCCGCTTACAAGAGATTCAGAATGGGAACACCCAAACCCACCATCATTGAGATGTGGTCTTCCCCGAACCAGGAGATGATGAAGCCCATTCTCGAACGAGATGGCATTGTATGTTATGGGATTGGGTTTAGTGACCCGCAACTCTATCCGCCTGCATGGAATTATATGGACTGCTGGAGTTATGGAGAATCGGCAGCAGGGGCAATTGAATATTATATCGATAATCTCTGGTCAAAGAAAGGAAAAGGAGTTAAGGCCAAATTAGCCCATTTAACCTGGGATTCCGCCTATGGCCGTGCTGCGAATGAACCAACCAAAAGGCATGGAGAGAAAACTGGAAAATATGAGGTCGTGGCAGAACGGTTCTGCACCTTAATGCCAACCGACCCAGAGATCATGGGATTCCTTTCCGATTTCGAGAAACGGGGTGTGGATATCATCTGGTCAAATTCCATTGTCCAAACCCCAGCGGTTATCATGAAAGGTATCCATAAGCTTGGGCTGGCCGGCAAAATCGTCCATCTGGCCAATCTGTGGGCGCCAGCCGATCAACTATTGGATATTGTCGGGCCCGGATCAGCAGAGGGTTATATGTGTCCTCAACCGGTTTTTGTACCAGCCGCCGATCCAAATGAACCGGGCGTTAAGTTTGCTAAGATGCTGAATGACAAATACCGGAAAGATCCCTCCATGCCAAATATTCAATATATGCGTGGAATTAGGATGAAAGCCAATATACTTGAGGGTGTAAGACGGGCTTTGATAGGGATCATGAAAAGGGATAAAGTCGATTTGGCCGCTGCTTGTAAAAAGATCACCGGGAAGGATGTAAAAGAACTAGGTATGCAGACCTTAGCTGGATTCACTGCCAATGATACAACAGTTAAATACCAGGGTGCACCAGCAGGTAAGGATGATCGACGTTTGGCAAACTACGACCACCTTGTCGGAATCAAGGGTGGCAAAGTCGTCGCCCTCTCTCCATGGTATAAGGTGCCTCGTCTTGTTCCGGATGATATGATCAAACAGGGCTTGTTTAAAGACGAGAAGATCAACATTCATTACGAAGTGGTAAAATAATAATCCCCCTCACCTCTACCCTCTCCCCTTAGGGGAGAGGGGGAGGGTGAGGGGGAAGGAGATAATCTTCCATGTTGGAATTGAAAAATGTTGAGGTGAAGTATCTCAATACCATACTGGTGTTGAAAGGGGTCAACATCCAACTTGAAACAGGTGGCTTTGCCTGCATCTTAGGAGCTAATGGTGCCGGCAAGACAACGACCCTGAAGGCCATCTCTGGACTGCTCCGAACCGAGGAGGGAGAGGTAACGGATGGGGGTGTTTATTACGAAGGGAAACCTATCCATAAATTCTATCCCGAAGACGTTGCCAGGATGGGAATCCTTCAGGTCATGGAAGGAAGGCGTTTAGCAGAACATCTTACCGTAGAAGAAAACCTAAGGGCAGGAGGACTCATCATCCCAAAGAGTAGGGCAAATTCCAAAAAGGACCTGGAAATGGTATATGGCTATTTCCCAAGGCTTTTAGGAATTAAAAATAACACATCTGGTTACTGTTCTGGAGGGGAACAACAGATGATTGCCATGGGCCGCTGCCTAATGGGACACCCTAAGATCATGCTCCTCGATGAACCTTCCATGGGTTTGTCTCCTCTACTGGTCAGGGAAATCGCCGACATTGCAAAGAGGATCAATCTGGAAACAAGGGTATCCATACTCCTTGTTGAGCAAAATGCTCATATTGCCTTAGAGTTGGCAGAGTATGGTTATGTGATCGAAAATGGCAGGATCGTATTGGATGGTCCCTCAGATAAATTAAAAAACAATGAAGATGTCAAAGAATTTTATCTCGGATTTACCGGGATGGGGCAGAAACGAAGTTATCGTGACGTAAAGCATTATAAACGTCGTAAACGATGGTTAGGTTAAAAATTTAAAAGCAAAAAACCTTCCGCTTTCCGTTAGCTTTTTTCCTTATTTTTCATTCATAACAGCAATTATGATTGTGCTTATTTATAAAGTTCTTAGTTCCTTTTTTACAGATTTGTAGAATTTAAGAACTATTGAACTTTATTAATTTTTTCACATTACAAATCGTGTAGATTTTACTTGACAAATAAATAATGTTTTGATAATCAAGTTAAACGAATTTTGGGTGGGTGTTTTCGTTCTGATTTATCATTCAAATCTTTCTTAAAAAATAAAATGGCTGAAACAAGAATAAGCGCCTTCAACCAGAAAGGGGGAATAATATCCACTTCACGCGGGTTGGGGTAAAAGTACATCTTCGAATGATTGATTTTTCTTCTCAAAAGATCATCTCTTTTGAAATATCACGAACCTTAAAGAATTCATCTCAGCAAGCCCAATTCCACCCATTCTTGGAAAGGAGATCTTAATGGCCGTCACCAAAGAAGTACAGCTTAAAGTCAGTAATCTCCATATGGCTTTCGGAGGTGTTCAAGCCCTGATGGATGTAAGTTTTGAAGTAAAGAAAGGTGAAATCTTCTCTGTCATCGGTCCCAATGGCGCCGGTAAAACGGTTCTTCTGAATTGCATCAATGGTCTCTACCACCCCCAAAGGGGCAAGGTTGAATTCGAAGGGAAAGAGATCACCCGATCAAGGCCCTATCAGAGAGCAAAGATGGGGGTTTCAAGGACATTCCAAAAACTTGAACTCTTTAAAGGAGCAACCGTGCTCGATAACATCCGACTCGGCCGTCATATTCATCTCAAAACAGGATTGCTAAGCGGTTCCTTTTATTTTGGGAAAACCGCCCGGGAGGAGATCGAACACCGTGATTTTATTGAAAGGGAGATTATTGATCTCCTCGAAATAGAACATATCCGAGATAAGATGGTGGGGATGCTTCCCTATGGACTTCAAAAGCGAGTGGAATTGGCAAGGGCTTTGGCACTCAATCCTAAAATTATTCTTTTAGATGAACCTCTTGCAGGTCTCAATTTGGAAGAGGTGGAAGATATGGCTCGATTTATCCTTGATATCAACGAAGAAGAAAGGTGGCAGACAACCTGTGTTCTTGTCGAGCATGACATGGGCGTGGTCATGGATATTTCCCATCGGGTAATGGCCCTTAACTTTGGCGAAATGATCGCAGAAGGAACTCCACCTAAGGTTCAGAACAATCCACAAGTGATTAAGGCCTATTTGGGTGAGGCGGAGGAACTCTATGTCACACGTCGGTAGCTGGAAAGAAATTGAGATCACGAAGGATTTGACCATCCCCAAACTCTGGCTGCAAGCTGTTCAGAAATATGGGGAGAAAAAAGTGGCCATGCGGGAGAAGGAGTTTGGAATCTGGATCCCCATCACCTGGAAACAATATTATGAAAACGTCAAGCGGATTGCCCTGGGAATGGTCTCTCTGGGCTTGGAGAGTGGGGATAAAGTCGCTATGATTGGCGACAACCGGCCTGAAGCCCTCTGGGCAGAGATGGCGGCCATGTGTGTTGGAGGTGTAGGAGTATGGCTTTTCCAGGATTCTCTCATCGATGAGGTAAAATATATCATCGACCATGCAGATGCAAAATTGATGGTGGGTGAAGGGCAGGAGGAAGTGGATAAATGCCTCATGATTAAAGATAAATGTCCCAAGCTCAAGAAAATGATTTGGGATGACCCAAAAGGGATGAGGGATTATGACGATCCTATTCTTATTGGCATTAAAGAATTAATGAAGATTGGCGAGGAAGTGGATAAGAAAGAGCCTGGACTCTTCGTAGACATGATCCAGAAAGGAAAGGGAGACGATATTTGCCTCCTTTTCTACACTTCCGGGACAACAGCCCTTCCTAAAGGGGCCCTCCTTACCCACTATAATATGTTGACCATGGGACAAAATTTGATGCGTGTGGACCCCTATTTTGAATCGGATGACTTCGTTTCCTACTTGCCTTTTGCCTGGATTGGAGAACAGATGATGTCGATCTCCTGTGGAATTCAGGCAGGGTTTACTCTCAATTTTCCGGAAGAACCTGAGACGGCTCAAGAAAACATTCGTGAAATCGGTCCCCACGTGATGTTTGCTCCTCCCCGTGTTTACGAACAGATGGTCCGAAATGTCCAGGTTAAATATTTAGATGCGAGCTGGTCCAAGAGGAAAGCCTACGAACTAGCGATGAAGATAGGCTATCATGTGGCCGAGTTGAAGTTTATGAAAAAGCCCGTTCCCTTTTACTGGAAAGCCCTCAACTATCTTTCCTATCTGGGCGTCCACAAGAAATTGAAGGACCATTTAGGGCTGTCAAGAATAAGGGACACTTATACCGGTGGAGCGGCCATGGGCCCGGACCATTTCCGGTTCTTCCATGCGATCGGAGTCAATCTGAAGCAGATCTATGGCCAGACAGAAATTGCTGGCATTTCAGTGCTTCATCGTGATGGAAACATTAAATTCGACACGGTAGGCATCCCCATTCCTGAAACCGAGGTCAAAATAACTCCCGATGGAGAGATCATCTCTAAGAGCCCTTCCGTTTTTATCGGGTATTACAAGATGCCTGAGGAAACGGCAAAGACCTTAAAAGACGGATGGCTCCATTCTGGAGATACGGGTTTCATTGATACCGAAGGGCATCTGGTTGTTTTCGATCGCACCAAAGATGTGATGATCTTAAGCGATGGGACGAAGTTCGCCCCTCAGTATCTTGAGACCAGGCTCAAATTCAGCCCTTATATTAGAGAGGTCTGGGCAATCGGGGACAAACGACCTTATGTCACCATAGTGATTTGCATCGACTATGCGGTCGTGGGCAATTGGGCAGAGGCCCGAAATATTGCCTACACCAGTTATCCAGAACTTTCTCAGATGCCCGAGGTTTACGAACTGGTTCAGAAGGAAATTATAAAGATGAATCGCGATCTCCCTCCCATTGCCCGTATTAAAAAATTTGTCAACCTCTACAAGGAATTCGATGCGGATGATGATGAATTAACCCGAACCCGAAAACTGAGAAGGGCTTTCGTTGAAGAACGGTATAAGGATATTGTGGATGGGCTCTACTCCGACGCGAAGAATGTCCACATGGACACTAACATCACTTATGAGGATGGAAGGGTGATCCATATTAAAACAGACATGAAAGTGATGGAAGTACCGTAATAAAACTGTCGGAATATTGGAATGATGGAAGATTGGAATAATGGGTTTTCCCAAGATTCCAGTATTCCAACATTCCATTCTTCCATGAGAAGATGGGAGGCTTTATGGAAATCTTTTTGCAGCTTTTAATTACAGGGATTCTGGTGGGGAGTATCTATTCCCTGGTGGCTCTCGGATGGACGCTGATCTATAAATGCTCAGGCGTCCTCAATCTGGCCATGGGTGAATTGACCTTGATCGGGGCATATGTCTGTCTGACTTTATACAGTTGGCATATCCCTTTTGTATTAGCTCTCCTCATCACTCTTATCATTGGATTCGCCTTGGGTATCTTAACGGAAATCCTCTTCTTGAGGCCGATGGTCGGAGAACCCGTGCTGGCGGTCATTATGGTCACCGTCGGTCTTGCCTTCTTCTTCAAGGGATTGGTGATGCTCGTATGGGGAACCGATACCCAGATCTTTTCTCCCGCCGTTTTCCCCATGAAACCTGTCATGATCGGCAACATTGTAATCGGCCAGGTCTTTATCTGGGCATTTGTGGCCTCCATCATCCTTCTTCTCGCTTTCGTCACCTTCTTCAAATATACAAAATGGGGACTTTCGATGCAGGCCACAGCCGATGATGAAATGGCCGCCCTCTCTCTCGGGGTCAATGCAAAAGTCGTCTATGCCCTTGCCTGGGCCATCGCCTTTATGGCCGCAGGGGTGGGCGGAACCCTGTTAGGAAATATCAACGGCCTCAATATCTCCGTGGGTTATCTCGGTTTACTGGTTCTGCCGGCGGTCGTTTTAGGCGGCCTGAACTCCGTTCCTGGGGCCATTGTAGGAGGGTTAGTGATTGGTGTCATCCAGAACTTAGCAGATTTTTATATCAGTCGTTTTACTCCTGGCGGGGTTAAGGATGTTTTTCCTTTTGCAGTCATGGTCATCATTCTTCTTTTTAAGCCTTACGGGCTCTGGGGCTGGGTACGAATCGAACGAGTCTAACGAACTTATCGTGAGGCGTAAGGCGTTAGGCGCAAGGAGGGTCTCAAAGAACCCGGATTTGGAATCTTGATTTGTCTTTTACCCCTGGCGCCTTACGACTTGCGCCTTACGGCATACATTTGGAGGTTTTTATGGGTTATCGTCCTTGTGGTGTTTATCATCAATTCTATCGTCAGGACCACGCATGGTGGCAGACCAAATTTGTCTGGGGAAAGATGATCCTATTGTTGATCGTCGTTTTCTTCCTCTTTCCGAAAATTTCCGGAATGTACCTCATCTCGATTGCCAATGTGGTTGGTTATACCATTCTCTCGGCAATGGGAGTCCAATTGCTCATCGGCTACTGTGGTCAGATCACCCTCGGACATTCCGCTTTTCTGGCGATGGGAGCCTATACCTGTACGCTACTGATGCTTCAACTTCATATC
>Ga0209164_1004373_pt1 | contig 12714 bp, 11 predicted proteins | sample MTBNYHSulfiMetaG_FD_187458 | JGI IMG/M metagenome (GOLD analysis project Ga0209164, IMG submission 187458) | Enrichment culture microbial communities from rom New York Harbor, USA that are MTBE-degrading - MTBE-NYH (New York Harbor Sulfidogenic)... | ecosystem: Environmental > Aquatic > Marine >...
TCATGATTTAATTGCCGCATACCTGATCCAGGTATATTTTTAGATTTTTATCTACAATATTATACCAAGTATATTCCATGCTATTGTTACGTATTTTTACTGAATCAAAAAATAATCTATTTTTTAATATTGTTTTCAGCCCAGTGTAAAAATCTTCTGCCGTATCGCCTATTAAAACACCGTTTCCCTGGTTGATAACCTTCCTATTTTCTGATGTATTAGTGGCAACCACAGGCATGCCGGACAAAAGGTATTCGTAGGTTTTGGTAACCGGCTGTACATCATAATAATCGGTCAAAGGAACATATGAAATTCCGATATTTGAGCTTTCAAAAAATGGCGTTAATTGATTATGTGGTATCTGTCCGGTAATTTTAACAATTTTTGAAATGTCATATTTATCAACTATGTTGCGTAAAGAAATTTCTTCGTTATCAAGACCACTACCGATAATGGTGTAAGTAATGAGAATTTGATTTTTAAATTCATCGTAAAACTTTTTGAATCCATGAATGGTGATATCAATATTTCTGCTGTGCAGAGTCCCCACATAGAGCAGGTTCAATTCTTTGAAAGTTTTATTCTTGTTCGATATCACATCTGCGCCTAATGGCAGGATGTGAGCCCTATCGGAAATATCGAGTTTTTGAGCAAGGCTTTCAGAAATCACTGTGACATTCTTATAAAATCGGATTTCAAATTTTAGCCTTGCATCATGAAGTTTACGAATAATTCGGTTCTTATGGACCGATCCAGTTCGAATATCGAGTACATAGTTGTAGGTTGGCTTGAGCAGGCGTAATGCCAGTGAAACTATTTTGAAATATTTGATAAAAACTATTGTTGGATCATGCCGAAATTCCTTGAACGCATAACGAAGAAATCTCAAACTTCTGGTAACCATATTGCCACGTCTGTTCACATAGATTACTTTCACCCTTGGCAAATCAATTTTCGGTAAGCTATGATCCCAACAAAGATATGTAATGAAATATTTGTCAGATAAATATTTGCAATAGTAGTATGTATCGATGTGATACCCAAATTGAATAGAATTTATTATCAATAAATTGTTTTTCATTTTAGAAGATTGTTTTACGTCTCTTATATGATGCAAATTGCACAGATGCAAAAAAATAAGAAAGAATTAAAGCAGAAATAGGTGATTGCAGTACAGGCATGTAAAATGATAACAAAAATAAAGAAACTAAAATTATAATATAACTTGTACGTATATTTTCTTTGTCAACATATTCTATATTTTTATGTGCTGAAACGAACAAATATGATAACAAGAAAAGGCCTATAACCCCATTTTCTGCAATGACTTTAGAAAACTGAGTCCGGCCAATACCGACGAGTGGACCGAATTCAAAGTAGTATGTTCCATGCTTTCCCAGCAAATTTGCATTTGACACGCTCCCGCTACCACGTCCTAGCAATATTGTTTGAAAATTGTTTGAGATTAATCTTGTCGCCTCATAAACAGCTCTGGCACGTCCCATTGACCCAGTTGAACCCATGCCGCTGATTCGTGGCTCTCTCATATAATATGAGACGACATAATCAGGTGAGAATTGCATCTTAATATCATAATTAGCTTTCCAAAAAAAATTATAGAAGAGAAATCCTGTTATCAAAAGCAAGGAACTCATCAAAACGGTGGCTTTAATCGGATCGATTTTTGTTTTTTTGCGGATGGAAGCCCACAGAAAAACAGCACCAATCATAAAAAGTACCAAACCTGTTCCTGTTCGAGATTTTGAAAGCAAAAGTGGAACAAGAAGAAAGAACAACAGATAATAGGTATTAAGTCTAAAGAGATCTTTGTTTGTTTCAAGCTTATAGTTAAGCAACAACCCTATGTTTAAAATTGTTACAAAAACCAGTGATCCGTAATTATTAAAAGTTCCGGTAACAGAATCAAGAGTTCTGTAGGCTCCCCCATCTGCCAATATAAACTGAATGATTGAAAATGGTATCTGTAAAAGGCCGACAAAAACAAGTCCTTTGATAAAGGATTCCATAGAAAGTTGAAGTATGGAATAGTAATAAATCCCAAAGAACAACACAATCATGATAAAATAATATCGCAATTCATATAAACCAAGTATCATATTCTCCTGGTTATATATGTTCGACGAAACAGTTAATCCTATAAAACCAAGGATAAAAATGAGCATTGAGTATGAAATATTCTCAATCTTTCGGATTTTAATATTGCGCATCATAAAATCCAAAATAATCCTTACTGCTAAAAGCATTGCAAAAAAATAGAGAATGCGGCCCAGGTAGTCCGAGGCACCAAAATAACGAGTAAACCAACTAAACTGAAAAATGCATAAGAAAATTAAAAGATAAGTTGCAGTTTTAGGACGGAAAAACATCAATAATGCATAAATCAAACCGACAATCACAAATATAAGTTTAATTATATCCATTAAAAATTTATCCCGAAATTCACTCTGTTTAGGTTGCAAACATGCTGTAATTTGAAATTATTTTGCATACGTACGTGGCAACAATTTATCAAATACTTTTATAATTAATTCCATATTTTTTAACGAATGGTGCTGCACCGCATATTCTCTTGCCTTCCGCCCCATCTGTTCGCGCAATTCATGATCCTTAATCAAACGTTTCGTGTTGCCCACTAATTTTTCAAAATTCCCGGTACAGCAAAAGCCTATTCCTTCCCGCTCGATGATATGGTCCGGGTCAACTTGTAAGCTTACAACTGGCACCTTTCGCATCCATGCCTGGATAAAGGTGTTGCTGAAGCCTTCTGACTGACTAGTGTTGGCGAGAATGTGGCTCTGTGTAAGAAGGTCGTTCACCTTATCATTTGGAAGTTCGCCCATTACCTCAATATTATTGTTCTTTGCCATGCGAATGAGGGATTCATATCGATCAGTGGTGCGCCCGAGCATGATGCAACGAACATTTGATAGTTTTCCAATTATTTCAGCTAATTTAACAAAGATTTCTGGTTGTTTGATTGGTTTAAAGTTGGCAATCCAGAGCACTTTAATAATATTTGTTTTTGAAGGAGTATTCTTTGGAATTGGATGTCCATTAGGTATAACGACTGCGCCAAGTCCGTGATTCTGCATTAGCTGATCTGCTTGAAATTGCGATTGTGCAATTATAATGTCAGCCTTATTCAAGCCATACAGCATAAGCTTATATTCAGGGATCAAGTAAGGTTTTTTCCAAAGACCACTACAAATTTGTACATCCTTGTCACGTGCAATATGGAAAACTAATCGACAATTATGATTATTAGTATAATGGGCTGCAATTCCTGTAAAGGAATGTCCGCAACGTTGGTAAATGATATCAGGTTGAATTTTATTGAAAAGGTTTAGAACCCGGAAGGCATATGGATATTTAATATTTCCAAATTTCCGGTAAAAAAATTTACATGATAATGGATGTAAAATTATTTTTAAATAATTGTCGCAAACTGCTCCATTTGATATAAAACAATAGTGTGTTTCCCAGCCTGTATTTCTGGTTAATTCAGCTAGTGAATATGCTTGTAGTTCAGCACCACCCTGATTTTGCTCAAAATAACTTCCAAGCAAGAAAAGTATTTTCTTTCTTTTGCTATTAATCATAAATAGGATGAAAATTATTGATTATAAAGTTCACAAAAAAATCTAGAATTAATTTCTATATTTCATAATATGGTGATTTGATTTTAGATTCTTGTGTTCCAGTTTGGCTGCCCGACAGGAAGTTATTTTTAAACTTTTTAAAAAAGCCGATCTTTCTTATTCGATTAAGCTTATAAATACTTTCAACAAACAAATTGCCTTGTTTCCACATTGTCTCTTTAACCGATCTCAGTTCTAAATAAATTTTTTTAACTTCATGCCAATTTGGATAAAAATAAATTTGATCTAATTTATATTTTTGGAATCTATTTCGGTCATAATATTCATTCATTAGCAAATTAACATTTTCCAACGGATCAAAAATAATATCGTACAGCTCTTCCGTTTTATTTCTTTTGTTAAAAATATATTTGTAATTGTTTTTTATAATGGCCAATTTTCTGTTCTCTTGCAAAAAGTACTGTGTGTCAGAATAAATATATTCAAGTTTTTTTAAACTATTATTTAATATAATATCTTTAAGCTGGATATTGCTCGTCGGATATTCAACATATTCAAGATTATTAATCCTCGGAGTTATGAGTGGTATTTTTATTGCTCCTTCATATAGGTGAAAACCATATACTGGTATATTTTTCTCTATGTTCATATGACCATGATCTGAACTTATATAAATAGAAGTATCTTGCGATAACTTTCTGATTTGTCCAATGATTTTATCGAACAGATCAATATCAGACCCATAAGAAGCCCTTCCTTTAAGAACATGCGGTAAATGCAGCCATATGAAAACTGGTTGTTTAGTCATTGAGCTGCGAACATGCTCTAAAATCAATTTTAAGGTGTTCTCTGCAACTGTATCGCTTATCTTTATACTATCCTTACGATGCGGTCCTACGTGCTGGGCAATGGGTATATTATGAAATTGTGTATTTTTTCCATAAACCATTGAGTAAAGGTAAGATGTTTTGAACCATGACTCGTCCCATATGACATGGCATGCATATCCTTTTTGCTCTAAAATTGAAAATAACGTTTCCGTCTGTTCGAATGGTTTTACTTTAGAATATTGCTTCCTATTCATCTCATGAGAAAATAAACCAGAAAACATAGCAGTATAAGACATGGCTGAAGAAGGAGCCGCCGTATAATGCCTCTTAAATACAGTTCCATTTTTAGCTAATTCTAGAATATTGGGAGTCTTCCAGTACTTTTGGCCGTAAGGTTCAAGGTAATCTGCCCTCAAAACATCTTTACTGATCAAGATAATTGAATCATTCATTTAAAAAGTAACCGTGTTATTTTTCTTTGATTAGATTTAATTATTTGCATTTTTTTAAAAATGAACACTACATCTTATTTCTTCTTTAATACCTGTTGAAGAAATACCTTGTGTCCGAGGCAGATAAATTGTTTTACAATATCCTGCAAGTTGGAAATCAAATTTTCCCTTCCAGTCGTCGCCCATTACTAAAATATCAATATTATAATTTTGTATATCAGACAATTTCTGATCCCAATTTGTCTCGGGTATAACTTGGTCAACATATTTATTTGCCGCTACAATTGCTGAACGATGTTCAAAGCAATAAACTGTTTGTTTATTTTTTTGTTTTTCATTAAATTCATCAGTAGAAACTGCAACAATAAGATAATCTCCCAATTCTTTTGCTCGCCTGAGTATTTCGAGATGCCCGAAATGGAAAAGATCAAAAGTGCCGTAGGTAATAACTCTTGTCATTTGAACAATCCTTTAAGTTTTATGGCTCAACCAAATATAACGTAACGGTCTTATGAAGATATAGATTATATTTTGATAATTTCTATATCTCGAAAACAATATACGTTAGAATTGACATATTCACAAATTCAACTCCATCGATTCATTTATCAATGAAATGTTTTTTTAATATTAAATTTATTGATTTTTGAGCTGGAGAGAATAACTTGCTACATCCAGGGATTAACCATGGAAATGAGATGTATGTAGCGCCAAAAATCAAGGCTTGAGTCAAAAACGAAACAATATGACTATCAAAACTATAAAAGATTTTGAAAGTGATTGTAAAAATACTGCTTAAAATACAAAACAAAATCGGCAATTTTAATGATTTGAAAAACAAATCCGACAATGTAATCGGGCTGTCATGGAAAGCATATAAATTCAAAGGGATAAATTTAACTATCGCACATATACTCAAAGCAATCGCTACACCCAATGCACCCCAGTAAATGCCAACAAAAATAGCAGCAATTGTAACAATTGAATCTATAGTGTTACATACCATTATCCGCCTGGCTCGTCCTAACGGAATTGTGGCCCAACCTTTCGTGAGATCAAGGGCTTGCACATATGCCGCGGGAGCAAGCGCCTGAAATAAAACGACAGTGCCGTCCCAACCAGGGCCCAAGAAAATTGGGATTAAGTCTTCTGCGACAATTACAAGAAATGTGATAACCGGTATTGTCATGCATGCAAGCAATGCAATGCCTTGGTAATAAACTGATTGAAACCGCTCTCTATCATCCTGCAAACGGCTCAATGCCGGAAATGATACTGAGGAAACGGGGTAATTCAATTGATTCACGGGGAGCATCAACAGGCTGAACGCTTTGGTATAAAGCCCCAAGGTCGACGGACCGGCTAAGGAACCGATGAGTATTTTATCAACCAAGCTCCTTGCCTCTCTTGCCAATCTGCTACCGCTAATATAAACACCAAAAGTAATCATATCCTTCACCCCGGTCCCTCGACGCGGCAAACCGGGGCGCCATGGTATAAATATCCACAGTATCACACAAGTGGCTACGTGATTGATAATATTTTGCCAAACCAATGCCCAATAGCCAAAACCCTTGAAAGCCAGAATGACAGCGACAGCGATACCTAGAAAATTCCCTCCCAAGCCGGATGCCTGGACAAGCCAGAATTTCATGTGACGTCTGGCCAGTGCCTGATGCTGCACAGTCAAACAGGAAAAAAATGCAACTAATGAAAGCGCGGCTGCAATTGGCGGTAAGCGGGCATCATTATAAAACTTACCTATCAACGGAGCCGCGCTAAATATCACCAGTACAGCCACAAAACCAAAACCACAATTTATCCAAAAAAGATTGCTGACCTGTTCATGGGTGATATCTTTTTTTTGCACAGTCGCCATAGACAGGCCCATTTCTCTGAAAACCAGCACAAAACCGAGAACCGCCATAACCATGGCTACAAGCCCGAAATCTTCCGGAAGAAGCAGCCTGGCCAGAATCGCGGTGGAACCGATGGATAGAATTAAATTCAACATGCGAGCAACACCCACCGCAGTACCGCCACGTACGGTTTTTTGGGCAAGGCTGTTGGTTAAATAGGATGTATCGAAAAAATTCTTCATATAAAATTAAGCAGTTTGGAGAAGTTGACGGTACATATTCATATGTTTCTCAGCCACTCTTTTTCTGGCATATTGGGCCGCTTGTTTCTTGGCATTTTCGCCGAGTTCCTGTCTTTTGCCAGGGTTATTTAGCAACTCAATAATCTCATCGGCAAATTGCTCATTCCCACCATCAACCAAAACTCCATTCCAGTTATTTTTAATCAGTCCGTTTGCGCCTTCGGCATTCATCGCAACCACCGGTTTACTGGAAGCCATGGCCTCTACCGTAACCAACCCAAAACTTTCTATTTTTGATGTCATCGCATAAACGTCCGCAATCTTGAAAAAATTGGCGATGAAATCAGTAGGCGCATACTTTTTATGCCGATACTCTACTCCTGCAGGCAAGGCTTCTTCAAAAAACATCACAGAATCGGTAATATCCAATTGTGCTGCAACCACTTGCAAGCTGGAGATTTCTCTTCCGACAAAGAGACATGCAACAGGATAATTTTTGTCTTTGATAATTTTGACAATCTCTAACAGTGCCTCGAATCCCTTTTTGGGATGGTTTCTGCCAACAGCAAGTAAAACAGGTACACTGGAATCAATGTTAAAATCTGCTTTCGATACCTGGGTTGGCTGAGCGAGAATGTCGTAGGCGATCGGGTTGGCTATTCGAGCTATTTTATCCTCGCTGACCCCCAACCTTTTGTATTCAGAAAATATGTCCTCACTGATGGCAATCAGTTTATCGACATTCTTCATGGTATAAATAATCTTGTCTTCAATCTGAGGATCAAGCCGCAAGCCGTACTTTATGGTTTCATCCTTTTGAATGTCGATTCCATGGCTGGTAATAACAATTGGCGTATTAATGCCGAGTTCCTGTTTCAGTTTGACGATTTCATAGCCGGTGGGGAAAAGATAATGAACATGAATGATGTCTGGCTTGGTTTGAAAAATGAGTTTTTTAAGTTTGTATTTTTTATATTTCTCATAGGCTTTGTTGAACCTACCCAAGCCTCTGATGGGAGCCATCCGCCTTAACGTATAATCACAGGCCAGCGTTTCGGAGGACTTATAAAATGTGCCAACAGTTACATCCGCGCCTATGTGAGCCAATCCTTCCGCGAGGTGATGTACGACAAGTTCGGCCCCTCCGATTCGAGGTAAAAATGCACCCGTGTACATTAAAATTTTCAATATCCCACCTGCTTATTTTTCAATACCGATTTGATTTCCTCCATCCGTTGATGAAATGTATGCCGGACCCGCCCTGATATTGCCGACTTATCCGACCAATCTATCTCCAAACCTTTTTTCCAATATGTATCGATCAAATCATCTGGAATATTTTTATTTGCATCATAACGCCAGACCATTCGAGCAATTCCCAGGCGTTCAAACAGGTCCCGGCCTTTACTGTTTTCTTCAGGGTAAAAATAATCAGGTTCTACAAGCATAACTGGCGCTTTGCTTTGCTTTAAAGTCAATATACTGCCGTGGAACCTGTCCGTTATCATAAATGATAATTTTGAATAGACACCGAGTCGTTCGCTATAAGTCCACTTCGGGTTTGCCCCTATTTGACTGTCAATTGTAGGACCTAAAAGATTAATGACCGTGTATCCTTTTTCCCTGAGCTGCTTAGTTGAAGCTTCCTTCAATGCGTGGCTGCTCACTGCAACACCGGCAATTTTTTTGGAATTGAGAACAGCATCATTGGGCTGCCTCACTATATCTGAAAAATCATACAGCAAGGTTGGGTCTGGCATATAATGAATCCGATCATCACTGACACCGCTTTCAGTAAGGTATTTTAGTGTGGCATGATCCCGGATTGAGATATAATCAAACGTTTCGATATAGCAAATGAGCTTCTCCCATATATCTTTTGAGACAAATTTTGGACCGCCTTTGTCCATGGAGGCTGCAAAGGATATTTTCTTTACATTGGTTGATTCCGGCAGGAAAAAGATATTTGGTGCTCTTGGTGCGCCACCGTTGGGTCGGGTATCCCAGACCGTATCACTCCCGACAAATATGGCGTCATAACCCTTTCTTGCAAGCCATTGCTCCGCAAAATGGCATTCATCCGGGCCGGTCAAAGGATCTGAAAGTTGAAAATGATTTTTGATAAATTCATCAAGGCTCTTTTTTTTGAAGTATTTTGATCTGTCAAATGCGACAAAAGGAGATTTTTTGGAGAGGCGCAGGCATTTCCTTTTGCGCTGTATATGCTTTGGCTGATAATCAATCAGCTCTACCTGATCGTTGGGGAAGTATTGTTTGAGCAAACAATACAGGCAATAGGCCTGTAGTACCGAGCCGTCATTGATTTCCCGGTGAAATGTCAGAATACCGATTTTCATTATCGCATTGCCCGTAGTGCCAGATAATAAAGGGCGGTGAGATCCTTGGGATCCTTTTCCTCAATATGGCTTAAAAGCTCTTTATCAGTAAAAACCAAGGGGCAAGAACCCTTAATGCCGGTAAAAATGTCTCCGGTTACTTGCCAGAGGGACTTGATCGGGCCATAATTATGATTTTTATCGATAAATTGGCCGCATTCGGTGAAAAAACAAGTGTCAGGGTGGTCGATCCAAATATCGGGCAATAGATCACGCCGGAAAGCTTCAGGATAGCATTGCCGATAGGGATGAGCATTAAACCCATGCCGCTTTGCTTCATGGCTGCCATTCAGGGCGTCGACGATTTCTTTCACCAGGGCCTTGGCCCTATCAATATCCTTAACCGGACCATTGAATCTTGCATCATTGATAAATATGCCCGGAACATACCTGGCCCCAAAGGCTAATGTTTTCTGCCAATCAGGTATAACTTTCAAAGGGGCGCTCGGGTTCAACTTGTTTTTGAAAAGTCTGAAACGAATTTCTTCAGGAACAACCCTCCTGAGTCCAGCTTTGATTGTGTTTTTGCCTTGCCTTGTCAACTCTTCCTTTCGGCGTATCACCTGTAAATGACCAGTTTGCTGCAAAAAGGTATTTACATTAACTGTATGAAGAAAAGGGGCTTGACCATGATCTGCGGTCACAATGAAATGCTTAGGGTCAAGCTCTTCAAACAGGCGGCGCAGTTCCATGTCAAAAAGCATGTATAATTCAATTATCTTCTGCTGGATACGATTGGCAGGTTGGCAACCGTTCGCAATCAGGGCTTCAACTTCGCTCATGGCTACATACTGAACCCTGCTTAAGGCCATATAGGCTAAAAACCCTGCCGAAATCATCTTCTTCTTGGCTAAATGAAGGTATGCAGAAGTACGCCTGTGAACCATGGCCTTCAACAAATCAAAGTAAAGATCAATATTATGGATTCCGGAACTCTTCAGGCGAATATCAAAGACATACTCGTTTTTAAGGAGAATTTCTCCAATATCATCTGAGGATGCAACTCCGTGCGGGACATTCCCCAGACCCTTTTGGGCCAGACCCCCGCCTGCCCCGGAGACAAAAAAACCATTATTGAGTTCCGGTGCGGGAAAGGTTGATGGTACGTTCATGAATCCAATGGAATGGCCAAGCTTTTCCAAGGCCGTCCACAAAGGTATTATCTTGGGATTTTGTAAAAAGTCTTCACTTCTGAAACGTTGAGTAAAATCATGGCTTCCATTCAACACCGGTTTACTGTAAAAGGCACCGGTTTCCCGGCCTGTGAATCCGGATAGCATTTCAGCCCAGCCCCTGCTCCATAGGTCTTCTTTAAGTTCAAGCAGAGCGTTATTGCCAAGGAATGATTGCAAAAAGGGCATTGGCATTGCTCGAACAATGCGTTCATCGCCCCCATCAATGCCAACAATGAGTAACTTCATTCGCAATTTCGATTGCATTTACAAAATAGATCCAATTGGTCCGATGTTATCTTCAACCCAGTACCAATCCTGTTTAAAATAATGGTTTGCCTTTTCAATTTGCAGTTCGGTGACCACATCACCACCAAATAAAGAGAGAAAACCAAAATGATTTCTGATTAATTGTGCTGGAGTTAAGCGCAACATATATAACAAGCCACGAGACCTTTGAAAAAATATTTTTCTCCGGTGTTCGTCATAGGCAGGTTCTTGAAAGGAGTTAAAAAATCGCAAGATTCGTGCTTGCAAATTTTTGACGCTTGGATTGATTTCTCGTTGATGTACAGGTTTAATGAATTCACACCCGATAAAATCAGAGAGCAAGTGCAAAGTAGCGTCTGGTTCTTTTCGTAACCCATTGTAGTTAATTATTAAAATTTTTGATCTAAAATGATATTTTATTGTTGCAACAAGGTCTTTATAAATTAATCCTGCTCTTTCTACCAAACAATCACTTTCTGTGTTAAAAAAATTATCAAAATCTGCAGTTCCACCTAGATGTAGATATTGTCGGTACATGCTAGAAAGCCATTCACCATGTTGGCGGACAACAACAATAATATTTGCCTCAGGCCACAAGTTGGAAAGTATATGTAATCTGTGGTGGCGACTATTAAGCCATCCTTTTGGTCCCTGAGAAACAATTTTTACAGGTGCTCCCTGGAATGCTTCATGACTTAACAAAAGCTTGCCAGCTGTAGCGTTCCAAACATACTTCTTAAATGTATCAGTACCTCTAAAGTAATCACATCCACCAAGACAAGGAAAAACACTTTGTTGTAAAAATGAAGACCCTGTTTTTTGGAGTCCAACATGAATATAGACCTGCTTGGCCATAAAGTACTCCTAAACAAAAAGAAGGCCAATGCCTCCTTTGAATTTCAATAAAAGATATCCCTTAATAAACGATCTAATCCTTTGAATGTGCGATTAATCAAACGATACTTGTACCAAAGAGGGGGCAAGTCTTTGCTTGACTCTTGTTTTGTATTAATTTTAATTTCAAACAATTACCATCCGTTTGCCCGGCTCTGCCCGACCCAGGCTTCGCCCGGGAGTTGGCAGTTGGCAGCGCCCCACCCCGCGCTTGCGGGGACGGATGAGGAGACTACCATAAAAGTCTCAAGAGAATTAACAACGGAAGCGAATTTTCAACCCGATTTACCCTTACCTATGTCCTTGATTTTTCGTTATGCTAGTCATGAGTGAGCTGAAAGCTCCAAACTTAAAACCTCTTACCGCGCACCTCGCACCTCAAAGAGTTTCAGCGGCAATCACAAAAAAAATCTGCGCAATCTGCGTAATCTGTGGATAGAAGCGTTTGGCCTGTACCTTCTTACTCACTGCAGCACACGGTTCTCCCCACCGCGGCAATCGATTTGCCTGCGGACAACTTTGTCGCCTTCCAGGAAGAGTGATAGGGCCTTTTTCTGAATACAGTTAGTCAGGTGGCTGTAGCAGGACTCGCTCCGGCAGAAGCTGTTGCCTTCCTTTTCCACCCCGAATTCACATTGCATGCAGGTTTTCAGTTTCATTTTTCATTTCACTCATGTAATGAAGGGGTCAAGTCTTTGCTTGACTCTTGTTTGTAATGAGCTTGAGCGGTAATCACAAAAAAATCTGCGTAATCTGCGTAATCTGTGAATATATTTGGGCTCATCTTCCATGAAACGGGAATAAAAAGGGGTCAAGTCTTTGCTTGACTCTTGTTTATCTGCAACCGCAGGGAGATTTCTCAAATCCGCAGACAGTCTCGTCTCCAATAAAATACCTGATCTGTGAAATCTGGGTAATCTGCGGATAAAAACTTAATCTCTCCACAGATTACGCAGATTACGCAGATTTTTTCTGAGCG
>Ga0209164_1004374_pt1 | contig 12711 bp, 7 predicted proteins | sample MTBNYHSulfiMetaG_FD_187458 | JGI IMG/M metagenome (GOLD analysis project Ga0209164, IMG submission 187458) | Enrichment culture microbial communities from rom New York Harbor, USA that are MTBE-degrading - MTBE-NYH (New York Harbor Sulfidogenic)... | ecosystem: Environmental > Aquatic > Marine >...
TTTTGAACTGCCGATAAAGTCCCAAAAGGCTTGTACGATGTTTGTGATAAACGAGTGCTTCGGGAATAAATTTTATCTTCAGTCCGAGCTTTTTCTGCATCCGCCAGGATATTTCGCCATCCCCACCAGATATCATCTCAGGAATGAAAAGACCAATTTTTTCAAAAACATCCTTACGGTATGCTGAATTCGCTGTTTGGGTATAAGGCAGATAGGAACAATTTAATGTTCCCTTCTGTCTTAAAATTCCCATGCGATCAGAGAACCTTTCAACAAGCGTTACCGGTTGATATGCTTCTATTTCACCAGCAAAACACCCTATTGTTTCGTCTTCCCAATCTTGTACTAAATATTTCAACCATTCCGGAGTTACAATACAGTCCGAATCGGTAAAAGCTATGAGATCACCTTTGGCTTCAGTTATACCTTTGTTCCTTGCCGCATAAGAACTCTTTATAGAATTTTCAAATAAAACCTTTGCACCATTTTTTTTGGCTATATCAACACTTGCGTCAGTTGAACCGTTATCAACAACAATAACCTCGTATTTATCGTTAGGATAATCGATTTTGTTGACTGACTCAAGGCACATACCGAGTGTAGGCTTTGCATTGTAGACGGGAATGATGATGGAGATGGAAGGAGGCGAAGTCAAGTCTTTACCATTTCTCCAGTAAGACATCTCATGATGGGATTTCTCTTCAGTACAACTATCAAAATTCTTATCATGTTTTTTCGATTTCTTTTTGCAAATATAGATGTCTTCATTGGGAACCAGCCCATATCGCTTGATATTTTCTTTATTTAATGTCCTTACATAAGTATCAACTGTGACATCGAACCCTGCCTTTTCCAACCTTTCCTTGAAAACCCCATCAAAACCGTAGAGCCTTACGTGATCTTTTTGGCCGAAATTTTTTTCCCTTTCTTCAGGAGTTGTAATATTAGGATTCTCTAAGGTTTTTTCTCCCCACATTGGAACCTGAAGTATTGCCCAACCAGAAGGCTTTAAAACCCTGCAAAGCTCGCTCATCGCTTTTAGATCATCAGGTATATGTTCTAGCACATGACTTGCGTAAATGACATCGAATGAATCATCTGGAAACTGGATATCTGTGATATCCATCTTTACCATCGCTGCTGGGGAATACAGGTCAGCACTTAGGTAATCTACATTCGATAGTGTTCTAATTTTTTCAGACATGAGATGTTCGGGTGCAACATGGAGCATCTTCAAATTATCTTTAAAGAGGTTTGTCTTCTCTTTGAAATAAAGCCAGATTGCCCTGTGCCTTTCGAGAGATTTGCATACCGGGCACAGAGCGTTAGGCCTTAGCTGTGCGAGAGGGTTCATTCCAAATGGGTAGAAGCACTCCACCTTACTTCCACAAAGAAGGCATTCAAATTGTGTACTTTTTGTCAAAAAGAAACTCCCTTTTCTACAACAACCTTTTTTAAAACGTTTTAACTTTATTTTGAGGTTAAGCCATACTCAGGTTCAACTGCGTCTTGCCTGCGCTTGACTCAAAACGTTTATAATTTCCGCGTTTTGTTTGCCATCAACCCCGTACCCCCTATGTCTATAAAGGTACTGCGCAATATGCTTTACCTTTGCAATTTCTTCCAATTTTAATGCAATATCCTGGTAAATGCATGACTCAAGGTCTGGATCAAACCCCACTGTTTGACCAAAACATGACTTGCGCCACATCATTGAAAATAACTCATTCTGTCCAGAAAGAAAAAGCTGTGCATTGTATGGGAGTGACTGGACCGGGATTTCTTTGCCGTCCCTTTCCTCATAATGTGCACCGTAAACAAGCCCGACCGAAGGCTCGATTTCCAAAACAGATGACATCGCTTCGAGCGCGTTTGGTAAAAGTAAATCTCCTCCCTCCAACGGACATATATACTTTCCGCGGGCATAAAGGACAGCTACATTGCACGCTTCTGCTTTGCCCTTGTAGGCCTGGCTCAATAATCTTACCTTTGGGTGATAGCGATACTTCTCCAAAATCTCACGCGTTCCGCCTTTTGAACCAGCCTCAACAATTATCAATTCAAAGTCCTGATGCGTTTGCAGAAAAACGCTTTGGATAGAATCTTCGATTGACTGCTCCGCATTGTACGCATAGATATAAACGGTAATAAGTGGACACCGGGTCTTTTCTTCAAGCATTTTGATATTGACAGGATTACTCATCGCGTCATTATACGGATGTTCTATATGATAGATGCGGGCCCGCGGATTTGAGACAAGATACCGCACTTTCGCCAGCAAGCGGAATGCGAGTTCCGTGTCTTCCTGCCCATAAGCCTTGAATTTTTCATCGCTCCCGCCCACGCCGATATAATCCATTTTTCTGCATGAAACAAGGGTTCCATGAAAACCGCCCCATACCGAGTTCTGCTTTCTGAAAACAGAATTATTAAATAAAACATTCTTTCTCCAGTTCCTCACTTTTTCAGATACCCCTTTATCCTCTACCATTGGCAGTTCGCGAAGGGCTTCTATTGCCTGGAGCGACGACACATTTGCTTCATCAAATTCCCCTTCAATGCGGTGGCGGAAACCAACTACAGCAATGGAATCAGAGACATGATAGTACTTCATATGTTCCAAGATGTATTCTGGACTGGGTATGGTGTCGGCGTCGACGAAGCACAAGACATCACCCTCACTTAACGCAACTCCCTCATTCCTTACCTTAGCAAGCCTGAAGCCTAGGTCTTCTTGAGTATAGAATTTTAATTTATAAGTAACCTTGCTGATTAAGCCCTCAATCATTTCCTTTGTGCCGTCGCTTGAACCGTCATCCGCGACAATGACCTCGAAAAACTTTTTAGGATATTTCTGATGCTCCCATGCGAGAAGATTCAGCTTCAACGTTTCTTTCTGATTATAAGACGAGACGATTATACTCGCTTTGAGATTCGTATTACCCCCCCAGGTCTCCACTCTCTCTTCAATTTCAGAATAATCATTTTGAAAAAATCTGTTTCTAAATTGTTTTTCCTTTGGAGGCCAAACCGGGTTAATAACATTAGTGTTATTAGAAACTACTATATCACTGTTTATTAACTTCCAAATATTAACTAATTTAGTCACTTGTGTCTTTATATTAAATTCATCCAATATCCTGTTTCTTCCATTTTTTCCCAAGACTTCCCTTAATTTGGGATTATCCATTAACTTCATCAACGCATCCGCAAGGGCCTTTTCGTCCTTTTCAGGAACCAGTAATCCGCTCACACCATCTTCGATGAGTTCGGGGATGCTTGCCACAAATGTCGATATGACTGGTATTTCCTTAGCCATGGCTTCTTGAAGGGTCAGCGGACAGACATCCCTGTCACCACTGTCGCTTACAATACAGGGCAAGACAGCGATATCACATTTATCCATAAGAGAATCACATTTTTCATTTGTCATTTCGCCAAGGATTGATATATTTCTTTCCAGTTTCCACCGTCTGATACAATCATCAAGCGCTACCCTCTCGGGTCCGTCACCTACAATAAATAGGTGGGCATCAGGAAATTGCTCAAGAACAATCTTCATCGATTTAATCAGATAAATAGTTCCTTTCTTCTTTACAAGCCGTCCGATAGTAATAATGTTTAAACCTCTTGTCGAATCAGATGAAAGGCGGGGAGGAAATTTTTCAATATCTATCGTGGCCCTGACAATTTTTATCCTGTCATCTTGATAGAAGCCTGTAACATTCATCAAATACTTTTTATTATATTCCGAAGGGGTTATTACCACAGAGGCAGCGTTCATAAGGTATTTCAACTTTTCCACATCTAAAAAACTGACATCGAAAATCTCATAGGCGTGTGCCGTAAAAGTAAAAGATTTTTTTAAAATTAAGGCGACCTGTGCACCTATCTCTGCCGCCTCGGCCGCAAAGTGCGAATGAACTATGTTGATATCACTATATTCTTTCAGAATAGATTCCGACTCAAGTGTTATTTGCGGCTCTCCTTGAAGGAAATGCACCCTTTCCAACAATTGATATCTCAGTATATTCGCATTAACGATTTTTTCTCCAGGATTAAATCTTGCGAGAATACGGACTTCAATACCCATTTTTAACAGTTCGACAATTTCATTGAGAACAAAAGTTTCTGAGAGTTTAGGAAACGAGTTAAGTACATAAAGTACTTTGAATTTGTTATTGCTGGGTTTATTTATAGAATTTGAATCAGAATTTGAACGTGCTATTGAAACGGGTTGAACATTTTGAACATTATGACATACAAGTCGTCCAGTAGTTTCGTACGGCTTTCTAATAAACCCACTAATGCATCTTAGCGGCGCCGTAATTTTCCAACACCTTGAATTATATAACGACTGTATCTGCTCGTCTCTTTGCCTTACCTGATCTTTAAACCGCGTTATCTGCTCCTCTTTCTGCCTTATCTGCTCGTCTCTTTGCCTTACCTGATCTTTAAACCGCGTTATCTGCTCCTCTTTCTGCCTTATCTGCTCGTCTCTTTGCCTTACCTGATCTTTAAACCGCGTTATCTGCTCCTCTTTCTGCCTTATCTGCTCGTCTCTTTGCCTTACCTGATCTTTAAACCGCGTTATCTGCTCCTCTTTCTGCCTTATCTGCTCGTCTCTTTGCCTTACCTGATCTTTAAACCGCGTTATCTGCTCCTCTTTCTGCCTTAACTGATCTTTGCACTGGTTGATCTGCTCGTCTTTATTTTTCGAATTACCCATCATCTTCATCAAATCATCCATCCTTTTCATCAACTCATCCATCCTCTTTAGATGGTCGCATCTATACTCTAAAAGCTGGACGGTAGTGTCCTTGACCCTCTTTTCAAGCAAATATCTTTGCTCCTTTGCCAAAGCAGTTATAGAAGCCTTCTCCATCACCAAGCTGGCAAAAAGGTCCTCAAGTCTGTCGACTTCCTTTTTATGGCTGTAATTTGCCTCGACTTGCTTTCTTCCTTCTTTTCCCATCTTTTTCCGGAGACCTGGTTGTTCAATCAATTCCTTAAGCTTTTCAGCTAGGGCGTGAACATCCTTTTCCGGCACAAGGTAACCTGTCATGCCATTGGTAACAAACTCAGGGATGCCGGAATGAATCGTAGAAACAATTGGCAAACCTGTCGCCGCGGCCTCCATCAGGACTACAGGAACACCTTCCCTGTCACCATTTAATGCAGTAACAGACGGGAGCAAAAATATGTCCGCTTCCTCCATTTCTTTCCGAACTACCGATTGTGGTTGGGGACCGAGCAATACGATCCTGTCCTGAAGGCCGAGCACACCTCTCAGCGTGACGATCTCTCCCTTGAGCTCTCCGTCCCCGACAATTCTCAACTCAACGTTCGGAAACTCCTTTACGACCTCACCAAACGCCTCGACAGCGTAACAGAAGCCTTTTTTCTCCATAAAACGACCAACGCTAAGAACGCGGACTGTTTCCTTCGGCTCTCTTTCTACAAACTTAAAGTCTTCTAGCCGCACCCCGCACCTTATAACCTCTATCTTCTCATTCAGATCATCTCCAAGCATATCAAGCAGGTAGTTTTTATTGAAATCCGAAATAGTTATAAGTTTCAGGGCATTGTCGATTTTCTCCCTCAGGCGGTTCGCGTCCGGGCTTATAAATATGTCGTAAGCATGAGCCGTGAACACGAATGGAATGCCGAAAGCCTTTGACATCTTGAGAGCCAAGTCAGTTGGCATCGCCGCAAAATGAGCGTGTATGACATCAGTAAAAAAAAGAGCAGAAACAAGCCTCTCGTTCAGCTCAAACCCTAATCTTGAAGAGTTCCTTGTCAGGTAGACAGTCTTCTGGAGGAGATTGTACTTGTTTACGCTCGCCTGCACTATCTGTTCGGCAGGCCGTCCAGCTGCTATTATCTCGACCTCATGACCCATGTCGATTAGGCCGGTTATCTGATTAAGGACAAATGTCTCGGAAAGCTTCGGAAATAAGTTGACAATATATGTGATCTTCATAAAGATTGGAAGTGGACTCCATTGTCTGGATGTCCCGAGTATGAGTTTAAGCTATAAATTATACACAGCAACCAAATTAGTCGATCTTGAAAAAAGCCATTTTTAGGCGCAGAAGACCAGTTTCTTTCTGTGCCATTCCGGGGCATTCACTCCGAGCATTTTCCTCAACAAGAACAAAAGAAGAAAAAAGGAAAACAGATCCCTCAGCTTTCTGAGGATGATTAATATATTAAGATCATTTTGAATGCAAACTAGAATAAGAAATCTATAAACGCTATTCGTGACTACCCCACGTGATTACAGAACTCCTATTTCTGTTGCCACCATCTGAACACACCAAAATAATCAGCACTGTAATCCAATGATTGAATAAACTTCAAACAAAAGCTACCGGATCGCTCTCATGTAGCATCCTTCAGCCACGTCTCCAGAATTTCCAACTCCGCGTCCCCCACAATGGATGCCTGGACCAACGAGACGTAGCAGTTAAACAAATTATCTGTCACCGACGCACCAGACGTGACCGTACGACAACATATCTCGATTATCTTCTCCGTGTGCAAATACATCGGCACTTCGGACTCAAAATCCTTTGAGAGATTATGCTTGTTACGTTCCTGTATAACATTCGCGTCAGTAAAACCAAGCTTGAACCCTGAGGCCCACATAATTGGCTGAGCAACAAAACCTCGCAGTATGTCTGTAAATCTAAAGGTGACTGTCGATGGCAAATATAGCAAGGGAAATAATTCCCGACGGATAATGGTATTTTGACTATTAAATGGGGACAACGTCCCATAACTTAACACCACTTTCCCGAACGACTTGAATTTAATTAATTTCCCATCGGTTAGGCGGTAAATTGCGTCTACATCAGGCTCATTATCTGCCAGTCCTTGCCAAACTCCCACTTCCGCTGCGCCTTCATGAAGATCACACTTTTCAATGGTTTTTTTATTAATTAAACGTAACGGAAGGCCCCGTGGCCATACTTTCACATCCGTATATAACTCATAAATATTTATGAATCCCTTATCTTCTTTAATAGTAGGGTACACACCGGAGAAGCCATCAATACACCAACTGTCAATAGGAATATTGTCATCATCCGTATCAACAATTATTTCTGCACCCTCTCTTATCGCATGGATATAACCCATCATTTTTCTACAATAGTGATTGTACGGTAATTTTGCCGACAAACGAGATCCCATATCATTTTGTGCAGCACAACTCAAAAAATGAACATTATTAATGTCGTACACGTCAGGACTCTTTTTGTCTCCGACAACCACGACTCGCATATCCTTTATTTCCGAAAACCTTCTGACTGCACTCGTCGGGTGAAATATAGATGTAATTACAACATGTGCTTTCATATATTGCCCTTTACGTGGGTTGATCGAAGCAACCTTAGGAGGTTATTGAAAGGAAAGAGGTGGCCCATTGTTTCTCCGCAAATTTTGTTGTGGGTAAAATTGTGAGACAGAAGTGGTTGCAATTGTTGAACAGAATCAGCCTTGGCGATAACCGGACGAAGTTTTCTCGGCCGAAAGCAGAGTTGCCAGAAAAGACGTTGACACTGACGAACGCCAAGGGCAACCAAACCACTGCTTGATAAATGCTGATACGAGAACTATTCACAAACTCCACTTTGACATTTTTACTGGATGAATAAATGCGAGGTCAGCAGGAAAAGAACTGATCAACTGCCGCAAACTAAACGAATACTTAAAGCAGAGCTCATCGATCTCATTTTTAGACCAAATCGCACCATATTTTAGAGGCGTTGTACACAGAGTTCTTACTGTCCGACGTGAAGAAAGAATCAACGCGGTTGGCAGACCGATCTCGACAAACAACTCTAACGCTGCAAAAATACCACACAAATAAGAAAATCTGCTAAATGAATCACGCGATAACACAAGGAAATCAGAATACCCGCTAATAAGCGGGTAGCTAAAGACAGAACCAACTTGGGCTATGCCCCTGGAACCCGGTGGATTTAACGAATGATCAGCCAGTAATGGAATCCCGCCATATTTTGTCACGATTGAATCAGCAGCGGCGACGGAAGGTAACATATCCGCCACTTCCATTCCCTCTATTTTGATTGAAAACCGGGTTGCAGATGAATAATTTTGCCATGTATCCCGCAAGTGCAATGGGGTTAGATGAGAAATCAAATTTTCATCTACTTGAATTTGAAACGATAAGCATACATTGTCTTCACGTATATTAGGGTTTAGCACCATATCGTCCGCGATAACCAATAAATTGTCCACCGGCAGATTATACAATTCTCGTCCAGCAGTAGCGAAAAATCCCTGAAAGTAACGCGAATTATGGTAGCAACTAATTACATCACTATCAGTGCCGTCATAAAAAGGAACAAGGAATCTAATTACTGAAAACCGATCTTGATAAATCGACCTAATGATAGGAAGATTATCATCATACCTATGATTAAACACTACTATCAGAGCTGTAAGACCACTATTATCTGATTCCATACTTCAATTTGACTTGTTGCTGTTTCACAAATTATCTCACATTAAAATCAATCTTCAGAGTAAAAATCGGTTGAATATTATGAGGCCTAAATAATTCGATTAAATTGTGCTCTTCAAAGAGATTGGGACTAGCAAAGCGGGGTTCAATGTGCCGACAAAAAAGTCCTCAAAGGTACCCGATGGCTTATTCTGAAGAACCCTGAAATCTTTGTGCAGACCGTAATGAACTACAACTGCTTGATATGGCCCTGGATCCCGACAAACTGTTCTGTACAGTCAAACCATTTTTGTTTTGATAACAACCTGATATCCAAATAAATTTGGATGTTTTTTCATAAACTGGTGTATTCTTCCCTTAGGCAAGTATAACATGAATTTTGGCGGAATGAATTCCCCTCCGATCTCAACAGGCGCAAGACCAACATCCTTCAGGAGCTTGAAAAAAGTGTGCATGGTGAAGTCATGCAAGTGTTCAGCATGGTGATAAAGCCTACTTTCTTCTGGAAAATGGCCCCTCAAGAGTTTGAGTCTGTATTTCCACCAAGCGATGTTCGGGAACGAAACTATCATGAACCCATCTTTGGCAAGAAGCACTTTAAGCTTATTCAGAGCCTTATCAGGATGCATGAGATGTTCGAGTATTTCGACACAAACGATATAGTCGAAGGTCTCTTCGCCAACCTTCTCGGGGAGATCGTCAGTATCCAGATCGATCTGTAACGTCCTGTCGTAAAAGGGGCGGGCCAATTCTACAGTGTTATCCGATATATCACAACCGACCGTGTAGATGTCCTTGAATTTCTCCTTCAAGAGCATACCTAGGGTCCCCTCACCGCAACCCATATCGAGGACTTTTAATCCGTTTGGTTTAACTTGTATCATCGAGGTCACCGCCTTGAGCCTATCTGGGATGTAATATCCGTTTTTCGTATGGATCTTACCGATTTTTTTTCTAAAGTCCCAATATTCTTCATAAAAATTTTTAAGGGTATTATTCATTGATTACCTTCTATGCGATTCATGGATTAATTCTTAACATTCTTGCCACAATTACCTGTAAGATTTGATCGGTAAAAGTAAAGTTACTGGTACCCTTTTCGTTCCGGAAGAGAAAAAAGGGCGGCAAAATCAATCTCTCCATGCAGTAAATCCTGCGATTAAAACAGCTGGAATCTCTTAGAACGACACAATTTGATCGAACTATTCAGGCTGAGCAACATTCAACCTATTGTTCCTCCATTTATTTTGCTGTGGAAAAATTTATCAGACGGCAGTGGGCAGTGAAAAACATTACTAATTTTTTCGTCGTCGGTCGATGCCGAAGACTCACCCCTTCATAGTGTACGTACAATATCTTTTTTGCCGCCAGGTTGAGGGGCAAGATCGGCTGGTAATCAGACTGCAACAACATATCATAATGATTATACATTGTTAAATAGTTGCACCATCGTCCGGCCTTCCCGTCAGGGAGTCTGACCGGGCTCGCTCCTGCCAACCGGCAGCCTGGCGCATCTTCCACAAACGGAGGAGGTACCAGGCAGTCCACCCGCAGATCGGACCGCTTTTTCATGGCGGCGGCGACAATGTCGTGCAGACCGCTCTTGTCCAGATCGACGGTCCAGGGAATCAGAATCCGGCGAATCCCGTCACTGTGCAGGAGTTCCTCCACATGGGCGGGGGGGAAATAGCAGTTGTCCAGGACAATATCCTTCCTGCCGGTTTTTCTTTGGCGATAGTCCTTCAGGGCCTCCAAATGCAGGCGGGCCAGGTCGTTTTTGCCGAGCAGCATGTAATACAGGGCTTTCTTCCTGATCCAGCGCCGCAGTCCCCTGACATTTTCGGGGGCATGTTTTTCCAGCAGATACTGGACATTGCGGTTGTCATAATAGAGGATCCAGGTCGGCACCTTGTATTCCGCCGGCAGGTGCCAGATCAGGGAGCGGGCCGAGACCAGAATGCGGTGCCCCGTCCGGGCGATGCGCAGGCACCATTCCACGTCGTCGTAATGGATGAAATAATCGTCCCACAGCCCTGCTTCCCGGGCGACCCGGGAGCGGATAAGCAGGGAGGCGGCGGCGATATATTCAACATCCATGCTGGGCCGGCAGTCCTCCAGGTATCCGCTCAGGTCGATGTCCATGCTGTGCAGCTCCTCCAGCGGTTTGCCCTCCAGTCCGGGGACATCCTCCCGATGCCGATTGAGCAGAAGCCTGCCCCTGTGCAGATCGACAAAGGACCCCATTTCGTTGATGCGCCAGGGGGTGGTCAACTGCATCATGGTTGATCCGGCCACGGCGGCATCCTGCTCGGACTCCAGGAGGGTCACCAGTTCGGTCAGGGCGTTGCGGTGCACCTGAACATCGTTGTCGAGCAGCCACAGGTAGTCGTATTTTCCCTCGGGCTGCGCAAAAGCGTACCGGAGGCCGGTGTTGAAGCCGCCGGTGCCGCCCAGGTTTTCGCTGTTTTCAATGACATGGATGCCGGGAAAATCCCTTTGAAGAACTTCGGCGGTGCCGTCGCTGCTGGCGTTGTCGACCACCACCACGTCAAGCCGTTCCGAGGGATAGCGCAGCCTCTGCAGGGATTGCAGGAGATCGACCACATAGGCCTTCTTGTTCCAGGTAACGATGATGACCAGGACCGTGGGCGACGCACTCATGTCATCCTCCCTGTCTGGTGCACGATGCTGTTCTGCCGGAAAAAAGGAGCCGCCTGGCGCAGGATCGCCCGCGACGGGCGCTGGCGCTCAATGGGCTCGGAAAAGCCGTCCCGCACCGCGCTCCGGAACGCCTCCATCTGCCGCAGATACATTGCCCTGCCCAAGCCGACCAGGAGGCGGGACAACAGCATGTATGCTGCCGCGGGCCGGGGGTAATATCGCCGAATCAGCCAGATGGTGTTCCTGGTGGGATAATAGATGCAGCGCCGGCCCGGCCTCTGGCTGGGCACGCCGCGATGCACGACCCGGCACTCCGGGTCATAATAAATCTCAAAGCCGTGCATCCTGACCTTGAAGCTCACATCGATTTCGTTCTGGTAGATGAAAAAGTTTTCCGGATACCAGCCGATCTGCTCAAAAAGACGGCGGCGGATGGCAAAACCGCAGCCGATAAAAAAGGGGGAGACGCCGAAGCGGTGCTCCCTGGGGAGATGCCATTTCCACTGGGGCGCTCCCGCCGGGGTCTCAATGTGGCAGGCCAGGACGCCCATCTGCGGACTTTTGTCCAGCAGGGCGACGATCCGGTTGAGGGTCGCCGCATCCAGGGGGCAGGAGTCGTCGTCCAGGACCAGGATATACTCGCCGGCGGCCAGGGCAAAGCCCTTGTTGTACCCGGCAATGCCGTTGTTTTCACGCAGCAGGACCGCCCGCACTCCCTCCTGATTCTCCAGGTACTCCGCGGTGCCGTCAACCGAGTTGTTGTCCACCGCGATGATTTCAATATCCGGCCGGTCCCCGGTCATTGTCAGCAGCCGTTCGACGGTCTGCCGGGTTTCGTCAAGCCGGTTGTAGTTGAGCAGGACAATGCTCAACCTGATCTGTCGCGGCGTTTCCATGGCGGCTCCCCGATCAGGCGAACTTCCGAGCGAAGACATCCAGGGCGCGGACAACGATATCGTCCATATCGTAATAGCGATACTCCGCCAGGCGGCCGACCAGGGTCAGGCGGGGGAATCTGGCGGCCGTCTGCAGATATTTTTCGTACCGGGCCTGGTTTTCCTGCTTGAACACCGGGTAGCAGGGCGTGTCCGCCTCCTGCTCCACGCCGTTGTAGTCCCGCGGGTACTCCCGCAGAATGGTCGTGTATTTCAGCTTCTGGCCATGGATCCGCTTGAATTCGGTGATCCGGGTGAAATCATAGTTGTTGGGGTAATTAACCACCGCAGCTTTCTGGAAGTATTCCCGTTCCAGGCTCTCGAAGGAAAAATCCAGGGTCCGGTAGGGCAAGCGGCCGAAACGAAACGCGAACAGCTCGTCGATCATGCCGGTAAAAATCAGCTCCCCGGCAAAGGGACTGCCGAACAGCCGGATATCCCCGCTCAATGTATCAATGGTGACGACATCCTTGTAATCCGTATTCAGCAGCGGATGGATATCGGGGTGATCCAGCAGGTTCTGGAACATCCTGGTGTAGCCGTGTTTCGGCACGGCCTGGTAGGTGTCCTGAAAATACCGGTCGTCCCGGGAAACAAACACCGGGACCCGCTCCGTGACCT
>Ga0209164_1004376_pt1 | contig 12710 bp, 18 predicted proteins | sample MTBNYHSulfiMetaG_FD_187458 | JGI IMG/M metagenome (GOLD analysis project Ga0209164, IMG submission 187458) | Enrichment culture microbial communities from rom New York Harbor, USA that are MTBE-degrading - MTBE-NYH (New York Harbor Sulfidogenic)... | ecosystem: Environmental > Aquatic > Marine >...
CGGTCGACGGGTTGGCGGTGGCGAACAGGCCCGAAACCCCACGCGAGGTCCAACGACCTCCGCTCCGGCGCCGGAGACTGACCGAGAAGCGCGTTTGTCGGCCATGGCGTAGCGATCCATCCTTCCTCCCAGGGCATCCTAGACGACTTAAAGGCCGTTGTCGGGAGGGTAAGGGCAGATTCGCCTCAGCGATAGGCTGAGGTTGTTGATTCGTTGACTAATCAAACAATTAGTTGTATAGTTACGTCGGTGATACGATGTGGCCCGTCCGAAACGAGATTCCAAGAACCCCCTCGTGATGAAGAACTTCATGGCGCCCGCCAAGTTGCTGGGCCAGCTGCAGGAGTTGTCTGAGAAAGTGGGGGCCTCGGAGTCCGAGATCATTCGCACGGCCGTAGAGCGATACGTGATGGCTGAGCTGAAGCGCGTGTGATCGCCAATCCCGGAGCGAAAGTCGCAACGCAGCGAAATCGCCACGCTGCGAAGACAGCTGCAAAGAGGACTACCACGAATGCCCTATTGATCTACCCCGAAGTGCCGCCGACATTCTGGAGTTTCAAACGAGCCCTTGCCTTCATTGGACGCAAGGCGGCCTCGCCGCCTCTTGGATTGCTGACTGTAGCTGCGATGCTGCCGTCTGACTGGTCACTGAAGCTTGTCGACGCCACCGTCCGGAGGCTGACGGACAGGCATCTCGCGTGGGCGGACTGCGCGTTCATCAGTGGCATGATCGTGCAGCGCGAGTCCGCCCGCACGACCATCGCACGCTGCAAGGAAGCGGGACTTCGCGTTGTCGCAGGAGGCCCCTTGTTCACCAGCGAGCATGAGGACTTCGCCGGTGTCGATCACTTCGTGCTCAACGAAGCTGAGGTTACCCTGCCGCAGTTCCTGGATGACCTTGAAAGCGGCTGCGCAAAGCGGCTGTACACATCTACCGGATTCGCCGACATCCAGAGGAGTCCTCAGCCCCGGTGGGAACTGGCGGAACTCAATCGATACGCATCGATGAGCATCCAGTACTCGAGAGGATGCCCATACGATTGCGAGTTCTGCAATGTGACGACCTTGTTTGGGCACAGATGGCGGACGAAGACGACCGCGCAGGTCATCGCAGAGCTGGACGGCCTCTACGCCGCCGGCTGGCGCAGAGGCGTCTTCTTTGTAGACGACAACTTGATTGGGAATCGCACGGCACTCAAGCAGGACCTTCTTCCGGCCCTCATCGAGTGGCAGAAGGGCAAGAATATCCCGCTTCAGACCCAGCTATCGATCGATCTTGCCGACGACGCGGCGCTGACCAGGATGATGGTCGAAGCGGGATTCCGCACGGTCTTCATCGGGATCGAAACGCCTGACGAAGAAAGCTTGACAGAGTGCAACAAACGGCAGAATAGGGGACGGAACCTTGTCGAAGACGTCAAGCGCCTTCAGCGAGCGGGACTAGAGGTTCAGGGAGGCTTCATCGTCGGCTTCGATCACGACCAGCCATCCATCTTTCAACGGCAGATCGAGTTCATTCAGAGCAGCGGGATCGTGACTGCCATGGTCGGGCTGCTGCAGGCTCCACCAGGCACACGGCTCAATGACCGTCTCAAGCAGGACGGTCGGCTGCGCAAGCAGAGTTCAGGAGACAACGTCGACGGCTCGACCAACATCGTGCCTGTCATGGACCACGTGGCATTGAGAGAAGGCTACGACAGGATTCTGCAGACCATCTACTCCCCGAAGCACTACTATAAGCGGGTCAGGACGTTCCTGCGTGAGTACAGGGCGCCGGCGAAGAACGTTTCGTTGAGCGGACGGCACATCGTGGCGTTCCTCCGCTCGATCATCCGTCTGGGCATTGCCGGGAGGGAGCGCCTTCAGTACTGGAAGCTCTTGATCTGGGTGATTCGCCGCCGCCCGAAGCGCTTCCCAATGGCGGTCACCTTCGCAATCTACGGGCACCACTTCCGCAAGACCTGCGAGAAGCACGTCGCATCCAGCTAGAGCTCCTGATGGGCGGCACTTGCAGGATCAACCGCTATCCGGGGGGCACACATGGAAGATGATGGGGCTCCGTTCGTGATTGGGCATCGGCAGTTGCAAGCGGCTCCGCCGCCGTCCACCCCGGTGTGCGCTTGGCATCATTGCGGAGATGCCGCACTCCGGACGGGAAGAGGATCGGGTGTTTCACAAGACGGGAGTCGTGACGTCAGGTCGTAGAGGAGTTCAGCGTATCGGGGCCTTCGGCATCGTGCCCCACAGCAAAGAGGAGGAGGATCAACCATGGCACAGCGGGAAACCGGCAAAGTCAAGTGGTTCAACGACGCCAAGGGGTACGGCTTCATCGAGCGGCCTCAGGGCGGAGACGTGTTCGTCCACTTCAGTTCCGTTCGGGGGACAGGCTTCAAGAGACTGACCGAGGGGCAGCGAGTGGACTACGTGGTCACTGAGGGCGATAAGGGGCCCCAGGCGCAGGACGTCGGCCCTGCTGCGGATGAGATTCTCGAGAGGGTTCGCAAAGCCGAGGCAGAGAGCGTTGCGGCTGCAGTGGTCGGGCCCACACGAAAGGTCTCTGAGGGGGAGGCGCCAGAAGCGAGCGGTCTCGAAGCAGCCGATGCTCCGCCTGCAGTCTCTGAGGGGGAGGAAGTGGACTTTGGAGTGATCGGGGATGAAGAAGCCGCTTCAGAGGGTGAGGTGGAGCAAACCACCCTCTCATAGAAGACGCCGCGCCAACAGGATGAACACCGGCAGTGCAAGCGGAAGGCTTGCGCCAAGGCCTTTGCTTCCGATGGGGCTCGCGAGAGCTGCGGTCCCGTCTTGGCTGCTGTGTCCAAGTCAGATCGGCCGGAAGCCATGTGGTAACGGGAGTTGAGGTAGAGGTGGTAGCTTGCGGCGTCTCGATGCAGGAGGAGGTGCTCCCCAGCAGATGACATCGGCCGATGGGTCATACGAGAGAGCGAAGGAGCGGTGCGTCGGTTTCCTCGGAGGTGAGGCCGTGTATTTTGACGGGTCTCATACGAGTTTCCACCTTGTCATCGAGTGTTCCCCCGGCGAATTCCGCCGACTATCGGAAACAGAGCATCTTCGATTCAAGGCGCAAAGCCGAATCGAAGGAGTCAGCTATGGGCGGTATTGGGAGGAGGAGAAAAGGCAGACTACCTTAGAAAGCTGACATGTAGTGACCACGACTTGATCTGACAGTCCCTCATCCGCCTCGGAGTCTTCAACGACTCGGACCCAAGCCGTCATCCTGTTTCCTCCCTTGTTTCGCCCGCAGCCGCTGGAACCGGCCCGCGGCGATCGCCCCCTGCCGCAGTGTCTACGCGCTGTCCGCGTTCGTACCGGCGCGGTACGCGATGACACGGGCTTTCTCTCGTGTGATCAGCCCCTCGCAGATCATGGGATCGATCTCGGTCAGGAGCGCCTCGGTCCGCTCAGGACGATCGACGGTTTCCACGACGATCGGCAGGTCCTCGGAGAGACGAAGGATCTTGGCCGTGTGAAGGCAGCCGTCCGCGTCGAACCCCAGGATCCCACGGAGGACAGTTGCCCCCGCCCCGTGGCCGCGCAAGCTCCACCATCGCTTCGTACCGCAGCTGGTGGCCAAGCTTGCCGCTCTCCCCGATGGATGACCCGCAGCAGTTCCGCTTCCTCTGGCAGATCCATACTCTCCCCTAGATCCATCGTCCCAAGGCTGAGCCCACGAAGAACGCCGCGACGCCGACGGCGTTTCCGCCAACGAGGTAGACCGTCGCGCGCAGCCACGCGGCCTCCTGTGCAAGCTGACCGAACTCCGCCATCGCAGTCGAGAACGTGGTGAACGCGCCGAGGAATCCCACCAGCAGGACCGTGCGTACGCCGGCACCGACGGCGAACCGATCACCGGTCAGCGCCCACACCGCGCCGAACAGAAGACACCCCATCCCATTGACGGCGAGGGTCCCGCACGGGAACGAGCCGCCGCCCACCCGTTGAACGAGACCGGCAAGGGCGTACCGAGAGATGGTACCGAGAGCCCCGGCCAACCCCAGCCCAGGATACGTACGCGGCCATCCGGCCGACGATGACCGTTTCCGAGGCGCTGTCCGTCATCCGGCGAGAGGCGCCGGCCGCGGAGACCATCTGCTCCAGCTTTTCTCGACGGCGAAGCTGATCCTCGGGATCTAGTGATGAGACCCTCCCCTCGCGGGTTGCCTTCTTGGTCGTCGCGATGGCCATGCTCCTTAGGCCTGGCAATGAACGACAAACATGAAGAGGCCCGGGCTTGCGGTCAAGTGCTTTGTCGAATGTGAACTCTGAAGATCAAGAGGGGCAAGAACATGAGGCCCTGACCTTGTCCTTGGTGTATGGTGTAGATTGTGGCTGCGAGGGATCTGCTCCGAGCAGCGCAGCAGATCAGGACCGCGAAGGGCAGGTTCGAAACGGAGCTAGCGGATGTCGATCGATTTCGAGGAGCTTGACTACCAAGAAACGCCGCTGGGCGGGATCAGCCTGAGGCGACGGGCGGACCCACGGCTCGGCGGGGAGATCGTCTACGAGGTCAGACTGGGCGAAGAATTCTTGATGTCAAGCCGTTTCACCGTCTCCGAGACTCAGCTCGCGAAGCTTGGGCTGGCTGCTCTCGATGGAGCAGGCTGGGATGTTGTCGTCGGCGGACTGGGCCTGGGTTACACCGCCGCAGCCGTACTGGAGTCGGCGTCGGTCAAGTCGTTGACGGTCATCGAAATGCTGCGACCGGTCATCGAGTGGCACCGGAAAGGCCTCGTTCCGCTCGGCAGGTTGCTGGCCTCCGATCAGCGCTGTTCGCTCGTTCAAGCCGATTTCTTCCAGTGGGCTGCATCCGGCCTGGGCAAGTCTGACGCCAAAGGACCCACGCACCGGGTCCACGCAGTCCTGCTAGACATAGACCATTCGCCCAGCCACTGGCTGACCGCGAGCAACGGCGCGTTCTATTCGGGGGAGGGCCTGCGAAGCCTTGCCGGCAAGCTCCATTCGAGCGGCGTCTTCGCCATGTGGTCCGACGATCCACCAGAGAACCGCTTCATCCGCCTGCTCGATGCAGTATTTGCATCGTGCGAAGCTCACGTGGTGAGCTTCCCGAATCCATACTCGGGTGGCGACTCGGCGAGCACGGTCTACGTGGCACGAATGCCGTCGGAGACTGCCGTTACGCTTCCTGCGTGAGCGCCGTCGCGATCAGATCTCGATTCCCAAGGTTCCGGAAGTGGACTTGTTCCATGGCTCGTTCATTGAGAGTTGAGCACGAATGCATGCTGTCGCGACTCCGCTCCACTCAGTCGCTTGGAAGGTGCCCTGCGACTCGTCGTTGGGTCACGCGCCCTGGGAACACACGGAGGGCGAAGGTCTTCCCCGACGGGATGGGATCGCACTTGTGTGCTGGGTGCGCTGCAGAGCCCCATACGGATGGGGATCTCGACAACCTGCTACACAGCGTGGGCGGACAAACGTTCGGAATGGCGATGTGCGAGACGGTATCGCACAGCGTCGCGAAGGGGTATCGTAGGCGAAGGCAAACGGGCTCGCGAGAAGCGCCGTCTTGATCCGGCTGTTCATCCGCCCAACTGGGCGTGACCGGTTCTTGCGAACGGGGGCTGTCCGCCTTCCTATCCGTGAATCGACCGGATGTGTGTGGGATACTCTCGGCGCTTCCGCCGCGGGATGTTCCGGGCCAGCGCTGGACAAGCGCGAGCCGTGCGCAGTTGAGGGGCAAAAGCGGGATGAGACAGGGGCAGGGGCGTTGCGTGGCCGTCGAGCGGCTCTCCTGGGTGCGCAGTCTTCCGTTCTACTATGGATGGATCATCGTGTCCCTCGGCGCGTTCTCCATGTTCGCCACCACGCCGGGCCAGTCCGATTCGTTCTCGTTGTTCATGGACTCCTTTGTCGCCGACTTCGGTTGGAGCCGAACGATCATCTCCTCCATCTATTCCGGGGCTACGCTGCTCTCCGGATGCGCGATGTTCTTCGTCGGACGGCTGGTGGATCGCCGCGGACCGAAGGCGGTAGCGATCGCCGCGGGACTGACGTTGGGGCTGGCGTGTCTGTTGCTCAGCCTGTCGATCTCGCCGCTCATGCTGTTCACCGGGTTCTTCTTAGCGCGGCTCAGCGGGAAGGGAGCGCTCGACCTTTCGGCCAGCACGCTGGCGCCGCAATGGTTCATCCGACGTCGGGCATTTGCGATCATGCTCGTAGGATTGGGCGGAACGATCGGCGGTGCGCTCTTCCCGTTGCTGAACAGCTGGCTGATCACGACGTTCGGCTGGCGGGCGGCGTACCGTTTCCTTGCCGGCGGCCTCTGTTTCGTCTACTTGCCGATTGTGTGGGCCTTCTTGATCAACCGGCCCGAGGATGTGGGCATGCGGCCGGATGATGCGCCCGTAGCGGAAGCGCCTGCGACCAAGAGCGGAGTCGTGCCAAGCAGCGCGATGGACGAGCCGACGTTCCGGCAGTCAGAGGCGATCCGGACCTCGGCCTTCTGGATCCTTACGTATGTCGTCTTCCAGTCGTCGCTGGTGGGCACAGGCGTGGTTCTACACTTCGTCTCCATTCTCGGCGCCCACGGCTACTCGATGAGATTCGCGGCAATCCTGATGGGGATCAAGCCGATGGTCGCATTGAGCACGACCATCCTCGCGGGGTTCGTTCTGGATCGGGTGCGCAAACACCATTGGGTGCTCGGCGCGGCGTGTTTGATGCAGGTCGTGAGCTTCCTGATACTCGCCTTCCTGCGGAACGAAACGATGGCCTACATCCACAGCGTGGTTGGAGGAGTGGGCAGCGGTCTTCTCCTGATCAGCTACCGCGTGCTCAAACCGACCCTGTTCGGGAGGAGTTATCTGGGTGGAATCCTCGGCGTGACCGCGGCATTCAACGTCATCGGTTCCGCCATCGGACCGGTCAGTTTCGGGGCAGCTTACGATCGGATTCAGGGATACCAGGAGATCATCCTCCTGATGTCCGCTCTCCCTCTGCTCGGCGCGATCCTGAGCTTCCTCATCCGGACGCCGCCGCGACCCCAGGCTCCTCATGCTCTCTCGTCGTAGGCGAAGATGTTCTGCGAGCCCTCTGCGCAACCGTACGCAGTACAACGAGATCCGTCCGCATGGCAGTCTGGGCCACAGACCACCTGCACTTCTGACCCGAACGATGATTCCGGCATGGGCCTTCGCGCGAGGTGATCGATGAGGGATGAGAAGCTCATCGTGCCAACCGTCTGCTTCTGCGAGGTGTTCAAGTCCGTCTTGAGCCAGCGAGGCGAACCCGCTGCGCTCTCCGCCGTCGCGCTCATGCGGCAGCGACAAGTGAGTCCCCTCACCGAGCGGATTGCGTCACGTGCTGCCGACTTGAGCCTGCAGACGCTGTCGCCAATGGGCGACAGCGTCACTCTGGCGACCGCACGTGTGCACCGTGCTCACATCTGGGCTCAGCATGCAGACTTCGACGGGCTGGATGAGGTGACATTCCTCGCGAAACAGCAGGTGCCGAACCTACGACTCCATCTCCGCAGATCACGCCTCGGAACAAGGGTACGCCGGCAGCGCGCCTCTACCTCGAGGGCAGGACCGCCGCGACTTTGCCCCACGTTCTCCAACAGAGGACATTCCCCTGCAGAAGGCCCTTTTCGTGTCAATGGGGTGTGCAGGACGGTTCTCCCGCTTTCGATCACCCTTTCCGAGGTGATCCCACCATCTGAGCGTCACGGAATTGGCAGTTCGCCCGGCACAGCCTTCCCACCGCGCTCCTTTCACTCCGTAACGAGTTCGATAGAATGTCTGGCGGGTGTCTCAGAGCGAAGGTCATCACAACGCGAGCACCTGGTCCGCAAAGGAGGAGCCATGCTACGCAAGGCAAGAGAACTCCTGTTGCCGCTCTTGGCTGTACTGGTTGCCGCTGCTGCCACCACCCATGGCGAAGAAGGGCACGAGTGCACAGTGTACGTGCAGTCAGGCGAATCCATTCAGGCGGCGATCGATGCTTCCCCTGATGGAGCCGTGATCTGCATCGGCGAGGGCGAGTGGCAAGAGGATCTGGCGATACAGAGATCTCTTACGCTGAAGGGGAAGGGCTCGGGAAGTACCGTCATCCGAGGTGATTCTAGCCCCAGTGGCGTATTGGCGATCTACTGCCTCGATGCCGAGCGGTCCAGCGACGTGTCCGTGCGGATTGAGGGGCTGACGATTACGGGGGGAGCCGGTGCAGGGGTTGTTACCGGCACCAAGATCTGGACCACCATTTCGAACTGCGATGTGCAGGGGAACCGTACCGGGATCGAGCTGCACGACGAGTCTGAAGCTGAAATACTGAACTGCCGCATCTCAGAGAACACCCTAGGGATCATGGGGGTCCATTCAGCGCAGGCTACAATTGCAGACTGCACTGTCTCGGGCAACAGCGCAGGGGGCATCGGGCTCGGGCTCTCGGCCGAGGTGAGCATCTCTGGTTCGACGGTCTCGGGGAATGGCAGATTCGGGATTGAACTCTCTCAATCGGCCCGGGCGACGATCTCTTCCTCCGCAGTCGCGGACAACGATGGAGACGGCATCATCCTGAGCGATGCATCGCGAGCCACGCTCATCGGCTGCGATGTCACAGAGAACGGATTCGAGAGCGCTCAGGCGGGAAGATACACCACCGAAGGAATCCTTCTCAACGGCGAGGCTCAGATTTCTCTCACTGACTGCACCGTCTCTGGGAATGCGAAAGAGGGAATCGTGCTCAATGATGCAGCTCAGGCGGACATCTCCGATTCCACAGTCTCGGCGAATGGTCGTGTGGGTGTTTTCCTCTTTGATACGGCTCAGGCAACGCTCGCCAACTGCACGATTTCGGATCATTCTTCGGCAGGAGTCGACGCCAGAGACGAAACGTGGGTCGAGGTGACGGCCTGCGTCGTGGAGCGCAACTTCGCTGGGATTTGCCTTTGGGGCTCCCCTCATGCCGTGTTGAAGGCGAACACGATTCGAGACTGTGAGCAGTACGGGGTGGCAGTCCTTGGGTCAAACGGTGAGATCGCGGGTTTTGCCGGGTACATAGCTGGCGCAGGTAACCTGGTGGCCAACAATGGGGCGCCCTTGAACTGCGATCCGTGTAGGCCGCAGTACCTCTGCTTTCTCGCGTCTGAGGAAGGAGGAGAACTGGACAGCCGGGAGTGACAATGGCTAGTGCGTCTCCGTGGAGCGCAGACTTGACCTACCCCCTCGATCCGGGCCGTTCGCAATGTCAGAACTGCCATGTCCGTGCACCTGCCCCCGGCTTGAGTCCGGTCATGCTCTCAGAAAGCATGCTCCCGTGACTCACTGATCAGCTCCAACGCCCAACGAAGAAGGAATATGCTTCATGGAGTTCCGACGAGGGGAGTGCCGGATGCGAACCATCGAAGGCAGATGAGAACTGCATGGGAGCCAGGTTCTGGGAGAGTTGAGGATGGCTACAGGACCGGCTGGTCGGTCCTCCTGCAGCTTGCGAGTTTGCCAGAGGCAGACTCCATCGTTGGATTGGGAGATCTCATCACCTGCTCCAAGACGGAAACCCTGAGCAGACCAGGATGCTCAGGGTTGCGTCTTGGGAGAGGGAGGATGGCCGCTGGAGCCATTCCTCGGTTCTCCGGCGGCTTGGGAGTTCACTTCGTGAACTCCTGTCCTCGGCTTGGCGCTTCTCACCCCGCACTCCCAATGCAGAGCCTGATCCGCCCCGGGTTCCACGTCGGCTGAGTTACGTGGATGCCACGGTCGCCCGGGCAGCCGCCTGCTGTTGATTGTACTCATCGAGGACTTCCAGCGGCGTGCGTCTTTTGAAGGCGCGATGCAACCGGTTGGCGTTGTACCAGCCGATGTAGACAACGAGAGCCAGTTCCAGTTGCAGCCGCGTCTTCCAAGGGGTCCGCTTGGTCAGCTCGGTCTTGATCGTGGAGATCACGCTCTCCGCCATGGCGTTGTCGAGTGCTGTTCCAATGCGACCTCGGCTGGGGACCATCCCCGCCTCGCCCGGTACGCACTCGCCGACACCTCAACCTCCCGACAGATCGGCTCGACCCCGAAACGCGCGCGGTGTTCATCAATGAATGCGCTCACCTCGGACGGGGTTGGTCGAGCTCCCGTGCGAAAAACACGCTCGCCGCTTTCAGAATCTCGTTGGCGCGCCGGAGATCTCGCACCTCTCGACGCAGCTCCCGCAACTCCTCACGCTCCACCGTCGCCAGCCGGTCGCTATACGGCTGCCGTCATCCGCTTCGTCCTGACGCACCCACGTTCTCAGCGTCTCAGGATGGATCCCCAGGTCACGGGCAACGGCTGAGATCGGGCGATCCGCGCCACGCGCCAGTCGCACCGCTCGCTCACGTAGCTCCGCCGGGTACTTCAACGGCCCCCCCATGTCTCACGGTCTCCTCTCTCCAGGTTCCCATGTTCCTGGAAACGGAGCCTCCGTCAAACCCGGGGCGGATCAGGCTTCTGGTTGGGAGTAGTGGACAGGTTTCGAACTCCCATTCCTCAGTCTGCGAGCTCGGGTTCGGATCTTGCGAATCTGATGGGCTGAATGCAGAATGCGTTCGCCGGGTCTCTCGCTGTGACTGGTCTTCGCGCGCTACTCATCTGAAGCCCGGTGATCCAACAGCCGCGAAGACTGAATCGATGTGCGTATCCCTCTCGACAAGCACAGCGGGGTCACAGACACCTTTCTATGTCGCCAACTGCCCGCTTCGGTGTCTGCGCCACTCCTGCTATCATTAGGGTCATGAACTGGGATTCATGGATAGCCTTGGTTGCGCTGCTCCTTGCTGTGGCTGGACTTGTGATGCAATGGAGGCGCGGCTTCTCCAGACTCGAGATCGACGTCGGGCAAGGCATTCCAGTCTATGGAGACGACCTCGGCGACATGAAGCTTCGGATTGTCGTGAAGAATCGCAGGCAAACCCCCACCCAACTGCGAAGCGTCACTGTGAGTTTCCCCAACGGGAAGAACGCCATTAACCAGGCTCCCATAGCTGAGAAGCCTCTGCCATGCACGCTGGGGCCATTCGAGAGCACGGTGTTTCTGTGGCCATACAGGGAGATGGCACAGTGTCTGAGAGAGCAGGGATTCGGAGGCCGCACGAAGATTGTCGTGCTCGTGGAGGATGGTTCAGGACGAACACATCGCGGAAGTGACAAGATAGACGTCGATGCGTGGGCCTTAGACTAGCGTCGAAGAGCGGCTGGCGGAGAGACGGCAGGGATGTGTGAGGATGCGGATTGCGGTAGTCATATCGGCCCTACTGATCCTCTTGGTTTGGACGTGCTTGATCATCCTCAGGAGGCACAAAGCGGGTCTTCTGTCTCCCAGTCTCTTCGAGTGGCTCACATCCGTAGTCGTGGTCATCGCATCAGTCTCACTGGCGTTCAGTCTCGATTCGTACCTGAGCAGGCTCGAGATGGAACGAGCGTACCTGGCGGAAGAGACGCGAGTGCTTGGCTTTCTGGATTCCTATCTGGACTACATCGAACCCGGGTTCGCGAAGCTCGAGCTTGGCGCAACTGCCGTGGGAGATCACGCAGAGCACATACTCTTCGACTCATTTCCGTCCGACATCCTCAGGGATGCTGTGGCAAGTGGCGTTCTCGATAGTCGGCAAGCACTGGTTGCATACAAGCTGGCTGACGACATCGACCTATTCACACTGATCACGACGCATGCACTACAGGTGATAGCAGTGGATCCATCCCTGGACGGGCGCACGGACTACCTCGCCGACATCGCGGCCTCGCTGGAAGGCCTGAGAGGCAACATCCTGCAGAAGGTCGAAGAACTGAGAACTGATCTGCAAGCTCAAGTCTCCACCAGTCACGAGGAGAACGGAATGACCCGATTCGAGTTCTGGAGTTTGGTAGTAGGTTCCGTCGCGGCTGCAGCGACCTTCTTCGCCGTCATTGTGGCGCTTTGGGGGGAGAGGATCAGACAGCGCTGGAACAGGCCGAAACTCACGCTGTCACTGCTCAGTCCGCTGGGAGAGCTAAACGAGACTGCTCAAGGGGTGCAAGGGCGGTACTACGGGCTTGTGGTAAGAAACGAGAGGGCGTCGGTTCCCGCGGAGAACACGCGCGTGCATCTGACAGACGTTCAGACAGCGCCTGATGGCACGTGGCGGTCGGTTGCCTTCACTAAGCCAGTGCAGGTGTCATGGCGCTGGCCGAAGATCACGCCGCCTTATATCAAGGTCGGCCCGGACGAGGTAGCAAGCTTCCTATTTCTGATGAAGCCTGACGGGTTCCTTCAGCTGCAGCTCCTATGGTGTCCGAACAACCTCGATCCCAGAATACCTCCACAGAAGCCGACGCGGCTTGTCTTCCTAGCTGTCTCAGATACAGCTAGGTCCAATGAGCTAACGATCGAAGTTGCCTGGGACGGAGAGTGGAGTGAAGAAACATCCGAGATGGGACGACATCTCGTCGTACGTGTCGTAACTGACTAGGCTGCGCACAGGGCTGCCTGAGAAGCCGACAGGACAAGTAGATACTACTCCTGGATTGTGGTCCGAACGCGTGCTGTGGGGCGGATCTCAAGAGTCTGGGCTTGGAATCTATTGGCAATGCTCCGAGCCATCTCATCATAGACCGGTGCCTGCCCTGTAGGATCGGCAATCGTGAGGATCAGTGAGAATGGTTGGGGGCGTGGCTTCTCATCTCGGACATCCACTCCATGTCGTGTAAGCAGACGCACCCTGAGGCGCCACC
>Ga0209164_1004377_pt1 | contig 12708 bp, 10 predicted proteins | sample MTBNYHSulfiMetaG_FD_187458 | JGI IMG/M metagenome (GOLD analysis project Ga0209164, IMG submission 187458) | Enrichment culture microbial communities from rom New York Harbor, USA that are MTBE-degrading - MTBE-NYH (New York Harbor Sulfidogenic)... | ecosystem: Environmental > Aquatic > Marine >...
CAGAAGCCATCCACGCGCTGACTGTCTGCTGGAACGGCGCATCGTTCATATACCGGACGAAGATCTCCTCGTTCTGATCCATGCGCTCGACGAAGAGCCGCTCCAGAAGGTTCTTGAAGACCAACTCGAACTTGTCGTCCGGATTCACCGCCGCGGCTTGGCGCAGCCCATCGTCGCTGACGGCGGCCTCCACGATCTGATCAAAGAAGAGCTGGTCGGCCTGGTTGAAGTCCGTCCCGAAGCGCTCGTTGACTACATCGATGAGCTGCGAGAGCGGAACCGCCTCTTCCCGTGCCAGCCCGGAACCGACTTCGGTGGGTCCGTCCAGCGCTCGATCCTTGCCTTCCTGAAGGGAGATCGAGCCCTCGCTGATCTTCTGCAGGCGGTAGTACTCGAGCCGCACCTCGTCATCGAACTGATAGGCCGGCCCGCTCCGCCGACGAGGCAGCTTCGAAGCCAGATGGCGGAGGAAGACGTACAGCCGCTCGAGATCCGAGTCCTGGTAGGGGATCACCTGGCTCAGGAAGCCATAAAGGTTGCGGAACGCCTGGACCTTGCCGCGCCAGAGCTCGGCCTCTTCCTCCTTGTCTCGCTGCAACACGCTGAATCGCGAGACGGCCGGATCGAGCGCAGCGTTCATGGCCTGATGGTCCTGCGCGCTTTGACGCTGCTTGGGTTTGAAGTAGACGTCGCAGAATCGCTCGACTTCCTCTTCGAGGTAGATCCCGGTGGCGTCCAACTCACCCTTGATCCAGTACATCCGTGCCGGGTCGACCTCGTCGCCCATCGCGGCGCCCTCGAAGTACACCTTGAAGGCGTCGCGGATCTCGTCGCGATCGTTGACGAAGTCGAGGACGAAGGTGTCCTCCTTCAGCGGGTGCCTTCGATTGAGCCGCGACAGCGTCTGCACCGCCTGAATACCGGCAAGTCGCTTGTCGACGTACATGGTGTGCAGCAGCGGCTGATCGAATCCGGTCTGGTACTTCTCTGCCACCAGGAGCACCTGATACTCCTGCGTCGCGAACTTCTCGGGAAGCTCCTTCTCGCGAATTCCCAGATTCATCCCCACCTCGGTGTATTCGGCACCGGGGAGCTTGTCGTCTTGAACCGCCCCGGAGAACGCGACCAGCGTCTTGATCGCGTACCTCTTCTCCTTGATGTAGCGATCGAAGCTCTGCTTGTAGCGCACGGCCTCCAGCCGCGAGGCTGTGACGACCATGGCCTTGGCCCGCCCGCCGATCTTGTGGCGCGTCACGGCCTGGAAGTGCTCGACCATGACCTCGGTCTTCTGGGCGATGTTGTGCGGGTGTAGACGGAGGAAGCGGGCGAGCGCGCGAGCCGCCTTCTTGCGCTCCACGTTGGGATCATCCTCGCAGGCCTTGAGGAGCCCGTAGTACGTGGCGTAGGTCGTATAGTGCTTCAGGACATCGAGGATGAACTCCTCCTCGATGGCCTGTCGCATCGTGTAGCGGTGTACCGGCTCGCCGTCGCGACCGAAGACGGCGAGCGTCTTGTGCTTGGGCGTGGCCGTGAACGCGAAGAAGCTCAGGTTCGTCTGACGCCCCCGCTTCGCCATGCTCCGGAACAGCTCTTCGAGGTCCTCGCGCCCCTCCTCCTCGGCGCGCCTGCGGGCCTCGTCGCGCAGGTCCTCCCCCGCGAGAACCTCTTTGAGATCGGTCGCGCTTTCGCCACCCTGCGAGCTGTGGGCCTCGTCGATGATGACGGCGCAGCGCCGCGTGGGAAGCACGCCGGTCCCGGTCGCACCGCGCTCCTCGGCCAGCTTCAGGAGTTGCCGCGACACGAAGGGGAACTTCTGAAGGGTCGTGATGATGATCGGGACCGCGTTCTCCAGAGCCTCGGCGAGCTGTTTCGAGCTCTCCTCGATCTTCTGCACCACGCCGCGCTTGTGCTCGAACTGGTAGATTGTGTCCTGGAGCTGCTGATCGAGCACAACCCGATCGGTCACCACGATCACGCTGTCGAAGACGCGCTGGTTCGCATCGTCGTGGAGCGACGCCAGCCGGTGGGCCAGCCAGCCGATGGTGTTGCTCTTGCCGCTGCCCGCCGAGTGTTCGACCAGGTAGTTGTGCCCGACGCCCTCAGCGCGGGCCGCACCGACCAGCCGCCGCACGGCGTCGAGCTGGTGGTAGCGCGGAAAGATCATCGTCTCGACCTTGACCTTGCGTCCCTGGTCGTCGCGCTTCTCCTCGATCTGCAGGTGGACGAACCGCGCGAGGAGATCCAGCAGGCTGCCGCGCTCGAGCACCGCCTCCCAAAGATAGGCCGTGCGGTAGCTGCGGCCGTGCGGATCCGGTGAGTTCCCCGCACCGCCGTCGCAACCCCGGTCGAAGGGCAGGAAGTGGGTCGCACTGCCGGCGAGCCGGGTGGCCATGCGCACGCACTCGGTGTCGACGGCAAAGTGCACGAGCGCGCGGCGCTTGAACTCGAAGATCGGCTCGCGGGGATCGCGATCGCGCCGGTACTGCCGCATCGCGTCCTCCACCGTCTGCCCGGTGAGCGGGTTCTTGAGCTCCACGGTGGCGACCGGGATGCCGTTGAGGCTCAGTGTGACGTCCACCGACTTCTCCGACCGCGCCGAGAAGTGGAGCTGTCGCGTGATGCCCAGCCGATTGGCCGCGTAGCGAGCCTCGAGCTCGGGGTTCAGCTCGTGGGCCGCCTTGAAGAAAGCGACCCGCAGCGTGCGCCCGTAGCACTTGAAGCCGTGGCGTAGCGTGGCGAGCGAGCCGTTCGCATCCATCCACTTGCACAGGTCGCCGAGCACCTGCTCGCCCGTGCGCTCGCCGTGCAACGCCTCGAGCTTCGCCCACTCCTTCGGCTGGGTCTCGCGAACGAACCCGAGTACCGTCTCGGGGAAGATCGCGCGCTCGCGGTCGAAGCCCTCGCGCGGAACGCCCACGTAGCCGTGGCCCAGCAGGTGCGCCTCGATGACGGTCTCGAAGGCGGCTTCGGAGTGACGCTTCTCGCTCATGCCGGCATTCTCGCAAGGCGCTGGTCAAGCCACCAGACCGCCACCTGGCAGAAGGGGTCGAGCTCGCCCTGTCCGTCGGTGCGGCGGCTTCGCTCCCTTGCGAAGCGCTCGCGGGGAACCGGGCCGTGGAGCCGGGCCTTTTCGCGGCGCCACCACTCGAGGATGCCGTCGAGTAGCTGCTTCCGGTTGTTCTTGAGAATCGGGAGGTTGAGGTTCAGCACGTCGTCGAGCTGCGCGCTGAACACTGCATCGTCCGAGCGAATACTACCGTCCGCCTCGTAGCGGATGCGTGTCTCGATACGATGGTCCGGATCCGCTGGGTTCCACTGGAGGTCCCGGTCGCCCTTGCGCGTGTCGCAGTGCTGGAGGCGCGGTGGCTGCCCGTCGCCGCCGAGGCATGCGCCCAGGAGATTGCGATAATCGAGCTGCTCCCCGGGGTAGCCACTCTGGCACCGCCAGTGCTCGATCTTCATCGTCGTCCGTCCGTTGCGGAGCCGCCCCATGCAGTAGCAGCAGATCCCGCGCTGCTCGGTCGCGAGCGCATGCCGGAGCGCGTCCTTGTCGGCGTAGTTGTCGTAGTCGCAGTGGAGCGTCTGGCGATGCGCCGTGAGGCTCGGCGGCTCGGGGACCTTGGTGATCGCCCTCATTCCCGCCCCTCCACGAAGTCCAGCAGGGTGCGGATCCGCGTCACCTCGGGGTCGGCCTCGCCGAGCTGCTCGGTGAGCCTTCCCAGCAGCTCCCGGCCGCGCTCGAACTGCTGCCGGCCGATCGCCTGCGAGATCTCGGTGAGGAGCTGCTGCACCTCCTTCGTGCGCGGATCCGCCTCCATGATCTCTTCCAGCACCCGGCTCGAGTCGACTCCGAAGGAGTGCGAGGGCGAGTAGACCTGCCCGTCGGCGATGATCTGGATGCGCTCGTGCGGGACCTCGCCGATCACCTGGGGCGAGTGGGTCGTCGCGATGAACTGGCAGCGCGGGAAGGCCGCCGTGAGGTTGTGGACGATCTGCCGCTGCCACTTGGGGTGCAGGTGCAGGTCGATCTCGTCGATCAGCACGACCGCCTCGGCGCCGGAGGACGGATCCTCCATCTCGGGATTCGCCTGGGCGAGCCGGCGCGTGAGATCGAGCACCAGGGCCAGGTTGCCGCGCTCGCCATCGGAGAGCTGGCGCACCGGGATCGGCGTCGAGTCCCGGTCGATCCAGAGCTGCGGCCGCTTCCCGCCCTCCTGGCGCAGGTTCCGGTAGCCGGGCAAGAAGCGCTTCACGGCCGCCTCGCAGGCGGCCAGGACACGGGCCGCGGCAGGTCGTTCCTCGCGCAGCGCAGCCTGGACCTTCATCCACGCCGCGACGTCACCGAGCCGCAACTCCCGGTTGGCGTAGGCATCCGCAAAAGCCCCGGGCACGCCGCCCGCCGCGACCGCTTTGCCAGGAGCCCGCTCGGAGGGAACCGCCCGATTGGTCGAGAAGAGGACGGCGAGCGGACGGCCGCCGGCCTCGTTCCCCGCTACGGGTGCCGGCGCCTCGCCCACGAATTCCGCCTTCTCCGGCGTGTCGTGGACCTGCTCGCGCGGCTGTCCCGCCTTCTTCGCCTGCGGCGCGCTCGCCTCCCGCGGCTTGTGGACGAGGTAGCTGTGTTCCCGGTCGGCGAGCCGGACGTCGCACTCGACGGTCAGCGCATCGGCCCCGATGCGGATGTCGGCACGCGAGAATGCCTCCACCCGCCCCCGCAGCTTGTTGCCCTGCTTAACGACAGCCGACAGGCAGACGCCGAGCGCGTCGAGCACGCTCGTCTTGCCGACGCCGTTGACGCCGACGATGAGATTCATGCCGGGCTGGAAGCGGAACTCCGCCGCCTCGATGGCGCGCATGTTGGCAAGCTTGAGGCGGGTGACGATCATGCCGCCGCCTCCACGTCGATCTGACCCGTGACGGCGGCGGCGATGAGGGCGGAGCGGCGTTCCTTGAGCAGCGCGATGGTTCGCTCGGAAGCAGCGCGGACGCTGTCGAGCTTCGCGGTCCCGCTGCGAATGTACTCTACCACAGCGTGCTGTTCCTCGAGCGGAGGCACCGGTAGATGAACCTCGAAGAAGCCCTCGGGATAGAGCCGCAGCCGCGACGACCAGACACCCTTTGAGTACCGCGTGACCTCCTGCGCGAAGACCGATAGTCGCACCATCGCATCGATGTACGCCGGCACGAGGCGCGGACCCGGCTCGTAAACGTTGTAGGCGGGGCTCACGATGCCGTTCACCGGGGCGATCCCCATCGCACCCATCCACGCCCAGAGCGTGTTGATGACGAGGTCACCCACCTCGCAGAGCTTGTACCCCTCATTTGTGTCTGCCTCGAACATGTTGACGTCCTTCTCCGATCGCGGAGTGACCCCGGTGAGATGCGACACGGTGAGAAGCTCTTCCTCCCCCATAACCGAGCGAACATCGCGCTCGCGGAAAAGCCAACGGGCGCGCTCGGCTTCCCAATGCGCCGGGATTTCGCCCAGCCACGGGATACCCGAGTCGCGGCGGGGGGCGTCGGGATCGAGGCCGCGCGTGACGGCGCGGGTGATGAGCGCCCGGCGCTTCTCGGCCAGCAGCCCGAGCAGCCGCTCCTTCGCCGCGATCAACGCATCGATCCGTCCCGTCTCGCGGTCGAGGTAATCGGCGATGGCGCGTTGCTGCGCGGCCGGGGGCAGAAGAACCGGGAAGCCGCCAAACGCATCTGCCGTGAGGTGCTGCATTGTGGAGCCGTGCACCTCTCGATCCATCTCAGCGATGAACCACTCCGCCAGCCACACGAAGAAGTCCTCGCGAAGCCGAGACTGATCAACGTTCACTTTGAAGATGTGCTGGTTGAGCCAAGCATCCTCCCCAGTCCACCGATAGATACCCAACGAAGCGGACCAAGAGATGAGGATGTCACCGCGCCGGATCAGGTGGCGTGGGTTGATCTCGCCATCGAAGCGGTTGGGCTCTGCGTTTGATCCGCTCAGATCTTGGATGCGAAGGATTGGGCGACCGTCGGTGCCCCAATCGCTCGGCTTGAAGGGATAGCCGTTTATGTACGAGCCAAGGTACTTGACGCGACTTTGCCTCCATCCGACAGGGATGGTTACGACCCCGTGCTGCTCGAGACGAGCCAGCGAGTCTTTCCGCGTCATTCCGTCACCTCCCGCAGCAGCCGCAGGATCTCGTTCTCCGCCTTCTTGAGATCCGCATCGATCTCCTCCAGCGGGCGCGGCGGGGTGTACTTGTAGAAGTGGCGGTTGAAGTTGATCTCGTAGCCGACCTTGTCCTTGTCGCGGTCCATCCAGGCGTCGGGCACGTGCGGGCGGACCTCGCGCTCGAAGTAGGCGTCGATGTCGTCCGCGAGCGGCACGTTCTCGAAGTCGCGGAGCTGCGTGTCGGGCTCGAAGCCCTCGTCCCGGCCGCCCTTGGCCACCGGCCCGGCTTCCGGGTCGGTCTGCGTGAAGACGTCGCGGAAGCGCTTCTGCTCGGTCTTCTTCCACTTCGACCGGCGCTCGTGCAGCAGGTCCTGCACACGTTCCCAGACCGCGTTCCAGTCGCGCTGCGGATCGCGTCCGAGCGCCTCATCCAAGGCCTGGATGTCGTCGAGCAGGTGCGGGCAGGCGTCGAGGAAGCGCACCTTGTCCTCGGTTGTCATCTGGTAGCGCAGCCGCAGCGGGCGCTCGACGGTCACGCGCGTGTAGCCGAAGTCCGCGTTGGCGAAGATCTTCGAGCGCTCGCCGTCCTCGAAGCGGCCGTAGAGCTTCACGATCTCACCGATCTGGCCGGCGGTGATGTGGCGGCGCTTGTCGCCCAGACTGCGCTTGCTGTCCTCACTCCCGCCGGGCGCCCAGTAGTCGCGCGCGTCGAGGAGCTGGATCTTGCCCTTGCGCTGCTTGTCCTTGCGGTTGGTGACGATCCAGACGTAGGTGCCGATGCCGGTGTTGTAGAACATCTGCTCGGGCAGAGCGATGATCGCCTCGAGCAAGTCGTTCTCGATGATCCAGCGGCGGATCTCGCTCTCGCCCGAGCCGGCGCCGCCGGTGAAGAGCGGCGAGCCGGAGAAGACGATGGCCAGCCGCGAGCCGTGCTTGTACTCGGCGGGCCTGACCGGCTCGAACTTCGCGAGCATGTGCTGCAGGAAGAGCAGCGAGCCGTCGTTCACGCGCGGCAGGCCCGCGCCGAAGCGCCCCGCGAAGCCGAGCTTGTCGCGCTCCTGCTCGATCTCGCTTTTCTGCCTCTTCCAGTCCACGCCGAAGGGCGGGTTGGTGAGGAAGTAGTCGAAGGTCTCGCCTGCGAAGCGGTCGTCGGTGAAGCTGTCCCCGAAGCGGATGTTGTCGCTCGCGCCGTTGTGGTCGACCTGCTTCATCAGCATGTCCGAGGCCGCGGTGGCGAAGGCGCGCTTGTTGTAGTCCTGGCCGAAGACGTAGAGCCTTGCCTCGGCGTGGTGCTCGCGCAGGTAGTTCTGGGCCTCGGCCAGCATGCCGCCCGTGCCGCAGGCCGGGTCGAGGAGCTTGCGCACGGTGCCGGGGGTCGCGAGCAGCTTGTCGTCGCCGATGAACAGGATGCTCACCATGAGCCGGATGACCTCGCGCGGCGTGAAGTGGTCTCCCGCGGTCTCGTTGGCCAGCTCGTTGAAGCGGCGGATGAGGTTCTCGAAGATCAGCCCCATCTGCTCGTTCGGCACCCGGTCCGGGTGCAGGTCGACGTCGCAGAACTTCGAGACGACGAGGTAGAGGATGTTCGCCTCGCGCATCTTCTCGATCTCGGTCTCGAACTCGAAGTACTCGAAGATGCGCCGGACGTTGGCCGAGAAGCCCTGGCTGTAGCTCACGAGGTGCTGGGCGATGTTGTCGGGGTCGCCCTTAAGCTTTTCGAAGTCGAGCGGCGAGTGATTGTGGAAGCGCTGGCCCGCCGCCTGGTCGAGCGTGCGGTCGAGCGCGTCGCCTTCCAGCTTGCCGCCTTTCCGCCGCTCGTAGGTCGCCAGCACTTTGTCCTTGGTCGGCGCGAGCACGCAGTCGAAGCGCCGTAGCACGGTCATGGGCAGCATGACGCGCTCGTACTGCGGCGGCCGGTAGGGCCCGCGCAGCAGGTCGGCGATCTGCCAGATCAGGTTGGCGAAGTAGTTGTGGTCAGGCATCTCGCTCAGTCATGGTTCGGTGGACCGGAATGATCCCAAACAGTGTCCTCGGCCTGTAGGGCGATGACGCCGGCAATGTCCCCTGCGCTGAACGCCTCGTAGATGGGTTGCACAACCCTGATTTTGCCGTCGTAAATAGGCCACTCCCTTCTTGCGGAACCTGGGCACCCGGATCTTGCCCGGGAGGCGAATAAGTTAAGCACGCTGGAGATGGCGCGCACATAGAGCGCTGCACGGTCTACGTCGGAAACCGTTCTCAGGATTGCCATACCCCGACATGGCGACTTGTATCGCTCATGCCGATGCCGCTTCGGCGAACCTGCACCTGGCTCCCGCTGGCACGCAAGGAGTCGCCCCTGGCTCTTACGGGCGATTCTGTCCCCGACAATGACGTCTAACGTTCACAGGCTGCCGTACGCGCCCGTTCAGGGCGCGTAGCCGAAGGCCGCGGAGCGAGGCAAAGCCGAGCGCAGCGCGGCACGCCGGATGTTATATGACATCTATTCTCCGGCACTCAGTTCGTCGAACACGGGTCAGTGGGTTCTCAGTAGTTCTGGTCATCCTCGTAGTATGTCATACCTGACGATGTAGTTGACGTCGAAGTCATCCCGTTCGATTCCCCAGAGGGCCTCACCCGTGATGAGAAGAACCTGAAACCCCTCTGGAGTCACCACTGTCGCGACTGGTTCCGCGTCCTCATCCAAGACCCACCACACAAGGCCATTCTCTGAGGGGGTGAAGCGCTGGAGCCAAACCGAGCCGTCCTCGGCTGCGACCATGCTCTGCACGGCCGGTAGATAGTCTGGGCTGTAGGTGGCCTTTCTAAGGTCAGCCTCAAGTTCCGCCAGACTCAGCTCAGAATCCATGCGTTTCATGAACTCATACATCCCCTCCGCCTGGGCATGGGATGCGCTATCGATCTTCTCCCGCGGGAGGGGTTCCGGAGTGTATTCGATCTCCTTCGCCAGGAGTGTGTCCCCGGTCATGGCAATCTCCGTGATCCGGATTGTGGCCTTCCCTGCACTCTCAGATACACGCCTGTCCAGAACCAGCAACACGCCGTCGGAGGAAACATAGAAGAGCGGATTATCCCCGAAAGGTTGACGGCCGAACGTCCCACCGCTCTCTCGGAGCAAGGCCAAAACGTCCGTCGGCCGATAGGGTTGAACCCAAACGGTCCCAAGGTTCTCGCCCTTCGGATCCATCTGGACATGCTTTGCCTCAGAGAGCTGGCCGCGGGCTATGGCATCAGACCAAGCAGGAGCGATCCCGTACAGCGTCCCATCCCGAAGGGGCCATGAGGGCCTCGGAACAGAAGCGTTCGGATTGTCTGGATCCCGGGACATATCCATCCGCGGGGTGACTGAGCCCAGGAAGCTGCCATCAAGATCGAAGTAAGAAACCCGATAGGCCTGCCGATCCATCACCCAGAGGGTGTCCCCGAAGAATCCGAGCCCGCCCGGCGTATCGAATTCCCCTGGCCCTTCCCCCTTCCCCCCAAGCACTCCGGCGGGGTTTCCCTCGGCGTCCCAGCGCCGGATCGTTGCTTCACCCCTGTGCAGAGAATGGAGAATCCCGTTCGGGGCCATCGCAAGAGCGACCACGCTCTGAAAGGCGTAGTCTGGGTCCTCAACAGACCCTATTCTCACCATCGGCCCTTCAACAGACCAAGCTTCGCTTCCAAAAACCCCATCAGCGCCTTCAGGGCGAGTGCATGAAGCGACGACAATTGCTGGCAGAATCATCGGGAAACTGAAGCGGAACAGGTGCCGAAGAAATGCGTAGGACCTCATCTTCTCTCCCTGGACTGGTTGAGGCCGAAGACCGAGGATCGGAGGATTCGTTTGTTCTTGTGGGCGGAGACACCCCACGGCAGATGTCATATAACTCCGAGATTCCGATCCGGGTTGCGGTCGGTCCGGCCCCGGACGGGTTCGGCTTGTGGGAACTGGACCGGGGATTGGCGATTGTAGGTGGTGAAAAGGGAATCTTTGGTTTCCCACGTCCTGCAACGTCCGAACCGCTCCCCGGATGAGCCACTGGCCCCTTAGTAACACAGAATGCAACCCGTGCGCCGTCCAAGCAAGAAGCACCGACCCAAGCCGAACCGATGGACCGGTGCTGACCGTCCGGGGGTTGCCGAACTCCCCTGCCTGGCGCGGCTCTGATGGTGGAGATCAAGCACTTGGTCCTTCCACTTCAGCTTCAGGCCCTCGCTGGAGCGTGCCAGCCCGAGCGAGGGTCAGGAAGGCCCTTGGGGAGAGGATGCGGACCGGTGAGGCTTCAGCCACCACCAAGAGGTCTTCATCACCGGTGACGAGGATCTCTGTTCCGGCCGAAATTGCGTCAGCCAAGACTCGCTCGTCATCGGGATCTCGCAGGGAGATAGGAGAAACCACATTGCTTCTCGGAACGATCTCGCACTGTCCGAGGACGGCCGCTGCCGCAGCGCGCGCAACGTGGCTCGCCTTCAGCTTCAGGGTCAAGACCCGGCGAACCTCGTCCGCAACGACCTCGGGAACAAGAAGCTCATGCTCGGACAAGACAAGCTTCAGGAGGTCGGCACAAAGGCCTCGAGCAACGAAGGCAGCAACAAGGACGTTGGAATCCAAGCAGATCCGGGTCACGAGACCAGCCTGAAGACATCCTCGTCCGTGTAGATGCCCTGGGCCTCGGCGAACGGAATCAGTTGGCGCCGGGCCTCTTCAAGGAGGTCAAGCGTTAGCTGCCTGCGCAGCGCCTCCCGCACGACCTCGCTTCGAGAGCGGCCGGTGTCACGGCACACGCGGTCGAGCATCTCTTCGAGGCTCGGATCCAAACGGATGGTAACGGCGGCGGTCTTCATGTCGTACATTGTACTACAATCGTCCACCCTCCGCAAGGTGGGGATGACGGTGCTGGCCTGAGCACGCGCCACCTCTAACTCGACCGACGCGAGGTTTCGGCCATCCCTGCCATGCCACGCCAGTCGAGACCTGGGTATTGGGCTCGAAGCTGAGGCCATCGCTTCGCTCGACGAGGTAGTTTGCTTCCACGAGAATGTGGCGGAGATAATCAAGCGGCTCGAAGGACGTCCTGTGCTTCCGCCAAGATCCGTGGCCCCAGGAAGGGAGAGAGGGCCTCCATCGTAACGAGCTCCACCCGCCGTCCAAGGCGTTCCTCGAGAAGATCGGAGAGATCGAGAAGGCGGTCGAAGGTCTTGGCCCCGGGAGCGAACTGCACCAAGAGGTCGACGTCGCTGTCAGGACCAGCCTCCCCACGCAAGACTGAGCCGAAGAGAGCCAGACGCTCGACGCCGAGGGCACGGATCTCGGCCTCGGCAGCAACGAGACGTTCCCTGACTTCCTCGCAGGACAGCAGCATCGTTCTCATGCGTCGGAACATAGGATGAACGGCCTGTTACCGCCAAGAGTTGTAGAACCGTCTCGAAGTGCCCGTCCGATCAAACCAGTCGGTGTGGAGGTCTGGGAAGGACGGGCCGTCAGGGGGGGGTCACGAAGCGCGACGGAACCGGCTCCATTGAGCCTACCTCCTGCGTCGACCCCAGACGGACCCGACACCTATCCTTGCCGTGCGGGGTTGGGAGTTGATCTGCCCTGGCGAGCCCCTGCGAGCTTCGGTTCGCCCCCATCTCGCCTGCCGTTCCCAGGCCATACCACAGCGGACTCCACGTGGGGCCGGCAGTGCTCCCTCCATAGACGCACCACCTCCCGGTCGCTCTTGGTCCAGTTCTCCTCCCGGGGGCCTGACTCCCGGAACACCCTGGCACACCGGCTCCGAAGATAGGCGACGCAGTCCACGAGCTGGATGAGCCAGCTGTCCTTCGAAGGAACGTGGTGAACGGTGTCCAGGAGGTAGCGGATGTCCCGGGCACGGTACCCGGGGCCGGTGCCACGGTCTCGCCAATGGGCGAAGCTCCGCATGAGCTCCCGGCCCAACTCCTTCTGCTCGTCTGCTACGACGAGGGCGTAGACCGGAGACGCCCCCTTCTTCCGGGCCTCGTCGTCCGGCTGCTGGTCCTCCAGCCATTCGTCCAGGCGCTCCACGAGATACCGGAAGGCCAGCTTGTGGGGATGTTCGGGAGCATACCCCTTCTCCCTCGCCCTCCTTGCGTGCCCAGCCTTGTGGATTCCCCTGAGGAAGAGGCGGCCTCCGTGCCGTCCCACTTGAGAGACCAGCTCCCCGTAGAGGGCAATTCTCCGGGCGGGGGAGAGTCCCCGGCATTCCCCTCTTCCGGCGAAGATTTGGCTCCCGTGGAACTCGAACTCCGGGAGACGGGCCCGGGCGGGGAAGTGGGACAGAGCGATTTCCGAGATCTCCTGCTCCATGGACCAGAGGGCATGGGGGGAGACTCCCAGGGTCACCAACCAGTGGATTGGCTGATCCGTGGAGGCGAGGTCGATACCCGTGTTACCGCTCTCGTCGAGATAGAAGAAGAACATCCTGGCTGAAAGGAAGCCCCCGGAGCGGACCCCTTCCAGCGCTCGCGCTTCATCCTCCCGCGTCTCCCTTGGACGTGACGGGCTCATCACTCCTCGTCTCCCCCCAGCTCGTCCAGGGGGTTTCGGATGCGGGAGA
>Ga0209164_1004378_pt1 | contig 12705 bp, 10 predicted proteins | sample MTBNYHSulfiMetaG_FD_187458 | JGI IMG/M metagenome (GOLD analysis project Ga0209164, IMG submission 187458) | Enrichment culture microbial communities from rom New York Harbor, USA that are MTBE-degrading - MTBE-NYH (New York Harbor Sulfidogenic)... | ecosystem: Environmental > Aquatic > Marine >...
GGCGCCCTGAGCGGCCCCAGCTCCCACGACGGTGTGCAACTCGTCAATGAACAGGATGATCTCACCCTCGGCGCGCTGCACTTCCTCAATGGTGGCTTTCAGGCGCTCCTCGAATTCGCCACGGAAGCGCGAACCGGCGATCATCGAGCCCAGGTCGAGGGCGATGACGCGGCGGCCGGAGAGGATCTCGGGGACGTCATTGTTGGCGATCTTCTGAGCCAGGCCCTCGACGATGGCGGTCTTGCCCACGCCAGCCTCGCCGATCAGCACTGGGTTGTTCTTGGTGCGGCGGGAAAGGATCTGGATGACCCGCAGGATTTCGGTATCGCGCCCGATCACGGGATCGAGCTTGCCCTCACGGGCCATCTGGGTGAGATCGCGGGAGTATTTCTCCAGGGTGCGGTAGCGGGTCTCGGCCTGTGGGTCGGTGACGCGCTGCCCGCCACGCAGTTGGTTGATGGCATCCAGGACACGCTCCCGGGTGATCCCAGCCCCCTCCAGCAAGCGGGCAGCCGGAGTGCTGCGCTCGCTCATGATCGCCAGGAAGATGTGCTCGGTGGAGATGTACTCGTCCTTGAGGCGATTGGCCTCTTCATTGGCTAGGTCGATGATGCGCTTGACGCGCGGGGTGATGAAGATCTGGCCGGCGCCGCCGCCAAAGATGTTGGCCTTGGGGCTGGTGCGCAAGATGTAATCTAGCCTCTCGGTGAGCATCTCGGGAGAGACCTTGAGGATTTCCAGTAATTGGCTGACCACGCCCTGAGGCTGCTCGATGAGCGCCATCAGAATGTGCTCGGTATCGATTTGGTTGTGTCCGTAGCGCTGGATAATCTCGGCGGCACGCTGGGCGGCCTCCTGAGCACGCTCGGTGAAACGATCAAATCTCATCATCGGTTAAATACCTTCCTTCGGCAGACAAAGGGCTGCTTAGGGGGATTATAACATCGCGGCGGTTAACGCACCGCAAACAAGCTGTTAGAAGTGTATTTGAATCGAGTAGCGTGCAAAATTCCAGGCCAGGTGGCTCAGGGGGTGGGCGTCAGGGAGGCAGTAGGCGTAGGAGTGGAGGTGAAGCTACCTGCTTCCGCCGTGGGGGTGGGTGTATAGGTGATGATGCTGCTGTAGAATTGGGGCAGCCAGCCGTAGCGTCCTTCGGCGTCGGTCACTTCGACCCACACCCAGCCATCGTAGATGCGCACGCCCTGCAAGATGGTGATGAGGCTGTTCGGCGGCAGGTAAGCGATCAGTGGGCCGCCTGGGTACTGCCGCAGGCCGACGCTCTGGCCGAAAGTTTGGTCGAGCAAGGCCAGAGCGGGAGTGGCCGTGGGGGTAGCTGTGAGGGTAGGGGTGAGGGTGGAGGTGGGGGTGAGGGTGGGCGTGGAGGTGACCACCACCGGCGTGACAGTGAAGGTGGGGCTAGGGCCGAGGGTGGGCGTGGGGGTGAAGGTTGGAGGCACGAGTGGGTCTAGGCGGGCGGCAAAAATCTGCTCGATCTTCAACTGCACCGGCTTCTGGAAGTGCGTGGCAACCTCGTTCTGCAAGGCGACGCTGTCCTCATAACTGAGCGGCTGGATAGCGCGTATTACCACATCCAGGCTCAAGGTATCTCCCACCTGAATGAAGCTCACATCCACCAGCTCGGCGCCGGTGATCTGGGCCACCTCCTCCTGGACGACATCCTGGATGAAGCGGGCTTCGGTGGCTTCACGGACGAATTGGTAGCTCTGGTAGGCCAGAGGGGCCATCAGGACAACGGTCAGCAGGGCGGAGATCGTCAGGCTGCGCGGCAGGCGGCCCTCATCCTCCTTGCGGCGGCGACGGAAGCCCAGTGCGTTGAAGAGGAAGATGGAAGAGGCCGCGATAGTGACGGCGTTGGTGATGAAGAGCAGAAAAGCGCCGAGGGCCACATCCCAATCCCCCAGGCCAATGCCAATCCCGATGGTGCAAAGCGGGGGCATCAAGGCAGTGGCGATGGCAACGCCAGGCAGGGCAGCAGAAAGCTGGGGTTGGACGAGGGCAAAAGCAGCCGCCAGCCCACCAGCCAGCGCCACGCCCAGATCGATAGGACTGGGGCGCGTGCGGGCGATGACCTCGGCGGGCAACTCCTGCAGAGCGGTGAAGGGTAACTGGCTGTTGGTCCAGGTGATGATCGAGGATAGCACGATGGCGAGCAACGCGCCGCGGAACAGCGCCGAGGCGGCATCGCGCAGTAGCATGGTATCCCCACGCAAAGACGCCAGCCCGACGCCCAAGATGGGCGACATCAGCGGTGCGACCAGCATGGCGCCGATAATGGTGGCGGCCGAATCGATCAGCAGGCCGAAGGTGGCGATCACGCAAGACAGCATGACCATCACGAAGTAATCGAAATCCGGCGTAGAGGCATCGCGCAACTGAACCTGAACCTCAGCGCGGCGCTCGAGGTCTACGGGCGGCAAGACCTTACGACTCCAGAAGCGCAGGCGCAGGCGCAGCTTGGCTAGCCCTTCAAGCAGCTTGGCGTGCCAATCCTCAGGAGGTTCTGGGGGTTCAGGGTTGGGCAGATAATCGACCAAAGGGATTCCGGCCTTTCACAGGCGTCATGCTTTCGAATTGTATACCGGATTAGGAGGAATGGGCAAGGGGAGGGGGATTGCAGTTAAAGATTGCAAATCAAGGAAGATGCTCGCCCGGCTATTTGCGCCGCAGCAAAGAATAGGTGAAGGGGTAAGGGTTGCGGTCGTCGGCGGCGTGGAACCGGGTCTCGACCTCGACCCACTCAGCGAGGTCGAAGGGGGGGAAGAAAGCGTCGGCTTCGACCTGGGCGTGTACGCGGGTGAGGTGCAGCCGATCAGCGAGCGGCAAGGCCAGGGCAAAGATCTGCGCACCGCCAGCTACGAAGACCTCGTCTTCGCCGCTCTCCCTGGCGCTCGCCTGGGCCTCGTCCAGCGAGGCGACCACCCGGCAGCCCTCGGCGCGGTAGTCCGCTTGGCGAGAGATCACCAGCATGTGCCGGCCGGGCAGCGGGCGGCCAATCGATTCATAGGTCACCCGCCCCAGAATCAAGTGATGCCCCATGGTCAAGCGTCTGAAATGCTTCAGGTCGGCGGGGAGGTGCCAGGGCACGCGGCCGCCCAGGCCAATGCCGCCGCGCTCGTCCATGGCGACGATCAGAGAGACGATCACACCGCCACCTCGGCCTTGATGTGCGGATGGGCCTGATACCCGCTCAGTTCGAAATCCTCATACTTGAAGTCGAATATCGACTTGACGGCAGGGTTGAGGGCCATTTGCGGCAGGGGGTAAGGCTGGCGGGTGAGTTGCAGGCGGGCTTGCTCGATGTGGTTGAGGTACAGGTGAGCGTCGCCGAAGGTGTGTACGAATTCGCCAGGTTTGAGATCGCAGACCTGGGCGACCATCAAAGTGAGTAAGGCGTAGGAGGCGATGTTGAAAGGCACACCCAGGAAGACGTCCGCCGAGCGTTGGTAGAGTTGGCAAGAGAGCGCCCCATCGGCGACATAGAACTGAAAGAGTACGTGGCAGGGCGGCAGAGCCATGTGTTCGATCTCCCCCACGTTCCAGGCGTTCACCATCAGGCGGCGGGAATGCGGTTCGGTCTTGATGTTCTCGATCAGGGCCGTGATCTGATCGACGGTCTCACCGGAGGCACCCTGCCAAGAGCGCCACTGCGCGCCGTAGACCGGGCCGAGGTCACCGTTCTCGTCGGCCCACTCGTTCCAGATACGCACGCCGTGATCCTGAAGATACGCGACGTTGGTATCGCCATTCAGGAACCACAGCAATTCGTAAATGACCGATTTGAGGTGCAGTTTCTTGGTGGTGAGCAGCGGGAAACCGGCGCTGAGGTCGAAGCGCATCTGATGCCCGAAGATCGAGAGCGTGCCCGTGCCGGTGCGGTCATCCTTGCGCACGCCGTGGTCGAGCACGCGTTTCATCAGATCAAGATACTGCTGCACCAGCCACCTCCCGCGCGTGGCCCGTCAATCAAATAACCAGTCAGGCGGCGCGTTCTCCAGTAATTCGCGAGCCCGTTCGACGTCGGCGTCGATCTGTGTCACCAACTCTTCAACACTTTCGAAGCGTTTCTCGTCGCGCAGGCGCGCCAGGAACCGAACCTCGAGCGTCTGCCCGTAGATCTTCCCCAAGAAACCGAGCAAGTGGGCCTCTGCCAGGGGGCGTTCGGGCTGGCCCTCAAAAGTGGGGCGCACGCCGACGTTGGTGACGGCGCCTAAGATACGCTCGCCCAGCTGCGCCCGGCACACGTAAACCCCAGAAGCGGGCATCAAACGGGCCTCATCGATGCTCAAGTTAGCGGTCGGGAAGCCCAGCAAACGGCCACGCTCATCACCGGGGATGACCTTGCCCTGTAAACGGTACGGCCTGCCGAGCAAGCGGGCAGCCATCTCCACGTCCCCGGCGCGCAGCAATCGGCGAATACGGCTGGAAGAGACCGGCTCACCCCCAATTTCTACCGACTCCACAACATGTAGGGTGAAACCCAACGTCTCGCCAAGCGCGTGCAGGGCCAGCACGTCGCCCTCTCGTTCTTTACCCAGGGCGAAGTTCTCCCCCACCCAGAGCTGGGTGAATCCCAAATGCTCCTTGAGCTGGAGGAGGAAATCGTGCGCCGAAGTGGCGGCCACCGAGCGATCGAAGGGCAAGGTGACGACGTAGTCCACGCCGCACTCACCCAGCAAAGCGGCCCGCTGCCGCGGATCGGTCAGATAGTAATCTTGGCGCGGGCCACGCAGCACCTCGACCGGATGGGGATGAAAGGTGAGCACAACTGCCGGCTTGGCAGCCGCGTGAGCGCCAGCCGTGAGCTGTGCCAGGATACGGCGATGACCCAGGTGCACACCATCGAAGGAGCCGATGGTGAGCCAGGCTTCATCTAGGGAAAGTTCACCTAACGAGGTGAGATGCTGCATGCAGTAGGTTTATGAGGTAAAGAACACCTTATTAGGGTGCCACTCGTTATCCTCGGGGATAAACTCCAGCAAAGCCACCAGGTCGCCCTGCTGGCTAATGGCGCGCGCCCGCTCAGGGACATCGCCCTCAACAGGGATACGATGACCGTGTCGCACCATCTCGACCATGTCGGCGTCAAGCTCGACAGTGTACCAATCGGAAAGCGCCTCGGCGGCGGGGATCAGGAACTGGGCCCAATTGCCGGCCTCGAAGGACTCCTGGAGACGGCGCAGGGAGACCGCGTTGCGCAGGGTGAACTGCCCGCTGCGGGTGCGGCGCAGGCCAAAGAGATGGGCGCCAACGCCCAACTGTTCGCCGATATCGTTAGCCAGAGAGCGTACGTAGGTGCCGGAAGAGCAGTACACGTCAACCACCACTTCCGGTGGAGCCCACTCGAGCACGTCGAGGCTGTAAACGTTGATCAGGCGGGGCTCCAACTCGACCTCTTCGCCCTTGCGGGCCATCTCGTAAGCCCGTTTGCCTTTGACCTTGATAGCCGAATGTGCCGGGGGCACCTGCTCGATCTCACCGACGAAGCCCTTGAGCAATTCGATGAACTGCTCCTCGGAGACTTCAACGGGAACCTCGGGCTGTGTGGTGACGCCCTCGGCATCATAGGTATCGGTAGATGATCCAAGACGGATCGTGGCCTGATAGCGCTTATCCGAGGCAGAGACGTATTCGCTCAAGCGCACCGCCGGCCCAAGCAAGACTACCAGCACACCGGAGGCACGAGGGTCGAGGGTTCCAGTGTGGCCAGCGCGGCGGATGCCCGTTCCTCGGCGAATGATCTGCACGACATCATGGGAGGTGAGCCCCACCGGCTTATCGACCACCAACACCCCAGAAACAACGTTCTTGACGACATCCCTATCCATGGAGTTCAACCCCCCGAAGCGATACAGTGGTTACAAGCAAAGTTCTATCCATCGTCTACATCTTACCAAATGTGTCTAAATTTGGATTTCCTTTCCTCTATTTCACAGGCAGAGTGGTTTGCAAGAGCGAGCGGGTGGCCTGCAACACCTGCTGCTGCACTTCTTCGAGGGAGCCTGCGACCATCGCCCCGGCCGCGGCAACGTGACCGCCGCCGCCGAATTGGGTCGCGACCTGCGAAACGTCAACTCCCTCTTTCGCACGCCAACTGATCTTGACGTGTTCAGGGTCTTGTTCAATGAAGATCATCGCTACGGTGGCATCTTCGATGGCCGAGAGCAAGTTTACCAGATCGGCGTCATCGTCGCCAGGATAACCGACCGCTTGCCGATCGGCGACGGTGAGCGAAGTCCAGAGCATGCCGTCCTCTCGCTGGAGGCGGGAAAGCCCCGCAGCCCAATAGCGAACGGCCTCGAAGGATTTGCGCACTAGGCCCAGGAAATACAGCCTGGAAATATCGGCGCCACCCTCCACCAGATCGGCTGCGATGCGCAGGGCCTCGGCATCGGTGCTGACAGTGCGGAAGCCCAGCGAGTCGGTGATCAAGCCGGTGAGCAGCGCCTCGCCGACTTGAGGAGTGATCGTCAGCCCCAAGGCTGGCATGCACTCAGCCAGGATTGCGGCGGCAGCCACCGAACGGGAGTCTACCAGATTTATGCGGCCAAAGGAAGTGTTGGTGGGGTGATGGTCGATATTGATGTCAACGGTCACGCCCTTGAGCAGCACATCGCCCAAGCGCTCGAAATCGGCGGTGTCCACGGCCACGACCAGGTCCACGGCATCCTTCTGGCGGCGCTGAATGCGCTCCACGCTGGCGAGGTGTGAAAACTGAGACGGCACGCCATCGGCCAGCACCATCTGCACCTGCTTGCCGGCCCCCTCCAATGCCAGGCCTAGGCCGAGCAGTGAGCCCACCGCGTCGCCATCAGGGCGGACGTGGGCGATCACCAGGACGCGCTCAGCGCGCTCGATGCGCTGGCGGGCCTGGTTTATCAGCCCCTCACTCAGGTTCACCATGGCCTTCCTGGTCCTCGTGAAGCGAATCGATCAGCCGGTCGATGCGGTCGGCGTGCTCGGGAGTGGGGTCCCAGTTGAAGCGCAATTGGGGGAAGGAGCGCAGCTCGACTTGCTGGGCTAAGCGGCGGCGCAGGAAACCAGCAGCGTGTTCCAGGCCGGCGATGATCTCCTCTTTTCGCTCGGCACCCTCGAAGGCGGAGACGAAAACGCTGGCGAAAGCCAGCTCGCGATCCACGTTGACGTCGGTGATGAAGACGCCCTGCAAACGAGGATCGCTGACCTCGAAGATCAGCAGCTCGGCAAGCTCTTCCTGGATGCGCTGAGCGATCCGCTGGGCGCGCTGTTGTGAAACCATGCCGCTATCGTCCCGTAAGATCAGACCGCCGCCACCAGCTCGGTGACGTAGCACTCCAGCACGTCGCCCTCCTCGAATTCATCGAAACCGGCGACGTTGATGCCGCACTCAAAACCCGTGCGCACTTCGCGCACATCGTCCCGCTCGTGCTTGAGCGACTCGACCGGGCCGTCGTGGATTTCCTGTCCATCACGGATGACACGGATGCGCCCTTTGCGGCGGATCTCGCCATCGACCACCCGACAGCCGGCGATGTTGCCGACCTTGCGGATGCGGAAGACAGCGCGCACCTCGGCGTGGCCGATGACCTTCTGCTGCTCCTCCGGCTCGAGCATGCCCTTCAGGGCCTTCTCGACGTCCTCGGTCAGGCGGTAGATGATGTCATAAAGGCGGATGGACACGCCGTCACGCTCGGCAAGGCGGTGGGCGGCGGTATCGGCCTGCACGTTGAAGCCCATCACGATAGCCTGGGAGGCAGCGGCGAGCATGATGTCGCTCTCGCTGATATTGCCGGTACCCGCATGCAGCACGTTGACCCCGATCTGGCCTTCGCTGTCGTCGGCGCTCATCTCGCTGAGCGAGGACACAATCGGCTCAAGGGAGCCTTGCACGTCGGCCTTGACGATCAAGCGCAGTTCGCGCACCTCCCCAGCCTGGAAGCTATCGAACAGCCTTTCCAGCGTGACGGTGGAAGAGAGCGACTGGCGGGCTTGCTCTTGGCGCTCGAGGCGCTCGGCGACGATGGCGCGGGCCTCTTTGTCAGAATCGACCACGCGGAAGAAATCACCCGCCTCGGGCACCTCGTCCAAGCCCATGACGGATACCGGCGTGGAGGGGCCAGCTTCTTCCATCGGCTCACCGCGAAAATCAAACATGGCGCGCAGGTGGCCGGTGGCCGTGCCAGCTAGCAGGATATCCCCGGTTCTAAGCGTACCATTCTGAACGAGCAGGGTGGCCAGAACACCTCGGGAGCGGTCGCGCTCGGCCTCGATCACCGTGCCGAGCACTTCGCCATCGGGGTTGGCCATGATCTCGCTGTTATCAGCCACCAATTGGATAGCCTCCAGCAGGTCTTCGAGGCCGGTCTTCTCCTTACCTGAAACCGGCACCACCAACGTATCCCCATCCCAGTCATCGGGCACCAGGCCGATCTCGGCCAACTGCTGCTTGACTTTGTCCGGGTTGGCGTTGGACTTATCGATCTTGGTTAGGGCCACGACCATGGGCACCTTAGCGGCGCGGGCGTGGGCCAGGGCCTCTTTGGTCTGCGGCATGACGCCGTCGTCGGCGGCGACCACCAGAATGACGACGTCGGCGCCCTGTGCGCCGCGCGAACGCATGGCCGTGAAAGCAGCGTGACCAGGCGTATCGAGGAAAGTGATCAGCTTGCCGTTGTGCTCGACCTGATAGGCGCTGATGTGCTGGGTGATGCCCCCGGCCTCACCCGAGACCACGTTGGTCTGGCGGATGGCATCGAGCAGGGTGGTCTTGCCGTGGTCGACGTGCCCTAGAACGGTGACCACCGGCGGGCGAGGGGCCAGGTTCTTCTCGTCCTCCTTGGCGATCAACCGGCGCCAGAGGGGCACTTCGCCGCTGTCCTCAATCTCGAGCTGGTCGACGGTCTCGAGGGTGGCCTCGTAGCCCAACTCGGCCGCCACTACGGCGGCGGTATCGAAATCGATCTGCTGGTTGATATTGGCCATCACCCCATTAGTCATCAATACCTTGATGACGTCGATGGGGCTGGAATCAATGTGCTCCGCCAGTTCTCGAACGGTCAGGCTGCCTGGCAATTCAATGCTTTTAATGTCTTTCCCGTTTTCACTCATAACAATCTCCTAACTCTGGCGAAGCGTCTCCCTGCAAATGGCAAATGCGTCAACCACTCAGTCGGCGGGAAGCTCTTCTGGAGGCGCGCCCTCCGGCAAGGTTTCCATGAAGGCCAACAGGCGCTGACGGTCCTCAACGGTTAGGGTGGTACGCAAGGCTCGGGCCAGATGGCTCTCGAGGGCTTGCTGCCAGCAGCCCTGATAAGCGTGCAGATAAGCGCCTCGCCCGGCTAACTTGCCGCCTGGGTCTACCTGCACGCCTTCGGAAGCGCGCACGATACGCACCAGCGAGCGCTTATCGGCCACCGCGCGGCAGCCCACACAGGTGCGCTGGGGAATGTGTTTGCCCCGACGGGCGCTCTTTTTGGCCACCTTAGCGCACCTCAGCAGGGCCCCTTCGCCAAAACCCTAGAATTCGTCATCCCACTCGCCCCCTTCCTCGCGCTTGCGCTTGCGGTGGACGATGGTGACGTCTTTGTCAGGATCGTACTCGATCTGACGATATTTCTTCTTCTTTTTGCCCTTCTTGGCGGGTTTGGCCTCAGCGCCCTTATCATCGTCCAGGAAGACCAGATCGCCCGGTTCGTCGTCATCCGTGAGAGGAACGCGGATGCGCTGCGCCGAGCGGGCGAAGATCTCCTCGAGCGAGGTCTCAGGTTCGGCCTCTTCCGCCTCCGGCTCACCCGCAGGCTTGGCCTTAGTGGATTTCTGAGCGGCAACCGGCTCGGGGGTCTCCTCTGGCTCTTCTGTTTCCTCTTCCACGGCTTCACCCGCCTCAGCTTCTGCAACAGCCTCCGGTTCAGCTTCAGCCACTTCTTCAGGGGCAGCTTCCGCCTCGACCTCAACTTCAGCCTCAGCCTCGGCAACTTCTTCGGGCGCTTCCGGCTCGGGCGGCTCGGGGAATTCGAACTCGGCCAAAGCGGTCTCGATGTTCTCCATCGTCTTGGGACCAACGCCGTTGACCGCCAGGATCACGTCCGGATCGACCGCCAACTGGAGCATTAGATCCCCAATGGTGGAGTAGCCTTCACCAGTCAGCAAGATGGTGTAGCGCGGCGAGATGCCCAGCTCGTCGAGGGGGATATCGAAGGCGGTGACGGGGACTTCATCTTTAGCCTCGGCCAGCATGGCCCTTTTGGCTTCCAGCTTGGCTTCGCGGCGTTCGGCCGCCGCACCCTCGACGCTATCCACGAATTTGGCCAATAACTGGTATTCCTCAGGGGTGACCGGGCGGCCCTCCGCCTTCTTGGTGAGGATCGCCTCGATCTTGGTGATGTCTTCAGCCATAGCCTCAGCCTGGGCTGCAAACTGGGGCAGGGTCTGCAACTTGTGGAGGGCGTCGGAGGTGGCCTCGGGCAGGCTCTTGATATCGATGCGCCAGGAGGTCAGCTTGGCGGCTAGGCGGGCGTTCTGCCCGTCTCGCCCGATCGCCAGGCTCAATTGGTCTTCCGGCACGATCACGGTGGCAGTCTTGTTCTCGGCGGTCTCGTCCAGGTAGACCCCGGTGACGCGCGCCGGGCTGAGTGCCTTGGCGATGTAGGCCGCCGGGTCGGGGTTCCACTCGATCACGTCGATCTTCTCGTCGTTGAGCTCGCGCACGATGGCCTGGATGCGCACGCCGCGAATGCCCACGCAAGCGCCCACCGGCTCGATGCCGGGCTGCAGGGCGTAAACCGCCACCTTGGAGCGGAAGCCGGGTTCGCGGGCGATGGCGCGCACTTCCACCAAACCGTGATAGATCTCCGGGACCTCGTCCTCGAGCAGGCGACGCAGGAAATCGCGATGGGCGCGCGATAGGGTGATCTGCGGCCCGCGCGGGGTCATCTTGACCTCGTAGAGCAAGGCGCGCACGCGGTCGTGAACGCGGAAGCGCTCGCCGCGGATCTGATGATTGCGCGGCATGATGCCCTCGGCCTTGCGATCCAGCCCCAGGGTGATGCCGTAGGGATTGACCGCCTGGACGATGCCGTTGACGATCTCGCCCTCGCGCTTGTGGAAGTAGTCGTATTGGACTTGGCGCTCAGCCTCCCGGATGCGTTGCTGGATGACCTGTCGGGCGGTCTGTGCGGCCACGCGGCCGAAGTCCTCCGGGGTGCTTTCGACCACCACGATGCCACCGAGCTCGGCCTCGGGGTCCTCCTTGCGCGCCGTCTCCAGGTCGACCTCGGTGCGGGGGTCTTGCACGTCCTCGACCACCTCTTTCTCTGCGTAGATGAGCACCCCGCCGGTCTCGAGATCGATCTTGGCGAGCACCTGCTGGGCATTGGATGCGTTCACGGTCTTGCGATAGGCCGAGACCATGGCTGCCTCGATGGCTTCCACAACAACTTCTTGAGGAAGCTGCTTGTCGTCCAGCACCTCACTAAAAGCCAGTGCAAATTCTTTCTTCATACCTCAATTCTCCACGATTGCTTTGAGGGACAAGGCATCTGTCGTCCTTATAGACAAAAAAGTGGGGATGGCCCACTTTTGGTCGCAATCAATATGATTGATACCTCATCCCCCTCCCATCGCAAATTCTAGCATGGAACGCCGTGAGATGCAAGCCTTAGGGATAAGAGTTTTGTTAACTGCGGGCGAACGCCATCAATCGTCGCCCTCAGCAGCGATGAGCTGCTCGAGCAAAGTGCGCTCCTCCTCCAGCGAGGACACCTCCCCATCCAGCCAGGCGGCCCGCAAAGCGGCCAGGATGCGCTTGTAGGCCGGGCCGGGCGGCAGCTTACGGGCGCGCAGTTCATCGCCAGAGGTGACCGGGCGCACCTCACGCCACTGGGATACGTAGCGTTGGAGCGCCTGGCGAGCCTCGCCCTCCGGCAGCGCCAGGTAGACGGCATAGCGCGCCAAAGGAGCCAAATCTTCCAGACGAGCGGTGATTCGGCTAGGGGCTTCGGTCGCCAAGGTATCGATCTCCAGGCGCAACTGGGCGGCATCGCAAACGGCATCCCGCAACGCGGCCGATAGGCGCAAGCGCTCGGCCGCCGCGGCAGCCTCTTGAGGGGATAAGTGCATCAGCCACAGCAGGTAGGGCAGTTCGCCCTGCAAAGCCGACGGCTCGACCTTCCAGATCGGGTCGGGCGGCTCACCCGGCAAGGCCTCCAGCAAAGCGCTGAGCCTTTCATCCCAATACAGCGCCGGATGGATGGCACCCAAAGCGCCCAATTCGGACAGGCGCGCCAGCATTGCAGCAGACTTCGAGGCCTGGAAGATGGCGTCTAGCTCGTGGCGGAGGCGGTCGCCGGAGACGCGATCCAGCAGCGGCAGGGCCGTCTGGAGCAGGTCGAGGGTGCGCGGCTCGATGGCAAACTCGAAGCGCTGCTCGAAGCGCACCGCCCGCAGGATGCGGGTGGGGTCATCCACGAAAGAGAGCGAGTGCAGCACACGGATCAAGCCCTGGTGCAGGTCGTTGAGGCCGCCCCAGTAATCGTGTAGCTCGCCGTAATGGCGTCCGTCAAGGCGCAGGGCCAGGGTGTTGATGGTGAAATCGCGGCGGTGAAGGTCGAGCTTGATGCTGCCGCGCTCGACCGTGGGTAAAGCTGTGGGATGGGTGTAGAACTCGCGGCGGGCGGAGACCAGGTCGATGGCCTTGGGTAGGTCTTGCGG
>Ga0209164_1004379_pt1 | contig 12698 bp, 8 predicted proteins | sample MTBNYHSulfiMetaG_FD_187458 | JGI IMG/M metagenome (GOLD analysis project Ga0209164, IMG submission 187458) | Enrichment culture microbial communities from rom New York Harbor, USA that are MTBE-degrading - MTBE-NYH (New York Harbor Sulfidogenic)... | ecosystem: Environmental > Aquatic > Marine >...
ATTTCGTCGCCCGAAAGGGTGGAGTTCATAATAGGAAAGCGCCTGAGGGCCCGCGATACGGCGAGTAGGATGATGTCATTATATGACACTCTGACCGAATCGTCCTTTTGGTATTCTTCTCGAACTAGGTCCCGGAAGCGCACCATTTCAGTCACATCCACTTCCACAAAGGTGGTCAACTGAGCCGTGCCCTGCAGGCTCGAGCGCATATTCACGGCAATGGCCTTGCGCATGCCGGTGAACGGAATGGACCTCGCCGGAGCGGACGGCTCTTCTTTGGTTTCAATCGCTATCGAGCGCTCCACGTCTCTACGGGTGATTTTCCCTCCTTCGCCCGTCCCTTGAATGGCTGTAATATCCAGTCCTTCCTGCCGGACCATTTCCATGGCCGGTGGGGTGATTTTCGGCAATTGCGGCCCCTGCTCGTGAGCCCTTTTGACGTCCGCTTCCTTGATGCGTCCACCGGGTCCCGTACCTTCCACCAGGGTTAGATCAACGCCAAGTTCCTTAGCCAATCGTCTCGCTGCAGGGGAGGATGGCGACGCAGTTTTTTTCTCCGGAGCCCGGCCTTTAGGCGGCGCTTGCGCGGCAGTGGGTTTGGGAGCTTCGGCCGCCTTGGCGATTACGCCCGAGGGATGTTCGGTCTGGACCTGTTTCAGATCGTCTTCCGTTCCAGCCAGTAGTCCGATCACCGTTCCCACGTCCGCTTTGTTTCCTTTGTCTAGAAGTATATGAAGGAAACCCGCGCCCGGCGCCTCCACTTCATAGGTGATCTTTTCGGTTTCTATGACCAGTACGATGCCTTTCTTTTCAATCCAGTCTCCCTCTTTGGCCTTCCACTCGACAATCAGGCCTTCCTTCATGGTCATCCCGAGCTTGGGGACGTGGATGGGAACCGCCATAATTGCACTCCTAACGTTGCTTACTGTTTTGGATATATTCGCACGGGTCAAATTGGAGTCCCGATACCTGTGCAGGCCCCGTCCCGATCGGACGGGATGGGGCCGTGGCTCTTTCTCGAGTTTTTTCGAGTTTCATAAGACGCCATGCCTGAGGTGTCAAAATCCAATTGCCCCGACGTTACCGACGATCTGTGTATCCGTTTTGGGCGCTGTGCGCCCAAAAACGAACTTGAGAGATTTGGGAGGGGTGTTCAAGGGGACCCCGTATCAAAGGGTTCCCCTCGATCGAATGCTCCGTAATCTTGTTGCGGTCATCCGTCTCGCACGACCGGATTGTGCACGGCGATTCCTATTCGCTGAACTCGTTCTAAAACACGCCCTTGGTAGTAACCCTTCCTGCAATGTCCAAGGGTTCGGAGTCTCCCGTCACTTCCGCCACGGCGTTGGCTATGTCCTGCGGTTGCGGAAGGACAAACTGCTCGAGATACGCGCCCGCAATGGGATAGTTCTTCGCGGCAACCCGTTTGACCGGAGCATCGAGATAGTCAAAAGCGTTCTCCATGATCTGCATGCCAATCTCAGCTCCCGGTCCGCAGCGCATTGTGTCCTCGTCTACAATGATCGCACCTTTGGTCTTTTTCACCGATGCGAGGATGGTTTCCAAATCCAGAGGTTCGAGGGTTCTGGGATCGATGACCTCGACGCTGACGCCTTTTTCTTCCTGCAGCAAATTCGCTACCTGGAGTGTCACGGAAACCAGATAGCCGGTGGCCACGATAGTCACGTCCGTGCCTTCCCTTTTGATATCAGCCTTTCCGAAAGGTATGGTGTACGTTTCCTCAGGAACGGGACCTTCTATTCCCATGAGGTTCTTGTGTTCCAGAAATACCACGGGGTTATCGTCCCGGATGGCGGTTTTCAGCAACCCTTTGGCATCATGCGGGTTCGAAGGGATGGCGATCTTCAGCCCGGGTGTTCTCCAGACCCAGGATTCCATGCATTGAGAATGCTCGGCTCCTATGCCCGAGTAGCCGCCGATGGGCGCGCGTATGACCAACGGGATTTTTACCTTTCCGCCGTGGGCAAAGCGCCATTTGGCCGCCTTGTACAAGAGTTCATCGGCGCCGCACATCATGAAATCGGCGAACATCATATAGGAGATGGGCCTGTAACCGGCCAGAGCCGCTCCCACGGAAGACCCGATGATGGCCGCTTCACTGATAGCGGAGTCCCGAATTCGTTGGGCGCCGAATTTTTGGATCAACCCATTACTCGTTCCCCAGGCACACTGGCTGCATTCCTCCCCAATCAGGTATACGGTTTCGTCCCGTTCCATTTCTTCATGCATGGCTTCGTTGATAGCCGCGTTGTATAAGATCTGTCTCACGTCGCACCTCCGTTCTCAGTCGGCATAGAGCGCTTTGTCGAAATCCTTGGGATCCGGCCACGGACTTTCGGCGGAAAAACATTCCGCGTCGGCCATCTCTTGGTCCGCTTCCTTGTCGATTCGTTCCACGTCGTCTTGGGTGAGCACTCCCTTTTCCATCAGAGTGTTTTTAAAGAGCCGGATGGGGTCTCTCTTCATCCACTCCTCTGTTTCCGTTGGAGGACGCACACCTCCCTCGGTCTGAACCGAAAAATCGGGGAACCCTTCGGCATGAGGACGGAAGCGGTAGGTTTTCATCTCGAGAAAAGTAGGACCTTTTCCCGATCGGGCTCGTTCGACGGCCGGAGCGACAGCCTCGTAGACCGCCATCACATCCTGCCCATCCACAATGGCGGCCGGTATTCCGTAGCCTTGGGCGAAGTCCGCTAGATCTTCTTTTGGATGCGTCACGTTCACTCTGGTCCATTGAGCATATAGATTGTTTTCACAGAACCAGATCACAGGCAGCTTCCACGCGGCGGCCATGAGCATGCCTTCATGCAGGGGCCCTCTCCCAGTGGCGCCATCTCCGAAGCAGGAGACCACGACCTGTCCCTTTCCCCGGAGTTGGCATGCGATGCCGGCGCCTGCGGCCAGCGTGAGCTCTCCCGCCACCATGCCGCCCATTCCAGGAAGACCCAGGTTCAGGTCCGCGTAGTGGAATCCCGCGAAACCATTGCCGCCCCCAGTGGCTCTTCCGAAGTGCTCGGCCAGGATCTGTTTGGCGGGCATGCCCTTTGGCAAACATTTGTTCAAACCATGCGAACGATGATTGTAGAAGACGATATCGTCGTCGTTCAGGTGCGCACACAGGGCGACGCCGGGAGCTTCCTGTCCCTGGCCGCTGTGAAAAAAAGTGCGCAGCTTGCCCGCAAACAGGCACTCGATCATTTTCTCGTCGAGCTTTCGAACGCGCACCATTTGGGTATAAAGCTTTACCAAAATTTCGTTTGTGAACTCCATTGCCTTCCGACCTCCTTCCGCAGATAAGTGGTTGAGCTTAAGTGGTTGAGCCGATCAGCCAACTTTTTTCCCTTACCTCGTCTGTTTTCCTCCTTTCCGTTTGGCTAAACCGGTGAGTATGGGGAAGCTGAATCCGTTTGCCATACGAGTTAACGGAGCGAATCGTCTTAAAGGCTGCTTTTTGCGGCGGTTTTCTATACTCAGCATGCGGTTCATGTGACAAACAGTAGCTGTTCGAGGGTAATCTCCTGATTAAGGATCATTCTGCCAGGATCTGAGCGGCAGTCAATAGCTGAAATCAGTCATTTGTCTTGCCCTCGGAGTGGTTTCCTGATAGTTTTTCAGGAAACCCTCAAAATGGACCAGGCCATGTCACGCTTGATGGAACGAGACTTGAAGGACGTGCTCCTGGTTACGCGGGTGGCTCTCGAGTGCAATCAGATGGACGAAGCGAGGAGAGAGTCGCTCCGGCAACTGGAACGCATTTTCCGGTGTGAGAAGAGCACGTTTTTCCTGGCGGACGCCCATGGTATAGGCCTCGAGTACGGCGGGGTCGTCACCCGTGGTTTCGATTTTGAATTCATGAATCTGTACGAAGCCCACTTCCATGCCCTGGATCCCTATGTCATTGAACTGTCCGACATACCTTGTGTAGTTACCACTCCTCAGCTCATTCCCTTCGGGAAGCTGATCCGGACCGAATACTACAACGATTTTCTTGCGCCCCAGTCCATCCATTATCAGATGGCCATCGTGTTGAAAAGATACGGAAAACTGCTGGGGGCCATGGCCTTCCTGCGTCCGCGAAGCTCGGACGATTTTTCTTCCACCGATATCTCGAAAGCCGAATTGCTGGCTCCCTATCTGTACGAGATATTCCGAAAGATTAGAGACCTCGAGTCAAGAGACGGTCGATCCGATGGTAGGGACGGCGGTACTCATACGACCAGGAACGCATCTCTTTACGAACGTCTGGTTGAGCGAGAACTGAGTCGACGCGAATGCGATGTAGCGCTTCTGGTCAGCCAAGGGTTCACTAATACGGAAGTTTCGGAGAGATTGTGCATCAGCAGATACACGGTGGAGAATCATCTCAAATCCATCTTCGCCAAACTGGGGATTCGCAATCGCACCCAATTGACCCACCACCTCCTCCAACTGTATTGAATCCGTTATCCTTCACGATGGGAAACTCTTGAAAAAGTTGTAAGCTGAGTTACCCCGGAAAATTCACGAAGCCTAATTCGCTGCTCGCGGGATTCAGCAAACACGGCGAGTCCTCTTGACAACGGTTTTCTTGTGTTTAATAAAATTCATGTACGTAATTATGTTTAGCCGGCTTATCGATCAAGCGCCATTTTCTTTATCATTCATACAAACAAGCAGTTACACCCATGGCTCTCGTACTTTGGGGACGTTTCTGCGGAGAGAGATGTCATGTACAACTGGATGTGCACGAGTTGTGAATATACAACAGAGTCCGAGCGATGTCCCACATGCAAATTCGCGAACTGCAGAGGCTGTCACATATTGGAATACGCCACAAAACCGCCCACGGTCTGTCCCGGATGCCGTCGGTTCACCAAATTTATTGATCTTGATGAGGACGAGCATCCGCTGAAACATTAAGGGGTGGTTTTGCTTTGGCGGCGAACGTTCATGTGCCGATCCGACCAGCTTCGAGATTCAGGAACAGATGGGATGGATGAGATGGATTTTCGAGTCGGTCGAACCTTTTCCGACGACCCAGCGCGGTAAGGGATTACTCAATCCCAATGTTATGCACATTGGATCATTTCCCTTACACACGCTTGCGGCGACTCCCTGTCGGTCCTGACCGTTTACCGCCGTCCCCCGCTCCCTCCTATTCCGCCTCGATGACGACATCCGTGTACATGGTTTTTGGAATCAGTTCAATGCGGATTTCATTCAGCGACTCCATTCCCCGGAATGTTTCACTTCCCATTTCCTCGTCATTCAGGAAAACGGAAACCGTATCCCCCTTCTTGATAAAACGGATCTGCGTCCAGTACGACGATCCGTTGAGATCTTTCCGAAAGCTCTTTCCACTTCGGCTCTTGGGGACGAACTCGATAAAGGGCTTGGGTGTACAGGCGAGGCAGAACAGGATTCGATCCTCCCGCGTACGCTGGCCGTCGTCCAGATAGAACCACATACTGTCGTTAACGCTGCCGATGATCACATACATGCGGAAGGAGACGGTGAAATCATCCGGCAATCCGACATTTTTCCGATTGAACGCCAGATAAGAAGAAGAGGACAATGCTTCAATGGTCTTCTCGCCGATCCCCTTTCCCACATACGGATTTCGGCTTACGCGGATCATGGAGCCGTACTTTTTCAACGGATCTCCGATACCATAGTCCGACGGGTTAAGCGTGAACACCGAGCGGCTTTTGACCGGTTTCTGTTCAAATTCGCGGGAAGTCGGTTTGGGTCTCGACGTACGGTATTGTTCGATGGCCAGGGGGGTCACGGAAAGACTCAGGTCGCAGCAGTACGAGAGGGTTGACAGGTCCAGCTTTTCGTTGCTGAAAACAGCGTCTTTTCCCAATCGATCGAGCGCATCGGAATCCGCGTTTATCATGGCCGGATTGATCCGGATTAGGGCTTTCCTGACGGCTTCCCTTTTCGCGGCCTCTTTCAGGCGGCCGACGGGCAATGTTTCGTTGCTGTAACAAAAATCTCGAACCTCGATGACCTGTGGCGTCAGCTTCTCTAAGTTCGCTTCCGCTATGAAAAATAGGCCTTCGAGACACAGCTCACCGAAATTGGGCCCACTAAAAAAGCGCGGCGCCCCTTTAACGTGGACCATGTCCGCGGCAAGATCGGAGAGGCCGAGGTCACCCGGCGTCGCGCCGAACGGCTTTCCCGTGGGGGTTGTCTTAGTCTGTAGGATCTCGCTCAATGCTTCCTGTTTCGCTCTCTCCAACAGAATGCCTTTGATTTCCGAAAGAGATTTGTCGCCAAGATCCTCGGTGCGCACGCACACCGACTTTGGCGAAGACACGCCGTCTTCCTGGGAAAAAACGGGAATAGGCGCCATCATCATCAGGGCAAGAAAGGCAGCGCTAAAAACACGGGCGGATGTTCGCATAGTGAGGCCTCATTGGGTGTGTATGATTCAGGGAGCCGTCGGGCGGAATCCCCTCGACGATGTTTCGATTTCGTCTCTTCGTCCATCCGGAGCGGATTGAGCCTGTTAAAAGGTCAGCGGATGTTTAAAACCTCTTTTATTTTTGTCGTTATGTCAACAGGAGCCCCCGGGATGGATTTCCGGACCGGGGTTTTTCACGCACCGGCTTGGAAAGCTCGGGTTGCTTACCTGAAAGACTCTTTTTGCCGAGCCTGTTCCGGGCCGGTGTTGAAAACTTGGTGACCGCGGTGCGAAGCAACCATAGCTCTACCCGAGTTACCGAACCATGCAGATTTATGACGTAGGACAAAAGGTCAGGATAATGGTAGCATAAAATGGATACCAAGGAATCCCTTTTCCGGCACAAGCCGCAATCCAACTCGTTCTACAAAGCTACAAACCGCTTCTGGCCCCCTCGCCGGCATTGGCGGAAGGCGGCCAAATCATGTCCGCGGTGACGGGATACGTAGCCGCGGCCCGGAACTCTCGCCTCTTTCGAAAAACCAGCGGGGAAGTCAAGAAAATCTTCTCAAGGAGATCGCGTCCTTACAAAGAACAGACGTTTGGGAAGGAAAGAAGGGTCCATATATAGACAGTGGGATTTTTCTTGGATACAAATGTCAAAGACCCCATCAAGTGACGAGAAATAGATTTGCCTGGACCGAATCGGCGGAGTGATAAAATAGCAGTAAAAAGATGGGCGTTTGATTCTTGGGGAAAAAGGACCGCCGGTTTCGCGGTGGTGCGTGCAAAAGAAACGGAACAGATCATGGAGGCCCGGAATTTGGAACGATATCTGGATCTGTTGAAACATGCGGTGAGAACACAGGGATGGGACTTCTCAGCAAAGTACCTGGCGGTTTGCGAAATTCACAACCGGGTTAGAGAAGAAGTGGATTCGATTTGCTCCGATACCCTCCAGTCGCTGGAAAGCCTGTTCGAGGACAAAGCGGTGTGCAAGCAAACCCAGGCCTTCTTCTTGTTTAGAGAGGCGGCCGACATCCTCTGCTCGGTGATTGTCCGGACCCTCGATGAATCCTTGGCCGATGAATCGACGGAAGCGCTTAAGAGGGCTCTTAAAAACAACGTGGAAGCGGTTCGCAGGGCCGCAGCCGAAGCCATGGGCTCGCTGCCGTTTTCGGTTCATGGACCTATACTCGAAATGCCCCTTTCCCAAAGGGGACCGTGCGTCTCCTGGAACGAGCTGCTGGATCGAGCAGCAACGTCGGCACATCGGGATCCGGCAATCGTTGGAAGGAGTCTCGTGCTTCGGACGGGTCATGAGGGCAAGTTATTAGCGGTAAAACTAGCTCGCGCCGGGGAAACACCGTACCAGCTTTCTTTGGAAGCGTTATGGATGGAATACCTTCGAGTCGGCAATCACGACTTTCCGGTCCGATTCGACATACCCGAGCCCTTATCCTTTCAGGGCGCTTACGTATTTAGACTGGAGCATCTGCCGATTCTGCCGGATGGTGATGGACAATGGCATCCCGAGCACTACGCTATGGCCTATCGGGCTACGGAAGATTACTTTTCTTATCCAAACGAGCCCGATGAATCAAAAAGTCGCCCGGAAGAGGAACTCTCGGAAGTCTTGTTCCGTAATGCCCGACTTTTTGGGACACTTACATCCAGCGGTATCGTTCATGCGGCGCCCATACCGCTTTTTCACAACCGGGTTCAGCGGGGGCGGCGGGAGGATGGCGGTGTGTACGAATGGCCTCTACGCGGCAGACTGGACAAGTGGCTCGAGTCCTGCGCCTACCCCAACTTCGGACCGAGTGGGGTACGGGACTTTGAACATTTCTCCGTCGTCCGGGGGGCGGGGAAAAGGCTCTATCGTCCTGTGGGCACGCAGTTGTTGAGCCTGTTGCTGGTGACGGCGAGCTATTTTCGAAATAAAGAACCCGATCGAATTGGATGGGACGAAGACGGACTCCCAACGGACGCGCGAGACCTGTTCGACAAAAGCCTGCTCGAACAACTGATCCTGGGGATCTTCCTTCATTTCTATGAGGGGTTCGTAGGGGTGGAATACGACGGAGACCTTCCGTTGGATGTATCCGGTTTGGCGGATCGGATGATAGACGAAATGGGTGTGGACCGCCACATGGAAGAGCTTTTAAGGGTTGCCGACCAGGAGCGTATGACGGACGACGAGTTCAACACTTTCCTGATAGAGCGAGGCGTATCGGAACATCATTTACAGACCCTCAATCGAGCGGAGGGAGAAATCAGTTTAATGACCGGGCCTCATCTGGGAGCATTTAACAGTACAATATCTCTCCCCGAACTCATCGATTTTGTCGAAACCGCCACAGCCCTCTGCATGCTCGGGCGATATCGCAGGGAAAACGCGGCGCCTATTCCCGTCAAAAGAAAGGCCTTCATATAACTTTTAAAAGATTTTCCTCCGTGACGATTCAGTCTCCTGAGCGCATATGATCGATTACAGGGCGCCTATCAGGCGGGCGATAACCAGACGCTGGACCTCGGAGGTGCCCTCTCCGATCTCCAGGAGTTTTTGATCCCGGTAGAACCGCTCCACATCATACTCCTGCATGAGACCGTAGCCGCCGTGCAACTGTACGGCATGGTTGACGCAGTCCCGCATGACTTCCGAGCAAACCAGTTTGGCCATGGCGGATTCCTTGCTGAAATTTCGGCCCGACTCGCAAAGCCAGCAAGCCTTGTACAAGATCAGGCGCGCAGTTTCGATCATCGTAGCCATGTCGGCCAATTTGAACGAATTCACCTGAAACTTGCCGATGGGCTGTCCAAATTGCACGCGTTCGCGGGCGTACTTCATAGCTAGATCGTACGCTCCCTGGGCCCCGCCCAATCCCATGGCTCCGATGCTGAGCCGCCCCCTGTCCAAAGTACCCAACATCTGATGGAACCCTTCACCTCGGGGTCCCATCAAGTTCTCCGCCGGTACCCGGCAGTCGTCAAAATAGAGTTCGCTCGTGTTGGATGACCGCCACATCATTTTTCCATGCATAGGTCTGGCCAAGAATCCCGGGGTATCGTTTTCCACGATGATGCAGCTCAGTTCCTTCTTGCCGTCTTCCCGTTTTCCTGTTCTGCATAGGACCGTGGAACCCCATGTAATTTCCGTTGAGGCATTGGTGATGAAGATCTTGCTGCCGTTTATCACCCATTCGGATCCGTCCAGTAGGGCCGTTGTCTGGGTGTTGCCGGCATCCGAACCGGCATTGGGTTCAGTGAGTCCGAATCCCCACAAGGCCTCTCCAGTGCAGAGTTTGGGTAAATAGGTTCGCTTCTGCTCTTCGCTGCCATAATAGTAAAGGGGGCCGATGCCCAAGGAGTTGCCGGCCGCAACGGTGGCGGCATGAGAACCGTCCACCCGGGCAATTTCTTCAACGGCAATGATGTACGAGGTATAATCCATCTCCTGACCGCCGTACTCTTCGGACACAAACATTCCGAACAGGCCCAATTCTCCCATAGCCCGCATGGTATTATATGAAAACGCTTCATTTCGGTCCAACTCCTGGGCCACGGGTTTGATGACGTTCAAGGCGAAGTCTCGAACCGATTTTCGTAGTATTTCCTGTTCCATGGAGAGCGAGAAGTCCATTTCGGCTCCTTTGTGTACGGTAAGAAATCAACCCGATTGAGTCCGTCCAAACTATAGGCGGAAGACGAAGTTAGTGTCAATAGAAAAGGGGGAAGACTTCATTGCGTTGCATCAACTTTTTAGCATTCATTACAATTAGTTAAGCGTGATGGAGCTTCGGCGGCCGGATGACTTAGCTGTATGCAGTATACATGCTACCGGCGATGTTCCCTTCAGACGGGACCACTCATTCTTGATCTTATGCCTGTCCCGGTGTAATAAATGATCAGGCGAACACACAAAGACGTCTCGGGCGCCCGATGGAAACAAATTGGGAAATCCCAACCGGCCGTCGGGCAAAACGTTTTGCTTTCCCGATATGGATTTTGCAATGCGCAATCCGCTTCAAGGAGACCTTATGCCCTTTCAACGAGTTGCCGCGCGTCTCGAAAAAATGATTCCGGACTTTATCCAATGGCAGAAGGAGCTGACAGCCATTCCGGCCCTCGGACCGGATAACGATGGGGAAGGTGAACAAAGGAAAGCCGAGCTCGTCGCTCAAAAAATGAAGGAGTTGCGCCCGGATGAAACTCATGAGATTCGTGCGCCCGACCATCGGGTACCCTGCGGATACCGGCCCAATCTGGTTTATTTATGGAAGGGCGCGGATTCGAGCAAAAAGATCTGGGTGTTGAGTCACATGGATATCGTGCCCCCTGGACAACGGCAACTCTGGGACAGTAACCCGTATGAATTGCGAGTCGACGGCGACAAACTGTACGGGCGGGGAGTGGAGGACAATCAGCACGGTTTGGTTTCCTCCGTTGCCGCCGTAAAGGCGATTCTCCAGGAAAACGCGACACCTGCCCATGACATGGGATTGGTGTTTGTCGCGGATGAAGAAACCGGAAGCAAATACGGTCTGCAGTATCTGGTCCAACATCGGGCGGATCTCTTTGCGCCTACCGACCTGATCGTGGTTCCGGACGCAGGGAATGAGGATGGGACCCTGATCGAAGTGGCGGAAAAGAGCATGTTGTGGCTAAGGTTTCGCGTACTGGGCAAGCAATGCCATGCCAGCATGCCCCAGAAGGGGATCAATTCCTTTCGTGCCACGGCCCGATTGGTGATCGCCCTGGAACACCTGTATTCCGAATATGCGGCCGAGGATCCGTTGTTTTATCCGCCCCAGAGCACCTTTGAACCCACAAAAAAAGAAGCCAACGTGCCGAATGTAAACACGATTCCGGGCGAGGACGTGTTCTATCTGGATTCGAGGGTGCTCCCACAATATCCCATAGATGAAGTACAGCGGGAAGCGGAGCGAATTTGCCGAACAGTGGAACTGGATACCGGGGTGCGTATCGAGGTTGAAGCCGTGATGAAGGATCAAGCCTCAGCTCCGACACCTGCGGACGCCCCTGTGGTGCTGGGCTTACAAAAAGCCGTGGAAGCGGTGTACGGTCGGAAGGCGCAACCGGGCGGAATCGGAGGCGGCACCGTGGCCGCATTTTTCCGGCGGGCAGGACTGCCTGTTGCGGTCTGGTCTACATCCTGCGAGACGGCCCACCAACCCAACGAGTACTGTCCCCTCCATACCCTGGTGGGTGACGCCAAGGTATTCGCGCATCTATTCTTGAATCCTTAACCAAAAGAGAAGAGGCAGATCTATGATTCATAAAAATCCCGGTCCCGTAACAGAGAGGTTGTTCTTTTTAGGTGATGAACGCATTGGCATGTATCTGGTCGAGGGCGAAAAATATCTCATTATAGGCGGCGGCATGTCCTTTTCGGTTCCCGTGGTGGAACGCCAATTGGATGAGTTCGGCATCGATCGGAAGCGTATATACGGAATGTTGATTCTTCATTCTCATTTCGATCACTGCACGGCCGTTCCCTATTTCCAGAGGGCGTATCCCCACCTCGAGATTATGGGCTCAGCCGAATCCAAGCGCATTTTCGGAATACCCAAAGCCGCCGATCTGATGTCCGGTTTCGAGGAGCGGGCGAGAACAATGCGGGGTGCGGGGCCGTCCTTCAACGGCATAGACCTTTCCTTTTCTCCGCCGGAGCTGACACGAGTGGTGGGTGAAGGCGATCAGGTGGATCTGGGGAACGGCGTGGTAGTGCGGATCCTCGAAATTCCCGGACATAGTAAGTGTTGTGTTGGGGCTTATGTGCATGAACTCAAGGCCCTGTTTCCGTCTGATGGAGCACCCATTCCGGTGCTGGAAAAGGATGAAATGTGTATTATGGCCAACGACGATTTGCCTGCATACATTGAATCCATGGAAAAAATGAGCGCCCTCGAAGTGGAAATCTGCGCCTTTGAACACGGAGGCGTCGTGAGCGGTGAGGAGGCCCGATCTTACATTCGGCGCGGCTTGAACGCGGCCGGATCCCTACGCGAGCAACTCCGGGAACGGCTGGGAAGAGGCGAATCTGCGGAGGACCTGGCCCGTGAAATCATGCAACGTTATAATGCAGGGGACCATTTCGACTTTATTCCCGAAAATGTGTTTCTCAGCGTAACTAAGCACATGGTGTCGAGTGCGGCCTGAATCGGCTCAAGGTAGTAGGCTCATATTCAATACGTGAACCTTGCCGGTGTCCTCTTCCGTTAGCTGAAGGCGGAGATTATTGGCGGAAGACGCCTCTCCCGGGAAA
>Ga0209164_1004380_pt1 | contig 12697 bp, 8 predicted proteins | sample MTBNYHSulfiMetaG_FD_187458 | JGI IMG/M metagenome (GOLD analysis project Ga0209164, IMG submission 187458) | Enrichment culture microbial communities from rom New York Harbor, USA that are MTBE-degrading - MTBE-NYH (New York Harbor Sulfidogenic)... | ecosystem: Environmental > Aquatic > Marine >...
AGACGGAGGTATCCGGGATCTATCTTTGCGGCGGCGCCACAGGTCCGATCGACATCTCGGAGTCGGTGGTTCAGGCCGCCGCGGCGAGCATGAAGGCGATTCTTCATGGGGCCGAGAAGGCGGCGGCTTAAAGAGAAAGAATACAGGAGACAGGAGACAGAATACAGGAAACAGGAAAACGGCCCCCTCAATGAAATCCGCCAATGCATTGGGGTTCTTCTTCTGGATTCTGACTCCTGACTCCTTTTTCCGATACGAGGACCATTGCCATGAGCGAGGATTTGAGGATCGGTGTTTTTGTCTGTGACTGCGGTTCCAACATCGCGGGCGTCGTCAATGTGCCTGAGGTTGTTGAATACTCGAAAACGCTCCCGAATGTGGCGTATGCCGACGAGGGCAAGTGGTCGTGCTCTGTGGATGCGCTGAGCGCCATGCAGCAGGCCATCAAAGACCGGAAGTTAAACCGCGTGGTCATCGCATCCTGCACGCCAAGGACCCATGAGCCTCTTTTCAAACAGACGGTCAAGGAAGCCGGCATGAATCCTTACCTTCTGGAATTCGTGAGCATCCGGGAGCAGGTCTCCTGGGTTCACATGAACGAGCCCGAAGCGGCCACCCGGAAAGCCAAGGATCTGGTCAAGATGGGAGTGGCCAAGGCCGCTCTTCTGGAAGAGGGTGAAGAGATCAGGCTACCGGTGGGCAAGGAGTGCCTGGTCATCGGGGGTGGTGTGGCAGGCATGAATGCCGCCCTGAGCGTGGCGGCCCAGGGCTTCAGGGCCGTCATCGTGGAGAAAGAGCCCCGCCTTGGGGGCCTGCTGAACAGGATCGGGACCGTATCCCACGAGCACGGTGAAATGGAGGCCGAAGAGATTGTCAGAAGAACCCGGGCCCTTGTGGAGGCCGATCCGAATATCACGGTCTACACGAGCGCTGAAATCGAAGAGGTGAAGGGGTATATCGGCAATTACAAGATCAAGATCAGGACGAACGGAACGGCCGAAAGCTTTGAGGCATCCACGGTCATCGTGGCCACCGGGATGCGGGAGGTGAAACCCGAAGGACTGTTCCTCTACGGAACGGATTCGCGGGTGGTGACCCAGCTTGAGTTGGAAGGAAAGCTGAAGAGTTCCCAGGTGGGAAGCCCGAAGAGCGTCGTCATGATCAATTGCGTGGGGTCCAAGAACGACAAACGGGGGTGCTGCAACATCGGCTGCCCTGTTTCGGTGAAAAACGCCCTGGCCCTCAAGCAACTCGATGCGACGAGAAAAATCCACGTTCTTTACAGGGACTTGAGCATGGTGAGGGAAGAGCATTTTCACCTGGATGCGGCCAAGGCGGCAGGGGTGAAGTTCATTCGCTTTCCCGACGACCGGTACCCTGAAGTGGTCAAAGAAAATGGAAACCTCAAGATCAAGGTGTACGACATTCTGAGCGGAAGGGAGTTCGCATTGCCGGCCGATCTTCTTGTTCTGACCGTGGGATTTGAAGGAGACGAGACCATGGAGGCGCTCAGGGGGCACTTGAAAGTGTCGAGCAACGCGGAAGGCTTTTTTCAGGAACGGCACATCAAGCTCGGGCCCCTTGATTTCCCTGCGGACGGGATCGCCCTTTGCGGTTGCGCAAAGAACCCCAAGAGCTATAAAGAGACCTGCGAGGAAGGGATCGGCGCGGCCATGAGGGTCTCCATCCCCATGAAAAACGAGCACATTGAAGCCGAGGGGATCGTGGCCGACATCGATCTCACAAACTGCAATGCCTGCGGGCTGTGTCACAAGCGCTGTCCCTACGGCGCCATCCTGGTGAACGAAAACAAGGAGCCTTCGGTGGTGAAGGCGCTCTGCAAGGGATGCGGCCTTTGCGCCGCCGATTGTCCGAAGGAATGCATCACCATCGTTCACTACTCGGATGAGCAGCTCTTGGCTCAGGTGGAAGCGGCTTTGGAAGAGAATGCGGAGAAGAAGATCCTGGGGTTTGTCTGCCACTGGTGCGCCCTGGGCGGGGTGGACATGGCCGGGGTGAGCAGGCTCCAGTACCCGACCCATGCCCGGCTGATCAGGGTCATGTGTTCGGCCCGGGTGCCGATCAAGCTTATCGAGCGGGCCTATGAGAAGGGGGCGGCGGGTGTCCTGGTGGCGGGGTGCGAGTTCCCGACGTGCCACTACATCTCAGGAAATTATGCCTGCGAGACGAGGGTCAAGAGAGCAAAGAAAATTCTGGCCAAGAAGGGCTACGATCCGGATAAGTTGTGGAATGTGTGGTGCTCGGCCGCCGACGGCCCCAAGTTTGCGAACACCATGCGCGAGATGGTGAAGCACCTTCATCTTGAGTAGGCGCTACGCAAAGAAGTTCATCACACAGAGGGCGCGGAGAAATTCAACTCTTTTATCTTTTTGCCACGAACGTTCGATCTCTTGTTGTTTTGTTAGGCCCAGGACGCGACAGGCACCCCAATGGGTTGTTTATCCAAAGAGTTCTCAGCCTCGGGCGGATTTCACAGATTATATGCATTTATAATTTTCCAAAGAAATCTGCGTGAATCTGCGTAATCTGCGGATACGATTTGTTTTGGTTGCAGCTACGCTGCGCTGTGCTCTGGGTGTCTGTGTGGTGAGACAACAACAGGATTTGTTGTGAGGATTGGGATGATGGATGCGAAGCAGGCATTGGCGGAGAAATTCAGTGATGTGGCCATGTTCAGGACTTGCGAGCAGTGCGGTTGCTGCAGCTCTGCGTGTCCTATTACGGGAGTCAATCAATTCAATGTAAGAAGAATCGTGCGGCACATTGAACTCGATCTTCCGGAGGAGGTGGCTCAGACCGGCCTTCCATGGGCCTGCACGACCTGCGGCCGCTGCGAAAGCGTGTGCCCGAACGGCATTGCAATCCTGGACATCATGCGGCCGCTCCGGGCCATGGCGCCTGAAGAGGTTGCGCCCGATGAGGTCCCCCCCTGCGCCGCAGCCTGCCCGGCGGGTATTGATGTCCCCGGGTACTTGAGATGGATTGCCCGGGGCAAGCCGGATGAGGCTTATAAAGTGATCCTGGAAAAAGTTCCCTTCCCGGGAATCCTGGGCCGGGTTTGCATGCATCCCTGTGAAACAAAGTGCCGGAGGGGCGAGGTGAACCAACCCATCGCCATTTGTGCGCTGAAACGCTATGCGGCGGACAAAGGAGGAGAGCTTTTCAAGGCGGCGGCCCAAGTCCAAGGGGAAACGGGCAGAAAAGCGGCCGTTGTGGGCTCCGGTCCTGCAGGCCTCAGCGCAGCTTTTTATCTCAGGAAAAAGGGGCATGACGTGACCGTTTTTGAGGCCAGACCGAAGCCGGGAGGGATGATGCGCTACGGCATTCCTTTTTACCGTTTGCCTGAGGATGTGCTGGACAAGGAGATTCGGCAGGTCCTGAGTGTGGGCATCCGGCTTGAAACCGGCAAAAAGCTGGGAAGAGATTTTAACTTGGAGGATTTGAAAAAGGAAGGCTACGAGACCATCTTCATTGCTACAGGCCTCCAGGAGAGCCGGAGAATCGAGCTTGCAGGGTCCGACCTCGAGGGCGTGCTCTGGGGCGTGGATTTTCTGGCCGCCGTGAGCGAGGGCAAGTCGATCCGGCTCAAGGACAGGGTGATTGTCGTGGGCGGCGGCAATGTGGCCGTGGATGTGGCCCTCACCGCTTTGCGCACCGGGGCCGGAGAGGTGACCATGGCATGCCTGGAAAACAGGGAGGAGATGCCGGCCAGCTCCTGGGAGATCGAGCAGGCCGTGGAAGAAGGGGTGGCCCTCCTGCCTTCCTGGGGGCCGCACCGCATTGTGGGAGAAGACGGTAAAGTGAAGGCTATTGAGCTTGTCACCTGCACCTGCGTGTTTGACGAAAGAGGCAATTTTTGCCCGGCCTTTGGGGAGGAGAAAAAGACCGTGGAGGCCGACCAGGTGATCCTGGCCGTCGGGCAAGCTGCGGACCTATCGTTTCTTTCAGGCGACGGCAAAATAAGAAGTGAGAGAGGCCTCATTATCATCGATGGTGAGACTTATCAAACCACGGTGCCCGGTGTTTTTGCCGGGGGAGACGTGGGCCGGGGCGCAGGGGCCATTATCGACGCCATTGCGGCAGGCCGAAAGGCCGCCTCCTCGATGGATAAGGTTCTTGGCGGAGACGGTGTTCTGGAGGAGACCTTCGCGGAAAAGGTGGATGCCGGGTCTTACACCGGGAAGAGAGAAAGGGGCTTTGCCGATTTGACGAGGTTCACGCCTCAAGCCTTGCCCCTGGAGCAAAGGCTCAACAGCTTCAACGAGGTGGAGCTGTGCTTCAGTGATGAGCAAGCCGTCAGCGAGGCCGAGAGGTGCCTGCAATGTGATTTCGAAGTCAAGCTGGCCAAACAACTTCGAAGGCAAGGTAACCTCTAAGCGCAGGGATTCGTGCATTCACTGAAGAAGTTGTTTTTTTATGGCTTTATGCTTTCCTGTAATCGGGCGGGAGGTTCTCCCGCTTCGACGCCGACCCTTCCGCTCTAAGTGATTCCCATAAAACGGTACAATTTGCAGCGCGGCCTACCGGGCACCCTGGATTCTGCCCACGGTGGATTCGTCCTATCCCGGCTTGTTCCACAATGTGAATAGTTGCCTTGTATCCCTGACAGATGCCGCAATAGGAAGCCGTCGGATGCCCGGTTTCACCTCACATCAGGAGGGACGCGCTCTGTCGCGTCCGGTTGTTTCGGCCACGACAAAGCCTTTCGGGCGCCTCAAGGCCCTCCTTTTCCCTCTGAAAGGGGTGTGTGGAGAACAATTTTACCGTAGGATCCTTCCGGGGGGCCTGTACTTCTTTGAGGATATCCTTTAGGATACATCGGTGCACCGCCCAAAAGGGCGGGAGACCGTGGTGCAGAGGAAGAAAGATTTATGCGCATCCTGTTGGTTGAAGATGACCGGAAGATCGCGTCCTTTGTGATCAAGGGGATGAAGGAAGCAGGCTTTGCCGTGGACTATGCCGTGGACGGGGAGGAGGGGCTCGACCTTGCGCTCCATGAACCTTATGACGCGGCGATCATTGACATCATGCTTCCGAAGCTGGATGGGCTCATGCTCATTGAGCGTCTCAGGGTACAGGGGCGCAACACGCCTGTCATCATTTTGAGCGCCAAGAGGACGGTGGACGACCGGGTGAAGGGACTCCAGGCCGGTGGGGACGATTACCTGACCAAGCCCTTTTCCTTTGCCGAACTTCTGGCCCGGGTGCAAGGGTTGATCAGGCGAGCCACGAGAGCAGCAGAGCCCGCTCTGCTCAAGGCAGGGGACCTTTCCTTGAGCCTGCTGACCCGCGAAGTTCGCCGGGGCGATGAAAAGATCGAACTTCAGCCGCGCGAGTTTGCGCTCCTCGAGTATTTCTTGCGCAACAAGGGACACGTGCTTTCCAAGACCATGATTTTGGAACATGTGTGGGATTACAGCTTCGACCCTCAGACCAACGTGGTGGATGTGCTGGTCTGTCGGTTGCGGAACAAGTTGGACAGGGATTTCGAAAACAAAATAATCCACACCATCCGCGGGGTGGGCTATGTTCTCAAGGCCTCTTAGGGACCTGACACACACGGTCGGCTTCAGGCTTACCCTCTGGTACTCGGGCATGTTCATTCTGAGCATGTCCTTGCTCTTCGGACTTATCTATTTCATTCTCTCCGCTTCGCTGAAAAACCAGGACCATGAAATGATCCAGTCGAGGCTCCGCGAACTTTCAACCGTCTATGGGCAAGGAGGCGTGGAAGCCCTGGAGAGGGAAATAACCCGGGAGAAAAAATTCAAAAAGAGCGATTCTTTTCTGGTGCGCGTGGCCGGTCCGGATCGGAGCACGGTCTTTCTGGTCCTTCCTTACCAGTGGGCTGAATTCGACTTGAAGATGCTCGAAGAGAAGTCCTTTGATGGCTGGGTCGAGCTTGATTCAAGGACGGGAAAGGACGTTCTCGAGGTGGCCACGACGCCTTTGGCTTTCGGCTATAGCCTCCAGGTCGGCAAGAGCACGGAGGACAGGGACAAGGTCTTGAGGGATTTTCGACGGATTTTCGTGTCCGCGCTCATTCCCCTTGTCCTGCTGGGCTTTGTCGTCGGGATTTTTCTGTCCCGCAGGGCCCTTCATCCGATCCGGCAGCTCACGGAAACGGTGCGGTCCGTCAGCAGCGGGAGGATGGATGCACGGGCCCCCTTCCTTGGAAGCAGAGATGAGCTGGGAGATCTGATCATCCTCTTCAACAGCATGGTTGAAAAAATAGAGAAGCTCATTCGCGTGATGGGCGAGTCCCTCGACAATGTGGCCCACGATTTGCGCACACCCATGACGCGCATGAGAGGCATTGCTGAAATGGCCTTGCAAACCGATGGGGATCTGGAAACCTGCCGTGAGGCGCTGGCCGATTGTCTTGAAGAGTCGGACAGAATCATCGGGATGCTCAACACCCAGATGGACATCTCAGAAGCTGAATCAGGCACCATGGCCCTGGAACTCCGGGAGGTGAAGGTGTGCGACGTGATCGAAAAAGTGACCGACCTTTACAGTTACGTCGCAGAAGAGAAGGCGTTGCGCATCGAGACGAGGTGTCCTCAGGAGCTTTCCTTTGTCGTCGACCCCGTGAGGGTGGGACAAGCCTTGGGCAACCTTGTTGATAATGCCGTGAAATACAGCGCCCCGGGGGGAAAGGTGGAGATCGCGGCGGAGCAGGAAGGCGACAAGGTTTTTCTTTCTGTGAAAGACAAAGGCATCGGAATAGGGCCTGAAGAACTCCCGAGGATTTGGGATCGTCTTTACCGGGCCGACCAAAGCCGCTCCCAGAAGGGTTTAGGCCTGGGATTGAGCCTGGTCAAGGCCATTGTGGAAGCGCACAAGGGTGAGGTCGGGGTTTCCAGTGAACCGGGAAAAGGCTCGGTTTTCACTCTCTGCCTCCCCGGATGAAATCCATTTTCGCGGAGCACATTTCAAAAATGTAATGTTCAGGAAAGGTCTTTGAAAGATTCATCGCTTAAACTCCTTTCCCTAAGCAGCGTGTTCATCCTCCGCCCCATTCAGGGAAGTCGTGGAGGAGCAAGGGATCCCAAGGTTTAGGAGAAAGGATTGAAGCGATGGCAAAAGAGCGAAATAACACTGCAGAACAGGCCCAGCTTGAATTGGTCGAATGCTCCCGTCAACCCGGGAAGCTTCGCTTGTCTCAATACGCTTGCGGTCGGAGATACCTTCGCGCGCAGGACAGCCTTGAGGACATTCCGGAAAACGACTTCGGCATCACCCTCAGGTGGAGTCTGCAGGCGTGCCGAACCTGCCCCCAGGGTCTGATTCATTCCAAGAACATCATGGTGAAATCCGTCCCGCCGGAAATGCCCAAAGGCAGAAGGATTCGCTTTGGGAAAAGAAAAAAACGAAGCTGATCCCATGGATCTGCGAAAGAGAGCGGAGGGTGAATATGGGCGGGATGTTTGAGGGTTTGCGGTGGCGTCTCATCAGTATTTGTGCGACAGGGTTATTTCTTTTCTCGGTCTCTGGGGGGCATTCCGAGCCGGGAGCGGGCTTTTCAGACCTGAAGACCGCCATTTCCCATGTGGTGAAAACGAACGTTCCGGCGATTGTCCACATCGAGGCCGTCCGAGGTGAAAACGTCTTTTTCCCCGGGGGTCCTTTTGACCATGAACCCCTCCTCCGGTACGCTCACATTCCGCCGAAAAATGCCTTGGGCGAAGTGAAGCCCAGCGGTACAGGCATCATTATCGATACAAGGGGAAACATCCTCACCACCCATCACGTTGTGGGCGGTGCAAAGGAGATTGTGGTTTTCCTGGACTCCGGAAAACGCTATCCTGCGACCTTGGTGGGGTCCGACCCAAAAACCGACCTGGCCGTGATCCGCGTTCTTGCGCAAGACCCGCTGCCGCATGTCTCTTTCGGGGACTCGGACAAGCTTGATATGGGTGAATGGGTCATTGCCATAGGCCATCCGAGACAACGAGATCCCATCGTGACCCAGGGAATCATCCGGGCGAGGCACCGAAGAGGGATAACAGACCCCGGCACGTTCCAGGATCTTCTGCAGACCGATGGAGCCGTCAACAGCAGCTACGGTGGCGGACCTTTGTTGAATCTGCGGGGCGAAGTGATCGGGATCAATTCGGCTTTGGTATTCGAGGCGCCGGATATGAACGGCATCGGATTCGCAATACCGGGCAATGCGGCGCTCCATCTGGCGGAAAAGCTCGTTGCCCATGGAAGGGTGAAACGAGGCTGGCTGGGCGTTCGTATCCAGGAAATTGAACCGAAGCGCGATCAAGTTGAAAGCGCCGCGCAAGGCGCCCTGGTCTGCGATGTCCTGCAGGGTGGGCCGGGAGACAGGGCAGGCTTGGAAAAGGGCGATGTGGTGGTCGCCTTTGGGGAGAGGGTTGTTGAAAGTGTGGCGTCCCTGCGCGATGCGGTTGCAGTCGCGCCGGTGGGAGAGGAAGTGCGGCTGACGGTCCTGCGTCAGGAAAAAGAGGAATTTTTGACCGTCAGGATCGGCAGCGCGGAGGATTCAAGCAAGGTCCCCGCAACTCCCATAAAAGATCATCTGGGAGCGGACATGAGGCCGGTCACCCTCGATGAAGCCAGAAAGTTCGACATCCAGCCGCATCAAGGGGTCATGATTACCTGGGTGGACCCGCAGGGTCCCTTTGGGCGGGTGGGGTTTGAGGTAGGGGATATCATTCTTGAGGTGAACGGCCGTGCCTTTAAAAACCCGGAGACCTTTCTTCCTTTTCTCAGATCCGTCGATCCCGGACAGCGCATCACGATTTTTGCCCTTGACCACAGGAGCGGTCACAGGGGATATGTTCAAATTAAAATGAAATGAGATCATCAGGAAGGAGAACAAGAACATGAAAAAACAATCAGGAAAATGGATGCTCCCAGTGTGGACCCTGGCTTGCTTCGTCCTGAGTGCGGGTGTCCTTGCACCGTTAGACACAGGTGGATATAAGGCCGCCCAAGCGGCATCGGAAGCCTCGCTCATCCCCGGCTCCTTTGCCGAACTGGCGAAGACGGCAAGCCCGTCGGTGGTGAACATCAGTACCGTGAAAACCGTCAAGGGAGAAAGGCTCATGCCGATGCCCTTTGGCCAAGGGGACCCGTTCCGGGACTTTTTCGAGCGGTTCTTCCGGGACCAGATGCCGAGGGATTTCAGGCAGCAGAGTCTTGGAACAGGGTTCATCATCGACAAGCAAGGGTATATTGTGACCAACAACCATGTCGTGGAAATGGCGGATGAGATCAAGGTGAGGTTTTCGGATGGAAAGGAATATGAGGCCAAGATCGTGGGAAAAGACCCCAAAACGGATCTGGCCCTGATCAAGATAGAATCCGATGACACCTTGCAGACCCTTCCTCTGGGAGACTCGGAAAAGCTTGAGGTCGGGGAGTGGGTCGTGGCGATCGGGAACCCTTTCGGTTTGGGCAACACCGTGACGGCAGGCATCGTAAGCGCCAAGTATCGTCAAATCGGCGCCAGTTCCTATGACAATTTCATCCAGACCGATGCATCCATCAACCCGGGCAACAGCGGCGGGCCTCTGCTGAATACATCCGGTGAAGTGGTTGGAATCAACACGGCGATCTTTTCCCAGAGCGGCGGAAACATCGGCATCGGGTTTGCTATTCCGGTGAACATGGCCAAGGACCTTCTCCCGCAGCTCAAAAAAGGCCGGGTGGTCCGGGGCTGGTTGGGCGTCATGGTCCAGAAAATCACGCCCGAACTCAAAGAAAAGCTCAACTTAAAGGATGAAAAGGGCGCCCTGGTAGCGGACGTGACCCAGGGGGGTCCTGCTGAGAAGGCCGGGATCGAGCGGGGAGACGTGATTGTTTCCTTTGATGGAAAAGAGATCAAGGAAATGCGGGATCTGCCCTTTGTCGTCGCCTCCACTCCGGTCGACAAAAAGGTCAACGTGGAGGTGATACGAAAGGGAAAGCAACAGCGTTTTGACGTCAAGATCGGAGAGCTGAAGGACGATCAGGAAGCTGCGCTGGTCGAGGAGGCGCCGCCCCGGCTCGGTATGAGCGTGGAGGAACTGACGCCGGAGCTGGCCAAGAACCTGGGTTTGACGGAGAGCAGCGGCCTTGTGGTGGTTCAGGTGGAAGACGATTCTCCTGCGGCCGCGGCGGGCCTGAGGCCGGGCGACGTCATCCTGGAAATAGACCAGAACCCCGTAAAAAGCGTCGATGATTTCAACAGCAGGATCGAGAAGTACAAGCAAGGCGATACCATCCTCCTTCTGGCCAAAAGGCGAGGGGCAACGGTTTTTCTGACCCTGAAAGTTTCGGAGTGACGGTGATGCGGTCGGGCGCCATGTTCATGGCGCCCGACATTCCCAAATCCACCGTCTAATTTTGCTTTATCCCATAACTTCTGAGGATTGGGCACGATTCCTGATCACCATCAAGGCGTCAGATGCAAGGCGCATAGACGGCGCAAGGCACAAGGTGCAAGGTGCACGGCCAAAACAAAACAAAAATGATACTCCGTGACCCGCCCGGCCTTCGTAGCCGACCCGCCTGCCTTAGCAGTGCGGCGGCCAGAAGCTACTTCGGCGGAATGGGCTGTACCGTGTGCCGTGTGCCTTTCTTCTATGTACGCCGCAGTGACGAGGGATGTTTACCCGCCTCGGGAGGGAGGGTAACGCAGCAGATGATGTCTTGATGGTGGATCAGGGACGTTATTGATGGATTGCAATCCCACCCCCACTGTGCTAGCTTGAGAGCCCTATTTCCAAAAGGCCGGTGTCGCGCCGGTAGGGATATCTCATCCGAAAAAAAGGAGAAGCTTCGGTGGGCAAATACGACGAAATGGTCATGGCCGGGTTTGACAGGGCCTGTGAGAGCTACCCTGACAGGGCGGCTGTCGTTTACCTGGGGGAGAGCTTCTCATACCGGAAGATGAAAGAGCAGATCCACCGTTTCGCAACAGCCCTTTTTGACATGGGGGTGCGAGACAACGACAAGGTGATGCTCTACATTCCCAATTGCCCCCAGTTTCTGATTGCCTATTTCGGGGCCCAGCAAATCGGCGCCGTACCTGTGCCGGTTTCTCCTATATACACCCCTCATGAAATCAAATACCTCATCAATGACTCGGAAGCGGAAACGATCCTTTGCATGGACACCAACTTCCGATACGTTAAGGAGGTTTTTCCCGAAACCTGCCTGAAAAGGACGATTGTCACAAATTACGTGGATCTTATCCCCCTTTACAAAAGAGTCATCGGCACTCTCTTTGACAAGGTGCCCAACGGGATCATTGAAAAGGGAGACCACATTTATGCCTTCAGGCAACTGCTGAGAAAGTACCCTCCTGATCCCCCGAAAGTCGACATCGATCCGGCCAGCCATCTCAGCTACATCCTTTATACCGGGGGAACGACCGGTTTTCCCAAGGGCTGCATTGCGACCCATACGGGGATGGTCTCCTTTGTGAACGAAATCCGGAACGTCGGGGAAGGTCACATCCGGGAAGGACAAGAGGTCTTCGTCATGGTCAACCCCCTCTTTCACCAGATGGCCGAAGGGGTGATCCTGGGGATGGTCCTGACCAAAGGCAATACGGCCGTGCTCATGCCCATACCCGTTGTAGACGCGATCCTGAAAGCCATAGAGAAGTACCGAGGCACCCTGTTCCTCGGGGCTCCGACGCTCTACAGAATGATCCTTGAAAACGATCGGCTGGATTTTTTTGACCTCAGCTCTTTGAGGTTTTGCTGGAGCGGCGGGGATGTCCTTCCTCTGGAGGTCTACAAGCGCTGGAAGGAGAAATTCCATGTTCCCATTTATCAGGTTTTTGGGGCCACGGAGGTGGGTTTTACCTCCATGAGTTCCCTGGACCGGGAACCTGTTGTGGGGAGCATCGGACGACCTTTAAGCTCTCGGGAAACGAAGATCGTCGATCCGGAGACCCTTAAACCTGTTCCTTCCGGGGCGCCGGGAGAACTGCTCGTCACTTCCGAGTTTATCTCCAAGGAGTACTGGAAGAAGCCGGAAGAGACAGCCGCCTCCTATGTGCATATTGATGGGAAGACGTGGTATCGTATGAAGGACTATGTGCGGATGGACGAAGCAGGCCAGCTTTTCTACGTGGACAGAAGTGCGGACATTATCAAGTGCAAGGGCTACAGGGTGTCCTGCTCGGAGATCGAAGCCGTTCTTCAGGACCATCCTGCCGTCGTTGCAGCCTGCGTGGTGGGGGTGCCTGATCCCAAGGTGGGAGAGCGCATCAAGGGCATTGTGGTGCTTAAAGAGGATGTGAGGGGCGTGAGCGGGTCGGAGCTGATCAAGTGGTGCAAAGAGCGGCTGGCTTCCTACAAGATTCCCCAGTATCTGGAGTTCAGGGACATGCTTCCTAAGTCCAAGGTGGGGAAACTGCTGAGAAGAGAAGTGAGAGAAGAGGAGCGGCGGCGCGTTGAAAAAAAGCAAAGCCCGATCAGGGTGTGAATTCACAGGAACCCCGGGGTAGGCCTTCTCATACAAGAGGAAACCGAAACCTTCATGATAGGGCGAGAAAAGGCGGAATGCGTTTTATGATAAGAACAGGAGAGATACCATGAGGCGGGAAAAGGAAATCCACAAGGCTGAAGGGAAGCTGGGGGTGCTCATCCCGGGTATGGGAGGGGCTGTCAGCACCACGTTTCTGGCAGGGGTCGAGGCTGTTCGACAA
>Ga0209164_1004381_pt1 | contig 12694 bp, 10 predicted proteins | sample MTBNYHSulfiMetaG_FD_187458 | JGI IMG/M metagenome (GOLD analysis project Ga0209164, IMG submission 187458) | Enrichment culture microbial communities from rom New York Harbor, USA that are MTBE-degrading - MTBE-NYH (New York Harbor Sulfidogenic)... | ecosystem: Environmental > Aquatic > Marine >...
CTGTCAACATAAATAACACAGAAATTCGAAAAACATTGGCACTACCTTTTGGATGTTTTGCACATACCAATTCAGTAATAATGCGGCTTTTAGCCCCTTGAGGCCTCCTCAACTGTCAAAGAAAAGTTTGAAGCTGATGTTGGATTGAACGTGTCAGGGACCCTTCTGGCCAAGGGAACTGAGGAGCATCACATTGTATTCACTTCGGCCCAAGAAACACCAAATCCGGGTGACTGGAATGGTTTATTTTTCTCGTCTGTGGGTTCCAATAGCGAACTGATGTGGTGTGTGATCGAGTATGGTATCAACGGGGTAGCGTGCTCTGCCAGCAGGCCCACGATTCGTTATTCCAAAATACGAAACAATTCGTCCGATGGGATTTACGTTTCTGCTGAAGCCCATGGATGCAGCGGTTCTGGTGCCAATCCAACGATCACGGGCTGCCAAATAGAATCAAATGGAGCGTACGGCATTAGATTTGCAGGAAGGGGCAATCCAATCATAGGGTGCGTTCAGCCAAAAACCGGTTCAGCGAACGGAACGGTTTCATCCTGCAAGATACGGCATAACGGCCTCTCTGGTATCGGAGTGTTGGCATATGACGGGTATCAGTCCAACGGTAACGCAAGCCCGAAAATCATGCATAATCAAATATCAGGGAATATGGAACATGGAATCAAAATAGCTGGGAATGATCCAACTTCTCCAACTGTTTTCAACAATGACATTTTTGAGAACGTTGCTTCGGGTATTCATGTTCAAAACAGTTCAGGAATCAAAACCATTGCATACAACAGAATATTTAGGAACAGTCATAGGGGAATATACAATATTGATGAAGATATAATCATAGAAGATAACCAAATCAAAGAGAACCTGGGTTACGGCATTGAAACGTCAAAACTTGCCAGCTTCGTCGGAAATTCATTATTTAACAACGGCGCCTATGACTTTTTTTTCACGGCGCAGTCGGATCAGATAGCAAAATACAACTACTGGGGAACAACAAGTACTTCTGAAATCGATCAACGCATTCATGATTATTTCGATGACTCCAAATTAGGGCGAGTTGAATATCAGCCTTTTTACACGGTGCCCGATCCCATCCCGCCAACCGTCATATCCACGGACCCAAGGAACGATGCTTCCGATGTGTTTCTGAATGTGTCCATTACAGCTCAGTTCAGTGAACCAATGAATGCTTCCACCATAACGACCGCCACCTTTACCGTAAATGATGGGGAAGCCGACATTCAGGGTGCCGTCACCTACAACGAAAACATCGCCGTGTTTTCTCCGTCTAAGGAGTTGAATATAGGGACCAGATACACTGTCACCATCACCAATGGTGTTAAGGATACCGCCGGCAACCACATGGAACTCAGTCATACCTGGTCATTCACGACTGGGCGTGTGGTGGAATCTTTCACTTTGCCGATTCACAATCCGACAGATTTGGCTTTTGATGGAACCAATCTTTGGTGCGCCGGGGTGTTGGAAGACAAAATCTACAAGTTAGACCTCGAAGGGAATGTCATCGACTCTTTTGACGCGCCCGGGACCAAACCCAGTGGGCTGACTTTTGATGGAACCTATCTCTGGTGTGCTGATGCGGACACCGACAAAATCTACAGGTTAGACACAGCGGGTAACGTCATTGAGTTTTTCGATGCTCCGGGAACCAATCCCTATTTTTCCGATCCATCAGGTCTTGCCTTTGACGGAATCTATCTCTGGTGCGTTGATTCCTATCAAAACATATACAAGTTGGACCTGGCGGGCAACGTGATCGGTTTCATTGATTCTCCCGGAACCTTTACCGGCGGTCTTGCTTTCGACGGAATACATCTTTGGCATAGTTCGACCTTTGGCCAGATCTACAACATACATCCCTCCGGCAAGATCATCGACTCCTTTGCCCCTCCCACCGGATCAGTTGAAGGGCTAACGTTTGACGGAACATATCTTTGGTGTGTGGGTTCGAACAATAGCACGATCTATAAGCTCAAGGTTGTGAGGCACGTCATGGGTGGCGACGTCAACTATGACGGCGATGTAAACTTGACAGATCTCATTTTGGCACTTCAAATTTCCACAGGAACCGCTTATACATTGCGCATCGTAAAAGAAGCCGACGTGAACGCAGACGGCCTGATCGGGCTGGCAGAGGGGGCTTACATCCTTCGTAAGATTGGTGGGCTCAGCGAGTAGTCATGCCGGTGATAAGAGGTGAGGTCGGTGAGGTGACGGTTCCATGGAGACTGCCTTGGACCCCGACGTGCAGGTCAAAGACGGCATCTTAATTGTCAATGCAACCTCGGGCGCATCATTGCGTGAACGGGTGGCCGCGCTGAAATCGGTTCTCTCTGCTTTCTTGTTAACACTTCGCGATCCACGCAGAGACCCGGATAGCGATCCTGTACTGAGTCGAAGCCCGCCTTCGCCACAGCCTTCGGCGCGGCAGCCTTCGCTTTCCGCGCTGCTCCAAGCGAAGGCTGGTGGAGGCGGGGGGAATCGAACCAGCAGCCCCCGTAGTAATTTCAGCTACTCAAAAGCCGCTGACACCATCCTGACACTTCCCACACCCACTTCTTGAGAGCCGTAATAGGCAAGATGCGAAATGATGCATTCAAAGTGAAGGTGCGTGCAGAATACATGATTTCAAAAAAAAAGGGAGCTCTGTGTTCGAGCTCCCTTTGATCTATGTTGACTTCCCCTCTCAATCGGGAAAGATTGTCAAAACCGTCTGTTCCATTCTGTAAATACGGGTCTTTTCACAAACCTTAACCCAGAAAAATCTTCATCGGAAAACCACTCATCGGAATGCCGAAGTTCGATTTCTGATCTTCTGATTCTGTTTCCTATGTACAACGCACCTATTCCCGCCATGATAATGATGCAGGCCACAAAAGCGATGAGGATCTCTGGGACCGCCACGATCATGATCGCTATCAGAATCAATATGGTTCCTGGCAGATAATATCTGATAGTGTGCATATTCAAATCTCTCTTTCTAAGATCGAATTAATGATACATTAATCATCGTTTTTGACGAATCAAGATACCAGCGGGATCTGGCAAGGGATGGAAAATGTTCTCGCCCTTTGTAACTCATGGCTTGAAACAAGCTAGTTCAGGAAGCACGTTTTCGTTGCGCTATCACTCTCATACCACCAAATGGGAGGGATTGTGATATGAGGGGATATCTACTAACTCAAGTAAGGAAATTCCGGAGGGGCTCAAATACATTCAAAATGAAGAAACAGACCCCACAATGTACCTAAGTCGTATCTGTAATTTCGACATGCCCTAAAATGTTTCGTTCATCAAAACGCTATTTTATGAAGTCCACGGCAGTGGCGGCAAAGGACGCCGGAAACGCCACGAGGATGGTTCGCGTAAAAGTTACCCTCAGATCGTCCAGGGGAGCTTTATCGAACAAAAAGAGAAAAAACAACGCAACCAAAAAAGTCACTACGTAGGACGAGACGGCGCGTTTGAGAAAATGGCCGCGAAACTCCACGATCCGACTGCCGTAGAAGAGTCCCCAAATGAAGCCGGCCAGCACTAATATGGAAAAGCCCAGGATCAGCAGGGCGCGGCCGATGGACAACGTCTCCCCCAGGTTCCACACTTCTTCGGTTAGCGCCACGGGCAAAGCCATCACGCAGGCGCCGGCCACGAGCTGCCCCAAATCTTCGAGACGAAATTCCACCTTAAGGGGTCCGGTCACCGTGGCGATGCGATTGCCCTTGTCATCGGTTACTTGATGAACCAGATGCAATCTGCCGTCAACGCGATACACTCTCGAAGAGGGCTCTTTTTCGGGGTCTTTCATCTCTAAAGCGTCTCCGGTTCATTCTGTGTCACCATGATGGTGTTTCTGCTTCGCTTTCGCGTGGTGCTGCATCCTCAGCACAACCAGCTTTCCTACAAAGGAGGCGAATAGCCCGATGCCCAGGATGGCAAAGCCAATGGAAAACAATTTCGACAATTCCCTCGTGGGTGCGAAATCGCCGTAGCCGATGGTGGAGATCGTCATCACGCAAAAGTAGAGCGAATCCAAAATGCTCCAATGCTCCACCTGTCGGTAAAACATGGTACCGCCGGCCAGTAGGGCGACCAGCAGGACAGCCATGGCACGAAACTCCGCATCTTCGCGAAGTCCGTAAACCAGCGTCCTCACCAGTAAAAGTAAATGAGCGAAAAAAGAAATCATAGGGTTTTTTCCAAATAATTACAGGGACAGTCCATAACACGTCAAATCAGCAACTTTCCTCTGATTCGAAAAAAGACCTGTCCTACGCTTTTGCCATTGAGCGCACCGCTGAACCGCCCATGACCATGATCAGGCCGACGAAGAACAGCTTGATGCCCAGCAGGATGCCGATGGCCCAGACCCCGGACAAAGGGAACTGCCCCCAGATCATGATGCCGAGCCAGATCGATACGATCCCTCCGAACAGCATCCAGCCCCATCCAGTCGTCGGGCGCAGTCGCACAGCGGCGGCAATCTCGGCGATGCCGTCGACAACAAAGTAGACCACCAGCATGATGGTCAGGACGCCCGATGCGAACAGCGGGTTGGCGACAAGTGCGATACCGCAGAGCAGGGTCAACCCGCCGATGGCGAACATCAGCAGCCCCTTGCCGAGACTTGCCGCCTGGAAGGCCCAGATGATCCGGACGATGCCGGCTACCAGGACGATCACGCCCACGAGGATGGCAACCGAAATCCCGGTCAGCCCGGGCGCCATCATGGCGAGGATCCCGAGAATGATGGCGATAACCCCGAAGACTGTCATGTTTTTGCCGCCCTCTTTGGCGGCCTCTTTCAATTCATTCATGATGTTCTCCTTTCTGATTTGTGCGACATGGGTGATATCTAAAAGCTTATTCGTCCACGAAGGCCGAATACGAAGATCACGTCTTCGTCCGGGTTGAGTGCGGGATTGAGCAACACCTGCACGTCCGGGGTGATGCTCAAGACCTTCAAGAGCTGGAACCGGTAGTAGACTTCGGCCGTGTATTGGTCGTCCAGCCCGGGGCCGAAGGTATCCTCCGAGGGTCGGCTCCAGTTCAGCCCCACGCCCAGGATATCGCTCTTTTTGCCTGGATGGTAGCCGATGCCGGCACTGATCGAACGTTCCCACAACGCGCCGCCGTCTTCGGAATATCCGGCGCGAAAGAACGGCTCCCAGGTGTCTGCAAACAGGCGGCTGAAGGAGAAGGCCAGCCCCCAGCCATCGGATACCCCGGCCTGTTTGCGCTCGTCCGCGTGCCAGGCGGTCAGGTGGATATTGTCGGAAAAGCGCCTGTCCCAGGAGGATACCCAGCCCACTTCAATATGTGTGAAAAATTCAGCGTCGCTGAAAAACGAATTGACGCTGTCACCGGGATCGGTGGGGTCGCCGTTTGCATCGGCAATGCCGCTGACAACATAGATGTTGTCCGTGAGCATCACACGCACCGCCGCGCCCAGGCCCTGGTCGGGAGCAGGGATGGTCGGGTTGGTGGTGAAGGCATAGTTATTGAAATTGGTCCATGGATTTACCAACCCGTAGACATCGAGGTAGTCGGTGGTGTCCACGATACCGGCCACAAAGGCCAGGCGGTTGTTCAGAAAATGTTGACTCCAGTACAGATTCGTTAACACCCAGCCTGCGACGGAAAACGTCACGGCCGTCAGACCGGCATACCCGACTTCGTCCCCTAAATCCTTGGGAGCTATGTCGGTACCCAAGCGGTGGCGGTTTTCCACCTTGTATACGAGCGTCCCTGTATTTTCAGAGTCTCGGTTGACCAGGGACCACTGACCGAATGCCCGGAGAACGCCTCCGGCCGCCGTGTCTTCGCCCAGGCTATCGGTGGCAGCCTGAAACAGAGCGTTGTAGTCGAACCCGAAGCTGAAACCGTGCATGTCCTCGACCCGCTTCTTGAAACCAAAATATCTTTCCAGTAGATCCGGCCTGAGAGAGACCGCGCCTTTGGCTTCACGGTCCTTATCCAGCTGCCCGGGGACGCTGGCCGGGCCGCCGATTCCCAGTGCCGAACCATTGCCTTGCTCCGTTGCTTCTGCGGCATCGAGCCCTTTTTTCGTTTCGGATGATTGGACCGATGCCGGAAGCGCCCAAACGGCGCCGAGCATGAGCAGGCAAACGACCCCCGTGCATAAAAACTTGCTCAACTGGCATCCCTTCTTTCGATTGCGCTTTTGGTGCGGTATAGGGGCCTTTTTAGGAACCACAATAAAGGTGTCTGCAAACGGCTGCATTCTTCAATTTATTTTGCTTTTGTATCTCTTCCCGTCTTTCGTGATCACGACGGAGTTTCTGTCCGGATCCCCATTCGGTCATGGCTCTGACAATCACGTTGTGATCTTCCTATTTTACTGTTTCTTTTACCAGCCGCCGTATGGGCTGACCCGGAGCAGCATCTGTAATCAGCTTGCCGTCGGCAACGACAAGGGTGCCGTTTACCAGCAGTGACTGAACGCCGACTGCAGGTTGATTGGGCTTTTCATAGGTTCCGACGTCACTGATGGTCTTTGGATTGAAGACGACGATATCTGCATCCATCCCCTTTTGGAAGCGGCCCTTTTTCTTCATTTGCGGCACGAAGCCTTCCAGGGTCTGGGCCGGCATCAGGCACATCTTGCGCAGCGCCTCCTGCATTGTCATCAGCTTTCGCTCCCTGACATACGAGCGCAGGATTTTGGCGAAAGTGCCGTTCGACCTCGGATGCGAAAAAGTCCCTTCCGGCAAGGGCCACGCGTCGCCGTCGTAGTTGACGACACGGTCGTGATCGTCCATGAACATCCAGAACATCTCGTCCGACTCGATCAGAATCCTGGGATGAAGGATGGACTTGTCCAGCAGCGCCAGGTCGTCGGGATTACTCTCGTCGAGGAAGTGCCACACGATGAACGTACCCGGCTGGTTCTTCTGGTAGTCCTCGACCTGCTCCTCCGTCATGCGCTCGGTACCCAGCTGGAAATTGCTGGCCTTCGATCCCATGCGTTCCTGCCAACCTTCGCCCGTGAACATCGCGGCGCCGATCACCGTGCTGGCGGCGCCCCAGGGGTACGCCCCGACGGTGATGTTGATGTTCCTGTCGAACGCGTCGTTCACCAGCTCCAGCGTCGCGTCGATGTCCTTCAGCGACGAGCTGTTGATGTGGCAGATATGCATGTGCGCACCGCTGATCGCCGCATTGGCGATCAGCTCCTGGACCGCCTCGAATGAGCTCTGCGGCTCCATGTTGCTCGCGTATCGAAAGTGGGTGAATGTCGCCACGTCGCGCTTGGCGGCCAGCTTGGCCAGCGCGAAGTACTCCTTGCGGCCATAGCCCGGCGCGTAGCCTGCGTTGATGCCGATCCCGATCGCGCCCTCGTCCAGGCCTTGCTCGACGTACTTCAGGATCTTCGCCTGCTGCTCCGGTGTGGCGATGTTCATCTTCCAGTCCGTCCGGCCCTGGGCGTCCTGGAAGTACGCGGCGGTAGCCTCCGGCGGCTTGCCGCTGAATGTGGCGATGCGGGCGTAGGTCCAGGCGGCCGCCGCACCGTAGTTGATCGGCAGGTTCTTACTGCCCTGCGCGTCATACCACTCCGAGATCGGCAGAACCCCGGACTCCAGTTCCAGCATCGTCGTCACGCCCTGCATGGCCTGCATGCGGTAGTCGCCGATGTTCTGCCCGTGGGCATGGATGTCGATAAACCCCGGTGCAACCACATGGCCGGTGGCATCGATGGTCTCCTTACCGGTGATCTTTTCTTTTGTGATGACGGCAATGTTGCCGCCCTTGATGCCGACATTGGCGATGTCATCGTACTTGGTTTCCGGGTCCATGACGCGGCCGTTGAGAATCACCACATCGTAATCTTGGGCCTGGGCCGGAACGACAGCTAAACCGAAACCGCCGAGGATGGCCAACAGTATGATGGTCAGAATTTTTTGTTGAATTAACATCTCTCTATTCCTCCAGTATAAAGGTAATTAATGTGGTAGGTTAAAAACCTAACTCCCAGGAAAACATGACTATCAGAGCATGAGCATCGTCGCCACCAGGCCGAAGAGTTGAATGAGATTACGTCTTTGCATCTTGAACCTCCTTCTCACTTGTTAGGTTGGTGTTTTTGGCCAACCTCAGATTGTGTCACTTCCAAAACGTCTAAAACGCCCAGTTCTGTCAAAGCTTGTGTAACGTTCCCAACCACGGGTTCGTTCTTATAAATGAGTGTCATGCTGAATAGCCCGCTGCCAATGAGGAAAACCAGGGCGGCCGCGGCAATGCACGCCCGCGAAGCGAAGTCCGCGCGCCGTTCTACGTTCAGGCGGCGGTCGATCGAGCGGCGTCCGAGAATGGCGAGGATTCCGATCCCGGACATCGCGGCGGCCATGCCGACGGAGATCGCGACCACCATCAGGATCGCCGGGCCAAGCAGGTTGTTGGCCATGCCGAAGAGCAGTATTAGAAGGGCGCCGGTGCAGGGGACCGACCCCACCGCCAGCGCCAACCAGCCGGTCGGTCCTTTCTCGCGCCGGGCGATGGCTTCACAGGCGTGACAGCCTCCCTCGTGGTGGTGATTGTGGTTGTGGTCATGTTCGTGACCGGCCCGCTTCCGCTCGCCCTGGATCGCTTTCCACAGCATAAAGGTGCCGATCGCGATAATGCCCGCGTAGCTGACCAGCTTCACCAGCCGGTAGTCGGACGGCGCGTTACCGGTCGCCTCTCGCACCGCGAAGTCGGTGAGCCAGACCACGACCACCGCCGAGAGCACATGGAAGACCGCGATTTGGGTTCCCATCCGCAGACCCCGGGCGAGGCTGCCGCCGTGGCCGACAAAGTAGGAAACGACCACCGCCTTACCGTGACCGGGCCCGAGGGTGTGAACCACGCCATAGAGGAAGGCGACCAGCACCCCGATCCAGAGCGGACCTGATGACTCGCGGTCCCGGATGTCGGTCATCGTTCGTGTGAAGAGGATCGAGACCCGTGTCTGGAGGTTTTGCCACCAACCGTGGTCCGGGGTGAGTGCAGGGGCATCGACCTTGGAGAGTGCGTCCGATTTCCGGCTGGAATAAGGGGCGATGCTCTCCGCCTGGAGGGTGTAAGCCACGTTGACGCTCGCCGTTCCGTCCACCAGGAACAGATCGTAGCTGGCCGGCTCGAGCCGGATCGGGCCCTCCAGCCAGACGGCCGCGAATCGGCCGCGGTCCTCGGTGCCCGCCGGGCAGGAGACGTGGATCATCTGGTTCGGCGGCGGGGGCGGCGTGTGAATGCAGGCTCCCACCCAGGGAACCAGGAGGAATTCGGTCACCCGCCCCTCCTCAACCGCGAGCGGGAGGATGTAGCCCGGGATCCGGATGCGCTGCCCGTCGATTCCGTCATCGACGGCCTCGGCCCGCTGGCGCCGCATCTCGGCCACCCGCTCCCGCTGCGACATCAACCAGTCAACGTCGATTCCCTCGCCCTCCAGCTTCGCCACCAGCCGTTTCTCCTCGGCGGCATTGGGTCCATCGGCATCGTCCTTGCCGTTCTCGATCAGGTAGCGGTTGCGCGCCACCATCGCCAGGTCGCGGAGCTGCTCTTCGGACAGCTTCTCGAAGGGATCGTCGAAGGCGACCGGCTCCTTGGGGAGCAGGTCGGCCCAGGTCACTTCGTGCGCCTCTTCGCCGACGGCCACTCCGGTGAGAAGCAATCCCAGGACGCACACAATCCAAGAGGCTCGCAGAATCCTATTGGACCTTCGCGGGAGCTGGAGTTCGAGACATTTCGTTTCACATAAGACGCGAAGCGCTTTAAGGTTTTGCAGCGTCATGATATTCTCTACAAATTTCGGTCACGGCTCCGCTGCTCCGAAATGGGTACGCAGAGCCGCGACGTGGATCAGAGCCCGTTCTTGTAGATCTTGCCGTCCTTCATGATCAGGGCGAGATTATCGGAATCCATCAACACCTTTATGTCTTTCGTGGGATCCTTCTCAATAAGCAGAATATCAGCATAAGCGCCTTCCTTGATCACACCCAGCGGGCCATGCGGATAGGGGTTCTTCCAGGTCGAGAGCCCCAGGATCTCGCCGTTGTTGCCGGTTACCTGGACCATCTGTTCGATGGGCGTGAAGAATCGATCCCGGTAGGCGAATTCCTGGCGGAAGTTCACCCAGGCGTCATCACCGAAGAAGAGGTCACTGCCCCAGAGAATCTTGACGCCGTATTTCTTGGCCCATTCGATCGCCTGCGGCGCGCCTTTGGCGACCTGCCGGTTCTTCTCCTGCTGGATCGGATCCTGGAACATCGGGTTCTTCGACACGTCCTGCAGGGCCAGGAACGCCTGCGGACAGTAGTAGGCACCGACCTTGGCCATACGCTTGACCGTATCCTCCTCGAGGATCAGGCCGTGCTCGATCGAAATCACCCCGGCGTCGAGCGACGCGACGACACCGGCATTCGTCTGCGCATGCACGGCGACATAGGTGCCGTAACGCTTTGCCTCCTCGACGCCCGCCGCGAGTTCTGCGGCGCTGTAGGCCGTCGAGAATAGAGGATCGGTGAAGCTGGTCACGCCGCCCCCCGCCATGAGCTTGATCTGGGCAGCGCCGCGGAACAGGTTGTCGCGCACCGCACGCCGCACCTCGTCCGGGCCGTCGGCGATCTTCGTCCAACCGAGCCTCTCGGCGACGCCGGCCCGCTCCCGGCCGTCGAAATACGGATGCCCGTCATTGGCTGTCCGGAAATCACCATGCCCCGTGGTCTGACCGATCGCCGGACCGCTGGGGTAGATGCGTGGGCCGGGGAACATTCCGGCATCCAGTGCCTTCCGAAGGCCGAAGGCGTTGCCGCCCATGTCCCGCACCGTCGTGAAGCCGGCCATCAGGTAATCGTGAGCACGGCGCGCAGCGCGGATCGCCTGCTCGGTGATATCCTGGTTCAGCATCATGTCCAGAAGCGGAGACGCATAGGTGACGTGCCCGTGTCCCTCGATCATGCCCGGCATCAGCGTACGCCCCCCGCCGTCGATGACATTGACCTTGACCTCTTTTTTGACCGTCCGCTCCTGTTCGTAAATCATCACGACATTGCCAGGCTGGAATTCCGCTGTATGGGGCGTTTCCATTGGCTTCAATCCGCCGGTCTTGACGTCGAGTTCATAGGTCCCGGAGGTTGGAATGTCCTTGGCGACCTTCTTGATCAGATTCTTGACCACGAGCACATCATACCCCATCAGCAGCTTGTCGCTCTTGCCGTCGAAGATGTTGACGTTCTTGAACAGCGTCACCTCCGCTGGAATGTCAGCCGCCATGGCGGACACCGACAATGCTGCCATAATTGCAATGCCTGACAACAGCGTCCTGATGATGTGTACCGGTAATGTCATTTTCATTGTTGTTCTCCTCGTACTGCGATTATAGCCCTGCTCCATCCAAATTGAGAGGCTGAATCCTGGCTTCCGTCAAAGCTTGTTCTTGTAGATCACGCCGTCTTTCATGATCAGGTTGAAGTTCTTGTCGGGGTCGGCCACCAAATCCAGGTTCTCGAGCGGGTTGCCGTCGACGAGGATCAGGTCGGCGTAGGCGCCCTCGGCGATGACGCCCAGTTTGCCCTCCCGGTAGGGGTGACGCGGACCGCTCAGTTCCAGCAATTCGGCATTCTGCGACGTGGCATTTTTCAAGACCTCGGCCGGCGTGAACCAGGTGCCGAGCCTGGCCAGTTGCGCACCCTGGTTCTCGGAGGGCGGAATGAACAGGAAATCGGTGCCGAACCCGAGCTTCACGCCGAATTTCTTCACCCGGGGATAGAGACTCGCCGTGGCGTCCGTGACCTGCTTGAACTTGGCCGAACGGTCAGCGTCGGGAAACTCGAGGTCCCCCTCGAAAAATGGCTGAGGACAGATCCAGATACCCTTCTCCGCCATCAGTTTCAGGGTTTCGTCGCTGGCGAAATATCCGTGTTCGATGGACTTTGCGCCCGCTTCGATGGACTTGCGGATCGCCCGGTCGGTCATCACGTGCACGGCAACATAGGTGTTCCAGTCTTCCGCCGCATTGACGGCCGCCTTGATCTCCTCCACCGTGTATTCCGCGACATCGAGCGGGTCGTAGACCGACGAGACGCCGCCGCCGGTCGCCAGCTTGATCTGCGAGGCGCCCATGCGCAGGTTCTCGCGGACGCGTGTCAACATTTCCGGCACGCCGTCGGCGAGGCTCAGCAGCCTGGTGCGGTACCAATAAGACAGCGGATCGGTATTGCCTTCGGGGACTCCTTGATAGTCCCGGTAGTCGAAATGCCCCGACGTCTGGGAGATCGGCGGGCCCGACGGCAGGACGCGCGGCCCCGGGATCACGCCCGTGTCGATCAGCTTCTTGATGGATTCGGCAGGCCCGCCCACATCGCGCACCGTGGTGAAGCCGCGCATCAGCACGGCCTCGGCCTTGGGCACCGCCCGGGCCGCAACCTCGACCATGTCGCCATTCACCAGAGTGCTCAGCGGCGTCCCGATGTACATCACGTGCCAGTGCGCGTCGATCAGGCCCGGCATCAGCGTGCGCCCACCGCCGTCGATGACCTTAGCATCGGCGCAAAAATAAATTCACATTTTTGATGGGCTGATCGTGTAGTTCCATTTCGGAAAGATATCGTGCTCCTGGATGGAGATCTGCTTCATATCTTTATCTGAGATCTTCTCGCCTGTGTAG
>Ga0209164_1004382_pt1 | contig 12691 bp, 19 predicted proteins | sample MTBNYHSulfiMetaG_FD_187458 | JGI IMG/M metagenome (GOLD analysis project Ga0209164, IMG submission 187458) | Enrichment culture microbial communities from rom New York Harbor, USA that are MTBE-degrading - MTBE-NYH (New York Harbor Sulfidogenic)... | ecosystem: Environmental > Aquatic > Marine >...
CTCAATTAGTTGGCTTTTGCGCTTTTTTAGGCATCCTTCAGAAAATATCTTGTACAAATAGTGTACAAAAATAGGTTTTCCAAGAAAAAGGGGTTACGTTAAATTTACGTAACCCCTTGTTTTTTTTTGGTGGAGCTGATCGGGATCGAACCGACGACCTCATGACTGCCAGTCTATTTTTTATTGTTTCACATATTTTACCTATAAATCATTTTCAGCTTGACATATCAGATATTTATCTCTATCATGCTCTCACAGAGCTTACCTAAAAATCACGGCATATCAGTGAAAAAGTGGTACTCTTTTGGTACTCTTTTTTGAAGGAGGGGGCGAGATGGCGGCGAAATGGGATACGTTGGAAAATGGCCTTCAGGCCAGAACACACGAAACCCGGAAGTTCGGAAGACGATTCGACCGGTTCGTCAGAGGCCGGTATCAGGTGGACGGAGAGCGAAAGTTTGTGTCGTTCGGTTGGGAGAGCGTATGGGTAGCCGGTGAACGTGCCCGGATGAAAGCGGAAGGCGATGCAGCCCCCCGCATGTCGTTTGTCGAGTTTTGCCAGGGCGAGCTTGCAAGGCTGAAAAAAAACGCGATGAAAGGGGAAGGGCCTATTACGCTCAAAGAGGATCGGAAGTTGGCCCTTGCCAAACAAAGGAAAGAGGAAGAGGCCAGGGCCAGGGCCGAACGGGAAGCCATAACATTCGATACCCTTTTCAAGGAGCAGTATATTCCTTTCGTGACTGCGGAGGGCAAGAAATCCGTATCCCAGGAGAAGAGCCTTTACAAGACGTGGATAGAGCCCGCATTGGGGCAGAGGCCGGTCAAGGATATATCTCCTCTGGATATTGAACGGATAAAGCATCGGGTGGCTAAAAAGCGGTCAGACCGAACGACGCAGTATGTGTTGGCAATAGTGCGGAGGATCTTCAATTTTGCGATTCAGCGGGATCTCGTCGATATGCAGAACCCCACAAGGAAGGTCAAATTCCCATCCCCTGATAATGCCCGCGTGCGATTCTTCACCAAGGACCAGGCCCAGGAACTTATTGACAGTCTGAGGCCCAAAAGCACACAGCTTGCCGAGATGACGGAGGTCTCCCTATATTCGGGGCTGCGGTGGGGAGAGGTGGCCGGTCTCTTGTGGGCCGATGTGGACATAAATCAGAAAACTCTTTTTGTCCGTGATCCCAAAAACAAACGCAGCCGAACAGTGCCCATGCCAGAACGGTTGGTCAATCTATTTCTTTCAAAAGAACGTGGCGGGGCTGCGGAAATGATTTTCCCCTCCAAGAAAAAAGGACAAAGTACATGGGTCTCCAAGACCATCAAACGAACCCTTGATGAGATGGGCGTGAATGTGGGGATCACAGACCCCAGGCAGAAATTGTCATTCCATAGTTGCCGGCATTCGTTTTGTTCATGGTTGGCAATGGAGGGAGTCCCCCTCCATGTCATTGGGGAGTTGGCCGGTCACAGAACCTTGAAAATGGTCCAAAGATATTCACATCTGGCGCCCGCGACCATGAAAGCGGCTGTAGCTTTATTGGATCAGCCAGACAAACCAGAACAAAAGGCCAAAGTCATTCCGATGGTCAGCACAGCTTAAACAATTTTCGGGGGATAGGGGCGGATTAGCTATCCGTGCCGACAAGCCCGCTTTCCTGGGCGGGTTTCCCCTGAAAAAACCTTCCAGGATCACTGCCAGGAGGTGTATAGTGGAAACGTCAAAGGTTGACATCCCCGAATCGGAAAACGCGATAGACCAATTTCTCAGACAGCCCTTAGCCTATCCCGAACCACCTGAGTGTATCCATTACGATGAATGTCTGAGTAAAGCGGCCCATCTGAACGGCCCCCTGGTCTGCGATCACTGCCTACGGTTTCAAAAGCGGCCGGACGGAAAAGAAAACGTTCTTCCCGAATATACTCCAAATCAATTCATCCACTGTGTGAGTCTGTATCGTGGCTTTTATGAAGACGATCCCGACTATGTAATTGTATTTGAAATAGCAGGGCGGCCAGAAAAAGGCTCAGACGATTACCTGCCGTTTATGGATTTGCTTGGACGTTTGGAGCCTGGCTTCATCGGCGGACTTCAAAGAGAAAAACTGAATGATGCGCTATCCCATATTCTTCCAGGGACGTGGATGCCGTGGGTTGTGATTGACGGAGAGCAGTTGCCGGGCGAGCTTGTGGATATTACAACCCGGCAAGTTCTGTACAAAAAAGCCCCTTCCACCATCCTGGACAAGAAACCGAAGAAGCTGAGGCCAAACCAAGAGGCCAAAAAGGAATGTCAAAGGATCGGTAAAGACATCTGGGCCAAGTATCCCGTATTGGATATCGTTCAGGTCGCCAGACACCGGGATATCAAAGCGGCTTCGAATATGTTCACCCTAAAAACCCGCTCAAATTGGCTTAAAGAGATCGCGCCCGAAAATGTCAAGCGCGGCGGTCGGCGAGACAAAACAACTCGCCTCGAACAAGATAGAGCATGTAAGGCCCTCGGAATAAAATAGACCCCTCCTGATTCGCCTCACATCTAAACCCCCGTAAACAGATTTTTACGGGGGTTTTCTTTTGTTTCATGAAACACAAGTAAAGTCGGTAGGTTGAACCTTTTTAAACCCCCGTCAGCGGCGTTAAAAAGGGTTTTCTATGTGTTAACGGGCTTTTTCTTGATATTTCAAGATGTTATCTTCCTATTGTCTCATAACATAACAATAGGAAATGCAGTGAACGAAAGGAGAGAGCATGCCCGAGGTCGAATTGAAGAAGCTGATTGATACGATGGTTGCGACATGGCCCAGTCCGGTCGTTGCTCGAACCAAGGTGGAACAGTTTAGTGGTGGGATTCTAAACTCAAGAACTCTCGCAAATTGTGATTCGCTGGGCATAGGGCCTGCCGGCCGTTTTCGCGTGGGAAAGAAGGTCTGCTACCCAACGAAATCGCTTGCCAACTGAATCATTGAGCGTGCCCGGCCAGTCGAGGCATAGCACAATGGACGCCCTCAAGGAAGTCCTTCAGACCGTGGGTGTTTGGCCCTGGCTTTGCGAACGGCTCAAGGGGGCGAGCGAGGCTGAAATTTTGGGGGCGGTCGATGGGGATTTCGAGGGGGTGGTTTTGAACTTCCAAAAAAGGCAAGCCCCCGAGACCGAGGCGGGTCCCGAGGGCCAATAATGGAGATCGCATCATGATCGGAACAAATCTAAGTCGACGTTTTACCTTGTCAAGAAGCCTTTGTGAAGTAGCTGTTCGTGCAGCCCTGCGCCTGTATCGTTCGAGACTCCTGAAGCAGGTCGACCGGGACAGAGCGAGTGGCGGGTTTGACAGGGTCATTTCGCAGAAACTCGACTCAGTTGATTTTCTTCTCGGCATTTAGCCGAGTGTGGGGCCAGCACATGAAAAAGATACTTGATGCAGCGCTCGAATATGAACAGAAAGGCATGTCGGTGATCCCGGTTCGGCCTGATAAAAAACCTTTCGTTCCATGGCAAAAATATCAGAATGAAAGAGCAACCGCAGATCAGATTAAGAGTTGGTGGGAAAAGTGGTCTGGGGCGAATGTAGCAGTCGTCACGGGCGGAATTAGTGGGCTGGATGTCATTGACATTGACAGTCCGAAAGGGCTCGATCTCCTCAATGAGTTCATACCGGACGGCTTGACCTTCCCCATAGCCCGGAGTCCCCGGGGGGGCTGGCACCATTACCATGCACACAGGGAAGGGGTCGGAACCAAAGCGGGGATACTTGAGAACGTCGACCTGCGGGGGGACGGCGGATATATTATCGCCCCGCCCAGCTTAGGGGAGAACGGGCGCCAGTATGCCTGGCTTGAAGGCTTAAGCATTAACGAGGTCCCCCCCTGCCCGATGCCTGAAGCCCTATATAAAATAATAAATAATTCTATATATAAGGGTGACCACACCCCCCGCGACAACAACCGACAACAACCGACAACAAGTGACAACATTAGGTTTGATCAGGGATACCGGGACAACACCCTTTTCCACATTGCAAACCACCTTGTCAAGGGTGGTATGCCCCACCATGAAATTCAACAATTTCTTACTGTTATAGCTTCAAAGGTTTGTGATCCTCCATTCCCACAAAAGGAAATTTCGGCCAAAATACAGTCTGCCTTGAAGCGTTGCCAGGATCAAGAAAAGAACCTTACCCGTGAGATCCGGGACCTGATACTGACAACATCCGGCAACATTTCGACAACATTTGTCTACAACCGACAACAAGTGACAACACGCGAGGAAAAAAAGAAGGTCACGGTAATCTTGGGAAGATTGGAGAAGGAGGGGTTACTTGAAAGAACCGGCAGGATAGCCGGAGAATACAGGATCGTAGATAATAGCGCTGACTCCATTGATTTTCTGGGCGCAACATCTGAACGATTCCCTATGAAGTGGCCCTTCCAACTTGAAAAGTACGTCGCTGTCTATCCCAAAAACATCGTGATGGTGGCAGGCGTCGCAAATTCGGGGAAAACTGCCTTCGCTTTAAACACCGCTCGCATGAATCTGCGAGAGTATCAGGGGCGGATACGCTACGAGTCTTCTGAAATGGGCGCGACAGAATTAAAAACCCGGTTGGAAAAGTTTGACCTCCCTTTGCAAGACTGGAAGGGAGTGGATTTTAGAGAACGATCAAGTAATTTTGCTGATGTGATCTCGCCCAATGGGATCAACATTATCGATTTCTATGAGATCAGTGATCAGTTTTGGAAAATTGCCGACGATCTTAAGCGAATTTACGAGAAGCTCAATAAAGGCATTGCAATCGTGTGCATACAGAAATCCCCGGGTAAAACCGAAGGGCGGGGGGGAGACTTTGGTCTTGAGAAACCCCGGCTATACCTGAACCTGGACCCTGACCCCCCTGACGGTGCTTTTTTAACGATTCGGAAAGCAAAGGCATGGGCACAGGAAGGGCAAAACCCGAACTGGTATCGAACCCGGTTTAAGATCGTAAACGGGTGTAGGCTACTCCAGCAAGGGAATTGGTTCAAGGAGACTCGATAATGCGGTCGTCAATTCTAAGCGTTCAGGTTGTTGAATGGTCACACTCTCAGGGCTGTTTTCATCGCCAAACGTTGGATGGGATGTTGCGGGACAACTTGTCCGCTTTCGTGCGGAAGGTCCCGAGCGATTACATTCCGATTGGCATCTTCCAGACAGACGCGGAAGTCTCCGCATTCCTGGAAAAGGTGTACCAGGTTTTGGATCGCAGTTCATAGGCTTTGTTGTGCCGTTTCCGGCTGGCCCCGAGCGGCGGGTGGTGGTGGGGTCCTATGAACAAGGTGGTTGGCAAAGGCCGGCGCAAGCCGAACAGTGAATCTTTAACAAGAACGGAGGTAGACCCATGGCAGTAAAACAACACTTTAAAGTCACGAATCCCGTCACGAAGGCCTTGAAGTCGCCGCAGGCAGCCGCCAAGAGTGGGGCGGGGACCGATGACGAAGATGATGAGGAGGCCAAAAAGAAAGCTTTGAAGGCCAAGTCAACCGCGATCGGCGTCCTCGGCGGGGCGGCAGCCGGGTTGGCGAATTATTACGGGAGTGGCGGTTAACTCAAAACCAGAAAGGAGGGTAATCCCATGGCAATCGGCGGATTTTACAAGGTAGAGAACCCAATGAATACGGCGATGCAGGGCATGGCGAACGCTGCTGGGACGTATGCCAGCATGAGCAAGCGGACGGAGGTCAAGCATGAGGAAGCAGCCAAGTCAGTCGGCGGCGGTCTCATAGCGGGTGCGGGGGGGGCCGCGTCGGGTGCGCTTGTCGGCGCTCAAATCGGCGGTGCAGCCGGAGGACCTTGGGGCGCGGCAATAGGGGCAGGCATCGGCCTCTTGTCCTACATCCTTAGCTGACAATCTTACTCCTGGAGCCCCTCCTGTCTTCCGGGAGGTGTTTCAGGGCTTTCACAATGCGGCATATGCGAAAGGAGCAACGTATGGCCAACACACTGAAGGAAACCAGAGATCTACACGACAAACTTTCCAGCCTGATCGATAAGTACAACGACCGCCAAACCGCAGCAGAGGCCCATCTCAAGGACCTTGAAAGCCAGTTCGTCACCATGCTGACATCTCACGCCTTGGGCCAGGTGACAGCCAGTGAACTAAAGGGCATGCGAGCCGAGCTTGCCCTCCTGAGGCGCGAGTTGGACGAAATTCCGCTTTGCATCGAGGGTCTTACAGCGAGGAAAGAAGAGGTTTGGGGGGAGATCCGGAAGATCTCAAAAGAATTGGTCCGCGAGGAAGAAACGGCCCGGTTCGAGCGTTTGAAAAAGGAAATCGAGGAACACGGGTACTCTAAAAAGAGATACGCGCAACTTCGCACTACAGCTCATCATCTGAACCGATCCGTCGAAGTGGAAGAGCTCTTGGAAAAATCGCGCGAGGAATGGGAAAATCTTCCCCTCGGCGAGCGTGTCAATGAAGTCAAGTTTGATGAAAATTTGACCAGAGCTTAACCAATGGCAAGGCCAAAAATTGACCTTCACAAATTAGACCGACTACTTAGGGCAGGTAAAAGCCAGCGCAAACTTGCTCAAGTTTTTGGCGTTACGGAGTCTGCCATCTCCAAGGCCCGAAAGAGTCTGAAGAATAACATCGTTCGCACGGTAGGACTTGAACGGGCCGGGGATGTGGTGGAATCCCACCTCGACATGATGGGCCAGCTACGGAAGATCAACGAGGCCATCAATGCGGAGCTTGACCGGGCGAAGGCCGCCGTGCAGAAAGCCAAAGGCCGTGACCGTCTGGCCATCCAGGAGGTCATTATCAAGTTGACAGCCGAGGTGAGGCGGCAACTGGAGAGCCAGCTTAAGATCGTCGAGGTTTGGCACGACATGAAGATTGTGGCCGAATTCCAGGAAGAGGTTTTAAATGTCCTTGATGAAATGGAACCGGGGACAAGAGATGAGATCATTAAGCGCCTTAAAGAAAGAAGAACTTTACGGGGATCTGTTTCTTTCTCTTGAGCAGAGATACAGCGTAGGGGCGGACTTCAGCCGCTACCAGTCTGATCCGGTCGGTTTCGGCGAGACCGTTCTCGGCGAGACGTTCACGACGGATGTCAAGACTCTGATGGAGTCCGTCAGGGATCACCCCGTTACGGTTGCTCAGAGTGCCAATGCCACAGGCAAGACCCATAGCGCGGCCCGGATCGCGGTCTGGTGGTTCAAGTGTTTCCCTGATTCCCAGGTTTACACGGCAGCGGCCCCACCTGAAAGCAACCTTAAGAAGCTCCTCTGGGGCGAGATCGGCGGCACAGTCGAAAAACATCCGGACCTATTTAAAGGCGATTCCGTTACAAACCTCCATGTCGCCAGGAGCTCAAGGTTCTTCCTGACCGGCGTCACAATCCCCATGAGCGGCACGGAGGCGCAGCGGGAAGCCAAGTTCAGCGGGAAGCATAGCCCACACCTTCTGTTTATCCTGGACGAAGGCGACGCTATCCCTGACGAGGTTTACCGGGGCATTGAAAGCTGTATGTCAGGCGGCCATGCCCGGCTTTTGGTCATGTTCAACCCCAGGGCCGAGGTCGGCGAGGCTTACCGGATAATCCGGGACGGCAGGGCCAACGTGGTCAAGCTGAGTGCCTTCAATCACCCGAACGTCACGACCGGCCACGACGCCATACCGGGGGCCGTTACACGTGAAACCACGATCCGGAGAATCAATGAATGGTGCAGGCCCTTATCCCCTGGAGAACGGCCGGACGGGGAATGCTTCGAGGTTCCCTCCTTTCTGGAGGGGCAGACAGCCAGGAGCCAGGGCGGTTCGGAATACCCCCCATTGAAACCCGGCTGGTACAAGATCATGGAACCGGCCTTTAGTTACATGGTCCTCGGAGAGTACCCGGTCCAGGGCAGCGCCCAGCTTATCAGCCGCGAATGGATAGCCAGGGCGCGGACCCGTTGGGATGCCTACGTTTCGGAGTGCGGAGAAATCGCCCCACAGCACACAAGCGCAATCATGGGCCTGGACGTGGGAGAATTCGGGTCAGACTCGAATGTGGCTTGTTTCCGGTACGGCGGCTATGTGGAGCGCCCTACCGTGTGGGCCGGGATGGACACCATTGCCACAGGGGACCGGGCCATATCCGAATTCAAAGCCCGAAAGGTCATCAGGGGTAACGTGGACGGCACCGGCGTAGGCGCGGGGGTCGCCCCACACATGCAGCGGGCAGGCTGTTCTGCCATCAGCGTGAAGGTTGCCGCCAGTCCCACAGAGAAGACGGAGCTTGGGGAATTCCAGATCCTCCGAGATCAATTATGGTGGTCATGCCGTGAATGGCTGAGGACCGACACCGGCAGCATGTTGCCACCGGATGAAATGTTGATCGAGGAACTCCAGACACCGACCTACGAGGTTATCAACGGCAAGATTCGCGTCATGAAGAAGGAGACCATGAAGGAACTTCTGAAACGCTCCCCTGATCGAGCTGACGCCCTTTGCCTGACATTTCATCACCCGGACCTGTTGTTTCCTGGTCTGTAAGGAGGTGTTTTATGGATCCGTATATCGTCACAAAAGCTGAGAGGGCCGACGACGGCATGATAACCCATACCATCATCACAAAGGCCGACGACAAGGTGCTCTATTATCATGACGTAAGGGCTGGGCTCTCATGGCCTACGGAAGCCGCGCCAGGCTACTATTGCATCCTTGGCGAGAAATTCAGTGAGACCTACCGTTTCGAGGGGATGAACCGCCGCGGAGAGCTTCGCCTATTGGTCGAGCGGGAGTTCGATGGAATTTCACTGAATGACCTGTTCGCGCAGCTCACAGACGACACCAGCATACTGGAATGTCGGTCCATCTATACGGACACAGAGGAACCGTTCGAGGGGCATGTAGAGACCTTCTGGGAATTTGTCCAAAAGAAGGGGGTCAAGGTCGGGAGCCTCACCCAGGCGCCTTTCGTTGACAACTTCCTGCTTGGTATCTCTTGGATTCAGGATTGGGTAAAAGGGGGGCTTCTGTCTATCCCGGAAACGTCCGTGGCTTACAGCCAGCTCAAGACCATCAGTAAGCCGGATTTAGCCGAGTCTCCCGAAGAAAAGTTTCCAGCCATCAACGCCCTGCGGTTCGTGGTGGGCTCGTTTCAAAAGTACCGACCGGGCCAAACTAAGTTCACGCCGAACCGCACGAAGGCCCGGAGAAGCAGAGGGGCATTAGGCAGACGATAAAAGAAAGCCCCCCGAGTGCTGACCGGCCAGGCAATGCCGGGACTCTCGGGGGCCGGATCATCAAGGACTGGGCTTACCGGCGTGCAATGCCCGGGGCGTGACCTTGATGAACTTTCTAAGAGGAATTGGGTCTGGTCGGCGCATCCAGAAGTGAATTATCTGGCAGCATCACTCCAGAATTTCCTACGGTGGCGGATTATATTCACCGCGTGTCGGTTCCGTCGACCTCTTCCGCATCAGGGCCTCCCAATTCCTTTATGGAGGAGAAATAACATGCAATGGAGCGAACGTCAAGACGATCCCACGAAGGCGCGTCAACTCTATTTCAATCATCATCCCTGTCGCTCTGAAACCGGTCCCGATCCGAATAATCAAACACGGTCGTCATCCCGCCCTTTTCGTCGAACACCTGCCACATGTTACCCCCCGCCCTGAAGGCGGTCGATACTCGAGTATCTCCATCGTCCGGCATCGTGATAATCAACCGGGCATTCTCTCCCGTCTTGTTCACGATAACAAGGTCGTCGGCCAGGGCTGGAGCGCAGGTAGCCAGGATTAAGGCCAATGTGATGATGAGTTTTTTCATGGTGTGGTCTCCTTCCCGGCTTCTGGCTTGGCCTGCCCTTCATATTTCCTGATAAGGTCCTGAATAGCCTCCTCGAACAGCGCAGACAGGGGCAGCTCTGTGTCGACGCTGAGATGCTTCAGGGTCTTCAGGAGGTCGTTGTCTATTCTCGTAGCGAACATTTTCTTTTCGGCCATAGAGACCTTTTACAGGAAAAATCGAGGCAAAGGAAGAAAAAAAGATTGACAGCCATGATCGTAGAATTATAGACTGTTACCATGTTAATAAAATAGACTGTTAATTATCAATCCTCCAAACAATAGACACATGAAAACCGAATACCAACAAAGAGCGCCCAAGATACCCCGCATGGCGACGTGCGGGGCCGGTAGTCTATGCCGGGGAGATGTCTTGGGCGTTTTCTTTTGAAAGGAGGAGGTCATGGGAAAGGAAACCAATTTCGTAGAACTCTATCGGGACCATCATGATTTCATAGAGGAAATCCTTGCAAAGCTGAAGTTCCTCGTAGAGGCTACATCGGAGCAGAGCAATGAAAACCTCTGGGGCCTGAACATCATGCGCGATCTCATTATAGAGGCGGAGAAGATGTAAATTGATTTTTGGAAAGAGATGGGGGGGGAGGTGTAATCATGAAAGAGCATCACGAGGCGAAGGCGGAGCTGCCGGACTTTTCGATAAAATTCCTTCAAGTCATTGAAAAGCTAAAGGTCGTGCATGACTGGTTGGATTATAGTATAGGCGATTCGAAAGCCTTTGAGTCTCTTTGGGGCGGCATTTCCCTCTTGGAGAACATCATAGAGGATTTCGCGCGAATCAACTCCGGCCTTTATGGGCCAAGGGCATAGAAGGATGGCGCAGACCATGAACGGACTGGCGCAGACAAGGAGGTGTGAAAAATGGATTCAAAAGAGGAAGCATTGCGGAGAGCTCAAACAATTATCCATGATGAAATGGACGAGTCCATAGGTAAGCTGCGATTCGTCCGTGAACTGATCCTAAACCTGGTTGCATGCCCCAACATATCGCCTATGAAGGGGGAAGAGGAATCGGCTATATGGACCGGACTCTATGGCCTTTTGCGGGACGTTACTATGGCCTATGATTCGACATCAACTCAACTCGCGGAACTCGTATCCCACCGGAATATATCGGACTCTTGACAATGCCGCACTTTTACAAGAGATAGCGAAAGGAGGGGATGGACATGAACGGGATGGCGCAGATGATGGAAAGTCAAATCGGTCGGTTGGAGGCGGTCGCCGAACTGATTGGACAGTGGGCAAAAGAGGCTGAGGCACAGTTCAACAAAGATGTGGACTTGCCGACATGGATGCCGGGATTTAGATCCCTGGGCGGTGCGGGGGCCATCTTGGACGATATTGCCGAGGAACTTGATGCACTCATGATGCTCTGCAACAAAAGCGGATGACGAACAACACGGGCCCGGGAGGCCCACCCCTTCCGGCCCAACACAAGGAGGGCCGGGCCATGCCAGAGACAACCTTTCCACAAATCGAAGAGCAGCCGGTCATGTGGGGCTATTATCGGGATCTGCACGACGCGGCCCGTTACAAGGCCATTGTGAACCGGGACAGCGGGAAACTCTTCTCCATCGTCTCGAAGGATTACCGGCTCATTCGCTACGAACAGGCCATTGACGAACTCGAAACCATTCTTTACCGGACCGAAAACCTGGGGGCCCCCTCCATCACCACTGAATTTTACAACGACGGGGGGCGCATGTGCCGGACCTACAGGTTTACCACCATCAAGGTCGAGATCCGGCCCGGCGATATGATAAACCCGGAATTATCACTCTACAACAGTTACGACCTCACATGGCCGTTGATCGTGCTCCTGGGGGCCTTCCGCCTTGTCTGCACCAACGGCCTGGTTGTGGGCCATAGACTTTACCAGTTCAAGAAGCGCCACGTCCTTTCCCTGGAGCGGATGAGTTTCACGGAGCAGGTAGAGACCGCCCTAACCCGTTTCGGAAATCAGGTGGACACCTGGAAGAGGTGGGAGACTCGCCCCCTGACCCTGACAGTATACGAGAAGGTCATGGAGGCCATGGCATTCGGCAAGAAGGCCACCCAAACCATCGAGGAAAAGATAGACGACGCAGCCGAGGGATTCCTGACTGAAGGCTCCCCGCAGCCGACCGTGTGGACCTTCTACAACATGCTCACATGGTACATCACCCACCAAACGTTTTCCCTGAACCATCGTGTCGAGTTGCAGAACCGTCTCCGAGGGGCAATGGCCCACTTTGGGAATTGATTATCCAGACCAAGGCTTCCTGTGCGCCACGCTGCGGGGCGTTCTCGTCTCGACCCATACCTGAGCTTACGGCGGAGGGAATGGGCTATGAGAGAGGAGGATGTTGGCGGAGCTTGAAAGAGTCGGGCAGAGGAAACGGCTTCTTTAGCGCTTCCCGCGCCATCTCTCTCAGGGTATCGGGATCTAAAGGTTTTTCGTCGCGTGTCGTGGGTAAGGGCTTTTCCTCTTCTTTCATGGCCGGGCCTCCTCATGGCACCCCAGTAAGGGCCGTTCAAAGTAGGCACCAGTGCCAATAAAACAGGTGAGCTTTCCGGCGCCCGCGCTGGAGCGTCTTGAGGGTACTATTCGGGGGCGCGGGTGTCAAGCGCCCCTTTTGTGTCTGTCGAAAAGCAGGATGTGGACGTTTCAGGTAGGCCGGTTTCCGGGGTTGGGAGCCGGCCTTTTTTGTGCCTCGAAATGAAAAAGTGGTACTAATTTGGTACTCTTTCAGGTTTTCCAAGAAAAAGGGGTTACGTTAAATTTACGTAACCCCTTGTTTTTTTTGGTGGAGCTGATCGGGATCGAACCGACGACCTCATGACTGCCAGTCATGCGCTCTCCCAACTGAGCTACAGC
>Ga0209164_1004384_pt1 | contig 12689 bp, 12 predicted proteins | sample MTBNYHSulfiMetaG_FD_187458 | JGI IMG/M metagenome (GOLD analysis project Ga0209164, IMG submission 187458) | Enrichment culture microbial communities from rom New York Harbor, USA that are MTBE-degrading - MTBE-NYH (New York Harbor Sulfidogenic)... | ecosystem: Environmental > Aquatic > Marine >...
TGGTGGCCCGCTACAACGCCGACCTGGCGAACAACTTCGGCAACCTGGCCGCCCGGGTGGCCGCGGTCGTCGCCTCCAAGTGCGGCGGGGTGGGCCCGGCCCCTTCGGCCGACAGCCCTCTGGCAGAAGCAGCGGGTCGGGCCTTCGAGGAGACGGCGTCGGCCTGGGAGAGGGTGGCGCCCTCGGAGGCCCTGGAGGCCCCGTGGCGCCTGATCCGGGAGGCTAACGCCTACCTCGAAGCCAACGAGCCCTGGAAGATGGAACCGGGCCCGGCGGTGGAGGCCGTGCTCGGCGACGCCCTGGAGGTGCTCCGCCTGGTAGCCCTGCTCGCCTCCCCGGCGGTGCCCGGGGCCTGCGGCGACCTATGGCAGCGCATCGGCCTGCCCGGCTCGCCCGAAGACGCGCGGCTGCCGGACGCCGCCGTCTGGGGCGGCTACCCCGGCGGGTTGCCGGTACGCAAGGGGCCGCCCCTCTTCCCCCGCATCACGGTGTGACCACCTGGGTAGACAGCCATTGCCATCTCCACCTCGCCCCCCAGGGAGCCGAGGTGCTGCTGGCGCGCGCCGCCGCCGCCGGGGTGGCCTGGCTCGTCTGCCCCGGCACCGACGCCGCCGGTTCGGCGCAGGCGCTGGCCCTGGCCGAAGCCCATCCCGGAGTCGTCTTCGCCGCCGCCGGGTTGCACCCCCACGATGCCTCCCGCTGGCCCGAGGAGGGGGAGCGCATTGCCGTCCTGGCGAAGCGGGCCGTGGCCATAGGGGAGTGCGGCCTCGACTTCTACCGCAACCTGTCCCCTCGCCAAGACCAGATCGCCGCGCTGCGCGCCCAGTTCGCCCTCGCCGAAGGACTCGACAAGCCCCTGGTGCTGCACTGCCGCGATGCCTTCGCCGAGCTGTACGCCGAGATCGAGGGAGCGGGGGTGGGCCCGCGCAGCGTGCTCCACTGCTGGACCGGGGGGCCGCGCTGGACGGAGCGCTTCGCCGCGCTCGGGGTGGTCTTCTCGTTTGCCGGCCCCCTCACCTACCCGACGGGCGACACCACCCGCCGGGCGGCCGCGGTGGCGCCCCCGGAGCGCACCATGATCGAAACCGACACCCCCTACCTGACGCCACCGCCCCATCGGGACGCCCCCAACGAGCCGGCCAACGTGGTGGCGGTGGGGGAGGCACTGGCCGCGGTCTGGGGGGTGCCGCCCGCGGAAGTGGCGCGGCTCACTTCGGCGACCGCCGCTCGTGTGTTTCGCAATGGCTGAGGACCCGCTGGGAAGGGGGGCCACCGCCCGCCTCCTGGCCGCCCACGGAGTGCATCCCCGCAAGGAACTGGGCCAGCACTTTCTGGTGGACCCCAACCTGGTGCGCCGCATCGTGGCCGCGGCCGCCCTGCAGCCCGGCGAGCGGGTGCTGGAGATTGGAGCCGGCGCCGGCACCTTGACCCGGGGCCTGGCCGCCACCGGGGCGCCCGTGCTGGCCTACGAGGTGGACCCCCGGTTGCGCCCGGTCCTCGAGGAGGCCCTGCGGGGAGTGGCCGGGGTGGAGGTGCGCTACGAGGACGCTTCCGACCTGGACCCGAGGGCACTGGGAGAAGGCCCCTGGGTGATGGTGGCCAACCTCCCCTACAACGTGGGCACTCCCCTGCTGCTACGGCTGGTGCGTCAGGCCCCGGCGATCATCCGTTTCGTGGTGATGCTGCAGCGGGAGGCCGTGGAGCGCCTCGCCGCGGTCCCCGGGAACCGCACCTACGGCCTGCCCTCGGTGGTGGTGCGCCTGTACGGCACCATCGAGGTGGTGTTACGGGTGCCGGCCACCGTGTTTCTCCCTTCCCCGAAGGTGGAGTCGGCGGTGGTGGTGATTCGCCGTCGCCCGATGCCGGCGCGAGCCGAGCAGGCGGTAGCCCTGGCCGCGGCGGCCTTCGGGCAGCGGCGGAAGATGCTGCGCCGCTCCCTGGCAGGAGTGCTGCCCCAAGCGCCCACCGCCCTGGCCGCCGCCGGTCTGGACCCCACTGCCCGGGCCGAACAGTTGGCGCCGGAGGACTACCTTCGGCTGGCGGAGGTGGTCCATGGAGGCTGAGGCCTTCGCCAAGGTCAACTTGGGGCTGCGGGTACGGGCCCCCGACGCCTCGGGCCGGCACCCGTTGCTCTCGCTGGTGCAGTCGATCGACTGGGCCGATCTCGTGACGCTCCACGAAGCCGAGGCCGACACCTTCAGCGTGACCGGGCTGGCCGTGCCCGCCGACGACACCAACCTCGCCCGGCGGGCGCTGGAAGCGGTCCGGCGGGTGGCGCCGCATCCCACCCCCGCCGCCCTGGCGCTGGACAAGCGCATCCCGGTGGCGGCCGGCCTGGGCGGGGGCAGCGCCGATGCCGCCGCCGTGCTGGCGCTGGCCTCGAGGCTCTTCCGCCTTCCCGATGCCGGGCGGGACGCCTTGGCTCCGGGGCTCGGGGCCGACGTGCCCTTCTGCCTGCAGGGCGGTACCGCCCTTATGGAGGGCTACGGCGAGCGCCTCACGCCTCGGCCCCCCCTGGAGGGTTTCCGGCTGGCGGTGGTAGTGCCTCCCTTCGAGATCGCCACGGCGGCCGCCTACCGGCGGTGGGACGACCTCGGTGGTCCCGAGGGCCCGGCCGCGGCGGGGAGAGACCTGCCTCCGTCTCTGCGGGCCGAGGGCTCGATGGCCAACGACCTCGTGCCCGCGGCGCTCTCCCTAGTGCCGGAACTGGGCGATTGGATGGCCGACCTGCGGCGGCTTTGGGACCGGGCGGTGCTGATGTCGGGCAGCGGCCCGGCGCTCTTCGCCTTTTTCCCCGCCGCCGCCGAGGCGGAGGAGGCAGCCGCCGCGGTCCCCGGGGCCCGGGCCGCCCGCGCCTGCCGCCCGGTACCGCGGGGGTGGCAGGTGCCCTCCGGTACACTGGCCTGACCCCTGTTGGGGGGTGGTGTAATCGGCAGCACGCGGGGTTTTGGTCCCCGAAGAATGGGTTCGAGCCCTATCCCCCCAGCCCAGGCCCACCACGGGAGGAGCGCATGAGCCTGCGGGCGATAGTCCTGGCCGCCGGCCGGGGCACGCGGATGAAGTCCCACCGGCCCAAGGTGCTCTTCGAGGTGGCCGGGCGCCCGCTGCTGGCCTGGGTGCTCGACGCCCTGGCCGGGGTGGCGGCTGATGAGGTGATGGTGGTGGTGGGCCACGGCGCCGACGAGGTGCGGGCGGCTCTCCCCGAAGGCGTGCGGGCGGTGACCCAGGAGCCGCAACTGGGTACCGGCCATGCGGTGATGGCGGCCCTGGCCGCCGTCGGGGAGGTGACCGGCGACACGATCCTGGTAGTCCCGGGCGACACGCCCCTCTTGCGCCCGGAGACGCTGCGGGCTCTGGTGGAGGCCCGCTCCGGCGCTCCGGCGGCCTTGCTCACTACCGAGATGCCCGATCCCACCGGCTACGGCCGGGTGGTGCGGCGGGGGTCGCGGGTGGCGGGGATCGTGGAGCACCGCGACGCCACCCCGGAGCAGCGGGCGATCCGCGAGGTCGCCGTGTCGACCTACGCCTTCGATGGGGCGGCCCTGGCCGGGGCCCTGGCCGCGCTGGGCACGGGCAACGACCAGGGCGAGTACTACCTCACCGACGCCGTGGCCGCTCTGGCGGCCGACGGAGAGGTGCGGGCCGTGACCGTGGCCGACCCGGCCGAGGTACAGGGGATTAACTCCCACGATCAACTGGCCGCGGTGGGCGCCGAGGTGCGCCGCCGCCTGAACGCCGCTTGGATGGCGGCCGGGGTGGAGATGCTCGACCCGGGCCGGGTGTACGTCGATGCCGGCGTCGCGCTGGAGGCCGGGGCGCGCCTCTACCCGGGGGTCCACTTGGAGGGCCGCACCACGGTCGCCGCCGGGGCCGTGGTGGGACCCGATACCTTCGTGGTGGACAGCGTCATCGGCGCCGGGGCGAGAGTCTGGTACTCGGTGCTGCGGGGGGCCGAAGTGGGGGAGGGCGCTCAGGTGGGGCCGTTCGCCAGCCTCCGGCCCGGGACTCGCCTGGAGGCCGGCGCCAAGGTGGGCACTTTTGTGGAGACCAAGGCCACGGTCGTCGGGCGGGGGAGCAAGGTGCCCCACCTGTCGTACATGGGGGACGCCTCGATCGGCGAGGACAGCAACATCGGTGCGGGCACCATCACCTGCAACTACGACGGGCGCGAGAAGCACCGCACCGTGATCGGTGACCGGGTCTTTATCGGATCCGACACCATGCTGGTGGCGCCGGTGACCATCGGCGACGACGCCACCACCGGGGCGGGTTCGGTGATTACCCGCGACGTCTCCCCCGGTGCCCTGGCGGTAGAGCGCTCCCAGCAGCGCGAGGTGCCCGGCTACGCTGCCCGCAAGGCGAAGAAGGTCTCCCGGAAGGAGTGATCCCCAGGTGGAACTGCCCGGCCGCAAGCGCATGATGCTGTTCTCGGGCTCGGCCAACCCTCCGCTGGCGGAGGAGGTGGCCGGTCTGCTGGGGATCTCAGTGGGCGGGGTGGAGCGCTCCAACTTCGCCAACGGGGAGATCTATGTCCGCTATACGGAGAGCGTGCGCGGCGCCGACTGCTTCGTGCTGCAGAGCCACAGCAAGCCGATCAACTTCCATATCATGGAACAGTTGATCATGCTGGACGCCCTGCACCGGGCGTCGGCCAAGCGGATCACGGCGGTGGTGCCCTTCTACGGCTATGCCCGCCAGGACAAGAAGCACCTGGCGCGTGAGCCGATAACGGCCCGCCTCATGGCCGATCTACTTATCGCCGCCGGGGCCGACCGCATCGTGTCTATGGACTTGCACAGCGCCCAGATCCAGGGCTTCACCGTGAAGCCGTTCGATCACCTAACGGCGCTGCCCGTTTTCCTGGAGTACCTGCACGCCGCCGTCGGCAAGGACATGGTGATCGTTTCCCCCGACACGGGGCGGGTGCGCCTCGCCTCCCTCTATGCCCGGCACCTGGACGCCGGGGTGGCCTTCATCCACAAGCGGCGCGAACCCGACGTCCACAACGAGTCCGCCGCTCTCCAGGTGGTGGGTGACGTGGCCGGCCTGCACGCCATCATCGTGGACGACATGATCGACACCGGGGGAACGGTGGTGGCCGCCGCCGAACTACTGCGCGGGGCTGGGGCGCTCAGCGTACGGGCCATGGCTACCCACGGGGTGCTTTCCCCGCCGGCGGTGCAGCGCTTCACCGATAGCGCCCTGGAGGAGGTGGTGATCACCAACACCCTCCCGGTGCCGCCGGAGGCCGCCGGCTTGCCCAACCTGCGGGTGCTGTCGGTGGGCCCCATCCTGGCCGATGCCCTGCGGGCCATCTTCACCGAGGAGTCGGTCTCGGCCCTGTTCATGGGGGAGAACGCCTAGGGGAAGCGGGAGCCACTCGAGGCCGTGGAGACCACCGAGATCACGCTGCAGACCGGGGCCGCCCCCGGGGTGTTCGACATCACCGCGGTGGCAGCGCGCTTTGTGGCCGACAGGGGAGAGGGGCTGCTGTCGGTGTTCCTGCCCCACGCCACCGCCGGCTTGGCGATCATGGAGACGGGCGCAGGGAGCGAGGAGGACCTGCTCGCGCAGTTGGAGGTGCTCCTGCCTCGCGACGGGCGGTGGCGGCACCGCCACGGTGCGCCCGGGCACGGAGCCGACCACGTCATGCCCGCCCTGATCTCCCCGTCGCTCACCGTGCCGGTGGTCGGGGGGCGCCTCGCCCTGGGCACCTGGCAATCGATCGTGGTGGTGGACCCCAACCGGGACAACCGCACCCGCCGGGTCCGCCTCAGCTTCCTGGCCGGCTGAGGCCTACCTCACCCCTGGGTGCCCCACGGGCACCATGTAGAGGGGCAGGCAGCCTTCGGGCAGGGAGAGCAGGCGGGCCACCCCCTCGGGGTCGTGGGCCCCTACGGGGTAGGCCCACAGCCCCAGGGCCTCGGCCTGCAGCAAGACGTTCTGGGCGCCGTGGCCCAGGCCCATGGCCACATAGCGTTCCGCCCGCTCGCCGTAGCGGGCCGCGGTGCGCGCCGTGACCGCCGCCAGCACGATCACCGCCCCGGCGCGCAGGATGCGCTCGTCGTCGTAGAAAGCGCGCAGCGGGGTTCGCAGGTCACCGGGGTCCACGATCTCGAGCCGGTGGGCGGCGCCGTCGTAGCGGAAGGCCCCGGTGGGGGTGATGGCGTACACCTCGTGAGGGAGGGTGTTGCCCGCCGTCGGGGTGGTGGTGCGCCCCTCGGACCCGGTGACCCCGTGGGCTGCCCAGAGCAGCTGGCCCAGGTCGGCGGCGGAGAGGGGGGCGCCGCCGAACTCCCGCCGGGAGCGGCGGCGCAGGAGCGCCTCCTCCAGCGAGACGGGGCCGGTGGTGCGGGGCGGGGGCAATTGGGTGTCTGGCATGGGGCTCATCGTAGGGGCCGCAGCCAGCCCCCGATCCCGGAGCGGCGTCTGCGCTCCTGTTGCACCCCGGCGATCAGGGCGGTGGCCTCTCGCGAGGACATCGCCCCGGAGGTGAGCAGAGTCTCGGCCGCCTTCTCCATGGCGGCCCACATCCCCGGCAGGTCGAGCAGACCTTGCGCCCGGCGGCGTAGCCACTCCAGATAGGCCTCGTTCTCCTCCGGGCTCCGGGTGATCCTGCGGCCCAGAGCGTCCAGCACCTCTCGGGTCCGGCCTCCGGGCGGTGGGGTGGCCCCGGCCTCCTGTGCAGCGCGCTCTTCGGCCAGCACCGCCACCCAGCGCGCCAGGATCTCCAGCTCGAGGCGGTGGCGGGCGCCGCTCCCCAGGTCCACCGGCCAGGCTCGCCCGGGCTCGTCCTCCTCCGCGCCGGGCCGATCCGGCGAGAGGGCGGGCACCGGGCGCCCCTGGGCGTAGCAGGCCACGGCGTAGCCGGCTTTCCGGTAGGCGGTCGGGCGGTGCTGTTCTTGGGTCATCCTCTCTCCTCGCGGCGACAGGGTAGGCCCCCACCGCCTGTCGCCGCGCCGCCTTACTCCCCGATGACCTTCACCAGCACGCGCTTACGGCGGCGGCCGTCGAACTCCCCGTAGAAGACCTGCTCCCAGGGTCCGAAGTCCAGGCGGCCGCTGGTGATGGCCACCACCACCTCCCGGCCCATCACCTGGCGCTTGAGGTGGGCGTCGGCGTTGTCTTCCCCGGTACGGTTGTGGTGGTAGCCGGCGACGGGCTCGTGGGGGGCGAGCCCCTCAAGCCAGATCTCGTAGTCGTGGTGCAGGCCGGTCTCGTCGTCGTTGATGAACACGCTGGCGGTGATGTGCATGGCGTTCACCAGGACCAGGCCCTCCTGCACCCCGCTCTCTCGCACCGCCTGCTCCACCTGTGGGGTGATGTTGACGAAGCCCCGGCGGGCGGGGATCTCAAACCAGAGCTCCTTGCGGTGGCTCTTCATGCCGGCCTCCTCTCGCGCCTGCAGCGTGATTCTGGCCGGGACGCGCCGCGGCCGCCCGCGAAGGGCGGCCGCGGCGTCTAAGCCCGGGCTAGGTCTGCACGTCGATGTTGCAGGCTCCGGACTGATTGCCGTCGGCGGTGAACATCACCGTGAGCTCGGCGCCGATGGGCGGGGCGGGTGGGCCCAGGTCGTCCAGGCTCACATCGGGCAGGGTGAAGGCGCCGTCGTCGTCGGCCACCGTCGTCGCCACGTCGGTGTAGAGCTGATCGGCGACGAAGATGCTCAGCACCACCGTGGCTCCCGGATCGGCAGTGCCCTTCAGGTCCGTGAGCACACGGTCACCGCTGCTGTAGCTGAGGCCGCACGAGGGAACCCGCGGCCCGCTGGGGACCGTGGGTGTGATCGGTTCGTCGGGTATGGGATCCATGGGGAAGGCGCCGCGATCCATGGCCTTCGCCAGGGTGGCCTGCTCGTCACTCTGGCGCTCGCTGATTACCAGGGCGTACCACAGGCCGAGCCTGGTGCCCTCCAGAGTGCAGGCCGGCTCCACGGCGGGTACGGGGTTCTCGGGAGGGTCGTTCACCGGGAAGACGATGATGTTGCCCGGCTCGCGCTGGGGGATCCACACCCAGGGGTCCTGCCCGGAGGTGCCGTTCGCGCTGCCGGCTCCGGAGGGCGCGTTCGGTGGAGGTGGCCCCAGCACGGGCTTGCCTGCCATCTGCACCGGTACCTGGGCCACGGCAGCGTTGCTCACCAGGGCGAACGGGCTCATCTTCGAGGTGGCGACGAAGTGGTGGTCGACCGCGGTCAGGTAGTTGTAGTAGCCCATGAGGGGAGAGCCGAAGGGCACAGCGTTGCCTTGCAGATCCAGGTTGTACATCTGCGTGGGGTAGTCGGGGTCGGTGTAGTCGTGGGTGCCGTCGGCGGGAGGGCCCACGAGAACCAAGACCCCGTTGCCCCCCGTGGCCAACCCCTGGATCTTGCCGCCGAAGTCCGCCTCCACCAGATAGGTATCCAGACGGAATGACCAGACCGAGCCCTGCCAGTTGGCCCCGCCGGGCACGTTGGGTGCCACCTCGTCCACTCTCCAGTAGTAGGTGGGGCCGGCCACCTCGAGCGACCCGGCAGCGAGGTAGACGGGAGGCTCGAGATCGGAGGTACCTTCGGCCACGACGGCGCCCGTCTCGGGGTCTATGCCGACTACCTTGCCCAGGCTGGGCAGCGCCAGCCACACCAGGCCGTGGGCAAGCACCATCGCCGAGGGGCAGGCGCCCACGCTCACCCGGCCGGTGACCTCGCCGGTCTCGATGTCGAGGCGCACCAGCAGGCCGCCCCGGCAATCGGTGACCCATACCCAGCCCAGGCCGATCTCGATGAGGTCGGCGGTCAGGCCCACCTCGGTGACCCCGGCGCAGGAATTGGGGGCCAGATCCCAGCGGCCCACCAGGCCGGCATCCCAGTCGGTGTACCACACCGCCGAGGCGGACTCGGTGGTGGCCGCCGCGGTGGTGGTTGTGGAAGCTCCGCCTGCCCCCGTTGTCGTGCTGGCCACCCCGGCGGACGAGTCGGTCGTTGCGCCGTCGTCGTCTCCGCAGGCGACCACGATCAGGGCGAGAGCGAGCAGAGGCAGGATCGCCGGATGGCGCCGCATGGGGTCCTCCCTCTTGTCGCCCTCCATATTGGCAAACCATCCGAGGCCTTGAAGGCTGTTCCGGCGGTCAGCCTCCGGTCAGTTGGATGACCACCGCGGCGAAGGGAGGCAGCGGGCCCAGCGGCCGGTAGCCGTCGAAGCCGCCGGAGTCGCCGATCTCCGGGGCGGCCACCGCAGCCCCCGTCCCGGCCACCACCGCCGCTCCCGTCACGTCTCCCCGCGGCCCCTGCGCCAGGCTGAGGGCGTAGTCGGCCACCGGCTCCCCGGTGAGGTTCAGCACCACCAGCACGTGATCGTCCCCGGCGCTCCTGAGGTAGGCGGCCACGGCATCATTCCCCGTCGCCACGGTGATCAGGTCCCCGAAGCGCAGGGCAGCGCTGCTGTTGCGGAACTGGATCAGGCTGCGGTAGAGGCTGAGGAGCGAATCAGGGTCGCCTTCCTGGGCGGCCACGTTGCGCTCGGCGAAGCCCGAGTCGGGAGCCTCCCAGGGCTCGCCGGTGGTGAAGCCCACCCCGGGCGCTTCCCCGGTCCAGGGCATCGGGGTGCGGATGCGCTCGTCGGGCTTGTCCCCGGCGAGGCCGACTTCTTCGCCGTAGTAGACGAAAGGCGTGCCCGGGGCGGTGAGGAGCACGGTGGCGCAGAGGTGGACGATGGGCTCCACCATGTCCGAAGGCGCCCCGGCGGCGACCGCGGTCCAGACGCGGGCCATGTCGTGGTTGGTGAGGAAGGTAGCCGCCCGCCCGGGTCGGTACGAGGCGGCCAGCTCCTCGAGGACTTCAGTGAGCGGCCCGGCCAGGCCGGTTTGCAGCGCGGCCGATAGCCCTTCCTGGCTGAAGTCGAAGTCGAACACCAGGTCGGCGGCGCCGGGGACGTAGCGGGAGGTGACCGCGGTGGGCTGCCATACCTCGCCCAGGATGAGGGCGGTGGGATCGGTGCGGTGCACGAAATCGGTGAACTCGGCCATCCAGCGGCGCGACGCCACCGTGTCGGCCTGCACCGGGCCCTGCTCCACGAAGTGCTGGGCGGCATCTACCCGGAAGCCGTCCACGCCGACGTCCTCCAGCCAGAAGCGGGCCACGTCCTGGAGCTCGGCCACGACCGCCGGGTTCTCCAGGTTCAGGTCGGGCATCTTCTCCCAGAAGAGGGCGTAGTAGTAGCGGCCGTCCCGTTCTTGCCACACTTGCTGGCCCCACGGGCCCTTCCAGCCCGGTGACTCGTCGCGCCACAGGTACCAGTCGGCGTAGGCTGGGTCGCCGGCGGCCGAGGCCTCGAACCAGGGGTGCTCGTCGGAGGTGTGGTTCAGCACCAGGTCGATGAGAACGGCGATGCCGCGCTCGTGGGCGGCATCGAGGAAGGCCCGGCAGTCCTCCATGGTCCCGTAGTCGGGGTTGACGGTGCGGTAGTCGGTGACGTCGTAGCCGTGGTACGAGGGCGAGGCGAAGATCGGCATCAGCCAGATGCCGGTGATGCCCAGGTCGGAGGTCGTGGCCGGGTCCCCGTCGTTGAGGTAGTCGAGGGAGGAGGTCAGCCCGTTGAGGTCACCGATGCCGTCACCGTCGGAGTCCTTGAAGGAGCGCACGAAGACCTCGTAGAAGGTGCGCTCGCTCCACCAGGGCAAGCCGGCCTCGGCGGCGTTCGACGGGGTGCCCCCGCTCCCGCAGGCGGGGAGGGCGGCCGCTAGGGCGAGCACGACGGCGGCGAGCAGGATACGGCGCATGGGTCCTCCACGGGGCGGCGGCGCGAAGGCTAGGCCGGGCATGCCCGGGCTGCCGGGCATAGACTCCCGGGTTAGCCGGTGTGGGTTCCGGCAGGGAGGTTCTCATGGCAGCCAATTCATCGCTCACATCCCGGCGCGGCCTAGGCGGGTTCGCCGCCCTGGTCGGCGGGGCACTGATGATCGTGTCGGTGTTCCTGCCCTGGTTCGGCAGCGGCGGGCAGACGTTCAGCGGCTGGGATTCGGTGAACCCGAGCCTCGGCGACATCTCGAGCGCCGGGGAGGCGGTCGAGACCATCGCCGACGCGGGCAACTTCTTCGATACCCCCTACTTCGCCGCGGACGGCTTCAGCCCCTTCTTCACCGGGCTCTCGATCCTCATCGCCGGCGCCCTGCTGGCGCTGATCGGCCTGGCGATGCTGGCCTCGCTGCGCGGCGGCGCTTTCCGCCTGCCCGCCGCCGGCCAGATGGTGCTCCTGGTGCTCGGCATCGTCGTCGCCGTGGTCGGGGTGACCAACCTGGCCTCGCTGTATGCCACCGGCCCGGGCACGGAGTTCCTGAAGCCGGAGTACGGCTTGTTCCTGCTCACGGCCGGCGCGGTGGTCGGCTTCTTCGGCGTGCTGGCGGGGGGAATCAAGAGCCAGTCCTGATGGGTTCGGCCCCAGGCACTCGGAAGCCCCTCCGGGCGCTGCCCGGAGGGGCTTCTCGTGGCGCTGCGGTTGTCTAGAGGAACAGAGGGGCCATCACCAGGGTGATGGTGGAAAGCAGCTTGATCAGCACGTGCAGCGACGGGCCGGCGGTGTCCTTGAAGGGATCACCCACCGTGTCCCCGACCACGGCGGCTGCGTGGGTGGGGTTCTTGGTGACGGACCCGTCGGCCGCCGTCAGGTACTTCCCGCCGAAGGCCCCGGCCTCGATGTACTTCTTGGCATTGTCCCAGGCCCCGCCGCCGTTGTTGAAGAACAGGGCGACCAGGATGCCGGCGATGGTGCCCACCATCAGGAGGGCCGCCACCGCTTCGGCCGCGATGAGGGGGTCGTCGCCGCTGACGAACAGCCACTTGAACAGCAGGCCCAGGCCGATGGGCCCCAGCACGGCCAGCAGGCCGGGGGCCACCATGCGGCGCAGCGCCGACTTGGTGACGATGTCCACGCAGGTCCCGTAGTCCGGTTCGAACCCCTCGGGGAACTGGATGATCTCGTTCTCCCGGGGAAGGTGGGCGTACTGCCGGCGCACCTCGGCGATGATCGCCTGTGCCGCCCGCCCCACCGCCCGGATCGCCCAGGAGGAGAACAGGAACACCAGGGCCGCCCCGACCAGGCCGCCGACGAACACCACCGGTTTGGAGAGGTCAACCGGGAAGACTGTTCCCTCGCCGCCGGAGTAGTTGATCACCTCTTCCATGTAGGCCTGGAAGAGCAGGAAGGCCGCCAGGGCAGCCGACCCGATGGCATACCCCTTGGTCAGGGCCTTGGTGGTGTTGCCCACCGCATCGAGGCGGTCGGTCTTCCGGCGCACCTCTTCGGGCTGCTGAGACATCTCCACGATGCCCCCGGCGTTGTCGGTGATGGGGCCGAAGGTGTCCATGGCCAGGATGAAGGCCGCCGTGGCCAGCATCCCCATGGTGGCTACGGCCGTGCCGAACAGGCCGGCCTCGAAGGCCGCCTCCGGCAGCGCCGCGCGGCCCAGGAAGTAGGACCCCAGCAGGGCGCCGCCCATGACCACCACCGGCGCGGCCACGGTCTCGAGGCCGACGCTGATGCCGGAGATGATGTTGGTGGCCGGGCCGGTCTGTGAGGCGTCGGCGATGGAGTTGACCGGGCGGTACTTCTGCTCGGTGTAGTACTGGGTGATGTACACGAAGGCCACCGAGGTGGCGACGCCGATCAGCCCGCACAGGAAGAAGTGCCACCAGGCGTTGGGGGCGCCTTCCACGTCCA
>Ga0209164_1004385_pt1 | contig 12687 bp, 7 predicted proteins | sample MTBNYHSulfiMetaG_FD_187458 | JGI IMG/M metagenome (GOLD analysis project Ga0209164, IMG submission 187458) | Enrichment culture microbial communities from rom New York Harbor, USA that are MTBE-degrading - MTBE-NYH (New York Harbor Sulfidogenic)... | ecosystem: Environmental > Aquatic > Marine >...
TTATCAGCACCCCATGTTGTGGCAGAACCCTGTCCGGCCCGATCGGCTGACGGTTCTCTATGAGATAGTAGGTGGTCGTCGAAAGAGGCACTTTCACCGCCAGCGTCTCCGATGAGCCATCCTCAAGGGCCCCAAGCATAACCTCCGTCTGCTCTCTGGGATTAACGACCTTGACCTTTGACGGCTCCAGCCAGCCCAGCCGCATCTTCGTCCACGACGAGATGCCCGGCGGCGGCTGACCCCACCTGTAGAAATGACACGACATCGGGTCCCAGTACCCCATATTCACCATCGAGTTGACCGCCACCTCGCGCGTCGGCCCCGGCTTTGCCTGCAAGTCGTGGTCGTACAGGCACGGCACCATCCGCTTGCCATCCTTCACTCCGCCGAGAATATGCGCAATATCGTGAAACAGTGTCCCGAGATGTGCCTGGTAACAGAATATCGCCACGCCCCCTTTGACTGTCTGCCCGCTGCCCGTCCTGAGCGCAGATGCGTTGCTCCACCCCAGCATCCCCGGATACCCGCAAAGGCCTATCATCCCGTAATCTTCCAGCTTCGCGCTCATCAAGATCACAGAGAAATCATACTTCGAAAAGTCAACATCCCTATCGGCTGCGTTAAGAGCATCATCTATCAGTTTCCTGACGCGTGACTTGTCCACCTCGAGATTCCGCGGCGATATCTTATACCGGCTGACGGCATCGGGCATCGTATACCATTTGTCCGTCACGTCGATATCCAGCGACACCTTCCCATAAGACATCTGCCGGATATATCCATTGAGCTGTCGCGAGAACCGCATCATTACGGCGTCCCTCTCTATCGACGGCTTCACATCGGGAAACTCAACGAGAATGACCAGCCCCTTCTTGATAACCTCCGCCCGTGCCACCCCGGCAGGCATCAGGGCAGCAGACACTATCACGACCCCCAAGGCAAGAACAACTCTGTTCTTCATCTTCCGATTCTCCTTCTAACGCCCAAACCAGCCTCCAACACGACCACAGTATAATCCGCCGCCCGCAAACCTCAAACAAAGAATCACCTTCGTGGCACGGGGCTAAATAAAAGGGGTCGAGTACAATTATCTGGCCCGTCACGATATCGTGACATGTTCCGTCACGCCCCAATCAGCGCCATCAGCGTAATCGGCGTTCCCCTTCTTCCTTGCGTTCACCTCCGCGTCTTCGCGCCTCTGCGTGAGACATCTTCCTTGCCTCGCTTCGCCCCAAATCTCTTCGTTGTCAATTGTCCATTGTCAGTTGCATATCCCCCTCTTCCTGCTCACTGTTCGCTGCTTCCTCCTGTCTCCTATCTACTTTCTATCTACCCTTCATCTACGTTCCATCTACCTCTGGCGCACATCTCGGGCGCGTTTTTGACTGTCCACCCACCCAGCCCAGCCGTATAATCATACCCATGGAAAAAGCCGCCAGCCGCATCATAGACGCTAATTTCAACCGCGCCCGCGAAGCCCTCCGCGTCATGGAGGATATCGCCCGCTTCCATCTGAATTCCACCCCCCTAAGCTCGCGCGCAAAGTCCATCCGCCACGAGCTTTGCGCGCTAATCGATACTCTGGACTCGCGTCTCCTCCTCGCCTCGCGCGATACCCCCGGCGACGTCGGCACCACCATCTCCATCAATAACCAGCTCTCCCGCGCCAACCTTGCCGATTGCCTCACCGCCGCCTCAAGGCGCGCAAGTGAAGCTCTCAGAACACTTTGCGAGACTCTGCAGACCATCGATCGCACCCTCGCTGGCCGCCTCGAGCAGCTCCGCTACACCTGCTACACCCTCGAAAAGGACATCACCCTTGCTGCCTCCACTCGTACGAAGATGGCTTCTGTAAAGCTCTATGTAATAATCACTTGTGACCTGCCCGGCGAGATCATCCGCCTTACCCGCGAGTGCTGCCGCGGCGGCGCAAGCTGCCTCCAGCTAAGGAGCAAGGCGCTTCCCGACGCCGACCTCCTCGCCATTGCCACCGAATTCGTCACCATCTGCGGCGACCATGGCGTCATCAGTATCATCAACGACCGCCCCGATATCGCCATCGCCTCCGGCGCCGATGGCGTCCACCTCGGCCAGGAAGACCTGCCCATCGCAGCCGCCCGGAAGCTCCAAACCTCGCCCCTTATAGTCGGCAAGAGCACTCACAACATGCAACAGCTCGCGGCAGCCATCGACGAGGCCGCCGACTATGTTGGCATCGGCCCTGTCTTCCCAACCGATACCAAGCCGGCCGTCGAAGTGGCAGGCCTGAAATATGTCCGGCAGGCCGCGCCGATAACGGCTGAAGCGGGCATTCTCGGCGTGGCAATCGGCGGTATCACGCTCGGGAATCTGGCGGAAGTGATGGCTGCCGGAGCCAGAGCAGTTGCTGTGTGCGGCGCCATCGCCAACTCGCCAGATGTGGCTGCAACCTGTAAGAGCTTTATCACTAGGATGTTAGGGGAAAGTCAGTGACATCGCATCGGGGAATGCCCTAGTCTGCTGGCTATCAACACGTTATCCACAAAAGCAGTCTTGCCAGCTCTACTTACCCAAACTACCATCGGATGTGGGAATCCACGGGCGATTCGGATTCAGTCTTGAAACGCGAGGCTGCCAAAGTCATATAAACCTCGAATCTGGGGAGGCTTAGGCTGGGTCGGGCCTCGATAACCAGCAGCATGCGGGTGACAAGGGCCGCTAAACGGCCCCAAACGAGGCTTCTCACAGCCGGAATCCGGAAAGGGCCAGCAAGGGCCGGCAAGGGACAATCCCCAAGTTATCCACACTCGCCCAGCAGGCCAGCCAGATGTAGACATGCGGCATCGTCAGCATTGTCGTGAAAAATGCTTCAAAAACCAGATGCAGTTGGTTATAGTGCTCGGAATATCGTGCAATTGTCTCGTATTACCAAGCGTTTTCCTTGTGGTTCTCTGGCGGCACTGATTGACAAATGACCCAGAAGAGTTTCAGAAACAGCCTCACAAATCCTGGTGGCTTCCCAATCATCGCCGAGATGGCAGCGGGCCCCAATTTCAGCCTCAAGCCGGTCGACCAGTTTCTGCGCGGGCTGGCCGCGGCGCCGGACGCCTTGCCCAAGGGCTATCAACTGGTTGCCATAACGAGCCCGCAGAATCCCAGCGGCGTACCTACCGTCCAGCCGGGGGATGTGCTCACACATCTGCGGCGTGAAGGGCTGCTTGGCGACCTGGAGTTTATACCGCACATTACCTGCAAAGACCAGAACTCCGATTCGATCCTGAGCACGCTGGTCGGTCACAGGGAGTCGGGCGTGGAGACGCTGCTGGCATTCACCGGCGACAAGCCGGTCAGCAGCAAGGAGGTTTTCGAGCTTGATTCCTTGGGGCTCCTGAATCTCATCCAGCAGACCAACAACAAATCGCTCCTGGGTGCCTCGCCTGACGGCCTGGCTGCGGTGCCGCAGTTCTTCCCCGGCGCGGCGGTGAGCCCGTTCAAGTACACCGAACCCTCGCTGATGCAGCAGTACTACAAGATGGAGAAGAAAATCGCCTGCGGGGCGAGGTTCATCATCACGCAGGTGGGTTGGGATTGGCGAAAGAGCCTTGAGCTTTTTCAGTATGTCAACGATAACGGGCTGGATATCCCGATTGTCGGCAATGTTTACCTGCTGACGACGGGTAATGCAGCTGCCCGGATGATGCATGACGGCAAGCTTGCCGGGTGCTATGTTTCTGATGAGCTCTATAACCGGCTTCTCAACGAATCCCTCGAAGAGCATATCGCCCGCGCAGCCCAGCAGGTGGCTATGTACAAGGCTATGGGCGCCGCTGCGGTGGATATCGCAGGCGTAAGCGATTTCAAGGTGTTTGCCCGTATTATCAATCTGGCGGACCAGATAGGCTCGGATTGGGAGCCGTATAGGAGCAATCTCCACTTCCCGCCGTCAGGGGGGTTCTATCTGTATGACATGGCGGGCAAGAAGGTGCCTCTGTCGAAGCCGAAGAAGCGGTTCAAGCAGAAGTTCTTCAATTTCATGCACGACCGTTTCTTCGAGCACGAGAGGCTGGGGTCGCGGTGCTTTACCGGCCTGCTCTCGATAATGAATGTGCAGAAGGGGAAGGGCTTCTTCTACAAGTCCTTCAATACCATTGAGAAAGCGTTCAAGTACCCGGTTTTCGAGTGTGAGGAATGCGGCGATTGCTACCTGCCTGAGAATTTCGGGCTCTGCACCGTGGGCGGCTGCGCGAAAGGCCTGCCGAATCCTGCATGCGGCGATGCCACCGTCGATGGCAAGTGCGCGCATGACCTTGAGCGGCCGTGCATAGGCGAAGACATCTATCTTGCGGCGGCGGCGGAGCTTAACGGCCGCGACCGCTGGAGGGCTACCATCTGCGCGCCTCGCATGTCAGAACTCGACCACACCTCATCTATCGCGAACTACCTCTTTTACCGGGACCATGCCAGACCGCAGCCGCTGATAGGGATTGGCGAAGCGATACACGCCTCTATACCCAAGACCGGCGAAGTTATGAAACGGCTGCATGCCAAGGGGAAATCCGCTTATACGACGTCAAGTCCTGATTTGGAGTACGTTCGGGCGTTGGTAACATCGCAGGTGGCCGACGGGGCAGCCTATATCGCCGTCAATGTGGATGCGTTCGGTGAGAGCGACCCGCAGCAGGCTGTAGATATGATGATCGAATATGTGCGGCTGGTGCGCAAGTGGGGGAAGGGTGTGCCAGTCTGCATGGACAGCTCAAATGACGATGTTCTTAGGGCAGGCCTGAAGGAATGGTACAACACGGCTGAGCCGGTCGGGCGACCGCTGATGAATTCCATCAAGGTCTACACGATGGCGGAGATGATGCCACTGAAGAAGCAGCACGATTTCTCTTTCATCGGGCTTCTGGTGACGGATGCCAAGCCCGTTCTGCCAGGTAATTTCCATTCGGTGGATGAGCTGTTCGATATTGCGATTCAGATTTACGATAATGCGATTAAGAATGGATTCAAGCCCGGCGATATCTTCTTTGACCCGACGGTTTTCCCGTTGGCGATAGATATGCCCATGCAACCGGAGGTTCCGGGTTATACCTGTCGGACTTTCGAATTAATCAAGAAAATCCGGAACAACCCGAAGTTACATGGCGTACACATATCGTTGGGCATAAGCAACGCGGTGAGGGACTTTCCTGCACGAAAAATCGGCGTTTTGCGTGCTTATGTCAAGAAAGCTATGGACAGCGGTTTGGACGCGGGTATAATCAACACCTCACATCATTACGGGTTGGTTGAGCCGGATCCGCAGTTGATGAGGCTTGTCGATGCGTACGCCGGAATTGACGGGACGACAGAGAAATTGACCGAAGCGATGAACCTGATGGCGAAGTTCTGTCAGGAGAATCGCAGAGCCTGAAAAACTTGATTCATATTGCCATCCTCCTTCTCCAATAGGGCGGTGCTCACATCCTCCGACACCGCCCATCTTTTTGCGCACACGAAATTCACCACAGAGAACACGGAGAACATGGAGGATAGATACAGGTTTTCCGACTCACCGCCTAATTCAGTTTTGCCATCGCCAACTCGACGGCTGTGGTGATGGCCTGATCAATCTTAGTGACATCTTTTCCGCCGGCCTGGGCGAGTTGGGGTCTGCCGCCGCCGCTGCCGCCGACGATGGGGGCGATGTCTTTGATGATATCGCCAGCCTTGATGCCTCTGGCGACAAGGTCATCGGTTACGGCTGCCAGCAGCGTCGCCTTACCGTCGGATTCCATCCCGATGATGATCACGGCCGAGCCAGCCTTCTTCTTCAGGCTGTCGATGGCGAGGCGCGCCTGCTCGATAGTCGCCCCATCGAGACGGCCGGAGATCACGCCTGCGCCACCGATCTTCTTTGCGCCAGCCAGCATCTTATCTACCTCGGCGGCAGATCCCGCCGAGACGCCGCTCTTCAGTTCCTTCGTGAGCTTCCTGTTCTCATCGAGGAGTTTTTCGACACGCTCGATAACCTGTTCCGCAGGAACCTTCAGCAGTGAGACCAGACCATCGACGATGCCATCCCGCTGGTGGAGGAAGGAGGCAAGCTGCTCGCCGGTGATGGCTGTGATGCGTCTGACACCAGCGCTTATGCTTTCCTCTTTCAGTATCTTGAAGCCGCCTATCTCGGCGGTGTTGGAGACATGAGTGCCGCCGCAGAGTTCACGCGAGAAGGCTTCTTTGAGGCTTTCATCGTTCTCGGAGCCCACAGCCACTACGCGGACTTCCTGACCGTATTTCTCGTTGAAAAGTGCCATCGCGCCGAGTTTCTTCGCCTCGTCTATGGGCATCTGGGCGCATGTCACGGGCATGCCAGCGGCGATCTTATCTCGTACAAGCTGCTCGACCTTCGCTGTCTGCTCCGGGGTGAGTGCCTTAGGGTACGTGAAATCGAACCTCAGGTAGTCGCCGCAGACAAGGCTTCCCTGCTGCCAGACGGTGTCGCCGAGGGTCTGCCGCAGGGCCCACTGGAGAAGATGCGTCGCTGTGTGGTTTTTCCTTGTCGATTCCCTGCCCTTGTCGACGTGGACCATGGCAGTATCGCCGGCAGATATCCTCCCTTGCATGATGGAGCCGACATGGAGGACACACTCGCCGGCTTTTTCGGTCCTTGTGACAGCGAACTGGCCGTTTCCGGCCCGGATTTCGCCGCAGTCGCCGACCTGGCCGCCGCTTTCCGCATAGAAGCAGGTCTTATCCAGCACGATGCCTATCTCACCATCCGCCTCCGCGACGTTGCCGGATGTCCTCCAGCCTTCCCGCGTGACAAAACCAAGCACTTTCGCTTCGCACTGACCGACCTTGTATTTCGCTGAATCGTCTGTCTTCGGCAGTTCCACGCCTGAAAGCCCGCCGATAAGCGAGCCGGCCTTCTTTGCAGACCGACCCCGCTCGCGCTGTTCCTCCATCAGCTCGGCGAACCTGGCGGAATCCACCCGCAGACCGCGTTCCCTGGCCATAAGCTCGGTGAGGTCCAGCGGGAAGCCGTAGGTATCGTAAAGCGCGAACGCCTCCTCGCCGCTTATCATCTTGCTCTTGCCGGCCCGCCCGGCTGCATCGGCGAATATCTCGATACCGCGGTCCAGGGTTCGTCCGAAACTTGCCTCTTCCGCCTCGATGACGGTAGCTGCATGGTCGGCCCTGGCTTTGACCACCGGATACGCCTGGCCCATTATCTCCACGACAGCGGGCAGCAGCTTAAACATGAATGGCTCATGCATTCCGAGCGTGCGGCCGTATCTGGCTGCCCGCCTGAGGATGCGGCGGATGACGTATCCGCGACCGTCGTTGCTCGGCGTCACGCCATCGGTTATCGAGATAACGAGTGTCCGAACATGGTCGGCTATGACCCGGAATGCCGCCTCACGCTCCACCCCGAGTTTGCCTTCATATCTGTGGCCGCAGAGCTTTTCCGTGGCGCGGATGATGGGTGTGAAGAGATCGGTGTCGTAGTTGCTGGTCTTATCCTGCAGGACGCTGACGACCCTTTCGAGGCCCGCGCCCGTATCGACATACTTTCCTTTGAGCGGCGTCAACTTGCCCGATTCGTCGCGATTGAACTGGATGAAGACAAGGTTCCAGAGCTCCATGAAGCGGGCACAGCCTCTGTTGACACCGCAGATGTGGCCGGGCTCATTCTGCTTGTCGCATCTGTCGGGGCCGAGGTCGATATGGATCTCGCTGCATGGACCGCAGGGGCCGGTCTCGCCCATTTCCCAGAAATTGTCTCTCCTACCGAACGCCAGCACGCGGTCATGCCTCACGCTGGTGAGCTTCTTCCATAGCTCGGCGGCTTCCTCATCCTTTGCCAGACCATCCTTCTGGTCGCCTGCGAAGACGGTGACCCACAGCCTGCTTTCGTCGATGCCCCAGACCTTCGTCAAGAGCTCCCAGGCCCACTCTATCGCCTCGGCCTTGAAGTAATCGCCGAAGGACCAGTTGCCAAGCATCTCGAAGAACGTATGGTGATAAGTGTCCTGGCCGACCTCCTCAAGGTCGTTATGCTTGCCGCTGACGCGGATGCATTTCTGGCTGTTGGCTGCACGCGGATAGGGGGGTGTTTTGAGACCAAGGAAGATGTCTTTGAACTGGCATATACCAGCGTTGGTGAAGAGCAGGGTCTCGTCGCCTATGGGGACGATGGGGGCACTCGGGACGAATGTATGTCCCTTAGCTTTGAAGAAGTCAATGAACGATGCTCGTATCTCTTTTGCGGTCAGCATTCAGTCACTCAGAAAACATCCTGTCTCAAACAAAACCGGGCAGACACACCAGTATCGGCCCAGTGGCAATCCTCTCAGCGATTCACGATACAGTCCTTATTCGGGCGAGGCCTCTTCGGTATCTTCCCTGGAAGGCTGGAAATCGAGGACCTTGCCAGCCGTCTGGGCTTCCATTATCTTTGCGCGTATCTCCTCGGCGAGGTCTTTGTTCTCGATGAGGAACTTCTTGGCGTTCTCTCTGCCCTGGCCGAGGCGGTTCTTGCCGTAGTTTATCCACGCGCCGCTCTTTTCCACGACGCCCATGCTCATACCAAGGTCGATGAGGTCGCCTTCGTAGCTTATGCCGCTGTCAAACATGATATCGAACTCGGCTTGGCGGAAGGGCGGCGCGACCTTGTTCTTGACGACCCTGGCGCGGACACGGTTGCCCACCGCATCCTGACCTTCCTTTATCGTGGCCAGGCGGCGGACATCTATGCGCACGCTGCTATAGAACTTGAGCGCCTGCCCGCCGGTGGTCGTCTCGGGGTTGCCGAACATGACGCCTATCTTCATCCTTATCTGGTTGATGAAGATCACGGTTGTCTTGCTCTTGCTGACGATGGCGGTGAGCTTTCGCAGAGCCTGACTCATGAGCCTTGCCTGAAGCCCCACATGTGTGCCGCCCATCTCGCCCGCTATCTCTGCCGCAGGTGTGAGTGCTGCGACAGAGTCTATGACTATCACATCGACCGCATTGCTGCGGACCAGCATCTCGCAGATATCGAGGGCCTGTTCGCCGGTGTCCGGCTGGCTGACGAGCATCGCGCTTACATCGACGCCGAGTTTCCTCGCCCATGTCGTATCAAGTGCATGCTCGGCATCGATAAACGCTGCCACGCCGCCGAGCCGCTGAGCGTTGGCTATGACGTGGAGCGCCAGAGTCGTCTTGCCGCTTGACTCGGGGCCGTAGAACTCGCATATCCTGCCTCGCGGGATGCCTCGTCCGCCGAGCGCAATATCGAGCGACAGGCAGCCGGTTGGTATTCCAGGCACCCTCGCCTGTGCGCTTTCATCCATATGCATTATCGAGCCTTTGCCATACTGCTTCTCGATCTGGGCTATAGCCCGGTCGAGAGCCGCAGATGAGCTGCCTGCCTTGCCTTTTTCATCAGCCTTTTCAGTTGCAGCACTCTTTGCCTTGACCTTCGCCATCCTGTTTGACTCCTCAGAGTAATTGTTAGAACTGCCGAGTTTCGGAACGCCGGTATTATACTTATTCGCCCTTGAGCTTGCACCTTTTCAGCAGTGTGTATCGCGGGCCGGTTGGCCCGAGCTCGCTCTCGAACACGCACACCGAATCGACGGAAATCGAGCCGAAGTGCGTGTCCTTGTAATCTTCCGCTATCTCCGCCAGCTTGCGACCGGCGAAGGCGTTGTTTATTCTGCAGACAGTCAGGTGGGAAGTGAACGGCCGCTCATCCTCGGGCCAGCCCGCCTTCGCGAGGGATTTCTCTATATCCTTCTGAAGCGAGATAAGCTGTTCGTTCTTTGCTATGCCTATCCAGACGACTCTGGCCGGCTTGCCGAAGCAGCCGGTTCCCTCAACTTCGAGCCGGAATCCCGTGTGCTTCTGTGCGGTCTTGCTGACCACGTCACACACGTCTTCCACCTGTGCCTCGGAGACTTCGCCAAGGAACTTGAGCGTCAGATGCATCGCCTCGGGTTTGACCCATTTTGCGTCGCCCTGTTCGAGGTCCGCAGTCTCTCTGAGTTCATCCTGCAGGTCGCCCGCCGCTTCGATAACGCTCTCATCAAGTTCTATCGCTACAAAACACCTCATCACTCATCTCACAATTGCGTCACTCTCTTCAGTATCTCGAAGCGACTGTCGATGTCCTGCTTCGTTACGGAACTGAGCCTGCCGAGCGAGAAATCCTCTATTGTAAAAGATGCCAGCACGGTTCCATAGGCTACGGCTGTCTTGAGCATCTGCAGCGTGACGGCGCCTCTGTTCCTTCCGATATATCCCATCATGCCGCCTGCGAAGCTGTCACCGGCTCCGGTCGGGTCCTTGACGTCCTCGACCGGATATCCTGGAAGTATGAAGCAGTCGCCGGCCCTGTCGGCGATCATAGAGCCGAATTCGCCTTTCTTGATGATGACGAACTTCGGGCCCATTGCCAGTATCTTCCTGGCCGAGCGGACGGGGTTGAAATCGCCTGTAAGGAGCTTTGCCTCGCCGGTGTTGAGCACGAGCGCGTCTATCTTCTGCAACAGCTTCATGAGGTCGTCGCGCCTGCCCTCTATCCAGCAGTTCATCGTATCGGCTGCCACGAATTCGGGTTCGGCTATCTGCGAGAGGAGCTCCATCTGCAGCGCGGGTGCCGTGTTTGCCAGGAAGACGATGCGGCTGTCACGAAACGCCTCGGGCACCATCGGCGGCCGTTCCTGCAGCACATTAAGCTGGACATCGTCCGTAATTGCCTCCTCCATTGCGCCGACGTAGGAACCTTTCCAGCGAAAGGTCCTGCTCTGTGGCCGTATCTCAAGGCCTGCAAGGTCCACGTCTCTGCCGGCGAAAACTTCCTGCAGGTTGAAAGGACAATCTGCTCCCACGACGCCCACAAACCTGACCGGCGTCAAGTAGCTTGCAGCCATACTGAAATACACCGCGCTTCCGCCAATGCAGTTGATGCTCTCGCCAAGCGGTGTCTTCACGGAATCTATCCCGATCGACCCTGTGACTAGAAGCGGCATATCCGTATCCTTTCCTTGCTCAGTTCCCGTACTTTTCCAACGCCCGGTCTATCCTTGCGAGCGTCGCCTCTTTCCCCAGCAGCTGCACCGACTCAAATATCGGCGGGCTTATCGTCGTGCCGCATATCGCCACGCGTATCGGCTGGGCCACCTTGCCCATCCCCAGCTTGTGCTCCTCGGCGAACTGCCGCAGCATCTCCTCCAGCTGCTCGCTTGTGAACTCCGCCATCGCGGCCAGCTTCTCGCGGAGCACCCTGAGGACCTTTATACCTTCATTTTCGTGCGCCACAAGCACTTTGTGCACGGCCTTCTCGTCAAATTCAACCGCGTCATCCGCGACAAAGAGAAACCTGCTTTTGTGGTCTATATCCTCCAGCGTCCGAGCGCCTTCATTAGCCCTTATCAGAGTCTCGAGCAGCTCGTCACTTGCGGCTGCCACCGGACTTGCCACCTCCTTGAGGTAATCCCGGAGGTGTCCTCGGAGTACATCCGTCGAGAGCATCTTCATGTACTCGGTGTTGAAGGCTGTCAGCTTCTTTCGGTCGAAGAGACAGTTTGTCTTGGTCAGCTTCTCAAGGTTGAAGGCAGCGATCATGCCTTCTTTCGATAGAATCTCCTGTTTGCCGCCTGGATTCCAGCCCAGAAGTGCAAGGAAATTGAACAGCGCCTCCGGCAGATAGCCGCTGCGGAAGAAGTCCACCACGTTTATCTCCGGCAGATGCACGCCCAGATGATGTGCCATCGCGTCTATCTGCGGCATGTCAGGCATGGATTCACCCTTCATGAGTGATTCGAGCTGCTCAGCGGTAATACCGCCCGCCGCGGCAAGAGCCATCCTGTCAACACCTGCGCGGGTTCTGATGGCAAGTACGAGAGCCTTCGCCCGGTCGCGTTTGCCCATCTTGCCGCCGCTCTCGTTGACTGTCACGCTCATATGACAATAGGCCGGCGTCCTGAAGCCAAGCGCCTTCTGCATTGCCTGGTGGCTGGGTGTGTTCATCAGGTGGCCCTGATCGCGTATCACATGTGTCACTTCCATCAGCTCATCATCGACCACGCAGGCAAAGTGATACGTCGGAAACCCGTCGCTCTTGATAATGACAAGATCGCTCAGTTCCTTTGCCGAAAATCGCACCTCGCCGCGCAGCATATCCTGTACGACTATGTCCTCATCCGGCATCGCGAACCTGACGACCACGCTCCTGCCCTCGGCTCTGGCCTTTTCCGCTTCCCCATGCGTGGGAAAGCTCGCCGGCCGCTGATACTTGAAGCCAGTCTTCGCCCTCTCCGCCTCGGCCCTCAATTCCTCAAGTTCCTCCGCCGTGGTGAAACAGTAGTATGCCTTGCCCTCGTCGAGAAGTCGCCGTGCATACTTGTTGTATATCTCAAGCCTCTGAGACTGGCAATACGGCCCGTTCGGTCCGCCGACATCCGGACCCTCATCCCATTCGATACCTAGCCATCTCAGGTCTCGCATCACCTGCTGCATAGCAGTGGGGGTGTTGCGGCTCTGGTCGGTATCTTCGATGCGAAGTATCATCCGCCCACCGTGACGCCGGGCCATCAGCCAGCAGAAAAGCGCGGTCCGTGCCCCGCCGACGTGAAGATAACCCGTGGGAGACGGCGCAAACCTTGTTACCACCATCACTTAGAACTCCGTTATTGCGAACATCCTGAAGCTTTGAAGATTAACCCCCAAATGCCG
>Ga0209164_1004386_pt1 | contig 12684 bp, 11 predicted proteins | sample MTBNYHSulfiMetaG_FD_187458 | JGI IMG/M metagenome (GOLD analysis project Ga0209164, IMG submission 187458) | Enrichment culture microbial communities from rom New York Harbor, USA that are MTBE-degrading - MTBE-NYH (New York Harbor Sulfidogenic)... | ecosystem: Environmental > Aquatic > Marine >...
CCGTACGTGATTCCCGCACAGACGGCCGCCAGCGCGCCCCAGCCGCAGACGACAGCCTGGCCGGGCGTCAGCCCCGAGACCAATGGGAGGCGGTGGTAGTACCCCGGGAAGCTGAAGATGACCATCAAGAGGGCAATGCCCACCAGCCCGAGGTAGGCCGACATGACCTTGGCGAATGAGTTTTCGCTCGACATGAGGTTCTCGGTGGTCTTGTAGTTTGGGGTGATCGTATCCAATGCTACCACCGCCGAAACCACGGCCGTGATGACGAGGGCGGCCGGCGCCAGCAGAGGCGCGAATGAGCCCTGAGGGAGGAATCTGGAGACCACGCCAAGCCCCACAGCTGCCAAGATCAGGGGCACGGGCAATCCCGCCAGGACCTTGCTCAAGAAGGCCGCTCTCGGCTGGATCGGCCAGCACAGCCACAACGGGAGAATGTGGCCCTCCCGGCTCAGGCTGGTCCCCGCAAACATGAGGCTGCTGAGCGATGAGCCGACCAGGACCATGCCCAACAGCAACGCGGTCCTGCCGGTGGATATCTCCTGGGCCGCATGCCGCTGGCTGAACTGCGCGATGCTGAAACCGATGCCTACCGGTGCGACCCCCAGCAGGTACCAGAACATCGGCGAACGCAAGGCAATCTTCATTTCCTTCCCGAAAAGGGCTTGCAGAGATGAGCGGACGGGTGCGCTGCCTCGCCGCGCGGCCCTGTATCTTGTCCACGCAAGGTGGCCTCGCGATGTCCGGGCCGCCTCCTGGCTGCTGGCCCATCCGCCCAGGTACAGGGCTGGGGCGAGCGCAATCAGGACCCCGAGCAGCAGCCCCGCAAGGAGCACCAGCGCACCCAGGGGGAGCCACGCCATTTCAGCGGTCCCCGCTCCGATGGCCACACGTGCCAGCCAGACGTGCGGGAAGATCTCCAGCGAGCCGATCCGGACGTTGGCGAGGCGCTGGAGCAGGGGAAGCGGGCCTCCCTGGGTATCAAGGCTGAACATGACGAAGTTCAGCGCGAAGATGAATGAAAGCAGGCAGAGCAGCATCAGGATCATCGCCCCGCGCTTGAGCCGCGGGCCCGGGACGAAGCGCACTGCCAAGGTCGTCACCAGGGCCGCGAGCCCGACCACCGACAGGACGTAGGCGACGTATCCGCCTAGGACCGCCACGTAGTACCCGCCGCTGACCCCCCTGGCCAGGCCGTATGCGACGAACGGCGCCGTCGCAGGTGGAGCTATCGCTACCACATTGCCGAAGCAAACGGCCGCGAGACGTGCCGCCAGGACAGCGCCGGCCCTGAGCGGAGTGGAGAGAAAAAAGGCGTTGTCCTCAGACTCGTATATCGTGGCGTACACGGTACCGAGAGCATTTACGAGAACCATCACGGCTGTGATCAGGGCGTATAGGGCGAGGATATTGAGCTCAAGGGCCTTGAGGAGTTCAGGTCGTCCCACGAGGGCCCCCTCGAGGAAGCCAAAAAGGTGAAACGCGCCCACGCCCATCGCCACCCCGAGCCCGCCGATGAGAACGAGCGCCGGCAGGAGCCCGAGAAGGCCCTTCCATCGCCGGACCGAAGCCCGTCTCCACCAAATGCGCAGGCCTACGCGGAGAACGATCTGGAAGTCACGCATCCGGGGCTACCTCGGGGCCCGGCTTCTCCGCTGCCGGCTGGTCTCCCTGGGTTAACTGCAGAAAGAGGTCCTCAAGCGATGACGACTCGGGCCCGTGCTGGTATTCGCGGAGTTCCGGCACGCTGCCCTGAAAGAGCAGCTTGCCGTGGTGGATGATGCCTACCTGGTCGGCCATCGTCTCCGCGACTTCGAGAATGTGGGTGGACATAAGCACCGCGGCCCCGCGGTCGCAGGCCTCTCGGAGCAGGTCTTTAAGCGTCCTGGCGCTACGAGGGTCAAGGCCGACCGTCGGCTCGTCAAGGAACAGAGCCGCCGGCTCGTGCAGCATCGCCGCGATGATGGTCGCCTTCTGGCGCATGCCGCGCGAGTAGCTGCTCATCGGCTGCCCCAGATGCGCCGTCAGCGAGAACAGTCCGGCCAGACGCCCGATGCGCGCCACCCGGTCGCTCGCCCCCACCCGGTAGATGTCCGCAACCAGATCGAGGAATTCCAGGCCCGTGAGCTCGCTGTACAGACTGACTGCGTCGGGAACGTAACCCAACGCGGCCTTGGCCCGAACCGGGTCAGCCCACACATCCAGACCCGCTACCCTGGCGTGGCCTGAATTGGGCTTGAGCAGCCCGACGAGCATCTTGATTGTCGTGGTCTTTCCGGCACCGTTGGGCCCGAGAAAACAGAACAACTGGCCAGGGGCGACCTGGAGCGACAGCGAGTCGACTGCCGGGAGGCTGCCGTACCTCCTGGTTAGCTGGACGGCCTCGATCATTGTGTACCTCCTGTGGAACAAGGATTGAAGAGAATAGGGCCTACAACCCGCCGCGCTGAGGCGTGCTCTGAAGCTCCTCCTCGATGATTCCGAGGGCCTCAAGCTCGTCGACTATGTCGAGGATTTCCGGGGTAAGTTGGTCATCGATCCGGGCCCGCCTGATGATATCCGCCACGCTCAGGAACTTGGCGTTGGGAAACGGCAGGTGGTAGAGGAAACGCCCCTGTGACTCCGTCAGGTTGATCCGCCGCTCCTTGCGTCCACGTCCCTCGCCGGTCCACTTGGCAACGTGGCCGATGGCTTCTCCATCGCGGGCAAGGGTGAAGTTGGCCCCTGCGTTGGCCTTTTCGCGGATCCGCCTGTCCAGCTCGCCGGAGCTCCTCCGCCTCTTGAGGTCATCCAGATTGACCTCCAATGTCATCCGCGAAGTGACCAGCGTGTACCGGTAGTACGGGCGCTTGCGCTCGGAGACCTCCCGGCGGTCCAGGTACCCCAGTTCCGTCAGCCCCTCGAGGAAATCCTGCGCGGTCTGGATGTGCAGATTGGCCCGAGACGCCGCCTCGGATGCGGAGATGTCCTTGTAGTTTACCAGAAGGGCCAGCAGGCGCTCTGCGTAGTCCTTGGCCAGCAGGGCGCCGAGTCTGGCCGCCGTTCTGAGACCCGCAGCGTTTTCCCTGGTCATGAGAGAGACGAGATCCCCAGTGCATTCAAGCGGTCGATGATCCGTGCTCCCTCGCCCCGGCAGTAGGCTGAAAGAAAGCCGACAAACAGGTCGCCCAACGAGGAACACAGCTGTTCGAACGAGAGGGCTTCCTTGTACTGGAGATAGTCGCGGTGTGAGATGTTTACCGTGACCCTGCCGTCGAAACCGAAAGACACCCAGGTTTCGTCGGTGTAGTCGCCTTTCAACCCGACGATGAACGGGAACTCCCGGCCGCTGCTCACAGGCACGAGGACCACTTTCTCCCTGCCCACATAGGCTACCGCGATAAGGTGACGTACAGCAAATGCGGCGAAGGACATGATCTGGTCAGGGGTGAAATCGGTTTTGCCGGCCGGCAGCGGCCGCGTGGTGTAGCCATCCCCGACGTCCTCCACGGGAGCGGCCGCCAGCTCAAGCACTTCCCGCCCCCTCCACTTGATCTGCCTGGTTACCGCGAGCACGGCTGTCCAGACTAGGAAGAAGAGCGTGGATACCGCAAACGCCCCCGTTAAAGGGTTGCACACAGGATCGTGGGTCGCGGCAGTGAACAGCATGCCGGCGGCAGACGCCTGGAAGAGAAAAACCACGATGAATCCTTTGTTCATCGTCCGCGCATAGGTGAGAAGGCTGCAGACTGCATACGCCCCAAAGAAGCTGGCCAGAGCAAACGAGGCCGCTTCCACCCCGACCAGGACCCCGGCCAGAAGCGCGGCCGCGACCGCCGCCAGATGGGTGATGAATAGGCTGGAGTCTCGGTTAGGCTTCAGCTTGTGAATGTGGTACACAGAATCGCCCCACTCTCCAAGGGCTCACGGAATGGCGGAGACTCGGACGGCAGTCTACCGCTACCCGGTTTCAACCTAAAGTACACTCCTATCATACTTTACGCTACACATACTATATACTCGCGCGAGGTTTGTCTGTCAACGGGTCAACGGAAGGAGACTGACGGCGTCTCTGGCAGTTTCCGGGACATGGGCTACACTTGGTCTTACTTCGTCCCTCCCTCAGAGGATGGAACCTGCCCGGGCGGGATCAGAATCGCGAACCGGCAGCGCATGTCGCCGGCCAAGACGCTCTCCAGCAACCGCACCTCGACAGGCTCGCCGAATATCACGTCGAAGGGAACCTTGCCGAAACCGCCGCTGCAGTAGCAGAAGAGCGGATCAACCGGCGTCCCGGCGAGGATGCTCTCCCGTGCCAGGGGGCAGTGGCAGAGGTAGTAGCGCTTCATCGTGGGGTCCGGCTCGTCGAGGCCCCGCGCGGAGTACGGTACCTTGGTCGTGTAGACGACGTCCCCTTCGCGCACGCCCGCGCCCATCTCCGGGTTTGACCGGACGACTTCCACGAAGCCCGGCGTCACGATCTGCTCAAACCAGGGCTCGCCGCTGGCAAGGTGCCGCTCCAGCGTCTTTACGAGGGTTTCGTGCTTGTGGGCGAGCACGGCGTCAATTCCATCCTTGAGGTACATCGCACGAAGATGCGCAAAGCCCTGCTCGGGGACCCGGTGGTGGTTGCCGGCGAGAACGTCCCGGCAGGTCTCCTCAGGCAGGCTGGCGCGCAGCCTCGCGATCACCTGCTGAGTCAGGGGCGGGTATGCCGTCTGCGGCGAGCCCAGCGGCGGCAGCTCGAAGTCGCGAAAGACAGCGGCCCTGGCCTCGGGTCCTGCGAGTTGCTCAAGCCGCTCCGCGATGCTTGGCAGCACGTCTCTGCCCGACAGCAGCCCGATGAGGTGGACGAAAAGCTCGTTCCGGCCGGCCGACCGCATGTAGTAAAGGAGCGAGATAAGCCGCTCGCGGGTGTTGCGGCCGCCATCGATCAGGGCCGTGACATAGTCCTGAAGCTGCCCGGTGCTGAGCTCCTCGAGCCTCAACCCGAGCCTGGCGACGTGCGCCCAGAGGTCGCGGACGGCGGAGACCGCCTCCTCCGCAGCTTTTGCTGACATACCCCTCCCGCGGCAGTACTGTCGAAACGCGAATTCATTCATCGGGCAGACCTCTCTTTCGGGAGCAATACCTCGTAGTACGCCCAGGTGTTCGCTTGGGTGTCAACGGAAAGCACATTTGGGTGGGGGCGCCTCCAAAGAGGACCTGCTTTCGCTTTCGGACTTCCCTTGCTCCCAGGAGCCTGACGTCCCAGGGCAGTATAGTATCCATAGAAAACGACCATCCCTGGGGGGATTACCCTGAAGAAAGAAGCTCGCCCTGACGATCTCCGGCTGATAACGTCTCCCTCCGACGTCGCCTGCGAGCACACCGGGCAACTGACGCCGCTCACGGGCATCATCGGACAGGAACGGGCAGTGCGGTCAATGCGTTTCGGCCTGGGCATCCAGGCGCGGGGTTTCAACATCTATATTGCCGGGATGCCGGGGACGGGCAAGACGAGCGCGGCGACGGACTATCTCAAGGCTGCCGCCCGGACCGAACCGACGCCCCCCGACTGGGTCTACGTCAACAACTTTGGTGACCCGTACCAGCCAGAGGCGTTGTGCCTGCCGGCGGGGAGCGGGCGCGCCTTCGCCGACGACACCAAAAGGCTGATCGAGCAGATCCGCGCCGAGCTCCCCAAAGCGTTTGAGTCCGAGCCGTACACGGCCAGGCGCTCGGAAATCACCGAGAAGCTCAATGACCGGAGGCGGGAGCTGCTTTCACGCCTGACCCAGGAGGCCAAGGAGCGCGGGATGGCCATCCAGGCGACTCCGGCCGGATTCGTGATCGTCCCCGTGCGCGACGACAAACCTCTCGGCGACGACGAGGTAGAAGCCATGGACGAGGCGGGGCGTGCGGATCTGGTCCGGCGCCGGGACGAGGTGGAGGAGAGGCTCAAGTCCTTCCTGGCAGACATGCGGTCGCTCGAAAAACAGGTCGCCGAAGACATCAAGGCCCTCGACCGGGAGGTCGCCGAGTACGCCATCGGGCACATGGTTGAGGACATGGCGGCGAAGTACGGGGACGTCGACGGGGCGGCCGCGTATCTCCGCTCGCTCGAGGATGACGTGATCGCCAACCAGGCGCTGTTCCGCGGGGGCGGCCGCGACGAAGGTGAGCACCGCCCGGCGGCCCTCGAGCTGCGCGACCTTGCGGGACGGGACGTTCGATTCCGGCGCTACGAGGCAAACGTGGTCGTGGACAACGGCGGGCTTGACGGGGCGCCCGTGGTAACCGAGTTGAACCCGACGTTCACCAACCTCTTTGGCAAGATAGAAAAAGAAGCCCAGTTCGGGACGATGACAACTGACTTCACGCTGATCAGGCCGGGGGCGCTGCACCGGGCCAATGGGGGGTACCTGGTCGTTCCGGCCCAGCAGGTGCTGTCCAACCTCTTCACCTATGAGACCCTCAAGCTCGCGCTCCGCTCGGGCAAAATCGCCATTGAGGAGCTGGCGGAGCGGCTCGGGCTGACGACCACCAAGAGCCTGCGGCCCGAGCCCATCCCGCTGGACGTCAAGGTCGTCATGATCGGCGATCCGTACCTTCACTTCCTTTTGCGGGCCTACGACCCGGACTTTGGTGAGCTGTTCAAGGTCAAGGCGGAGTTCGGGGTGACGATGGACCGGACGCCGGAGAAGACCAGGGAGTACGCGGCGTTTGTCTGCACCCTGTGCGAAAAGGAGGGGCTCCGGCACCTTGCCGCAGGGGCGGTGGCCGCCCTAGTTGAACACAGCGCCCGCCTTGCGGGCGACCGGCACAAGCTGACCACGGAGTTCTCTAAAATCGCGGACATCGTGCGCGAGGCCGACTACTGGGCGAGGACCGAAGGGGCGGAACTGATCTCGCCGGAGCACGTCAGGCGGGCCATCGACGAGCAGCACTACCGTTCCAACCTGGTCGAGGAAAGGTTCCGAGAGCTGGTTGAGCAAGGTGTGTTGTTCATCGACACCCGCGGCGAGAAGGTAGGCCAGGTGAACGGCCTCTCGGTGTTGAGCCTGGGGGACCTGGCCTTCGGGGCCCCGACGAGAATCACGGCGACGGTCGGGCTCGGCCGTTCGGGTGTGGTCAACATCGAGAGGGAGGCCCGCCTGAGCGGCCCGATCCACACCAAAGGCGTCCTGATCCTGGTCGGCTTGCTTACGGAGCGCTACGCCCGGGACATCCCGCTGAGCCTCTCGGCGCGCCTCGTCTTCGAGCAGAGCTACGGGGTCGTGGAGGGCGACTCGGCCTCTCTGGCCGAGACCTGCGCCCTGGTCTCCGCCCTGGCCGGCGTACCGGTAAGGCAGTCGGTCGCCGTGACCGGCGCCGTCAACCAGAAGGGCCAGGTCCAGCCGATTGGCGGGGCCAACGAGAAGATCGAGGGTTTCTACGAGACGTGCCGGCTGGCCGCGGCGGAGGGAGGGCTCGCAGAGACAGACCGCGACTGCAGGCAGGGCGTGATTATCCCGCGGAGCAATCTGCGTCACCTGATGCTCCGCCACGAAGTGGTGGAGGCCGCGAGGGCCGGCCGGTTTCAGGTCTGGCCGGTGGAAACCGTGGACGAGGCCCTGGAGATCCTGACGGGCGTGCCGGCGGGGGAAGCCGGCCCGGACGGGCGGTACCCGGAGGATACCCTGAACGGCCGGGCCGCGGCCAGGCTTGCCGAGCTGGCCGAGAAGATGGTGCGCTTTGGCGCGCCGCGCGACACGACGGTCGTGCAAGCCGAGACCCCTGCCGACGGTGGAAAGCCGGCGCCGCCCAAGCCGCCGCCCGTGGCGCGGGAGTAGGGCAGGGCCGGTTATTGCTCCGTAGCCGACAGGTCGGGCGGAAACCTGTCGGTACATTAGCAGATGCCCGGAAGACCTGTTCACCAGCCGCCACTAATGCCGCTCATGACTGCCAGCCGCCACATCCGGCGGCGAAGTGGCGGCTGCTTATCAGTTGCCGCGAACACCTGATAGCCAGCCGCCACATCGCTGCTGATTCTCAGTCAGGCCCCCGGGTAGCAGACCAGTTGCCCGGTTGCAGCAGCCCGCCGATATCCAGCTCGGGATACTGGCGGGACAGCTCAAGGGCCAGGTCGCGGGGCACTCCGCCCTTCACCATGGAGGCATAGAAGGCCGCCATCGCCCGGCGGCGTCCGTTCTTCAAGCCCCGCGCCGCCGAGATGAAGGCCCAAGCCAGCCGGGGGAGGCGGATAGAGACTCCCGCGATCAGCCGGACGATGGCAGGGCCCATGTTCTACTCGCCCTCGGGCTTTCCGGTTTCGGCCTTTGCGGCCTCGGTTTTGACTACTTCATTCATCCTGAAACCGCTCTTGGCCACTCCGCTTAACACGCCGCCCTGGATGTTGACGTATTCACGCATGACCTCGTTGACCAGCTGCTCGGGCATGCCGCTGGCCTTGAGCTCCTGGTAGAAACCTGCGACTGCCTTGCCCAGGTCCCTGCCGGCCTCCTCCGAGAACACGGTCCGGATCAGGTTGCGTAGGAGCGCGGGCACTTTCTCCGAGACGGTGTCCAGCAACTCCGGCAAGACCTTGCTTATCTCGTGGATCTCCTGCGCGTCTTTGGTCTTGAACTCGTCTTCGGACATCTTTTTTGGGCCTCCTTGGGTTATCGATTATGCCAGGCCGAAGAGGTGGGCGACCTTTAGAACCGACCCCGGGACCAGGCCGCGGTCCCCGGGCGGCCCTTTTCTCAGGTCCAGGTTCGATGCCAGCGTTTCGGCCGCCACCGGCGGGAGAACGGCCAATAGCAGCGCGGTCGTGCCCCTCGCGAGCAGCCCTCCGAGACCGGCGCCGGGGGCGTCTGGAGCCCGGAGCCGGGATTCCGCCTGGTAGACAGCCATCGTCCTGGCGAACACGTCCGCGGACGGCACCGGCAACCGGTCAAACTCCCGGGCCAGCGCATCCCGGATCTCATCTCTCGCCGCTGATCGCATTTGCCGGATACTCCTCTCTCTGGAGTTGCCTGCGGAGCCATCCGCGGGCGGTGAAGAGCCTGCTCTTGACCGTGCCTTCGGGTACCCCCATGACCGCGGCGGCCTCGGCCACCGAGAATTCCTGGTAGTACACCAAGAACACCGCGGTCCGGTGCCCTTCATCCAGCCTGCACAGCGCCTCCAGCAGGTCGAGCCGCCCGTCCTCGCCGGGCCAGGGGTCCGTCTCGGTGCCCAGGACGTAGCCCGAGGCCACCGCCTCCCTGCTCCGCCGGAGCAGATGGCTCAGCACGTTGTGGCAGATGCCGAAAAGCCACGTCGCCAGGGAACTCTCGCCCCGGAACCCGCCCGCGCTCCTCCATGCAGCCAACATGGTTTCCTGCAGGGCATCGTCCGCAAGATCCTTGCTGCCCGACCGGACGAGCGCATAGCGGTACAGCCGCACCGAGTAATCGCGATAGAGCGCCGCGAAGGAAGCCTGATCGCCGGCAGCGATGCGCCTCACGAGTTCCCGGTCCGGGATGGACACGCCGGCACCTCCTTGCCTCTTCATGCGTAAGTACCATCGCAGGCGCATCCGGTTCAGATGATGTCTCCATCAGCGCAGACGAGGCGGGTGGCCTCGCATGACGCGCTGCGCACGCCGGGGCTCAATCGTGCCAGGCTTCCCCGTCGAAACCGGGATAACCTGTCGGCGCTGTCGGTGTTCGGGCGCCTTCCAGCCCGGACTAAGCCTGCTTGTTAGATATCTAACCTTACGATCAGATGATGACCTGGAAAGGCCGTACGCCAGGGACCAAGGGGAGGATCACAGGATGAGAGAGGCTGAACTCCGGGACTACTACGCAAAACGAGGGCTTTCGACCGCCCAGGCCGACGAAGCAGTGGAGACCGTAAGGGAGCTGGAGGCCTTCGCCACCGCAAGACGCGACGCCCTGGCGTCCTTGCAGGAGGCCAGCCTGAGGGCATTCCTGGCATCGCTCATCGCCGCGGGCAGAAACACCGTTGACCGGCTCTACGCGCTTGCCCGGTACGCCAGAGTAGCAGAGCTTCATGACGTGCACGTCTACCTTGCCGGTGTCTTGACCGGACACGGCGTCGTCCCGAGCATCGCCGAGCGGACTGAGGTCCTGGCAGGACGCGGCGTCCGGGCGCGCGTCTTCGACGGCGTCGAACTGCCGCCCCTGGGAGCGCCCCAGTCCGAGTACCCGGCGGCGACCCACCGCATAGTCCAGGGTCTGCGGGATCACCTGCCGGAGGACGTCTGCCGGCGGATAATGGCGTACAACCATCATCACGTCCCGGAGTCGGCGTTCGCGGACCTTCGCCGCATTTACCTTGAGCAGGGCATTGACGCCGTGCTCAGACACCGTCACAGCGAACTGGTGAAGGAGCTTGAGGATCATTCCAGGACGGGTAAGCCCTGGTACGAACAGCTGATAACCACGGCCGTCGTCGACATGGTCCGCCGGAACCCGGAGATCCAGTCGGGGGTCCGGCACGGGGACACCATCATCGTCGCCAAGATTCCCTACTCGCCGCAGGCGTACCTGGACGCGGCCGACCCTCTGATGCGCAGGTACTACCAGTGCCACTGTCCACTGGCCAGGGCCTCGATCATCGGCCAGGGGCCTGCGGTCTCGCCGCTGCTCTGCTACTGCAGCGGCGGCTACGAGAAACTGCCGTTTGACGTCGCCTTTGGCGAACCGGTAGAGGTGACGCTGTTACAGAGTCCCCTCGCGGGGGATGAGGTCTGCCGCTTCGCGATCCCTATCCCCCAGGGCGCCAGATGAGTCCGGGCCGGTAACGCCCTCAGTGCGTTGCGCCGTTGACGCCGTTGACGGCGGGCGGGGTGCCTATCAGGCGCTCGACGGCCTGCAAGAGAGCGTGCAGGTCACACGGTTTCCGAAACACACGGGCCGCCTCAGGGACCGCGCACGTGTGGTCCGCGGTAAGGGCGATCACCGGTATGCCGTGCTGGGAAACGACCATGCGGATCAGCTCGCGGCCGTCCATGAGCGGCATCCTGATGTCGGTGACGAGGAGGTCAGGCGGTCCTTTGTCCTCGATCAACTTCAGGGCCGCGGGACCGTTGTGCGCGAGCCAGGCCTCGTACCCGCACGTCTCCAGCGCGTCGCCCAAGAGCAGCAGCACATCATGATTGTCATCAACTGCCAGGACCTTCCTGACCACCGGGACAACCCTCCAGTCCGAGGGTAGAGAGACAACGAAGGAGCTTACGAACCCCCGAGGAGACACCTGAACCCGGCTTTCCGAGGGGGCGTCCCGCCCATCGCCCGAAACCGTTACGACACGTTACGAGTATGTTGTCGGTTTTTTGGTCAAAGTTGACCAGTATCTGGGACGCCGCGGAACAACTGGCTCGCAGCACCGGCGCAGCCTGGCAGGGTAGCCGGCTGGCCTCTCCGGACGGCCTGCCGGATGCACCAACCTGCCATCGCGCCTCAACCGCGGTGTATCTGTTTCCGCGATACGGAGGGCTGGACCTCCACAAAAACCGCCAAGTTTCGACGCGGCAGCCGGCCTCCTGGCTTGCGCCGCGTGAAGGAACCCATCCCCAAGGGCCGAATGTCCTAGCATATGGTAGGTTGCCACCCGGGAGGGGAGCACCGGAATGACGGCCTTCTCGGCAGCTGGCCTGCATAACCGCGTCTTACGGGCGGCGGCAGCCGCCTGCGTCCTGTTTTGCCTCGTTGCGCTCCCCGCCTGCGAGGCCACGACGGCCCCGTCAGAGGTGCGGCGTCTTCTCATGGAGGATGACGTCCGCGGGGCGATCGGCGCGGCCGGCAAGGTGACCCGCGCGGACCGGCCCGAGGCCGCAGAGGTCTTGATGGACTGGGTGCTCGACGAGCGTGACTCCGGTTCCCCCCGCTTGCTGGCCCAGGTCCTGGCTCTGGTTATCGACCTGGACCCGACAGCAACCGCCGCCTACGAGCAACTCGGCGTTCTCGTGGCCGAAACCGCGTACCTTGGGAGCTACGCCAAATCAGGGCTGTCTGCCTGGGAGCAGGCGTCACGGCGACACCCGGGATTGCGGGAGGACCCGGTGTTCGCCCGTGCCGGAAACATCCTTGCGGCGGCTGCCGGAGACAACCGCCCGGACGTTCTTTGCGAGTCGGATCCCACGGACCAAGGCACCGCGCCGTTCGGCGTTGTCCTTGACGCAAAGCTCCCGGCCGGCCTGAGTGACCTTACACTTAGGGGCGCAGCGGGAGGCCTGGTTGCGCTGCTGGCGCGATCCGCCGGGGGCCGTGGGACAGGGCTCCTCGTTTCCGCCGGTGACGGGGCCGTCGTTCAGCGGATGGATGGGTGCCTGGACATCAGCCTGTCCCCCAGCGGGCGCTACGCAGCCTGGGTGCGCGAGCCTGCCGGGCAGCAGGGACTGGACTGCCTGGTCTTCGAGGTCTCCGGCGGTGGCCTGTGTTCGTCTTTCGAGCTGGAGACGGACAGGGCGGGATACCTCGGTCTGGCCTGGTCTCCGGATGAAACCCGGATCGCTGTCGCTTCCGATGCAGGCGTCGGAGTGCTGTCCCTTGTGGACGGTACGGGCCTTGTCGTCCGCGGTTTCCAGCCGGGAGATAGCCCATGGCAGGTTGCGGGGCCGCCCCAGTGGATTGGGTCGGACGCCGTGGCGGTCCGGGTCGTGTCAGATGACGAAACGGCCGGCCGAGTGCTGGCTTTAGACCTGGCTTCAGGGAAGGCGCACGACGTGCCGGT
>Ga0209164_1004387_pt1 | contig 12683 bp, 13 predicted proteins | sample MTBNYHSulfiMetaG_FD_187458 | JGI IMG/M metagenome (GOLD analysis project Ga0209164, IMG submission 187458) | Enrichment culture microbial communities from rom New York Harbor, USA that are MTBE-degrading - MTBE-NYH (New York Harbor Sulfidogenic)... | ecosystem: Environmental > Aquatic > Marine >...
GCCAGGGTGCTTTGGGCTGGAATCGATTTTAAACGAATTCAACCGAGATATTCAAGGATATGCTTTGTGTAATTTTTGAAATCACCTTTACTTTTTCGTATCATATCCAGAAGCATTTCTATATCTACTTTCTCGTATCTGTGGACCAGACGATTCCTTAGCCCAACAACCGGAGCAATCCTTTGAGCAAATTCTTCAGGCAAAATATTATTCTCTGCGAGAATCAAGAAAGCACTTTGAAAATCCTCCGGAACCCGTAATTGAGCGTAACGAATAATATGATTGTTGATATCCGTTACCTCGTCCACGATGAGCTGAATAATCCTCTCCAGTGCCCTTAACTTTAAAATATCACTCTTAATCTCTTGATTTGAATAACCCAAGATGCCTTCCAGTTCTTGATAATAGGTTTGGATATAGGATAATTTTGTTTCAACGATTCTCCTGTCAATCATTTAGCAAATTCTCCAAGTCGTTCGCGTCGAATCCGGTCAAGGATTTCTAATTCCTCAATTTCATGAAGGTTAGCCAATTCCAACTTATACAATAGCATCGGGTCCCTCTGGAAAAGGACTTTGCAATTCTTAAAAACCTCATATTTCAAACGCGGGGGAGCAGTTCTTAAATCCACCAAATCAATATCATTCGTACGGAAAATATTGCACAGATGATATGTAAGCTGAACCTTCTCTGTTTCGTAAAAGACCTGCGTTCCGTATACAGCAATGTCTACATCGCTCTCAGGGTGAATGTTGCCGATTGCTCGCGACCCAAACATCAGAATGAGGTTTAATTGATATTTTTCTGCTAAATCTCCAATTTTTAACATTCTTTATCCATTATAGCATATTCTTCAAGTCGTTTGAAGTACTGTAAAAAGTATCCGGGGGCACATCTTCAGATGTCATTATTATGGTTTCTCTCGTCTTTCTGGTCTGTCTGGTCTGTCTCGTTTGCCTGGTTTGTTCGGTTTATCTCGTCTTTTTAGTTTGGTTGGAATAAATGGTATCTGGGGTCGAATCTTTATCCTTGAGTTTGATGGTCTTTCTGGTTTATTTAGTCTCTTTGGTTTGTTGGGTTACTTGGGTTACTTGAGTTTACAATCGTAAGGATGTTTTAATTTTCAAAAATCGAAAGGTCAAAAACAGTGTAAGGCTGATGCCCACCATATCGAGAAGGACGTCGGTGATGGAAGCATCACGTCCTGGAACATAGGCCTGGTGGATTTCGTCGGCGATGGCAACAAACAAGGCGATCCCTCCGGAGAGGAGAAAATAGTTTCTCCAGTTTGTTGAGTTACTTGGGTTACTTGGGTTACTTGGGTCCCGTTGAAATAGGCTTCGCATTTCACGGGATAAATTTCCCGGGTTAAATTTTAAAGGCGTGAAAGAGAGGATGAGGAGAAAGGTAAGAATACCGTAGAGGGGGATATGGAGGAGGCTGTAAGGGTTAAATGTCGATAAATCAGAAACCACAGAGGAATCAGCCAAAAGAAAGATACCAGCGACATAAGCAATGGACAGGATTGAAAAGAATAGTCTCATTTATTTGGTAATTGAGTAATTAGGTAAATAAGTTACTTCGTTACTGAATGACTCTCTCATGAAGACAGGCTTCCGCCGGGGCGAATTTTGGGAAATTCGGCAATTTTTCTTATTGAGTTGGGCCAAATCATTGGGCAAAACGTTTATTTGGTTTATTGGGTTTATTGGGTTTGTCGGGTTACTTGAGTTGAACAAGGTATAAACCCAAGCAACTCAAGAAACTTAATAAACCCAATAAACTCGTTCAGGCGACTTTTTTGATTTGCCACCTTGATACCTGAACCGGGACATCGACCCCGATCAGGCTCAAGAGCACTTTCACCCGTTTCCCGTCTGACATTTTTTTATCGAAAACTCCCAGCAGGTCTCTAAAAGGACCTGATGTGAATTGAACAATGTTCCCCTCTTCCAATCCATCGTTTAGCTTTACAAGGTTGTTTTCCCCTCTTCGAGCTTTGATCGTCTGGATCACTTTTTCAGAGATAGGGATGGGCTCGTTTCCGACCCCGAGGATTTTACTCACCCCTCTTGTCCACTTCACCTTATAGTAGTGGACATCCATGTCAAACTTCGCAAAGAGATAGTTAGGAAAAAGAGGTCTAATCTTTTGAACCATTTTCTCGTGAGAGTACTGGAAAGTTTCGAGCCGTGGAAGAAAAACTTCTATCTCCTGATTGGACAAGTTCGCCTCAACTCGGCACTCATTTCCGGGTTTTGTGTAGATAACGTACCATGATCGAGGAGCGATCTGGTCTATCTCGTTTGTTTGGTTCATTTGGTTTCTTAAGTTTATTTAATCTGCCCGGTCTATTTTGTAACCTTCTACGTTAACTTTTTCACTAAAACTGACTCTGAGGACGATTGCCCAGAGTATGATGTAGAGGAAGGCGTTGGCGGGCATCTGTATGTTTCGCTCCACGATACTGTGAAACATCAGGGCCAGAATTCCAACCAGCCCACCGATCCCGAGGTACCTCTCCGGTTCTCCATAGGACAGAGAACGAATTCCTGAGACCGCTCTGATGAAAAGATAAACGAACAGACCGACCAGCAGGCCGATTCCTATGATTCCAGTCTCTGAGGCCAATTGGAGGAAGTCATTTTCTGCGTGGGTCACAAGACCTCTGGTATGGAAAGACCGATACATTGGAAAAATCTGCAGAAAGGTCCCCAGCCCCGAACCGAGAAGAGTAAAGTCTTTGAAAATCTGGAAAGTGTCCACCCAAATATTTAATCTCGTTTTAAAATCTTCTGTAGCAGTAAAAAATCGGCTGATCACGGCATCGAGTCCGATCCAGGCTGCCCAAAGGATCGCTAAGCCCAGAATCAGCATCGATGTTTTAGAAAATCTCTGCCTTTTCTCATGGCCTCTGAATAAAAAACTGAAGAGGCTGAAAGAAAGAAGCAGACTGGCAATTCCCATTCTGGACGCCGAGAAGAGGAGGCCAAGAATCATGACCACCACACTAAACCCGATCAGCAGGGTCTTCCCATCCAGCGAAGTGAGTTGATGCCGCCATCCCGAATATTGTCCCCTTTGCCAGGCCTTCCGAGAAAAAAGAAAACCAACACTTAATGGAATCACCATCGAAAGGTAACCCGCCAGCTGGTTTCGGTTGATAAAGGTTCCCGTCACCGAAGAGAGCGAATCCGACATGTCCAAATGGAGGACATGGCGATGACCGCTAAAATATTCGTATATCCCGTAGAGGGTTTCTCCCGTCCCCACCATCATGATGGCAATGATCAGCTGGTTTCTTGTTTTATCGCTCTCACCCAGCGGCCTCCAGAAAAGAAGCATGATGAAAAGCCCGATCAGACTGACCCATTTAAAGAACTCGATTTTTGTGACAAAGGGAACGAAACTGAGAGGATATGTCGGTATTGGGTCCTTCGGTAATTGAGTCATTGGAGAGCTCAATGCTAAACGAAGTTCATAAGTTTTGGGGGAGAGGATTTTGACCCATCCTGATGGCAGAGGAACCATTTGAAAAAGAACGAGGAGAAGAAATACACAAAGAAGAACCATCACCATTGCGGATGGCGCCTGCCTGCCGGACAGGTGGAGGGGAGAGTTCGGAGTTCGGAAAATTAAAGACTGAATGGTCCAAAGAATAATGATTAAAAGGATGCCCAGTTCCATGAGAGAAAAAGCCCAGAGCTCGAATGAACCGAAGGCAAGAGGGGTAAATAATATGAGAAGGATAAGGATGGATTTGATTAAATATTTAAAAATCGTCATTGGGTCACCAAGTCATTGGGTTATTCCTTCTCCCGATTGCCTCAATCGGGAGAGAGGGGTTCTGGAACATTCGGTCTTCGGCCTTCGATGATTGCCTCCGGGTATTCCGTCACCATCTTTCGAGCTTCTTCTTTGCCCACGATTTTTTCAGCCGCCCTCACCCCAGCAGAAAGGATAGGCGTTCTCCCATTGATGGAATGGGCATCCGAGGCAATAAGATGGATGAGCTTTTGGGCAAGCAGTTTTTCAGCACCTCTCTTGATTTGAGACCCAAATTCTCCAGTCAAGCTCATGGCCGTGACCTGACCCAAACAGCCCATCTTAATCATCTCATAATATCGTCTGGGATCCCGGGTCATTTCATAGTTCCTTTCAGGATGAGTGATGATAGGAATGACTCCATGCGTCAGCAAGCGGAAAAGAATTTCTTCACCACGATAAGGAATACTCTGAAAATCAAATTCAACCATCAGATACCGATTGTTGTCGCTCACCGTCATCAATTCCTGATTTTGATAAAGCTCGAGAAGATCCGGAGAGAAATGGATGTCGGCACCGGGAAGGATAACTAAAGATAGTTCGGAGTTCATTTTAGATTGGAGATTGCGGGTTGCGGATTGTAGCTCCTGAACTTTGGAGAGGATGGTGGACCGGCTATTTTTGTAAATTTCCGGGAGGATATGGGGAGTGGCCACGATGGTCTTTATCCCGTCCTGATAGCCGATTCGGCACATCTCAACCGATTCCTCAAGAGTCCTGGCCCCGTCATCCAGGCCGGGGAGGATATGAGTGTGAATGTCAATCATCTCAACGGTCTCTTCCATAATTGATTTCCCTGATTTTTAAGGATCCGTCCTCCCAGGCGAGAACCCACTGAATATCTCCCTTCATCACCCTTGCCTTGCCCCTTTTTTTAAAGGCCTGGAGGATTTCATATCGGCCCTGAACAAAGGCGCTCTTTGCATAGGTCTGAATGGAATAGATCTTCATCTGATATTGAATCGATCGGCTTAAAGCAATCGTTCTCTGATAAGCCATCTTGATATCCGCATAAGGGAGCATCCGATTTTCAGTGGCTTCCCTTGAGAAGAGGGCCATATAGGCGTCAAGATCCCGCCTGGCAAACCTTTCTCTATATTCGTTGATGAACTGTCGAGCCTCTCCCTCGGTAAACGGTGCAGGAGTGGCCTGAGCTTCGATCAGTGTAGGGATGATGGATATAAAAAACAAGAAATAAATGACCTTTTTCATCGCTCACCTCCTTTTTTACGGGGATTTCTGATGTTGATAATCGAGCGAAAGGATTTTTAAGGCTCCCCCTTCTCTTACCAACACCCAGCGAATGCGGCCTTGATAGACTCTCTCCCCTTTCCCTTTTGTTAAGATTTGCTGAATTCTGAATCGGGCCTTCACTTCTGCGGCATTCTGGTAAATCTCCATCTTGAAATCTTCAAGGCGATAGTCAAGCCCTTGACTCTTTTTGAAAAAGTCGTTATAAGCCTGCCTGATTTCCGGCAGACCGTCTTTTTGATTTTGTAATGCCTTCAAGGCAAAAAGCCAAAGAAACCCGTCGATATCCTTACTGCTGTACCGTTCGATATATTTGTCAAAAAAATCTTTGACTTCACTCTCGGTGGCAATGAGTGGAGGAAGAGATGGGGGGGAGGATGAAAGATCACGAGCAACCGGTTGAGTGAGCATGGCGGTATGGATCAACCCAAATAACACCAGAGCAAGAAGGATCCGACTCTTTAAAATTTCAAATCTCATTCCACCCTCCCCTCTTCTCCCTACGGAGATTTTTCATTCTGATAATCCAGAAGGCTGATTCGAAGAGCCTCCCCTTCTTTCACCAAAACCCAAAGGATATTTCCTATCCAGAGCTTTTCCTTCCCCCTCTTTTTTAATTTCTGATATACTTTATATCGAGCTTTTACCTCCACCGAGTTCTGATAAATCTCGATTTTCAACCCTTCCAGGCCGTATCGAAGCTCCTCGCTCTGGTCGAAAAATTCAGTATAAATGCTCCTTATCTTTTCAAAATCGTCCTTCTGATTCTGAACGGCTTTCGAAGAAAAGAAGGAAAGAAATCCATTGATATCTTTTCGAATATATCGATTAATATAGTCGGAAAGAAACTGCTTCACCTCTTCCTCTTTCGCCAGAAGGGAGGGAGGGGTAAAAATCACTTTGTTCGCCTTAACCAAAGTCTCCGGTTTTTGCACAGGCTGAGGTTCTGTGACGATGGGTGCGGGTTGATCCACTCTGGCGCTCTTTTGAGAGATGACACGTCCAACCTCCTTCGGAGCCTCTTTTTCCTCCTTTGCTTCCGATGGCAATGTCTCCCCGGGCGGAGGGGTGACCGGGGCGGCCTCCTTCGGAGCCTCTTTATCCACCTTCTCCGGCATCTCCGATCTCATCATCTCTTGCAGGACAACTTCCTCTTTTCGCCTCGATTCCTTTTCTGCCGGAGATAAGGAAGGGGGAGGGATTTCCTTCGGAATCTTTCTTTCCATTTTCACTTCTTTCCTAACTTCTTTCTTCACCTCTCTCTTGACTTCTTTTTTTACTGCTTTCTTGACTTCCTCATCCACCTCTTCCTTCACCTCCGGGGGCGGAAGATGAAGGACAGGTCTTTTTTTAATAATTTTACTGATCTCAAATCTCAACTCAGATTTCGGTTGAACAGGAACCCAAAGGCTTTCGAAAAGGATTAAGCCTACCAGGAGAAAAAAAGCCAAGAGACCCGCAGAAAAAATGATCTTCTTCGAGAGAGACATCCCCCCCTTTCCTACCCGGATTTTTTTACGAATGGATTTCTGAATGGCTCTCTGAAGATCGTAATCCTGACGTTTGGGATAGTCTTTCAAGACCTCATAGGCCTCGTTGATCTCCTTGATCTTTTCATCCTCCCCGTCAGTCTTTCTCAGATCGGGGTGATAATGTTTTGTCAATTCGATCCAGGAGGCCCTTATTTCCTCCGCGGAGGCATCTTCACTCACACCAAGGATTTTATAGTAATCTTTCATTGAACTGGCCTTCCAGTCGTTAAGTCATTGGGTTATTGAGTCACTAATGAGTTCAAAGTTGAAAACAATGGACTCTGTGGTTACAGAGTTATTAAGTTACTAAGTTAATAATTCTTGTAATGACCCCTTAAACTAAATTACTGAATGACTACTTTCTCTCTGTAAGAGAGACGTTATCGATCCAGACCGTTCCGTCGATGAATCGGTCGAACTTGTCGGTCTTCTCTCTCCTCACCCTGACGATTCCCCCCTGTAATTGGGAGGGCGTCCGGAAGAGAATTTCCAATTCTCTCCATGGATGATCCCCAACCAGAGACTCTGAGGCTTTATAAAAAGGCGAACCGATCCCCAACACCTCCATTTTAAGACCACTTTTGGTTGTAATCGCCTGCGTCTTCATGCCGGCCTGAAGCATATATTCCGTATTCGGTTTTAATGGCACGAATTGGTGGACGTGATGGAAATTGACGTTCTCTTTTCCATTAAATACAATTTTAAGGGAATTCTTCCCCTCAAAGGCAGTCGAGGGATCAAAGGAGATCTTGGCTCCGGGAACCTTCTCGATTTTCCAATCAAAACCGCCGCCCAGAATCTCCTCTTTCTCAAAACCGCCATTCGTGATCAGGTTGTTATCCATAGGGGTTGCTCTTCCCTCTTCATGGAGTCTCGCTTTCCAGACCTGAAAGGCCTCGCTCAGCTCCGTGTGGGCAATTAGAAAATCGACATATTGAAGCGTTGTTTTCCGATCGGCTTTAAAGCCAAAGCTCTCTTTTCTCTTCCACGCTCTCCGAACCCATTCTTTATCTCCCCTCTCATAAAGGTAGGAGAGAAATTGCCTGAAGGAGAAGGGGTCTTTGGGTACGATTTGGTCGAGGATATATTCAGGATCGTTGATCGCTCTTGCCAAGACATCGTAGACGAGATGGCTTTGATTCGGATAATTCATGAGGATATAAGAGAAATGAGGAAGCGCTTTTTCAATCGCCCCCTCCTGCAGGAACAGGTTCCCGCTCACCCATCTTCCCTGATAGCTTGTTGGAAAAACTAAGATTGCATTTTTAAGAGCCTTTTCAGAAGTCGAAGTTTCCCCCAACCTCCTGTAAATCTTCGAAAGATTGAGCCAGTATTCCTGCTCGAGAGGATTTCGCTCTATTGCCATGAGCAGATAATGGAGCGACTCTTTCGGGTTGATGCTTCGAAGCTCCCACTGGTAAAAAAGACCTAACCTGTAATAAGGGTCGGAATAGGAGGGAGTGATTTGAATGGCCCTGAGAAGGCTTTCCTTAGAAAGGTTTGCCTGATAAAGAGTGATGCCCTTCCACATCGAAAGGACGTGATCGCCTGCAAACAGGATAAGGATTAGAATCAGAATGGAAAACAGAAGCCGTCTCATGAACAGCGATTTCTCTTAGGTTGAAATCCTTTCCCCTTTTGGAGTATAGGGAAGCTCCCCCTTCTTTCCCTTTGTCCCATAATAGTGATGGTAACGGTAATAATAATACCCGTAGTCACTTCGGCGAATGTCCACTCGATTGATGACCACCCCGAGGATTTTGGCGCTGACCTGTTGAAGGACTTCTTTGGCTCGTTCGAGCGTTTCTCGGGGGGTCTTCCCCCCTGCGACCACTAAGATGATGCCGTCGACAAAAGTGGAGAGGATCACGGAATCGGCAAATCCGAGGACGGGGGGGGAATCCAAAACAATATGATCGAACCTCCCCTCTAAAAATTTCAACATGCCTTTGAAAAGATTTGATCCAATGAGCTCCGAAGGATTCGGGGGAATGGGCCCGGAGGGAATGAACAAAAGGTTGGGAATCCCTGTCTTCTTTAAGATGGATTCCAATTCGGCATTGCCGGAGAGGAAGTTCGAGAGCCCCACCTCATTCTCCTCACCGAAAATCTTATGAACTCTCGGATTCCTCATATCCGTATCGACCACGATGACCCGGACGCCAGTCTGAGCCAGCGCAATTGCCGTGTTAATCACCGTCGTCGTCTTTCCTTCAGCAGGATTGGGGCTCGTCAGGAGAATTTTCCTGGGCGGCCTCTCGGAGAAGGAAAGGAGAATGGACGTGCGGATGTTTCGATAGGCCTCGGAAAGCATCGATTTAGGATGACCGTGGGTGATCAGCTCAACCGGGTAAGACGCTCCTTTTTCCAATCGCTTTCGCCTCTCAGAGGAGATCTCCGGGACCATCCCAAAGGAGGGCAAATGAATGAGCTGTTCAACATCCTCCGAGGTCTTTACGGTATTATCGAGATATTCGAAGAAAAAGGCGATCCCCACGCCGAGAAAGAGACCCACCACTGCGGCAAGCATGAGGTTCAAACGTTTATTGGGCCGGTAAGGGTTGATGGGATTTTCGGCTTGATCAACCACCTGGATATTACTGGCGGTGATGCCCGCTGAAACCCCTGCCTCTTTCATCCTCTGAAGAAGACCTTTATAGAGCTCCCGATTGGTATCGGCCTCTCGCTTGAGGATATTATATTGAATGGCCTTGTCCTTCATCTCCATCACCCTGGCCTTCTGCTGGTTAAAGGCCTTTCGGATTAAAGATTCCCGTCTCAGACTCGATTCGTAGTCGTTTTTGATGCCATGAATGATTTTGTTGATTTCCCGGTTAAGCTGTTTCTCAATGGTGCTCATCTGGTTTTTGAGGCGGACCATCTCCGGATATCCGGGTTTGAAGGTCTCGGAAAGCTTCATGTATTGAGCCTCGAGATGGATGTAGGCCTGTTTTAAGTCCATGATGAGTTTGTTCTCAAGAATGCTGGGAAAGGCATCGACGTTCTGGTTTTTGGTCTGTCGATAGAGGGCCTCCTTGGCCATTCGACCTGACTCGGCCTCGATCAAGGCTTCGTTCAGTTCGGTCAGCCGTTGCATCGTCACGTTCTCTTTCTCTTCGAGTGAAACGATGTCATGCTTTAAACCAAAGGCTTGAAGGGCCTCGTCAGCCGATTCCACCTTTGCCTTCAGGTCATCTAACTGCTGGGTCAACCATGCCTTCGCTTGTTCGGTTGCCACAAAACGGTTTTCCAAATTCTGTTGAATATAGTTCGAAGCCAGGTGATCCGATACTTGTCTGGAAAGCTCAGGGTAGTGGGAATCGAAATGAATCTTAACAAGACGGGAATTTCGGATCGGCTCGATCTTTAATTTTTTAAGGAAATGGTCGATCAGTCGGGTCTCCCTCTCGGTTTCAGAGGGCTCCTTCTCGGAGGAACCATCTTTGGCAAAAGAGGGAAACAGGCCGAAAAGAGAATTATAAATGTTTGATAAACCCTTCGAAATAGGGGATGGGGGTGCTGGAAGAAATTCAGGATGTTCGGGAAGCTTGAGGGATTGAATGACACGCTTGGCCAGACTTCGACTTTCGAGGATCTTGTACTGGGTCTGGTAATAGTCCATGTCTATCGTGTTGACGGCAAAGATTTCTTTAAAATCGACAATTTGTGGATTCTCTTTGTTGATCTGAATGGTCGTCGTCCCCCTGAAGATAGGCCTCATCGTGAAAGTCATGATCGCCGTGCTGATGAGAACGATCAAGAAAAAAGCGATGATCGTCCAACGCCTTTTTCGGATGACTTTCCAATAATCCCTGAGGTTCACCTCCCGCTCTTCCTGAATGAAAGGAGGCGAATATCCCGGGGGAGGGAGTTGGTAATATTCTTCCGGGGGAAGCTGTTTTATATAATTCATGTCTTTCTCCTCCTGTCACAGACCCCCGAGAGAAAAGCCAAACCCAATTAAACCCTTCACGGTTTCCCGGAGTTCGATCAAGAATGTTTTCACCCCGCTTTTAGGCACAATGATGATGTCATTCTCTCTGAGGGAAAGATCATCCCCTACCCCTTTTTGAATAGAATGAAGATTCACGGAAATGATCTCTTTTCCCATCTGACCTTCTGAGTAACGGAAGATCTTCGTGTCAGACCCGTTGGCCTCCTGTTTCAACCCCTCGGCCATGGCAATGGCCTGTGTGACTGTCATTTTCTTTCCTTTTAAAGAGAACCCACCCGGTTTTCTTACTTCCCCTCCCACAAAGACCTTTCCGGAGACCGGAATGTTGATCACATCTCCGTGTACCAAAGGCAAATTCAGGGTGAAGTCGCCCTTTATTAACAGTTCTTCGAGGTCGATCACAAAGGTTTTGGGGAGTTGGCCATCCGAATCCTTTTTCTCGCCGGACACCTCATCTTCCGGCTTGGGCGGCCGGATCAGAAAGAGCAGTTGTCCTGCGTCTTTTTCAGAGCCTGATGAAAGACCTCCTGCTATCGCTAATAAGTCCAGAATTGTTTTCTGCCCCTTGACATCATATACCCCAGGCTTATCCACTGCGCCGATGACAGAAATTTGTTGATTCCTATACTCTCGGATAAAAACGCTGACATGAGGATCCTGCAGGTACTTTTCAGCCAGCAGTTCCCGGATCTCTTTTTCCAGCTCGTACGCGGTGAGGCCTCTGATTCTTAAGATCCCAAGGAGGGGAAGGCTGATATTTCCTTGTGAACTGACCCGTACAGTCTTATTTAACTTTTCCTCTTCGAAGACTGAAATTTCGAGGAGATCTTCCGGTCCGATTTTATAATCTCGATAGATGTCTTTCTTGGATGAAAGACTGCTCATCAAAATCCTCTCATTCATGGCTTTTACCTGTTTGGAGGATTCGATCTGCTCCATGATTTGGTTTGCCGTAGGACTTTTTTGTGTTACAGGAGGAGGGTTGGAGGCACAAGAAATGAGAAAGAAACCAAAGAGGAGAATGAACATGAAAGAAAAGGAGTTTCTCCGAACCATTTTTCCCCCTGAAAAAAAAACCCAGCTTTTGGACTGACTCCCATTCTGCTGGGCTTTTAAAATCAAACAAATGAAATGCTATTTTAACAATATCTTTTACGGTCGGCAGAAGAAGAAGCCATCACCCCCGTCACCACCACCCTTTGCCAATGCCCAGATTCCTACACCGGCTGCTCCGGCAGCTAAAACCCCTCCAATCACCCAATATACGGTGTTATCATCATCATTATCACTCTTCCCAGACCCTGTCCCGCCAGCCTGTGCGACCATCGTTTTTGGAGGACTTTTCACTGTAATGGACGGAACGGTTACCGAGTCTTTCGAAGAGAGAGCAGCGATCACGACACGGGATTGATCCAAAATCGATATTGAACCCTGGAGGCTTTTTACAGTCACCGCACCGCTGGAATGAATGGATATGGAGCCAATCGTTTCTTCGGTGGCAAGAGGAGATGAAAACCCCTTAGAAGCCTGGAGAGGCCTGGAACTGGAAATGGAAAGGTTACCCACTTTAAAATTTATTTCGGCCTCTGGTTTCACTCGGAAACTAATGCTTCCATGAAAGAGATCCGCTCGGGAAGTCTGATCAAATGAAAGGAGGGTATTTGGCTTTAATTCGATATGGGTGTCATTGGTCAATCTGATGAGAGCCTCGCCCCTTTCGGTTTTAACTTTAACCCCCTGAAAAATTGGAAAATGAGAGGGCTCCACTTTCTTCCAGACATTCTCTTTAACTTCAAACTTCACCTCTCCCTTGGAAAATATCTCTCCGATAGGACGGTCCATCTCTTTCGCTTCAGCAATCACATAATGGAAATGATTGGTTAGAAGAAGAAAAGAAATGCAAAGGAAATAGACAAATACCCTGAGAAAGAGCCTCTTTTTCATGGTTTCACCCCCCTACTCTTTACTCTTTTTAGTATTTCAAACACAATAAGTATTATCAAGGCCAATAATTGGCACAATTTAAAAAAATTGTCAAGCGAATAATTTTCACAAAGTTTCGTTAAAACTTTTAAGGAAAAAACTTAACCTTTTTTCAAATAGGCTTGCTATTTCAATGG